>Ga0207647_10004277_pt1 | contig 10589 bp, 12 predicted proteins | sample KBSCornC2_FD_184295 | JGI IMG/M metagenome (GOLD analysis project Ga0207647, IMG submission 184295) | Corn rhizosphere microbial communities from Kellogg Biological Station, Michigan, USA - C2 (SPAdes) (version 2) | ecosystem: Host-associated > Plants > Roots > Rhizosphere ...
CCGGCCCCGCGGCCGCGAGCCCCAACTCCGCCAACCGCTCCACGATGATCGGCCCCGTGGTGTCGGCGTACACCCCCTGCGCCGCGCGGTTGGACACCGTCACCACCATGGCCCGCCGCATCGCGCTCCCCCTGTCCGGCTCAGTGTCGCCCGCCAACGGTACTCACTTTCCTCTCGGGGTGAGGCTGGAAACGAAAGAACCCCGCCGGTCACCCGACGGGGTTTCGCATCGCTCTTCGAGGTGGCCAGGGGCGGGGTCGAACCGCCGACCTTCCGCTTTTCAGGCGGACGCTCGTACCAACTGAGCTACCTGGCCTCATCGTGAAAGCGCCCGGTCTCCCGGACACCTGGAACAGCATACCGGATGGCGGGGGATGCCTCCCACCGGGTTAAGCAAGCCCGCCATCCGGCTGATCCAGCCGCTGCTTTGCTTTTCGCCGCTGGGCCGGTCGGCTTACCGGTATCCGTACCGGTAGTCCGCCTGGCGGTTGGTGACGATCTCCTTGCCGAGCGGGGCGAGGGAGACCGGGATCAGCTTGAAGTTCGCGACGCCGAGGGGGATGCCGATGATGGTCAGGCAGAGCAGGACGCCGGTCACCGCGTGGCCGATGGCGAGCCAGATGCCGGCGACCAGGAACCAGATGATGTTGCCGACGAACGACAGGGCTCCGGCCGTGGGCTTCTCGATGATGGTGCGGCCGAAGGGCCACAGCGCGTAGTTGGCTATCCGGAAGCTCGCCAGGCCCCAGGGGATGGTGATGATCAGCACACAGCAGATGATCCCGGCCACCACGTAGCCCACGGCCATCCAGAAGCCGCAGAGCACCAGCCAGATGATGTTCAGGATGAAGCGCATGTCTCCCCGTATCTCCTCGCGCCGATGGTTCGAACCGTGAACGCTTGAGGCGATCATCGCGTTCCGCCGAGCCGCGGGCCAGCGCTGCGGGGGGTGGCCATGGGCTGGTCAGGGTGTCCGCTGATAAAGCGCCCGCGTCGACATCCGCGCCCGCGTCGACATCCTGGCCTTCACCGGCACAACGCAGAAGAGCCGCCTTGCGGCGGCTCTTCGAATGCGGTCCCGACGGGATTTGAACCCGCGGCCTCCACCTTGACAGGGTGGCGAGCACTCCTAGCTGCTCCACGGGACCTTGGTATGTACTTGTCTTGCCTTGCTTCACCAGTTCGGCCGGTTCCCCGACCGCCCGGTAGAGCATATCGGATTACCGCCGCGGTTCCTAACCGCCGTTGCCTTGCTGGTGCTGCGTACCCCCAACGGGATTCGAACCCGTGTTACCGCCTTGAAAGGGCGGCGTCCTAGGCCTCTAGACGATGGGGGCTGGTCTGCCCTCAACGTCCATCCGTCCGTCGGGGACGAGTTGAAGCATAGAGCACGATCAGCCCGGGAGCCAAAATGATTAGCGGGTCCGCGCCTACGCCGACCCGGACGACACGCGGAGGCCGCGCGGACGGCCCACGCCGAGCACTTCACGGGCATCCGGTGGGCACGCCGCGTGCGAACCCGTAACCGGTTCTGTTAACGACGACGGACCCGCTACCCTGGTACGCGACACACGCCAGAGGCGTGTGTGGGGCGCTAGCTCAATTGGCAGAGTAGCGGGCTTTTAACCCGTGGGTTGTGGGTTCGAGTCCCACGCGCCCTACGAATGTGTTTTCGGCGCCCCCGGTTTGGGGGCGCCTTTTTGCTGGCCAGAGCGTCGCAGCGCAAGGCCGATTTTTCGGCGAGCGCCCACGCAGGGCCCTGCCCCACTGTTGATCGGACGTCACGACTGAACTGCGACAGGGGCCTCAGCCCGACTTTGTCCGAGCCGGAACTCTAAGGATGTTCAACAGAGCCAGAGCGTCGGCGCTTGGCGATCCTTTCGGTGCGCTGTAGAGCACGAGGTTCTGGTCGCGGTCGGGCAGTGCGAGGCCGTCGCAGTCGACACAGACTTGTCCGACGGCCGGGTGGGTGAAGGTCTTTGTGAGCGTCGGTGCCGCCTGCACGTCGCGGCGCTCCCACAACCGGGCGAAATCGGGGCTGCCATCGCGCAGCTCGTTGACAAGACCGGTCACCGCAGGGTCCGTCGGGTAGCGGGTGAGGGCGGATCGGAGTTGCATAACGGCGTGCAGCCGGAACTCGGCGGCGTCGGAGATTCCGTACAGCGGCGCATCATTACGCGCTGTGCGGAGGAACGCCTTCCGTGCGAGGTTGCGCTCTTCGGGTGCCAGCTGGGCGAAGTCCTCCATCAGAGCGGCGGCGAGGTCGTTCCACGCGAGCACCTCCAACGTCGCGGACGTCACGATCGCGGCGGTCTCCGGGAGGCGCTCGATCAGCGCGAGGATGCTTGGGCGGACTTCGCGCTGGACGAGGCCCGTTCTGGCGGCTGCCGTGCCGGCCAGGGTGTGCAGGTGGTCCGATTCGGCGTCCGTGAGGCGCAGCGCGCGAGCGATCCCGGCGAGGACTTCGCCCGAGGGACGTGAGGCCGCCCTGCCTTGTTCGAGCCGTACGTAGTACTCCGTGGAGATGTGGGCGAGGACCGCGACTTCCTCGCGGCGCAGGCCCGGCGTCCGGCGGCGAGGGCTGGACGCGAGACCCACGTCCTGGGGCTGGAGCCGCTCGCGCCGGCTGCGGAGGAACGCCCCGAGTTCCTGCTTGTCCATGCTTCCAGTGTGCATCCCCCTGTGCCTCCCCCTCGGCCGTGGATCGTGGTACAGGCTGTGCCTGGATCCGGGCAGGGCACGGGCTGACGCTGGTGGCATGACCGAAACCACTCATGACCACACCGCCGCCCCCATCGCCGGCGCCCCGATCGGACTGCTCACCGACAAAGTCGTGTTCATCACCGGCGCCAGCCGCGGCATCGGCGAGGCCGCGGCCCGCCTCTTCGCCGCCGAGGGTGCCTCGGTCGTCCTTGCTTCCCGCAGCACCGCCACGCTCGAGCGCATCGTCGCCGAGATCCGCGCCGACGGCCATCGCGCAGACGCCGTCACCCTGGACCTGGCCGACCGTGCGAGCGTCCGGGACGCGGTCGAGAAGGTCGGGGAACTGCACGGACGGCTCGACGGCGCCTTCAACAACGCCGCTGCCATCCAGCGGCAGCCGGGCCCGGTCGACGCCACCAGCGATGAGGACATCGAAGAGCAGTTCGCGGTGAACTTCCACGCGCACTGGACGGCCATGAACGCCGAGGCGGCCCTGATGCGACGCAACGGCGGCGGGGCGATCGTCAACACCTCCAGCATCGGCAGCCGCCGCGCAAACCCCGCCCTGCCCGCCTATGCCGCCATGAAGCGCGCACTCAACAGCCTCACCGAATCCGCCGCGGTGAACTGGGCCGCCGACCGCATACGCGTCAACGGCATCACCCCCGGCGGCACCGCCACGGAGATGATCGACGCCTGGGAAGCCGCGACACCCGGCATCGTCGAAAGGATCAACGCATCCATCCCGCTCGGCCGCATGGCCGAACCCCGCCAGATCGCCGAGGCGGCAGCATGGCTTCTCAGCGACCGGGCCTCGTACGTGACCGGCGCGATCTTGCCGGTCGACGGCGGCGCCGGCGCCTGAGGACATCCGGTGAACTCACTCCGAATCGCCGGCACGCACGCTCGTCGGCCAGTGGGCGGGCGACCAGTCCCTCTCCGGATCGGTGGTCTGCCCTACTTCGATCAGATGCCCGTCGGGGTCGCGAATGTAGCAGCGGATCTCGTCCCGGTGCTGTTTCGGCGGAGTCAGAAACTGAGCGCCCCTGGAACTCCAATCCGCGTAGATGGCATGGATGTCTCGTACGCGGATATTGAGGAAACTACTGACTCGGTCGGGATCGCGAGGCGTCTCAAGGGTGACGGACGGCTTGTCGTCGGTCGGGCCTCCGCCGACGTTGATGATGATCCAGCTGTTGGCCAGTTCGACATAGGTCAGCCCTCCGGGTCCGGAGAAGGCCACCCTGCCGCCGAGTACTTCGGTGTAGAAGCGTCGAGAGCGCTCGACATCGTCCGAGACGATGAAGTGGGCCAGCACGATTCCCTCTGGGGATGGCGGGAACTCGGCCACTTGGCGCCTCCACTGGTCGGTATCGGACCTCGCTGACGGAGGCTGAAAGCGATGGCGCGATGATCGCGACTCAACGCTGATAGGGCCCTGCCCGGCGAAACAGCGAGTCACTCACCGACATCACCCTCCTGGTCGAATCGCGCGCCTCCGGAGCGTGCACATGTGGCTTCAGGTATGGAGCCTTACGGAAAGCAGACACGTGCACCGCACAGGCCGCCCCGCGGCGCCGGAGAAAAGGTGATCATCCCGTGCGTTCCGACATCGTTCCCGGTGGGACTTTCCCCGATTACGCGCTGCCCGACCACAGCGGCGTCGTCCGCACACTGAGCGAGATCCAAGGCCGGGACCCGTTGATCCTGACGCTCGCCCGCGGCAACTACTGCCCGAAAGAGCATCGGCAGCACCTTGAGCTGGCCGAGAACTACGCGATGATCGCGGTGGCCTATACCCAGATCGCCACGATCGCGACCGACGACCATCACACGTTGCAGGAGTTCCGCGCCTCTGTCGGCGCCCAATGGCCATTCCTGTCCGACCCGGAGCGGACCGTTCAGCAGGATCTGGACATCCAGGAGTACACCGACCCCGAGCACAATCCGATGATCCCGCACACGCTTGTGCTCAAGCCGGGACTGGTCATCCACAGCGTCTACAACGGCTACTGGTACTGGGGACGCCCGTCGTTCTACGACCTGTGGCACGACCTGCGCACGGCGACCGCCGAAATCCGGCCGGACTGGGATCTGAGCACCCCGGGCCTGCGCGAGGCCTGGGACTCCGGAGACTACTCGAAGTTTCACGGATGGGATCGGCGATCTCCTGAGTCGCCGCCGACCTCATACGCCGGACCGGGCAAGGCGTGAGCGCGATGCCCACACCGGTGTGCGAGTTGCTGGGAATCGACCACCCGATCGTCCTGGCACCCATGGTCGCGATCCCCCCGCTGGCCGCGGCGGTTTCGAATGCGGGCGGGCTCGGCATGGTGACGATGACGTGGTCGGAAGACGTGGGAGGCCTGGTTCGGGCGACGGCGGCGCTGACCGAGCGACCGTTCTGCGGCAACCTCGTGCTCACCGAGGATCGTCATCGCCGCCTTGACCAGGCTCTGGAGGCTGGCTTACGGATCGTGTCGTTCTTCTTGGGCGATCCCGGCCCCTATGTCGACCAGGTCCATGACGCCGGGGGGATCGTCATGCACACGGTCGGTACCGCCGAGGAGGCGCGACGGGCGGTGTCGTCCGGAGTGGACGTGATCGTCGCGCAGGGCTGGGAGGCCGGCGGACACGTGTGGGGCAGCGTCGCGACGCTGCCCCTGGTGCCGGCCGTGGTGGACGCTGTGGCGCCGGTGCCGGTGATCGCCGCCGGGGGGATCGGCGACGCCCGGGGAGTCGCCGCGGTGCTGGCGCTGGGTGCCCAGGCGGCGTGGCTGGGCACGAGGTTCCTGCTGGCCGAGGAGATGCCGATCCATGAGGACTACCGGCGTCGGCTGATAGCCGCGGCCGAGACCGATCCGCAGCGGTTCACCAACCTGTACTCGGTCGGATGGCCCGATTCTCCCCACCGCGCGCTGCGCAACTCGACTTCCGACAGGTGGCAGGCCGCAGGCAGGCCGCCGCTCGCGCAGCGGCCAGGCGTGGGCGACGTGATCGCGCATTTCGCCTCCGGCGAACCGATCGTGCGCTACGAGCCGGCACCGCCGATGGCCGGGACCACCGGTGATATCGAAGCGCTCTCGATGTGGGCCGGACAGAGCGTCGCCCTCGCGAAGAAGCCGCAGCCGGCGGCGGACATCGTCGCCGAGCTCATCTCTCAGCTGTAGGGCTTCGGCGACAAGAATGGTGTTTAACGATCCGTAGCTCTTCGGGGCACGGTCGAATATTCTTTCTTCACTCTAAAGAGTGAAGATCTCTGAATCCTGATATATGTCACACCGCCGCTTCCCGGAAGTGATGAAGATGTGACCGTCACGCTGTCCACACTTAACTGCCGCGTATTTACACCCCAGTCAACTCGGTCTCATTCTCGCCGAGGAAACCGGGAGGCACGGTGTCGGACAATCCAAGCAAGGCGCCCGCGGGTCGCGTCCGGCGGCGGCCCGTCGACCGTCGGGACGAGGCCGTCGGCGCCACGCTCGTCGGCTTGGTGGTGGTCCTGCTCGGCTTCGCCTCGGGGATCGGCGCCGGCGGGTCCGGCACGGCTGCTGCGGGCGGCGGCCAGGCACCAAGCATCGCCGGCTCGTCGTCCGGCACTCCGACGCCGGCGGCTCCGCCGGCGCTCATCCAAGCCTCGTCCTCCGCCACCGCCGGCGGGGACCAGCATTCGCCGACCGGAGGCGTTCCGGTCGACGTGAATCAGAGCCCGGCGCCGTCGTCGGCCGGGGCCACGTCCGGATCGCTCGCGGGACCGACACCGTCCCCGCCGTCGACACCGATGCCGACCTCCGCCAGCGTCATATCGGCGTCGCCCTATCCCACCTCGACCGGTACGTCGGGGCCCTCGTCGCCGGACGGGTCGCCGAGCAGCTCGCCACCCGTCGTGATTGCCGGCGATCCGTCGAGCCCGCCTGCGACGGACGTGTTGTCGTGTCTTCTCGACCCGATAACCGCACCGCTCGGCGGTCTGCTGGGGTTGGGCAACCTGCTTGGTTCGTGCCCGAGCTCCACGGGCGGCGTGTCATGACCTGGCGTGTCATGACCAGGCGCGTCGTGACCCGGCGCGGCTCTGTGAGGGTTCTGACCTGCACGATGCTCTGCCTCATCGTCGGCGTACTCACCGCACCCGGCGCACAGGGCCACGCCGAACTGGTCTCCTCAGACCCGGCCGACGGCGCTCACCTGACCGCCGTTCCCCACGACGTCACCCTCAGCTTCAGCGAAGAAGTGACCGTCGCCCAATGCGCGGTCCAGGCCGACGGCAAGACGCTGCCGATCCACGGCGAAACCGGTCATGGTCAGGTCGTCGTCGCCGATCTGACCGGAGTCCGGGCTCACGGCGGCGAGCTGGCCCTCACATGGCGCTCGGTCAGTTCCGACGACGGCCACATCGCGAACGGCACCGTGCACTTCTTCGTCCCCGCCGAGCCCGCGCAGTCCACAGCGGCCAGTCCGACGTCTGGCGCCGCAACCGGCGCCAACCCTCCGACAGCCACGCCGAGCGCCATCCCCGGCCCGGACCCGACCGTGAAACAGGCCCTGGTGACGACGCGGATCCTCGGCTTCGCGGCCACTGCGCTGTTCGTCGGCGGCTTGGTGTTCGTCTCCGTCATCTGGCCGTTCGGCGGCAACGAGCGCCGCACGCGGCGGCTGCTGACCGTGAGTTGGGCGCTCGGCCTGCTCACGGCGCTCGCCGAGATCCCGCTTCAAGCGGGCTATGACGCGCTCGACCACCTGTCAGGGATCTTCGACATGTCGGCTCTCAAGGTCCTGCTGGGTGGACGGCAGGGTGCCGTCCTCGCCGCCGGCGCCCTGCTGTGGATCGCGGCCGGCGTCGTACTCGCGATGCTCCTGCAACGCACCGAGCGCGCAGCAGCCGCGCCGGGCTGGCGGGTCGGGCTGGCCGCGGTCGGCTTCGGGCTGGTGCGCACCACCGGCATGGCCGGGCACGACGACACCGTGCATCCGCTGGCCGGGGCGATCGCCGACACCGTCCACCTGACCGGGGTGACGCTGTGGATCGGCGGCCTGGCCGTCCTGCTGATCGGTGTGCTGCCGCGCCGCCGCCCCGAAGAGCTGGGCGTGGTCGTCAGCCGGTACTCGAACCTGGCGCTGGTGTCGGTCACCACGATCATCATCGCGGGCGTCTTGCTGGCCTGGCACCTCCTCGGGTCCTGGCACGCGCTGGTGAGCACCTCCTACGGCCATCTGCTGCTCATCAAGACCGGGATCGTCGCAGCGGTCCTGATGCTGGCCCAGCACAGCAAATCCTGGGTGCGGCACCGACTCGATGTCGCCGTCCTCCTGGACGGCGACCGCGCCACCGTGCGCCCGTTCGTCTATTCCGTCGCCGCAGAGACCGGACTGGCCATGGCGATCCTCGTGGCGGCAGGCGTTCTGGTCACCTCAAGCCCCGGGCGCTGACCCGGAGATCCCCACCCACCGCGAAGCAGGACCCACAGAAAGGCAGAACCCTCATCATGACGGACGAGAGTCTTGAATCCGACACGCCCGATCGGGCGTCCGGCCGGCCGGTCTCGGGCGGCAGAAGAGCCCTGATGGTGCTCGCCGTGCTGACCGCCGTCTGCTCAGTATCGCTGCTGGTCCGTGTGAACGGCGCCGGGGCCCCGGGCAAGGCCGTCGCACAGAGGGCCGTGACGATGGACGTCACCCAGGCCGCCGCATATGCCGCCACCAGCGCGAACACCGTGGAGATCAAGGGCTACGCGTTCGCGCCGGCGGCCGTGACCGTCCCGGTCGGCACCACGGTGACGTGGGTCAACGAGGACTCCGTGCCGCACACCGTGACCGGCAAGTCCGGCCCGGCGAAGTTCGACTCCGGCCAGATCGCCTCCGGCGGCTCGTGGTCGGGAACCTTCATGACCCCGGGCACCTACGACTACTACTGCGCCGACCACCCGCAGATGGTGGCCCGGATCACCGTCACCGGCGGCTCCGGCGGCGGCACGCCGCCTCCTTCCAGCACGTCGGCCACCGCGCCGTCGTCGAAGCCGTCCGGCACACCGCCGACCACCGCACCGTCCACGCACCCGAGCCCGCCGGCCAGCTCCACGGCCACCGGGCCCACCTCGTCCACGTCCATGCCGAGCGGTTCCTCCAGCTCCGCGCCGAGCACCTCTGCCAGCAGCTCGATGAGCATGCCCGGCCCGCCCTCCGGCACCGGCGGCCAGTGCGGCGTGAACCAGGCCCTGACCACGCTCATCCAGCACCTCGACACCGCGCACCTGGGCGAGTCGCCCGGCCAGCAGGTCCAGGACCTGACGAACCTCAATCAGTACGTCCTGAGCCACACCACGCTCGTGGCCAACATCCTGACCCCGCTGCTCGGAAGCGCGACCACCGCCGCCGATTCCACGCTCACCCAGCTCATCCAGCACCTCGACACCGCGCACCTCGGTGAGTCGCCCGGCCAGCAGGTCAGCGACCTGCTGAACCTCGACCAGTACGTGCTGAGCCACACCACGCTCGTCGGGAACCTGCTCGCCCCGGAGGAAGGTCTGCTGACCGGCTCCTGCTGAGCGCGCTCAAGCGGCGGTGGACCGGACGAATCCAAGTCATCCGGTCCACCGCCTCCCCGGTCCACCTGGCGTCCACCCGCATCGACGGCTCCGCGCCGACCCTGTCAAGACTCCGCGCCGACTCTGTGAGGCCACGATGTCCAACGAACCCCCACCCCGCGGCACGACAGCCATACTCGCCCCGCCCGCCGAAGGACTCCCGAAACCCGGCCACTATCGAGCCGCCGAGGGCCGCTGCATCCTGGAGATCTCGGCCGCGCTGGGTCCCCTGACCACCCTTCGCGGACGCTTCGCCGTCCTCGACAACAGTCTCGTCGTCGAGGACACCGGGGACCGGGCCGCGTTGTCGCTGGAAGCGAGCGTCCCGTCCCTGCGCACGACCCGACCCCTGGCCGGCCGACGCGCGCTGGGACGCCGCGGCCTGGACGCGCGCCATCACGGCCTGGTGCGGCTGCGGGCTGACCGGATCAGCACCGTCGACGAGACCCGGTGGCGCATCCGGGCCACGCTGACCATCCGCGCTACGCCGATCGACCTCACCATGAAGGCGCGGATAGCTGCTTGTGAAGAAGACCGGATCGCGCTCATCGCGATCGGTGCGGTCACCAGCCGGGCGTTGCGCGAGACGTGCTCGGTTCGCCTTCCCCGCTCCGTCCCGGCCGATCGGGTGCGGCTCATGCTCGCGGCGGACTTCCGATGACGCGGCCGCTGGTTCCCCGCCTGCCGAAACCGTGGCGCCCGCAGCCGATGCTGCCGTTGCTGACGCTGGCCGTCGTCGTACTCGGCATCGCCACTTCCGCGGGCGTCGGACTGCGGACAAGCACCCGGGTCGGCAGCGTTCCCGTCGCTGCCGTGAGCCACAGCGTCCAGATCGCCGGCTTCGCCTTCGCGCCGCAGGCCATCACGGTCACAGCGGGCGACAGCATCACCTGGACCAACCAGGACGAGGCGCCCCACACTGTGACGACCAGCAGTGGACCCCAGACGATCAGCTCACCGTCGCTGTCGAAGGGACAGTCGTTCACCTTCAGGTTCACGGTGCCGGGCACGTACTCCTACTACTGCGCCGTGCACCCGGACATGCGAGCCCAGGTCGTGGTGAATCCCGCACCGGCCGCCCCGTCGACATCGAGTCCTGCGGCGAAACCGTCGAGCGCCACACCGCACCCGTCCACGCATTCGGCCGCGGTTCCCGCCATTCATTCCGCCGCACCGAGTACGCCCCCCTCAGGTCATGACGCGCCGTCATCCGTGTCCTCCATGTCGATGCCGTCCTCGACGGGGTCGTCGGCGGCAGTCGGCTCACCGTCGTCCTCAGCTCCGGCGCTGGCGGCGCCGTCCACC
>Ga0207647_10004285_pt1 | contig 10585 bp, 5 predicted proteins | sample KBSCornC2_FD_184295 | JGI IMG/M metagenome (GOLD analysis project Ga0207647, IMG submission 184295) | Corn rhizosphere microbial communities from Kellogg Biological Station, Michigan, USA - C2 (SPAdes) (version 2) | ecosystem: Host-associated > Plants > Roots > Rhizosphere ...
TCGGCCGGCAGCCCGAAGTAGTCCACGGGGCTGGCCGCGTTGTGCGCGATGGTGAGGAACAGCCGCTTGCGCCACGCCTGCATCCCCTTGGCGCCGGTCCGCACGATCGCGATCCGGGACAGGAAGTAGGACACCTCGTCCGGGTCGATGCCGGCGATCTCGCCGGCGTCCGGGTGCGCGACGGCCTGGCGCAGGATGCGCGGCACGTCCGGCTCGTCCTGGAAGCCCAGGCGCGCGGTGAGGTGGAGGATGCCGTCGTCGCTGTGTCCGAGGTCGTCGAAGACCAGGCGCTCGGTGTCGGGGATGTGCGGGACCTTCTCGACCATCATCGACAGGATGACGACGGTCTTGTGCAGCGTGTGGTTGTGCTCGACGTTCGCGCGCAGGGCCAAAGGCGTGGTCTCGATGTTGGCGTTGAGGAACACCGCGACGCCGTCCACGCGGTGGATCGGCGGCTCCAGGGCGTCCACCTCGTCCACGAAGGGGCGCAGCGGCCCCTCCAGCGCCGTGCGGTTCGGCGTGACGATCGCGCGGCCGCGGCGCCACGTGCTCAGCACCGTGAAGACGAAGGTCGCGACCAGCAGCGGCAGCCAGCCGCCGTGCACGACCTTGGTGAGGTTCGCGGCGAAGAACGCTGTCTCGCTGGTCAGGAAGACCACCGCGCCGACGGCGATCTTCCAGGTCGCGGCGCCCTTCAGGACGCGGGCGACGGCCAGGAACAGGATCGTGTTGAGCATGAACGTGGCGGTCACCGCGACGCCGTAGGCCGAGGCCAGCGAGGCCGAGGAGCCGAAGCCGACCACCAGCACGGTGACCGTGCAGCACAGGAACCAGTTCACGACCGGCACGTAGACCTGGCCGATCTCGTGCTCGGACGTGTGCCGGATGGTCATGTGCGGCAGGAAGCCCAGCTGCATCGCCTGCCGGGTCACGCTGAACGCCCCGGATATGACGGCCTGCGAGGCGATGACGGTCGCGATCGTCGCCAGGATCACCATCGGGAACTGCGACCAGTGCGGCATCAGCAGGAAGAAGGGGTTCGACACGGTGTCCGGGCGGCGCAGGATCAACGAGCCCTGACCCAGGTAGTTCAGCGTCAGCGCCGGGAAGACGAGGTAGAACCAGGCGCGGTGGATCGGTTTGCGGCCGAAGTGGCCCATGTCGGCGTACAGGGCCTCGGCGCCGGTCACCGCCAGCACGACCGAGGCCAGGGCTATGAACGCGATGACGCCGTGGTGCACCAGGAACTGCGCGCCATAGGAGGGAGACAGGGCCTTGACGATGCCGGGGTGGGCCGCGACCTCCGCCGCGCCGGCCACGCCGATGATGAGGAACCAGACGGTCATCACCGGGCCGAACAGGCCGCCGACCAGCGCGGTGCCGTACTTCTGGATCGCGAACAGGCCGATGACGATGACCACGGTCAGCGGTACGACGTAGTCCTTGAGCCCGGGCGCCGAGACCTTCAGGCCCTCGACCGCCGACAGTACGGAGATCGCCGGGGTGATCATGCCGTCGCCGTAGAACAGCGAGGCGCCGAGGATCCCCAACGCCACCAACAATATCTTCGTCCTGGCCGAGCGGAAGTCCAGCTTCTGGATCAGGGCGGTCAGGGCCATGATGCCGCCCTCGCCGTCGTTGTCGGTGCGCAGGATGAAGCTCACGTACTTCACCGACACGATCAGCGTGATCGCCCAGAACACGAGCGAGACCACGCCGTAGACCTGGTCGGCCGAAGTGCCCACCGCCTTGTTGTCGGCGGTGAAGACGGTCTGCATCGCGTACAGCGGGCTCGTGCCGATGTCGCCGAACACGACGCCGAGCGCGCCGAGCATGAGCGCGGCCGCGCCGGCCTTGCGGGTGCGGTGCCCGGCGGTCGCGGCGGCCGCGTCGGCACCGCCTGCACCGGTGGTGTTCTGCGAGTCTGTCCCCGTGGCGTCAGCGATCACGAGTCAGTGATCCTGACAGGTGCACCGGGGTGTGAGCAAGCAGCGATCAACCTGCGGGCACTTGTGAGCAAAGCGTGAGCGGCCACGATGCGCCTCACCGACCCGTTCGGCGCTCCACCGGTCGCCTCCGCGTGCGCTCGCACCGAGGATGTGGAGCATGAGCGCTTCGAACACTCCCACGGTCGTCCTCGTCCACGGCGCGTTCGCCGACGCGTCCGGCTTCGCCGGCGTGATCCGCGAACTGCGGTCCGCCGGCGTGGAGGTCGTCGCCCCGCCGAACCCGCTGCGCGGCCTGGCTTTCGACGCGGCCGCGGTCGCCAATGCCGTGCGCGCCGTCGACGGGCCGGTGGTGCTGGTCGGCCACTCCTACGGCGGCGCGGTCATCGGGCAGGCCTCGGCGGACCTGGACAACGTCACCGCACTGGTGTTCCTGGCCGCCTTCGGCCTGGACGAGGGCGAGAGCTGCGGCAGCGTCCAGGGCCCCTTCGAGCCGTCGATGCTCGCCACGACGATCGCCCCGACCTCGTACGACGCCCCCGGCGCCGCGGGCGGCCCCGACCTCTACATCGCCAAGGACCCCTTCCGTGAGACCTTCTGCGCCGACGTCCCCGTCGACGTCGCGGCGGTGATGCAGGCGACGCAGCGCCCGCTGGCAGCCGCCGCGCTCACGGAGAACGCCACCGCCGCGGGCTGGAAGACCAAGCCGAGCTGGTTCCTGGTCTCGGCGCACGACAACGCCATCTCGCCGGAGGCCGAGCGCTTCATGGCGCAGCGGATGAACGCCACCTACGAGGAGATCGACGGCTCGCATACGGCCTTCATCTCGAAGCCGGTGGCGGTCGCGGAGTTCATCATGAAGGCGGTGGGCGCGAAAGGCTGACTGATGGAGACGGATCGGGCCCGGTGCGCACGGCTGCCGGGCCCGTCGCTGTCGCTCTACTCCTCAGTCCAGTTCTCGCTCGAACTCCCGTTGCACGTATAGATCTCGCCGATCGCATAGTTCGCTGTCGAGGCCCCGGTCACGCTCAGGCACTTCCCCGACTGGGCCCCGACGATCGTGCCCGCCGTGCCCGGTCCAGCGTTCACTGTCCAGTGCTGGTTCGCCGCGCCGGTGCAGGTGTTCACGCCGACGTACGACCGGTCGGCGGTCGCGCTGCCCTGCACCTCCAGGCACAGGCCGCTGGTCGCGCCGGTGATCGTGCCGTTGGCGTTGATCAGCCAGCTCTCGCTCGGGCTGCCGTTGCACGTGTAGATGTCCGAGGTGGCGCCCGGCGTCGTGGAGCCGCCGGTCACGGACAGGCACTTGCCCGACAGGCCGCCGACCAGCGTCGTCGGCGCCGCGCCGGAGGGTGCGCTGAAGGTGATCAGCGCCGCGTCGCCGGCCGGGACCGAGGTCGAGAACGTGTTCGAGCCGACCGTGGACGACGTCGTCGTCGGCGCGGGCAGAGTCCCGTCGGAGTGCACCGTCTGGCCGCCGAGCGTGATGCCGCTCTGCGTGGTCAGGCTGGAGGCCGACAGGTCGAAACGCGACGCCGATCCGAAGGTCCTGGGCAGGTTCAGCTGCACCGCCGTGGCGCCGTTCGACGCCGGATCGGCGACGTTGTCCAGCACCACCGTGACCGAGCCGTCAGCATGCTGAATCGCATACGTCCGCACCGTCGCTGAAGCCGGGTTGCCGACCTGCAGAAAACTGCCGGTCCCCGCGGCGTGCACGGCCGCCAGCCCGTAGAACTCCGGCTGTGCGGAAAGGTTTCCGGCGGCCTGGTCGGCGGCGCTCGCCGCGCACAGCGGCGTGTAGTACGGGAAGCTCGTCGTGCCGTAGCACTGGGTCACGGTGCCGTGCATGTAGTACCCGGCCGCGCCCTCCTGTGCGAAGTTCAGCTCCTCGTCCACGGCCCACAGCGCAGAGGCGTACACGTCCGACACGCCCTGCACGCCGCTGCACACGACCGAGTTGCCCTCGTCGATCACCGCGGGCAGCGACAGCCGCTTGGCGACCGTGACCGCGCTGTCCGCCGCCGACGTCTCCTTCGAGTGCGTCCCGGAGGACAGCAGGTCGGCGATGCTCGGCGCCGGGTTCGGGCTGCCGCAGTTCGACAGCGGGTAGTGGTGGCTCGTCAGCTCGCTGATTTGCGGCTTGGTCATCGAGGCCTGATCGTTGACGAACGCCGTCTGCAGCGAGCCGGTCGGCGACGTCGCGGCGTCCGAGCCCTCGATGGACACGCCGGGCACCGCCGCGGTGATGGCCTTCACGTAGGCGTGGAAGTCGGTGACGTACTGCGCCGAGTTCCCGCTGTACTGCGGATACAGGTCCGGCTCGTTGCCTATCTCGATGTCCTGCAACGAGGAGCCGAGCGCCGCCACCGCGTGCGAGGCCTCGTCGGCGGCCCGCGCCGGGTCGTACTGCTTCATGTTCACGCCGAGGATCACCTTCCAGCCGCTCGCGCGGGCCAGGTTCGCCAGCGCGGTCAGGCCGGCGGGGGTGATCGTGGCGTCGGCCCAGGACGGCCGGGCCTCGCCGCTCGACGTCCAGAAGCTCTTGTCGACCTGGTTGCCGCCGATGCGGATGACCGAGGTCCCCAGGGTCTTGAGGTACTGGAACTGGTTGCCCTGGCCGAACCCCGGCAGGGCGAGGAACGAGGCTTCGTAGGACAGGCCGACGTCGCTGCCGGTGAGCGCGGTGCCGGTCGGGGCGGCCGAGATGCTGATCGTCGCGCTCGCGGCGGGAGCGGCCGACGCGGCTGACACGGCTGGCACGGCTGACACGGTCTGGGTGAGCAGCGCGGTGGGGATCGCGACCGCGGCGGACAGGGCCGCCGCGGCCGCGGCGATGGACATGCGGTGGGGCATGGGGCCTCCTGGCGAGACGCCGTTCACAAGTGTGAACACCTATTTCATGGGTGAACGGCGCTGATGCTAGGGGGCGGGAAACCTGTCGTCTACGGATTCTTGTTGCGCAACTTAACTCCCGTTACCGCGGGAGATACCTCGGGCCTGTCGCGGGACCGCCCCGGGTCTATCGCCGGGCTCGCCCCGGGCTCATCTCGGCATCGCGCGAGCGGCGAGAACCGCGATGTCGTCCTCGACGGCCGCCGGCGCGACCAGCCGCAGCGCGTCGTCGAGCAGGTCATCCAGCCCGCCGGTCGCGGGGAGCGGCAAGGAGGCGAGCCGGGCCAGCGAGACGTCGATGTCCTCACCGCGCCGCTCGACGAGGCCGTCTGTGTAGACCAGCAGGACCTGCTCGGCGCGCAGATCGACGATGACCTGCTCGTAGCCGCCGATGCCGGTGCCCAGCGGCGGCCCGGTCGGTATCTTCACCAGCTCGGTCGGGCGGCCCGGGACGAACAGCGCGGGCGGCAGGTGGCCGGCGCTGGCGAACGTCCAGCGTCCCCGGTTGGGATCGGCGACGCCGAGCAGGCACGTGGCCGGGCGCGCCGTCTCGTCCTTGGAGATGAGCGTGTCCAGATGGCGGAGGATGCCGTGCGGCGGGAGGTCCATGCCGCCGGCGTCGCGGATCGCCGAACGGTAGATGCTCATGTCGACCGCGGCCTCCAGGCCGTGGCCCATGACGTCGCCCATCACCAGCAGCGTTCGGCCGAACGGGAGCCGGACGATCTCGTACCAGTCGCCGCCGACCAGCGTGCGGTTGCCCGAGGGCAGGTAGCGCGCGGCGACGTCGAGGTTCGAGTGCGGGCGTCCGGGCTGGACGAGCAGGGCGCGCTGGAGTTCCAGCGTCACGCTTTGGGATTCGGCGTACTGCCGCGCGTTCTCGACGCTGACCGCGGCCCGGTCGGCGAGGTCCTGGAGGAGGACGGCGTCGTCCTCGGTGAAGCCCTCGGAGGCGCCGCGTTCGTGGCTTCGGCTGCGGTTGCCGCTACTGCTACTGCGCGCCAGCGTCATCACGCCGACGAGCCGGCCCCGCGCGCTGAGCGGGACGGCCAGGATCGAGTCGATGCCGGCCAGGCGGTAGGCGGCGAGCATCTCGGGGGTCTCGGCCCAGTCCGCGAGTTCCTCGTCGGAGAGCCGGTTCGCGATCACCAGGCGGCCCTCGGCCAGGCTGCGCGCGACGGCCGAGGCGGCGCCGGGTCGGACCGACGCGCCGGGCATCGCGAGGGAGCCGAGGCGTCGGCGCAGGGCCGGGGCGCAGGCCAGCGCGGCGCGGCGGACGCGCGGCGCCTCAGGCCGCAGGCCGCTGCCCGGGCCGCGATCGGCGATCTCGTACGGCGTGACCTCGACAACGGTGAGGTCGGCCAGCGCCGGGACGGTGAGCTCGGCGAGCTCGACGCAGGTGATGTCGACGTCGAGGGTGGTGCCTATGCGCTCGGCGGCGGCTTCCTGCAGGGCGAGGCGCCGGCGGGCCTGCGCGAGCCGGCTCTGGTCCGGGGTCGCCGGCCCCAGAACGGAGGCGACGACGCCGACGACGCGGCCGTCGATCTCCAGGCGGCGGTAGCGGACGTCCCAGCCGGTGGCGGTGGTCGCGGAGCCGGGTTCGGTGTCGTCGAGCAGAACCTCGCCGTCGAGCAGAACCCGGTCGATGACGGGCAGGTCAGCGGCGAAGGGCGTGGCCGCGACCGGTTGGCCCAGAAGGTGGACCGGTTCGAGTCCGGTCGTCCGCAGAAAGGCGGAGTTGGCGTAGACCCACCGCAACTCCACATCGAGCAACCCCATCCCGACCGGAGCCGCCGCGAGCGCCTCGACCAGCACTTCGCTGCTCAACGACGCGACGGTATCGAGGAGAGCGTCGCCGTGCCCTCCCCGTGGATCGCTCCGCGAGTGCCCGTCGTCCATATCCATCTATCGGGATCATATCGTCACGAAATGCATCATAAGGTGACAGGGCGTCACGACCCCGTGTGGTCTTCCCCACAGCCGCTGACGCCCCGCCAGATTCACCCGGCTGCCTCATGGTAGGTGAATACGCGTCGCTGGGTATTGGTTCGCGGCGTTCTTTCGGCGACCGGAGGCGGCGGGGGCAAACTCTTATGGCAGGACCCTGTCCTCCTGAGCTTGAATGCCGAACTGTCGCGGCGCAAAGGGACCGCGCTTCTCGGGGCCGCCGGTGGGGGAGCAGAGCTGAGCTGAACTGAACTGAACGCAGGCTAGAGAGGGGCCGCCGATGTCCGTCCGCTACCAGCTGGTGATCGACTGCACCGACCCCGACCGGCAGGCGCGCTTCTGGGCCGCCGCGCTCGGGTACGTACTCGCGCCGCCGCCGAGCGGCTTCGCCACCTGGAACGACTACTATCGCGACCTCGGCGTTCCGGAGGAGGAGTTGGTCGACGGCGCGGATCGGATCAGCGATCCGCAGGGCGGCGGGCCGGCGATCTGGTTCAACGTCGTGTCGGAGGCGAAGGTGGTGAAGAACCGGCTGCACATCGACGTGCACGCCAGCGGCGACCGATCCGACCCCATCGAGGTGCGCAAGCAGCGTGTGGACGCCGAGGCCCAGCGTTTGGCGGGCCTCGGCGCCACGATCACGGTCGTCATGCAGCAGGACGGGCTCGATCACTATGCGGTCGGGATGAAGGACCCTGAGGGCAACGAGTTCGACATCAACTGAGTCGCCGCCAGGCAGGGCGGCCGAGCCCGGCCGGCCTGGTGCCGGCCTACCTGGCCGCGAAGTCGTTCACGACCGACAGCGCCTTGTCGGAGTAGTCGAACATCGCCTGGTTCTCCCAGGCGTCCTGGGACGAGGCGTTGGTCGGGTCCCAGCCGTTCCCCGCGACGACGGTCCAGGTGGGCTCCCAGTAGAACGCGCCCAAGCCCAGGCCGTTCGGCACCGCCTGGACGACCGAGAGCACGTCGCGGAAGTTCGACATCTGGCCGTACTGGCTCGCGGCGTATCCGGGATCGAGCTCGCTGCTGGTGTCGAAGGACGGCGTGAGCGAGTCGCCGGAGGTGAGCGTCCAGGGGTAGGCCGTCTCGGCCACGGCGACCGGCTTGCCGTACTTCGCGGCCAGGCCGTTGAGGTCGGTCTGCAGGACGTCGAGGCGGCCGTGCCAGTAGTCGTAGTAGCTCAGGCCGATCACGTCGAACGGGACGCCGCCGCTGATCGCGTTGCTGTACCACGTTTCCAGCGTCGCGAGGTTGTCCGAGCCGGCGAGGTGCAGCATGATCCTCGCCGAGGGATCGGCGGCCTTCACCCCGTTGACGCCGGACTTGAGCAGGCCCGCCAGCTGCGACCAGTGGGACGTGGAGCCGTCCGGCCACAGCATCCCGGCGTTGATCTCGTTGCCGACCTGGACCATGGCCGGCGGGGTGCCCTGGGCGACGAGGTCGCCGACGACCTGCTTCGAATAGGTGTAAACCGACGCGGAGAGCTGGCTGATCGTCTCGGCGGACCAGGCGGCGGGGACTGTTTGGTGGCCCGGGTCGGCCCAGGTGTCGGAGTAGTGCAGGTCGAGCAGGATCTGCATGCCGTAGCCGGAGGAGGCCTGCTTGGCCATGGCGAGGAGTTGGGCCTCGTTGTCGAAGCCGTCGGCGGGGTTCACCCAGACGCGCAGGCGGGCGTAGTTCATGCCGCCGTTCTTGAGGATCTGCAAAGCGTTCTGCTTGGTTCCGGCGCTGTTGTAGTAGACGCCGCCAAGCTGCTGGCCGCGATACAGGCTCGACACGTCACCGCCGCGTATGGACAGCGATGCGGAGCCGGGGGTGAAGGTGACGTCGTCGTAGTTGGTCCACGCCCCGGCGGCGGACGCCGAGTGGAAGTCGATGTAGCAGGTGCTGCTGCTGACGTAGGTATAGGCGACGATGTGGACCCAGGCGCCGTCGGAGTCGACGGGTATGTACGTCTTGGGCGTGGAGCCACCGCAGGAGGACATGGTGATCCAGTTGCTGCCGCCGGTGTCGTCGGAACGGACCCAGACGCCGAAGGTGTAGTAGCCCGCGGTGATGTTGGTGAGCTCCTGGTAGGTGTCCACGGTGTACGCCGACGCGGAGTAGTGGGACAGCTCGAACGAGCCGGACCGGCCGCCGGACTGCGTGTACGACGCCGAGGTCGTGCCGCTCGCGGTCCAGCCGGCCGGCGTGGCCGTGCCGGTGCCGCCGCTCTCGAACCCTGGGTTGGTCACGGCCGGGGCGGTGGTCGTCGCCGCGGCGGACGTGACGGCGGCGGCGTTGGCGGCGTTGGTGGCGACGGCAGTCAGGCTGCTGAGACACAAGGCGGCGGCCAGGGCCAGGGTGCTGCGGGGACGGAACAGATGACGCACCATGCGGCGACTCCTTCCGGGGACTGGGAGCGCTCCCAGTCGGACTATGGGGGTGTCTAGCACTCCAGAGCTCAGGTGGTCAATGAAAGAACTGAGATATGGGTTATAGACTTGGGAGCGCACCCAGCCGACCGCGCGGGGAGGACACGCGACGCGCGGGTAGTCAGCTCAACGCACCGAACTCAACTCCCTGACAGCCGCCGCCAGCGTCTCCCGGAAGTCCGTCGAGTACGACCGCCGCGACCACTGTGCCATCCGGGTGCGTCGAGGGAGCACGGCGTGCATGTCGCGCATCATGGCGTCGATGTTGCCCAGGGAGCGCGGGAGGACGACGGTGCCGCTGGCGTACTTGCCGCGCGTTCGCAGTTTGCGGGCTGCCAGGTCTGCGCGCGCCTGTGCTTGCCGTGCGGGCAGGGGCGGCAGGTTCAAGGCGCCGGCGAGGTGCGCGGCGATCCAGATGGCGCCGACCTCGGCACTCAGGGAGCTGACCAGTGAGGTGTTGTAGCCGGCGAAGGTCAGGTTCGGGATGGTGTGCGGCAGCACGTTGCGGAACAGCTCGAAGTCGCCGTCCGTGTTCTGTGCGCTCAGCGCCGGGTCGAGGAACGGCACGTTCTGGGCGAAGCCTGTTGCGGCGACGATCAAGTCTGCGGGCAGGACGCTGCCGTCGTCCAACACCGCCCGCGGGCCGTCCGGGCCGTCGGGGCCGTCCGAGCCGTCCGAGCCGTCCGAACCGCGCAGCTCGACGATCGAACGGTCCCGTAGTACCGCGATCGTGCCGGAGCGCACCGCGTCGAAGAAGCCGTCGGTGGCCAGGCTCGCCGAGTTGGCCACGATGTCCTCGAAGCGCCCCGGCGGTATCAGTCCGAGTGCCGCCAGCCCCTGCTGTTTGACCGTCGCGCGACTCAGTACGCTGAACAACGGCCCGAACGTGCGCGGCCTGGCGAACAACACCTCGCCGAGCCGCGTGATCGCGAAGTCCTCGAAGTGCTTGCCCAGCAGGACTTTCGGTCCCTTCCACAGCAACCGCCGCGGCACCATCGTGACCGAGGCCGCGACCGTCGACAGAGCCATCGCGCTGTCGCAGGCCGACTTCCCGTACCCGACGACCACCACGTGCTTGCCGCGACCGTCGTCCAGCGTGAGCCCCTGCGACGGCGCCTTGACCTCGCCGCCAGCTTCCGCGTGTGCGCTGAGCCCCGGCCAGTCGGGGATCAGCGGCCGGGAGAAGACCCCGTTCGCGACGACGACATGGTCGGTCTCGACGTGCTCGCCGGAGTCCAGGCTCAGATCCCAGCCGCCATCGGTCGGCTTGGCCAGCGTGACGCCGGTCCCGCTGCGGAGTTCGGTCGTGACCTGGGCGTTGTCGTTCTGCGACAAGAACCCGCCGAGGCGGGCCGAGAGGGTCATGGCCACCCCGCCCCGATCGAT
>Ga0207647_10004286_pt1 | contig 10584 bp, 9 predicted proteins | sample KBSCornC2_FD_184295 | JGI IMG/M metagenome (GOLD analysis project Ga0207647, IMG submission 184295) | Corn rhizosphere microbial communities from Kellogg Biological Station, Michigan, USA - C2 (SPAdes) (version 2) | ecosystem: Host-associated > Plants > Roots > Rhizosphere ...
AACTCATCTTTTGTCAAAGGCATCACTGAGAGTTGCGACTGCCTAATCAGGGGCAGTTGACTGAGTCGCTTGTCGTATCGAATAGCTGCCAGTTGAACCGAATTCGCCAGTGGCTTAACAGGTTTGAGGTCGACCGCAACCCATTGCGGATCGTCGCCGGTTGGATCGGGGTACGCGCCTTTCACCACTTCGGCTAATCCCACAACTTCTTTTCCCTTCCCGGAATGATAAAAAAGCACCTTGTCTCCGGGTTTCATCGCGCGCAGATTGTTTCGGGCTTGATAGTTTCGCACACCAGACCAGTCAGTGCTGCCGTCCTTTACAAAGTCGTCCCAAGAGTAGGTTTCAGGCTCCTGCTTCACCATCCAGTAGTTGTGCTTGTTTTTTGTGGTAGCTTTCATGAAATTGACTTTGATCCTCTACAATTCAGGTATTAGACCATCTTGGAATTCAAAGGACGAAACATGCTCAAAGAGGGATCGACTGCACCTGCATTCAAAACCAAAGACGCTAGCGGCGAAACTGTCAGCCTGAAAGACCTTCGCGGACAGAAAGTGGTGCTCTATTTCTATCCGAAAGACGACACGCCTGGCTGTACCAAAGAGGCCTGTTCCTTTCGTGATGCATTTTCCAGGTTCAAAAAGCAGGGTATTACCGTGTTGGGTGTTTCACCGGACAGCGAAAAGTCGCACCAGAAGTTTGCAACCAAATACAGTCTTCCTTTCACACTTTTAGCCGACACGGATCGAAAGATCGTCGAGGCTTACGGTGTTTGGGGAGAGAAGAAGTTTATGGGACGAACGTACATGGGTGTTCATCGAACCACCTTCTTGATCGATGAGAAGGGCAAGATCAAAAAGATCTTCGAGAAGGTAAAGCCCGAAGACCACGCCAGTGAGGTACTTCAGGCGTTCAAAGACTAAACACATTGCCGATTTCCAATTGCCGATTGCTAATTTTCAAATCGGCAATTGGCAATTGACAATCGGCAATTCACCCGTGGCTAGGCTGCCACCCAGCCTCCGATTTTTTCGGGTTCACCTTCCGGGTTTCTTCCGGGCATCAATCCCTGCAAACAACTGAACGAGCTCGGCACGTCCCGCTTTCTTGCCGGCAGACGTGGCTCATCGTCCAATGTTGCAGTCTCGGCTGCATCGTTAAGGAAATAGAGCCGAGTGTTATCTACAACCTGCGTTCTGATCTCGTGAGTCCAAAGCAGGAGATTGGCTAGTGCGTCTCCTATTTCGTCTTTGCCGAGTTTTGTTTCCTGCGCGATCTCACGCTGTGTTCGCGAACCGCGTCTAATAGCGTCGCGCACGCGCTCGATGGGAGACAACTTGCTCATTGCTTTCGCGTGATATTGACCGTTGCTCGACGAGTCACCTGAAAGCAGTTCCGTAATTTCAACTTGCTGTGAAATGTATTTCTTGCGGGCGGTTTTGTATTCCTTCAAAGCGCGCCGGCTCTGAGTAACCTTTTGACGAATGCAACTCTTGCAATAGAGATTGCGCCCATCTTTGCGCGCGCGACAAATTCCAAATTCTGAAATCGGTAGTTCTTTCGAACAGATCGGACAATTCTTCACACTGGGGGGTAACTGTATCTCGGTCATCACACAACTCCGGCTGGGCATCAAGACGTAGCTTGCAATCCGTAAACGGACAACACTGCACCTTCGTCCGGCTCTAAACTCCTCCGGCAAAGACAACTTTTTGAGTGTTTAATTTTTTGGCGAAGATCCCACTGGGCGATCGCCTAGATTGCCTTGCGCAACTCACACAGAGTCACGCCCCAACATTTACCTGACTTACTGAGGTTGAAGGTTTCCGGGCAATTGCGAGAAAAAATATGAGAGCTAGTTAACCTTCAAACGATCATTCAACAGGCCGCTGAACCACTTTGTATATGGCAATCAATATGTCAGCGAGGGAATCGCATTATAGTGATCGACACTTTTTTTGCAATACCTTTTTCAGATTTGTTTCGCCTCAAAATCAACTCCAATTTTTTGCCGATCGATCTGCTGACCAATGTTACTTTCAAGTTACGCAAACGTCTCTTGAATGAGAGGATACGTGATCATATCACTCACTTGAAGCGAATGTTTTGTGTGTCTGAATTGTCGCAAGCTCATCTGAGAGACATACGATTTCATTGGAGAATTTGAATGCAATTACGTACGCCAAAAACTGTTCGCCGAATGTTTGGCGCAACTAAATCGTATTTATTTTTCTTGGTCCTACAATTAGTAGGGCGATGAAAAGAGGGATGGACCAGGAGGCAACTGTCACCGGCGGGCGAGCGGTCTATTAAGAGTTAAGACGTTCATTTGCAAGGCTTTTTGAGCACGCCGCTCACGTGTGCAAAGTGTTGTAAGTATGCGCTTGTAACAGCTTTGTAAAACTCAGCAGTGGGTTTTCCACAAAGATTTCCTCAGGATCTGTGGATAACTATCGTTTCTTGTTGAGCGATGGTCGATCCTTTAGACGATAGACAAACTTCAGACCTGACCACGTGTCATCAACTGCGCAGATCTTTACGTCGACGAGTCCGGCATCCAGACCAATACGTTGAACATGTTCGAACGAAAGATCAGTAGCGACGCCTGAGCTTTTCTTCGGCCATGCGATCCAGATCATTCCGTTGGCAGTGAGTCTTGCTGCGAGTTTGCTGAAGTCTTTTCCGAGTGCTCGTTCAGTTGTAACGAAAAAGAGAATGATGTCGAGCGCTTTGGCGGTTTGTTTTTCGAACACCACCTTGTCAGGCAGTTCTTTTGGTTCGAATTGAAAGTCCTTAGGCGCGTTTACCAACGCGATTCGAGATCCTTCCTTGATTCCAATCTTCTTTGCGAGCGGGGTTCCGGAATATCCTGCCATGGCTTTGCCTCAGAAGTCATGAATGTGATTTGACACAGTCAGATTCTGATTTTGATGGAAAGCGTTGGTCACCAGAGTCTGAGAACTTTCCACCAGCTGAAACCGACTAAGCTCCAGACGGAGATAGTTATCAACGATGTGATTAATCCAACAGTCCACCAGGTTCGTTGAGTTGTGTACCCGGCGCCGAAGTAGATCGGCGCGGGTGTCGTACCGTAATGGGTTAACGCTGCTGCCAGATTCGAGAAGTAGGCGAGCGATAGCACTGCAAGATAAGGGGGCGCTCCGGCCGCGAGTATCACAATCAGAAACGGCGTAAACATCGCGGTCACGTGTGCTGTGATGCTCGCGAAGACGTAGTGTGCATAGAAATAGATCAGCAGCAAAGAGGCGAGTGCCAGCCACCATTTCCAACCAGTAGTCAAACTGGCCGATGCTTCTGCGAATCGTTTGGTGATTCCTGTTTGGCCCAGGGCTTCGGCCATCCGAATAAGACCGCCATACCAGATGAAGACTCCCCAGGCTGCCCTTTCGCTCACGAGGTCTTCCCAATCGAGCACGCCTGAAACCAGCAGCACGCCGATTCCGAGTAGTGCGACCACGGCGTAGTCGATGCCATGGATCTTAGTGGTCATCCAAAGGGATGCAACGAGGAAAAAAACCAGCAGCATCATCCATTCGGACCACTTCATAGGGCCCATAGCTTTCAACTCTGTTGAAGCGAGTTCGCTTGCGGCGGGCGTGTGTTTCACTTCGGGCGGAAAGATGCGATAAAGAACCCACGGCACGAGCAAAAGGCTTAACAGTCCGGGAACGATAGCGCCGATGGCCCAACGCGCGTAGGTGATGTCTATCCCGGTTGCTTCCTTTGCGAACCGTGCAATGATCGGATTTGACGCCTGTCCCGTGAGAAACATCGCACAAACAATCACGTTGCACTGATAAACACTCGTCATGAGAAAACCGCCGAGCCGACGAGCGGTTGGTCCGGGTCGAGATTCGTAAGCCTCGGCAAGGCTCTTAGCGATCGGAAAAATGATTCCACCCGAGCGAGCACCCGTTGACGGAATCACCGTAGCCAGTACAGCCTCCGTCGAGCCGAGGGCATAAGCGAGTCCAAGCGAATGTTTTCCGATGGCCTTGATAAACAGAAAAGCGATCCGGCGGCCCAGACCTGTCTTGATCATGCCGCGGGAAATAAAGAAAGCGGCGAGGACGAGCCAAACGACGGGGTCAGCGTAGCCGGTGAGGGCTTCGTTGATTGTCATTACTCTGAAAAGAGGCAGCGCGGTAACGCCCAACAAGACCATTGCCGCCCCTGGAATGGGACGGACAATCGAACCGGTTATGGTGGCAGCAAAAATCGCGAGCAAACGCCACGATTGAGGAGTAATGCCCGCGGGAACCGGTATTAGAAGAATGCCGGCTGCCACAAACAGAACGACTCCCCAGCGGATAAGTCTGCTGCGAAGTCCAAAGCTGTCGGTGGGTTCGTTGGCGACGGTTTTGTCAGAAGGCAACGCTGAAGGTTTTTCCACGCAATCGTCCTTAGACAGGGCGGATGCTCAAGCTCGTGCCTGATGTTAGTCTCTTGTAAGCTACTTGCTCAAGAGTTTTGATTTCAATCCAAAGGCCAGTCGGGAACCGTAAGTATTTGGCGAACCGAGCGACTACTAAAGGTACTCTAAAGAGCAAGGTTTCAAAATGGCGGAAAATTCGGACAAAGTTACAGATAAGAACGTTTACTTAAACCGCAGACGATTCATCCAGGCGGCAGTGATGGCGGGAACAGCTACGGCCAGCACGTTGCTTTATCGTCGTCTCAATCCGCCTCCGGCCGAACGAGTTGAGGGAGAAAAGATTGAGGCAGTCGCAATAGCGCCGTCGGGTGACGCTATAAAGGACGGGTTCGCCGTCAGCGATCAGCTAACACCGTTGGACGCAATCACCAACTACAACAACTTTTATGAGTTCGATACGTCGAAGAGCGGCGTTGCGTACGCGGCAAAAGGGTTTGTTACGAAACCATGGACAGTTTCTGTCGATGGCCTGGTAAACAAACCCACGGTCTTCGATATCGATGAGTTACTGAAGTTTCCACTGGAGGAGCGCATTTATCGTTTGCGCTGTGTCGAAGGCTGGTCGATGGTGATTCCGTGGATTGGTTTCCCATTGCAGAAGTTGCTCGAGAAGGTCGAACCAACCTCTGAGGCGCGTTATGTCGCGTTTCAGACGTTGCTGGATCCCCAACGAATGCCAAATCAACGAACAGGCGTTCTCGATTGGCCTTACGTCGAGGGATTGCGCCTGGATGAGGCGATGCATCCGCTGACGATCATGGCGACGGGAATGTACGACGAAACGCTGCCGCCGCAGGATGGGGCGCCGATCAGGCTGGTGGTGCCCTGGAAGTATGGTTTCAAGAGTATCAAGTCGGTCGTGAAGATTAGTCTCGTAGCCGATGAACCGCCCACAACGTGGAACATACAGGCTCCGGACGAATATGGCTTCTATTCGAACGTGAATCCAAACGTTCCACATCCGCGTTGGAGCCAGGCTACCGAACGAAGAATCGGCGAATACGCCCGGCGCGACACGCTTCTGTTCAATGGCTATGCGGAACAGGTTGCACATTTGTATCAGGGGATGGACCTCGTGAAGAACTTTTGATGGTCCTTCGTACTTTATGACGTTTCCTAAGGTTGTTGTTTTTGTAAACGCACTTATCCCGCTCGTGCTGCTTTTGTGGGATCTATATCACAAGCGAGTTGGTCCTAATCCGCTTGAGTTTGCCACCCGGACCACTGGAATGCTGACGCTTGTGTTTCTCAGCCTGACGGTAGCCGTCACGCCGCTGCGGAAAATCTTCGGCGTCAATTCGTTGGTCAAGCTGCGACGCATGTTGGGCTTGTTTGCATTCTTTTATGGCGCCCTGCACTTGCTCACGTATGTTTGGTTCGACCGGTTCTTTAATCTGATTAGCGTCGTGCAGGATGTTGGCAAGCGTCCATTCATCCTTGTGGGTATGACTGCCTTCGTCATGATGGTGCCGCTGGCGATTACGTCGACAAACAAGATGGTCAAGCGGCTTGGAGGTAAACGATGGGCGAATGTGCATCGTCTTGTTTATCTTGCGGCGATCGCCGGCGTGGTCCATTTCTGGATGCTAGTAAAATCGGACACACGTCTGCCGCTCACGTTCGGATTTATTCTGCTCTTCCTACTGGGATATCGACTGTTTGCGAAGTACGCTCCCGCGAATTCGCCGAACACGAGCCTCTTCTCGCGTGAATAAGTCTTCATAGTCACTGTTGCTTAGCATAGTTTAGAATGGCTGTACGCCATTTGGCGTGCAACTTGCTGAGTAGAGGACTCCGGTATGTCCGACGAACGAAGGAGTAGCGAGCGAAAACGGCTTCTTCTCGATGCCAGGTGGGAAAGTATGTCTCGTACTCACGAGGCTAGAGTTGACGATGTCAGTCTGAGCGGCTGCTTCGTAAACACCTACGGGCACGTCGAACCGAAAGAGGAGATTAACCTGCAGATAGCGCTTCCTTCCGGCGAGTGGCTATCTCTGAGCGGTCACGTCGCGTCGTATCAACCAGGAGTTGGTTTCGGAATGGCTTTCAATTCAATGAGTGCAGCCAAGTTGGCGAGGCTTGAGGAGTTAATCGCCAACTCCGAAGAGCGCCGGATCTAGTGTTTGCGACGCCGCTTTTCATCGTAGAAGACGATGCTGAAAGCGAGTCCGAGACCCGCCGCCGCCGCAAGCAGAAAGAAAATCATCGCCAATCCGGGATAACCAAAGATTCGAAACGACGTTTCGACTCTCATCAGCATTGCTGCGCCAACGATTAACGCAGCGACCACGAGACCGAGTGTGATTCGATTTGCGACTTTTTGAAGTCCTTCCAGGACGACTTTCTCGTCAATCGCATCGACCTTGAAGCGCAGCTCGTTGTTTCCAGCGGCATCGAGGATCCTGTTTACCCTAGGTGGCAGTTTCTCGACGAACTCTTTTAGATCGACGACACCCGATAACAAATTGTTTGGGGCGACGCTCTTCAGAATGTTGCGCTGCAGGATGTCGTTTGCACGGTCGCGAATAATAATGTTGGGATCGAAGCTTTGATCGAGCGCGTAGACGACCCGGTCCAGGTTCAGCAAAGCCTTGGCAATCATCGTGAATTCTGCAGGCAAGCGGAACCAGCAGTCCGCAGAAATCTTGGTTATCTCTAACGTTACCCTGCCTGCATTCATGTGACTCAAGACGGCATCAGGATCATCATTAACGAGGTCCGTGATTCTTCGTACAAACGATGAGCGATCAAAATTTTCTTTCTCTTCACCCATTCTCATAGCGGCTTCGGCGGCTGCCTCGCCGCGTCCCTCGCTGATGGCAAGCAGCAGTCGCAGAAGATTGTCCTGGAATGTTCGTGTTACGCGACCGACCATTCCCAGGTCTAACAGTGCGATTCGATCGTCGTCAGTGATAAAAACATTTCCCGGATGTGGATCCGCATGGAACAGTCCGTCGACAAGAAACTGTTTGAGATAGGCGCTGAACAGTTCGTCTGCTAATAAAGCCCTGTCAATCTCCATTGCTCGCAATGGATTTAGCGAGGTGATCTTCTTTCCCGAAATGTATTCCATGGTGAGTACACGGGTCGTGGTGAAGTCGTCGATTGGTTCGGGCACGACGATGTATTCAAACTCCGTGAGGTTTTGTCCGATAGTGTGAAGATTGTTGGCCTCGATTGTGAAATCCAGTTCGCGCAGCAAGCTCTTGCGCAGATTGATGAGCATGTTGTCGAACTCATAACGCCTGCCAAGTTCAGTATGCTGATCGAGGAAATGCGCCATCTCACCCAGTGCCTCAAGATCACCGACGATCAGATCGCGAATGTCAGGTCGCTGCACCTTAACTACGACATCGCGGCCGTTGCGCATGTAAGCACGATGGACCTGGGATAATGAGGCTGCAGCGAGGGGTGAAGGATCAAACTCGGCGAAAGCCTTCGAGATTCTGACTCCCAGTTCGCCCGAAACTATTCGCTCGACTTCCTCATACGGAAACGGCTCGATGTGATCCTGCAAGCGCTCCAGAGCTTCAAGATATGGTCCCGGTAACAGGTCGGCTCGAGTCGATAGTAACTGGCCCAGTTTAATAAAAGTGGGGCCAAGCCTCTCGAGGTCTTTGGCCAGATCTTCCGCGGGGGCAGTACCTGACTCTGCCGCAATTTCATCCGGTAGTACACTGCCTTCCAAACCCGCAGCGCTGATCAGGTCAGAACGACCGTACTTGATCAGTAGCATCGCCACGTCTTTATAACGTTTTAGTCGCTCTGGTTTTAACGAGACCACCATGGTCGGATCACCCAAAGATTGATGTAGGGGGGCGGGCTCGGGGAGGGTGGCGGATGTTAACCGCCGCGATTAAGTATGTAGATGGAGCGTTTGTCGCGTAAGCAACAGAAGTGTCACGTAAAGGTAACAGGCATTCGGGTGTTTGGCCCTATGACTTTGTTATTGGGACGAGACCGTTTTGACGGAATTACCTGCCGCACGATCAATCGCTGCGCGCAAGCCGTCCGCACTCAAGAGCCTAAGTTGAACTCCATTGACGAATATCGTGGGAGTGCTTCCGACTCCATACACCTCGCCGTCTGAAATGTCTTTTTTTACTTCAGAGGCATACACGCCACGGTCCAACGCAGTGTCAAACTTGACCCGGTCTAATCCAAGCTGGCTCGCATACTTCTTTAACGACGGCACATCGAGAGCTTTTTGATTCTTGAAAAGTACTGCGATGTATTCAAAGAATTTTCCCTGAGCGTTAGCCGCATTCGCTGCTTCAGCTGCCTTCTCTGCGTTTTCATGTATATTCAACGGAAAATCACGTACGACGAATCGAACCTTATTTCCGTAAGACTTTAAAACGTCTTCCAGAATCGGATGCATCGCTCCACAAGCAGGACATTGAAAATCAGTGAACTCAACTATCGTTACAGGCGCGTTCACATCGCCACGCGATGGATCGTCATCGACACTGATGTTCTGAACGGGTTGGGCTGGCTCCGTCATGAGCCATCGTATGTCGGCGCCCTTTCGCAGTCGCGCTGATAAATCTTTTTCCAAACGTTGTCGGGATTCAGTCTGGAGATAGGTAGCAACCTGGTTACGTACTGTATTCAGATCGCCAGTGATGCGAGCTTTGTTTTCAGAATAGAATTTAGCTACTTCTTCTTCTGTTGGATTTTTAACTTTGTCGCTGATCTCAGCGCGAACTATTTCCTCTGGTCCAATCTGGCGGCGTCTTGCTTCGTCCAGTAATAATGTGTCATCGATTAATCGATCGACACGCTGTTTTGTGAGTTCGTAAGTGTCGATTCTTAGGTTGTAGATGATTGGCTTTAATCGTTCGAGCATCAGAGCCGCGGTGATGGGCTGTCCGGCAATTGTTACGACTACTGAAGCGGGATTAAGGCTCGGTGAGTTGATATCAGTGACAGTAACGACGGGATACGTCTTTCTTAAGCGATTCACGAGATCATCAGCAAGTTTGCTTTCTGCTTCATCGTGCAGGTAAGCCGCGACTTGCTTATTTGCGACGTTTGGATCGATACCTTCGAACTGGGCACGATTATCTTCGATGAATTTTTTGATTTGTGGTGGAGTGAAAGTTGGTACGCGATTGCTGACTTCGAGTTCGTACAGACGGTGTGTGTCGATGCGTCGTTTTTTCGCCTCCATCTCGAGTAGCGTGGTGTTGATCTGAAGATCCAATACGCTACGTCGCGCTTCGGCAATCTTATCGTCAAGATGTTCCACTTCCTGACGCAGGTTCGGTTCAAGTTCTGCTGTCGTAACCGTCTGGCCATTGACAACAACTAGCGCTACCGGCGCTGCGGGTGGTCGCGCGGGTTGGCTGACTGGCGTGGGCTGAGCGACAGGTTGTGATGTCTGTGGTTGGGTGGTTGTCGTGCTTGGTTTGCGAGTCGTTCCTCGTCTTTTTGCTGTTTGCGATGGCGCCGTAGACCACACCAATAGGAGCAGGAGCAGGGGGCTGATTGTAGATTTCATTGCTTGTCTCACACGTGCAGAAATCATAGGAGAACTTGGCTGAGAGCACAAATAGAAGTATGGCGCTGCCTCGATGAAAGCAGCGCCATAAGTAGTTGGGCCATTCTTAAATCGAAACTTAATGGTGACGAATGATACTTCGCCGACGTCGTTTTACAGGAGTGCGAATCGACAGCAGATCGCTGTGGCGTCCGTTCAGGATAAAAGCTAATCCCTGGTGGGTTACACCAAGCAATCGGGCTGCGCGGGTGACGCTGCCGCCAGACTCTTCAAGCGCTCGGCGGATCAGGTTGCCTTCGTAGCGAAGAACCTCCGAGTCGAGAGAAAAGCCTGGCGTCAGTTCCACAGCGTCTGTGGTTGCGGGTGTTGCCTCTTCGACGTTATTGAGTGCAGCAGAAAGAACGCGTCGGGCGCATTCCCCGAGGCGCGTTTTGATGCTGGGATTTTGTGAATTAGAGAGTAGAGTTTCGGCAGTACGGTAGTACTCCCGCAGGGCATCGAGTGAAACGTGCGAGCTTAACTCTTCGATCACGGTCACCGCGGCAATTCCTCCGCGATCGGGATTACCAGCGTTTTGAGCGATCTCAAGAGCCTGGTCCAGAGCAACTCTGGCCACTTGAGTTTG
>Ga0207647_10004288_pt1 | contig 10582 bp, 7 predicted proteins | sample KBSCornC2_FD_184295 | JGI IMG/M metagenome (GOLD analysis project Ga0207647, IMG submission 184295) | Corn rhizosphere microbial communities from Kellogg Biological Station, Michigan, USA - C2 (SPAdes) (version 2) | ecosystem: Host-associated > Plants > Roots > Rhizosphere ...
GCAATCGGCGCCGGCATCGTCATCACGCGCGGTTTGATGCGTGCGCTTGGCGCCGAACCGGTCGCGCTCGCCGAAGTCACGCGGCGCGTCGCGGAAGGCGATCTGCGCGCGGTGCCTGGCGCCAGCAATGCGCCGGCGGGCAGCGTGCTCGCATCGATGGGCGAGATGCAGTCGAGCCTCGTTCGTCTGATCGGCAACGTTCGCCATGCCGCTGACAGCATCGCGACCGGTTCCAGCCAGATTGCGTCGGGCAACGTCGATCTGTCGTCGCGCACGGAACAGCAGGCGTCGTCCCTCCAGGAGACCGCATCGAGCATGGAAGAACTGACGACCACGGTGAAGCAGAACGCGGAAAACGCGCAGCAGGCGAGCACCTTGTCGGCCAATGCGTCCGACGTGGCGTCGAAGGGCAATGGCGTCGTCGGTGAAATGGTCGGCACGATGGGCGAGATCAGCGAAAACTCCACGCGTATCGCGGAGATCACCGGCATGATCGAAGGCATTGCGTTTCAGACGAATATTCTCGCGCTCAATGCCGCCGTCGAAGCGGCGCGTGCCGGCGAACAGGGCCGCGGCTTCGCCGTGGTGGCAAGCGAAGTGCGCAATCTTGCGCAGCGTTCGTCGAGCGCGGCAAAGGAGATCAAAGATCTGATCAGCACATCCGTGCAGAAGATCCGCGACGGTTCGTCGCTCGCGGACAAGGCCGGCATGACGATGGCCGAAGTCACTCAGGCAGTCGCGCGCGTGACGGACATCATGGGAGAGATCGCGGCGGCCTCTGCGGAACAGAGCCGCGGTATCGAACAGGTCAATCAGGCGATCACGCAGATGGACGAGGTCACGCAACAGAACGCCGCGCTGGTGGAAGAAGCCGCGGCTGCATCGAAGTCGCTCGAAGATCAGGGCCGGCAATTGAATCAGTCGGTGTCGTTCTTCCGTCTTGAAGGCGTATAAAGGCGGCTGCCGAACTACCGCTTCGCCGCGGTGACGAGTTGCAGTGGCGTCTCTATCGTTCGCGACAATTCGCCCTGCTTTCTCTGCTCCGTCACCGCCTTTAGCGCGACGTCCATGCCGAACACCGCTTGCCGGTCGGCGAACTGATTGACGGTGGCGAGTACGTGGCCGTCCGCGATCAACGGCTTGATCGCTTCAATCGCGTTATAGCCGGTGATGTACACGCCGCCCGTTCGGCCCGCGTCGCGAACGGCGTCCGCCGCGCCCATTGCCATGTTGTCGTTCGCACATAGCAAGCCGCGAATCTGCGGATGCTGGCCGAGTATTTTCGACGCAATGTCGCGGCCTTTGCCATATTCCCAGTCGCCGGCCTCGGTCGCGACGAGCTGCATGCCCGCCGCGTTCATCGCTTCCTTGTAGCCGGCCGTGCGTTGCTGCGCGTTGCGATCGGCTGCGATGCCTTCGATGATCGCGACCTGATCGCCGGGCTTCAGCCGCTCGACGAGATAGTTCGCCACCAGCATCGCGCCCTTGCGATTGTCGGGGCCGACAAACGGCACGGAGATTTTCGCTGCGTCCTGCAAGGCGTCGTCGAGCGGATTGTCGATGCTGACCACGATGATGCCCGCCTTGATCGCGCGCGCGACCACCGACGTCAATCCTTTCGAGCCCGACGGCGCAATCACGATCGCGTTCATCTTCGCGCGGATCAGGTCTTCGACAATGCGGACCTGTCCCGCCGTGTCGGGCTCCGTCGCGGTTCCGCGCACCGTCAACGCGAATTGCGACGCGTAGTGCTGTTGATAGTTTTTGGCCGCGTTCGCCATCGCGGCGGTGAAGGGGTCGCTGAGCGACTTCAGCACGAGCGCGATCTTCGGCATGCCGCCTTCCACGGTTGCCGCGCCGGCCGCACGCGTGAGACCGGCCGCAGCCAGTGCACCGGCGATCAGCACGCGGCGGCGCATTCTCTGCGTCATCGTTTCTCTCCTTCGTGGCGGCGCCCGTCAATTGCATGAACGCCAACGGATGAACGCGGACCGATAGGACCGCAAACGGCTTGCCTGTTCGACATCAACGAGCTTTCAGCACGAGCAGCTCGGATGCGATCTGCTCGAATAACGGCCGCTTGTCGACGTCTTCGCTCAGGCAACCGTCGCGCAAGCTCGCGAGCTTCACGGCGACATCCGCTTGCACACGCGAATCGCTCCAGTCGCAACGCGTCATCAATTCCTCGAGCAGGCAACCATATGCTCTCACTTCGAGACGCTCCAGCGCCACGCCTGCTTCGCGGTTCTCTGTCGAATAGAAAGAAGCCGCGCCGAAGTCTCCTAACAATACACGTGCCTGGCCGTCATGCAGAATGTTATGCGCGTACAGGTCGCCGTGCATGACGCCTCGCCGATGCAAATGACTGGCCGCCGATGCAATGCCGTGCGCCATGTCGACCACGTCGGCTGCGTTGAAACGCACGTCGGCCGCGTAGATGTCGCGCGTGCACGATTCGAAGCTCGGCGGCCCCGCCAGATTGCGGTATTGCGGGTCGATCAGTTCCATCACGAGTCCGTGCGCGTTGTCCGGATGGTCCTTCACTTTTCCGGCTACTGCGATCAGGTTGGGATGATCGCCGGATCGAATGCAAGCTGCCATTTCGCAGTCGGGCAAACCATCGCTCGTAACGGCGCCCTTGAACAGCTTGACCGCGACGCGCCGCGCGGTGTTCTCGTGCGTGCGCAGTTCGGCGCGGTAAATCACGCCCGAAGCGCCCTCGCCCAGTTGCTCATGCAAACGCAGATCGTTCCAGCTAATTTCGGCGATGGGCGTATCGTCCAAAGCCGCCGCTTCGAGTGCTTCGCCAAATGGGTTGCCCGCATAAGCGAGCCATGCGAGCCGCGGCATATGAAATAACCATGCCGGCAATTCATCAAGTCGATTGGCGGCAAGCCGCAGCAACTCGAGCCGCGAACACGCGGCCAGTTGTTCGGGAAGAAAGCGCAGACGATTGCCTGCCAGCATCAATTTCTGCAAATGCGTGCAGTGACCGATTTCCGGCGGCAATGCGTCGATCTCGTTGTCTGTGAGAATCAGCCAGCGCAGACGCGGCGGCAACGCGTTCCCCGCGACGGTGCGAATGCGATTCGCCTTGAAGCCGATCATGCTCAATTGCGGGCATTGTCCGAGCACCGGCGGCAACTCGGTGAACGGGTTGTTCGACGCAAACAGAATGCGCAGTTTGCGTAGCCGCGCGAAATCGTCGGGCAAGGTGGTGAGCGCGTTGCCGGAAAGATCGAGAACTTCGAGCGTGTCGGCGAGATCGAAAATCTCGCGCGGAAATTCGCTGAGCCCGCACGGAAGTTTCAAGTGGCGCGTGCCCGCGAGTTGTCCCGCTCTCAGTTGTTCAAGTGTCGTGGTCACAGTGGTAGAAATATCCGGTGGCTGCGGTCCGTCGTGCTGGTAGGGTCGATTTTACTGGGTGACGTGCGGCGCGGCTTGCTGCGTGATGGCGATCGCTCACCGTCTGCTGCACAAATCCTTCATACTTGACGACGAAAATACGCAGGAGCAGACAAGTGACTTACGCCTACAAGCTGATGGATTCTCCGGTCGGCCAATTGAAGCTCGTCGCCCGCGGCGATCGGTTGACCGCCATTCTGTGGGAGAACGACAAGCCGAACCGCGTGCGGCTCGGTGAGTTGGTGCTCGCCGACGATCGGCCGATCCTGCTCGAAACCGAGCGTCAGTTGCACGAGTACTTCGCGGGCAACAGAGACGCGTTTGATCTCGCACTCGACTTTCAGGGCACCGAGTTTCAGAAGAAAGTGTGGGCCGCGTTGTTGACGATCCCATTTGGGCAGACACGTACTTATGCGCAGATCGCCGCGCAGATCGGCAATGTCAACGCCGTGCGTGCAGTGGGTGCCGCTAACGGTCGGAATCCTGTTTCGATTGTGGCGCCGTGCCACCGCGTGATAGGCGCCTCCGGCGACCTCACGGGCTTTGCGGGTGGGTTGGCGAACAAGATGCTGTTACTCGCGCTGGAAGCAGGGCAAACGTCGCTTGAAGCCGGCGCCGATGTGCAAACGCAAGTCACTGCAGCGACTACCAAAGCCGCCGCAAAATGCTCACGCGCTGCGGCGCCTCGCGGCATGCAGAGTTCGTTGTTCGGCAATTGACGGCATCGGCGGAATGCGTGGCAGAAGCTAGAAACAGGCACGTTCAGAAGTTCGAGAAGAACGCCCGTGCCGCGAGCATGCAAGAGCCCGCAACCAGTTCTCCATGATAAGAACGCAATACCGCTGACGCGCCGCCGTCCGTTGCGCCTGCGGCCACCGCTTGTTTCGAAACGTCGGCCTTCGCGTTCGCAAAACCGCGCTTGAGCGCCGCGAATGAATCGTCGGCTCCGGTGACGGGCGAGTCGACATCCAGCACCGAAGTGAGTCCCGCCGGCACTTTCGCGTTGAGCCAATACGCCTGCTCGATGCGTGCGTTGAAGAAGTACACCATCGGATCGGCGCCGCCTCCGCACAGTAGCACTGGCGCCTTTGGCACCCAGTTACGCAAATCATTACGCTTGAACGCCTGTCGCAGTGGATGCAGCGGATTTGCCGCAGGCTCGAGGCTTGCCGTTGCGCTGGGGAACGCGCCGTCAGGATTCGCCTCGGCGTCTTCGAGAAGTGCGCGGCGATAGCTGTTGCGCACGAGATTGGCGTCGCCGAAACCGGCTGCGAATAGCCGTGTCAACACAGGCGGCGTGAGTGCCGGCGATGCGGGCGGCGTCATCGACTGAAACTGCGACCCAGGCGGCGTGCTGCTGAAAAGATGCGACGGCGGCAACTTTCGCTGCGAGAAAATGGTATCGAGCGATTGCTCGCTCGGCAGCAGTTGTTCGATGTCGGGTGCGTAGGCGGCTTCGAAGAAGTCGTCCGGCTTGTGGTACAGGTTCTTATAGGCATGCTGATAACCGGTCACGACTAATGTCGTGAAGAGCGTCGAGCCGAGACTGACCTGGCCCGCGCTGATGGCGTCGGCAGTAGCGGCAAGCGCATACGGGCCCGAACCTGGCGCGGAGGCTGTCACGCTGACGCCCGCTGCCTGCAACGCGCGATGCGTTGCGAGCGCAACGAAACCGCCTTGCGAATAGCCGGTGATGAACAGCTTGCCGTTCTCGCGAATTGCTGCCCGTTTGCCTTCGTCGTTGAGCACGACGCGCGCCGCCCGCAGCGAGTCGATCATATCGGCGGACTGCTGGTCGGCGTTCAGATAAGGATGGTACGGAAGATCGGAGCCCGCGTAGCCCGCATAGTTGCTCGCCGCGACGATGTAGCCGTGAGCCGCGTACATCGCGGCGACGCTGAGGCCTTCGCCCGCGCCGCCGTTCTCCGGGTCGCTTTGCGTCACGTCGGCGAGGTTGTACTTGCGATACGCGGTGGTGCCGTGCGCATACAACATCATGGGACGCGGCCCGCTGCACGTCGCGGACTCGCCGTGCGGGATCATCAGTGCGCCGCTCGCTGTGGCCGGTTCGCCGGCGGCACCGATGGTGCGATAACGGTAATAGACGATCTGCACGCCGCAAGCAGGCGCGCCCGCCATTTGCATGAGTTGCTGTCCGGAGGGGCTTGACGAAAGCAGCTTCGACAACGCTGCAGCATTCAACCGCGAGGTGACCCGATGATCGAGCAGTTGGCCGCGCGCGCGGCATGCTTTATCGCACGACGAGTCGGCTTGCGCTGGGCCGCCCGCGGTCAACGCAATACATGACAGCAGTGCGAGGGCTGCGATGCGGGTGGGTTGTGGCATGCGGGGTTGCTCCGGGACATGGATTGGCTTCACACGCGTCAATATGCCCGGTTGCTGTAGATGGGACAATACCGCTCGCTTCATCCGATCGCCCTAACCCAATTCGCAACACCACCTTCCCCAATCACAAAGCCCGAAGTCGCGAACCCGCCCACTTGCTTTTCCCCGCACGCCCCGCCGCCAAACCCGCCGCCTCCCCGCGCCCATCAGACTGAACCTGGAACGTATGAATCGACGCTTCCAGCAGCCTCGCCTGCTCGGTCAACGTCTGCGCGACCGCGGCGGCCTGCTCGACGAGCGCGGCGTTCTGTTGCGTCACGCTGTCCATCTGCGAGACCGCGTCGCCGACCTGATCGATGCCTGCGCTCTGCTCCGACGCAGCCGCGGCGATGTCGCGCATCACGCCCGAGAGCCTTCCAATCGCCTCGCTCGCCGCCTGAATCGTGGTGCCGGTTTTGTCGACCAGTTCGACGCCGTTCTCCACGCGCCCCACCGCGCGGCTGATCAGCGTGCGGATTTCCTTCGCGGCGGCTGCGCTGCGCTGCGCCAGCGTGCGCACCTCGCCCGCCACCACCGCGAAGCCGCGCCCTTCGTCGCCCGCGCGAGCCGCTTCGACGGCTGCGTTCAGCGCGAGAATGTTGGTCTGAAAGGCAATGCCTTCGATCACCGAGATGATCTCCACCATCTTGTGCGATTCCGTCGATATTTCCTGCATCGTCGACACCGCTTCGGCCGCCATCTGTCCGCCATGCGTGACGATCTGCTCGGCGCTCGCCGTCAGTTCGCTCGCCGTCTGCGCGTTTTCCGACGTCTGCCGGACCATCGCGGTCATCTGCTCCATGCTGGCCGCGGTCTCTTCGAGCGAAGCGGCCTGGCTCTCCGTCCGCGCGGACAGATCCGTATTACCGGCGGCAATTTCGCGCGCGCCCGTCGCGACCTTGTCGGCCGCGCCGCTGATCTGCACGATGGTGTTGGCAAGCGCATCGCGCATCTGCCGCACCGTGTGCAGAAGGCTCGAATCGTCGCCGGTGCGAATGTCGATCGGAATGACGAGATTGCCTTGGGCGATTTCACCGGCGACATGCGCGACGTAGGCCGGGTCGCCGCCAATCGTGCGTTGAATGCTGCGATTCGTGAACGCGACGAGCGCGGACAGCAGCAGCGCCACCGCGGCGAACATGCCGCCAAGCACATAGAGCGACTGCATGAACGCGGCGTCGATATCATCGACATAAGCGCCGGTCGCGATGATCCAGTCCCACGGCGCGTAACGCACGACGTAACCGATCTTGCCGACCGCCGCCGACGGCGGATTGCCTGGATGCGGAAACACATAATCGACGAAGCCGCCCTCCGGCGCCTGCGCCACCGAGGCGAAGGTCACGTAGTGATGACGGCCGTCGGCATCCTCGACGCCCGCAAGGTCCTTGCCGTTCGTCGCGGGTTTCATCGCGTGCATGATCATGCGCGGCTTCGAATCGAGCACGAGGAAGTAGCCGTCCTCGCCGTAACGCACGTTGCGCAGACGCTCGAGCGCCTGCTTGCGCGCGTCGGCCTCGCTCAGCGCGCCACTTTGCGCTAGCGACGCGTACTCCTTCACGATGCTGAGCCCGACGTGGCCCACGTTCACGAGGTCGTGCTTGCGCTCTTCGATGCGCGTCTCGCGCGACAACCACGCCGCCGACACCGACACGGCGAGCAGCGCGAGCAGGCTTACGACGAGCGGCAACCAGAGCTTCTGCTTGAAATTCAATCGGTGCATGCTCACGTCCTGTTTCGTCCGGTTCAGGAAGGTCGATGACCGGCTGCACGAACCGCCGATGATTCCGGCCGCCATGCCGCATCACACGACCACTCGACCTGTTTATCGGCAGCGATAAGGGCGGCATGTGTAGAGACAAACCCTTTCGGTGCGCGCCCTCAGTTGAAAGCGCGCATTGCCGCGGACGCGACGCAAGCCGCTCGACGTTTTCGCATGAAGCAAACCCTTAAGTTCCATCAAGCGCTGTCGTTTACATGGCATGCGGCCGTTATTCGATATTCGCGTCGCATATTGAAACGTCAACAGTTCGCTCATCCGGCAGTTTCTTTACCGGATAAGAACATTAAAAAATAGTCCCTACTCGAAATGAAAAAACTCTTCGCCAGTTTCGCTATTGCCGGCACTTTGCTGACTACGGGTTGTGCAACTGTTGCGCCAATGTCGCCGACCACGGCCATGAGCTCCGTCGATACGAGCAAAAACTCCTACGCGTTGATGACGGTGACGCTTAAAAACGCTTATCACACGAGCTATCAGCCGAGTCCCATCGTCGTGCACATGGAGCGCGGCGCCGCGGATAGCCGCGCCGACCGCCTCAATTTCAAGTTCGACGATCAGGCGACCACGACGAGCGACAACGGTAATCACTATTTCGTCCGAATTCCGCTCGCGCCCGGAAAATATGTGATGCGCGGCATCACCGGACAAAGCGGCATATTCCCATTTCACGGCATGTTCTTTACGCCGCTTCACGAAACCGTGGAAATCAAACCCAATTCGATTGTGTACCTTGGCCACGTCGACGCCACCGTGGTCGAACGCAAGGACGGTGAGTTGCGCGCGGGGCCGGTTATTCCACTAATCGATCAGGCAGCAACCGGCTTTAGCGGCGGCACCTGGGATATTCGCGTCAGCGACGAGTTCGATCAGGACGTGGCGGAATTCAAAAAGGATTTCCCGGCGCTGACGAACGCTTCGATCGAGCGCGAAGTTCTCCCCGCGTGGGACAAGCAGAAGGCGACCGAATGGTGGGCCAATCACTAAAGCCTTTGCCTGATCGATGAACCGCGTGCGAGCGCGCTGCTGGTTTGATGCGCTCGCACCCTTTCCTCTGAACAAAAACCCACCACCAATAGTTTCAATTAAGGGCTAACCCGTATAATGACGAAGTGGTCAGACAACTCGGCTCACGGTTGTCTCGATCTCGCGCGGTCCCGCGCTCCATCGTCAATCGTTCTCCTGCCCAGATCCGTGACTACCACTGCCGCTGCTGCCGCGCTGCCCTTCCGGAACGCCCTCTTCGCGATGCTCGGCATCGGTCTCGTCAACATGCTGGTCGCGCTCGATCAAACGGTCGTCAGTACCGCGCTGCCGTCGATCGTCGCGGAACTGCACGGCTTCGAGTACTACGCGTGGATTGCGAGCGCGTATCTGCTGGCGTCGGTCGTGACCGTGCCGGTGTTCGGGCGCCTCGGCGATTACTTCGGCCGCAAGCGCTTCGTGATCGCCGCGGTCATCACGTTCACGGTGGCGTCGGTGCTGTGCGGCGTCGCGAACGACATGCTGTTTCTCGTGATCGCGCGCGGCTTGCAAGGCGTGGGCGGCGGGATGATGGTCGGCACGGCGTTCGCGTCGATACCGGACCTGTTCCCCGATCCGCGCGCCCGCGTGCGCTGGCAAGTGGTGATGGCCGCGGCCTACGGCATCGGCACCGCCGCCGGGCCGTCGCTTGGCGGCTGGATGAGCGAGCATCTCGGCTGGCGCTCCACGTTCCTGATCAATCTGCCCGTGGGCGCCGCGGCGCTGTACTTCATCTGGGCGCATCTGCCGAGCTTTCAGCGTCCGCATGAAGGCGAAGTCAAGATCGACTGGCTCGGCGCCGGACTGGTGGCGGCTGTGTTGGGCGGCCTTCAGGCGTTTATCGAAGCCGTGCCGAAAGACGGCTTGACCGCCGGCAACATCACGCTCGCCGTGTACGTGGTCGTCGGCGCGATCGCGTTGTTCGTGTGCGAGAAGCGCGCCACGCATCCCATCATTCCGCTCGATCTCTTCAAGGACTCGCAGCTCGTCACGCTGTTCACGCTCGGCATGCTGTCGGGCTTCGTGATGTTCTCGCTGATCTTTTTCGCGCCGCTGCTGCTGCAAGGCGGGTTCGGTCTTTCTCCGCAACAGGCCGGGCTGCTCGCCACGCCGATTGCCGCGTGTATCGCGCTTGGCAGCGTGCTCAATACACGCATCGTTATTCACATGAAGAAGCCGACGCGCATTCTTTCCATTGGCTTCGGGCTACTGTTGTTCGCGTCCGTCGGCATTGCGTTCGCGAACGCGGATACGCCGCATCTATGGCTTGAATTGCCGATGGCCGCGGTCGGCGTCGGCCTCGGCTTCATCCTCAACAATCTGAATGTGTTCGGCCAGGAGATTGCGGGCCGCGAGCGCTTCGGCATCACGACCGCGCTGTTGCAGTCCACGCGAATGGTCGGCGGCATGCTGGGCACGAGCATCGTCGCGACTGTCGTGCAGCATCACTATCGCGATGTGGTCACGCGCACGATGAGCGTGCTCGGTGAGCCGGCGGCCTCGCAATGGCGGCCGCGTTTCGTCGATCTGCGGATTCTGATCGACGACGCTTCGCGCCTGAAGCTGATCGCGGACATGAAGCCGTCGGGGCTCAACACGCTCGCATTGATCGACACGGCGCGCGATGCGCTCGTGCAGTCGATTCACATCGGCGTATGGCTGACTGCCGTCGCGGCGCTTGCCGCCGCATTGCTCGTGCAGCGGATTTCGCATGTCGTGTTCCGCCGCGGTTGAACGTTGGCTCGAAGCATAAGCATCGCGCTTTGTGCCTCGAGCTTTGCGCCACTAGCTAGCGGAACACGTGGTCGGCCTTGTTACTGCGGGCCGAGCTTCCTGATCAGCGCGTCGAGCTGCGCGAGTTCTTCTTCGGTGAGATCGGTCAGCGGGGCGCGCACAGGACCGGCGTCGCGGCCCACGAGTTTCGCGCCCGCCTTCACGATACTCACCGCATAACCCGCGCGACGATTGCGAATCGCCAGATACGGCAGG
>Ga0207647_10004290_pt1 | contig 10579 bp, 11 predicted proteins | sample KBSCornC2_FD_184295 | JGI IMG/M metagenome (GOLD analysis project Ga0207647, IMG submission 184295) | Corn rhizosphere microbial communities from Kellogg Biological Station, Michigan, USA - C2 (SPAdes) (version 2) | ecosystem: Host-associated > Plants > Roots > Rhizosphere ...
ATTTCCTAATGATCCTTGACTCCTATCGTTTGACCAGGTCGCTACCGCTCCCTGTACTGACCCGATCCAAGCGTGGGGTCCGACTTTTGAGGCAAAGCGCCAACTCCCTTTTGATTCCAGCCAGCGATTGAAATGAAAGATCACTGTCGCGATACCAACGCCTGATTGCATTACTGATCGGAAACGGCGCGCCAAAGATTCGCTCTTCGTTGATCATTAATGTGCCGCTGCCGTGCCCTTTGAACCGGTAAGTATGCACCGCACCCAAGCCATACTTCGTTCCGGTCCATGTGATGACATGCGGCGATTTCATATTGATAACGCTTGCCAGCACGACGGTGCTGATCCGCGCCACGCGGAACCGTATTCGCATCACGGCACCGGTTCCGAGTTGCACGCCCTCAACGAGACGACATTCGAGACAGATCGGACTCCAACGACTCCATTGTGTAAGGTCGGAAAAGTAGGACCAGACAGTCGCAGGGCTTTGCTCGACGTACAGTTCGGCATAAAAGCGCATCGACTTGACCGGGCCGTTTTTCAAGGATAATGGACCATCACCTTCTTGCGGAGACCGAGATTACGCCGCGCCTTTTGTTCAAACGCGCGCGCGGGATTCGTCATGTAGAGGCCGCAGCAACGGTTGCAGATCGGAAGGCGATTCGTAAGGATGTACTTGCGAAACCTGATTGCCATGTCGGAATTGAACGACTCGATAAAGCCATCGCGAAACACATTTCCAGCAATGACATCAGGATGCCCCGGACAGAAGATCAGGTCGCCGTTTGCGTGGATCCTGGCCCAGTAGAACGGCATGAAGCAGCTCTCGTTTCCAAAGGTGTCGAGATAATCAGAGAACCAGCGGTCAAAGTCCTTGCCGCGTAAATGGCTGGGACCTGTGACGACGTAGGGCGGCAACACTCGAAATCGCTTTTGTGTGAGCAAACGTCGCAACCGATCGACTGTGTCACTGTAATTGTGCTGGTCGTGAACCGGCGCGATCCAACCGCGCCACGCGCCCGAGGAAGTCACGCCCAGCTCTTCCTGCAAATGCTTCTCATAAGCAACGCCCGCACTCTCAGGCATGAAATAACGCAGGTTGTAGTTGAGCATAAACACGCCCAACTGCTTCGCCGTCTCGTAGGCACGCTCGATCACGTCTGTGGTCCACTCAGAAACGACAGTGCTCATGATGACGAGCGGCAGTGGCAAGCCGAGCTCGCGACGCAGATCGAAAAGACAATCGAGTCCTTCGGTGATTCGCGTGAAAGTACCTTTACCACGGACACTATCGTGAGTTGCTTCGTCGCCGTCGACGGAAAGAATGACCGCGAGGTTCCGGATTCTCGCCACCGCAGGAAGATGGCTCTGCATGAGGGTGCCATTGGTCGTGATCAGCACATCGAAATCGCGGTCAGCCAGTGTTTCGAGTAAACCGTCAATCTGTTTGTAGGCAAAAGGCTCACCACCATGAACATTGATCATCGAATAGCGTGGCGAGAGATCGCCGATCAACGACGTAATCGCATCTTCGTCCATGCTTTCGACCTTGCGCGAGCCGGCGAGAAAGTAACCGGCCTCACCCCACTGGTTGCAGAATGGACAACGGAGATTGCAAGCTTCGGTGGGTATGAGTTGGACCACGGCGGCGTTCGGCAGTTTAAAGGTGCCGTCACGCACAGACGCTTCAAAATCTTTTCTCCACCGTTCCAGACGGCGCCGCCCACGCCAGTAAAAACGTGCGAAGTGCAAGTAGTCGCGGACTGTATAATGATGCTTCATTAAATCCGTACAACGACCGCATAGGCCACGGCGCTGATAATCGCGGCGATCGGCAACGTAAGTAACCACGACATCAAGATTCCGGACACCACACGCCGGTTTGCTTCTCCCGTAATCAACCCGATCCCAAACAGCGACCCAACCGATACATGCGTCGTCGAAACCGGCAGACCAAAACGGCTGGCAAGAATCACAAGACTCAATGTCACCAGGTTGGCAGTGAAGCCCTGTCCCGGATTCAGCGGTGTGATCTTTTTGCTCATCGTGATCGCGACTTTGCGCGCATTCAATAAACCACCAATCGCCATTGCCGCCGCAACCAGCAACATACCGAATTTCACGTCGACCGTTTTGATCACGAGCAGGAGGGCAACGATCTTCGGGGTGTCGTTCAAACCGCGCGCGAAGCCGACACTACCGGCGCTGAGGAAATGCACGAGATCGAGCCCCCACTGAACTTCTCCACCAAAGAGCTTTCCTTTGTACTGCTGCCGGCACTGTTCGGTTGATCCAACAGATATCTCAGGTAAAGTAACGGGCGCGAGCGCGAGAAGTCCGGCCGGTTGTGGAATAGGAACGAATCGGACAGCTTCGTCAACGCAAACACACCATTCTTTCTGTATGCCAAGCTTCACGCGAACTCCACGCGCAGCGACGTAACTCATCACTCCAAGTCCAACGGCAAGCAACGGACTAACAAGCAACGGCAGAAAGAACAACGCGCCCAGCGTGCTGAAGTTGACGTTTGTGCCGACCGCAGTCAAACCAGCTCCCACAAGAGCACCAACTAGTCCGTGCGTTGTCGAAATCGGAAAGCCGGTCAACGTCGCGAGCATTACCGTCAACCCGGCGCCGAGTCCGACTGCTAATACAAACTGCGGCGAGGCCGCGAGCTCATTGGGCACGAGGCCTCGACCCGAAAAATTCTTCAGCAGAGTTTCGGCAAGAAAGAGCGAAGTTATCGATCCGGCAAACGTCGAGATCGTGGCCCACGTGATCGCAGATTTGTAACTGGTGGCGCCGCTGCCGAAGAGAGTGGCCACGCCTTTGAAGTTGTCGTTTGCGCCGTTTGAATAGGCGAGGAAAACCGTCGCGAGGAACAAGACGGTCAAAGTGATCATGGGAGCACCTCGGGCCAATGAGTGTTTACTTGTTTAGGTAGCGCGAGTCTCTTTCTTGCTTTCTGTTCGAAGGCACGTGCCGGATTGGTCATATAAAGTCCGCAGCATCGATTGCAGATGGGCAGCCGGTTGGCAAGCATGTGTTTGCGAAACTTTATTGCGACGTCGGAATTGAACGATTCCATGAAGCCGTCGCGGAAGACGTTGCCGGCGATGATGTCAGGATGTCCGGGGCAAAAGATCAGTTCGCCGCTGGCATGCACGCGCGCCCAGTAAAACGGCATGAAGCAGCTCTCGTTGCCGAACGTGTTGAGATAGTCGGTGAAATAGGTTTGATAATCTGAGCCACGCAACTGACTAGGCGTGGTCACTACAAACGGCGGTGAAAAGCGTCGTCGCTTTCGGATGACGCGCTCGAGCGCGGCAGCGACTTTGGTGTAATCATGGCTTTCATGATTCGGCGAGACCCAGCCGCGCCACGCGCCGCTCGACTTTACTCCGAATTCGTGTTGCAGGTGCCGCTCGTAAGCCTGGCCGATCTCTTCCGTGAGAAACCAGCGAAAGTTGTAGTTGATCGCTAGTGCCTGGAAGTCACGCGCCACATCGTACACGCGCTCCAACACGTCTGTAGTCCACTCGCATACAACCGTACTCATGATGACTGCCGGTAAAGGTACGCCGCGACGACGTCGCAGTTCGCAAAGCGCTCGGATGGAATCTCGCGCCGCTTTGAAAGTTCCTTTGCCGCGAATTTTGTCGTGCGTCTGCTCGTCGCCGTCAATCGACAGCAGAAAGATCAGGCTTCGTATGTTCGCAAGGCCGTCCAAATGAGACTTGAGCAGGGTCCCGTTAGTCGAAAAGATGACGTCGAACTGTTGTTCGCGCAGCAGCTCGAGCAGTGTGTCGATGTGTTTGTAAACGAACGGCTCACCACCATGGACACTGATCAGCGAATCTCGTGGTGAGAGTCCACGCATCAATACGGTCAATCCCTCAGCGTCCATGTGCTCAACACGGCGAACACCATCGAAGAAGTAACCGTTTTCTCCCCACTGATTGCAGAACGGGCACCGCAGGTTACAAGCTTCGGTAGGAATTAGCTGGACCACAGTCGCAGCCGGCAGCTTAAACGACTGCGATCGCACGGCCTCTTCGTACAGTTTTCCCCAGACGCGCTGCCGTCGCCGGTTCCGGCCGTACATCCTCGCAAAATGCAAATAGTCCGTGAGGTGATAAAACATAAATCCGCGTCTTAAGATCCGCGTTCATCCGCAAGCACGATCTTTCCGTAACTCTTCCGACTCGAGATCAACTCGTGCGCTTCACGAATCTTCGCTAACGGCAAAACATGACCGACTTGCATCTTCAGCCGGCCCTGCCCGATCCACTCAAACAACTGCTTCACCGATTGGCCCACCAGATTCGGCCGTTCGAAGATCGCATTCAGGTGCAAACCAAACACGCCCTGTGATCGAAACAGCAACTTCAATGTGTCGATCGGCTGTACCTCGCCGCTCGCGGCGCCAAAAACAACCAGCCGGCCGAGGGATGGCAGGATCGCCAGACTGCGACTAAACACTTCGCCGCCGACTGCTTCAAGTATCAACGTGGGTGCATTCTTACCGTTTAGCTTTTGATCGAATTCTTCATAGCTGAGTGCCTCGTCGGCCCCCAGTTCGAGCACGCGGGCGCGCTTCTCTTCCGCCGACGCTGTGCCGATCACACGCAACCCAAGCAATTTCGCGATCTGTACTGCTGCCGTGCCCACACCGCCAGCCGCGGCGTGAATGAGAACTGTTTCGCCCGCCACAGCCCTGCCAACAGTCGTAAGCGCGTGGTACGCGGTCAGGTATTGGACCGGAAACGCAGCGGCCTCGATGAAAGACATCGACTCGGGAACAGGCATGCACGCTGCCGCGCTAACGCACAAACGCTCCGCATGGCAACCACCGGGTGAAACCGTCATGACGCGCGCGCCAACCGGCAACCTCTCGCCTGCCTCGACTACACCCGCTGCCTCGAGACCGGAAATGAACGGTGGCTTTGGTCCACCCGGATAAAGACCGGCGCGCTGCGTGACATCGGCGTAGTTCAACCCGCTTGCTTCGACACGAATTCGCACCTGTCCCGCTTGCGGCTCCGGATCCGGCAACTCAACCAGCTCCAGTTGGTCCACATCTCCAAAACCTTTTACGCGAACTGCTTTCATGTTATTCCTGTGTACTCTGTTAGTTTGAACTTGAAATACGCCGAAGGCGTTCGCTAACCCCAGCCCAGGGTTCGAGCATCGCGAGAACCCTGGGAACTAATTTAAGAGAAGCGTTCAACCCTGAAAGGGTTCCTCTCGCGGCGAACCCTTTCAGGGTTGATTGCTTGATTTGTGAATAACCCAGGGTTGTCGCAAGCTCCAACCCTGGGCTGGAATTAGCGAACGCCTTCGGCGTTATGTTTCTCGCGCGCACTATGTTTCTCCCGCGTTATGTTTCTCGCGCGCGTTATGTTTCTCGCGCGCGTTATGTTTCTCGCGCGCAATCCGCCCGGCAACATACTCCGCATCACGCGCGATGCCGCGCAGGTAAGGCGACGCGAACGTTCGTCCGAATCGATACCCAAGCAGAAACACACCCGGCATGCGCGTGCTCTCACAATTCTTAACCAGCGGCCTGCCCTCCGGATCCAGATCGACAACTTCCTTCAGGTGTTCAACGGCATAAGTGAAACCAGTGGCGAACACGATCAAGTTGGGTTCGATTACTTCGCCATTCTCGAACTCGATTTCGACCCAGTCGTAACGACGCACCGGAGGCGCACGCTTTATCAATCCTTTGCGCATGGCTTGAACAACCGCGCGCCCCGTCATTGGTTCTTTCAACCGACCTATGCGCCACCCCAACCAATTCGTCCGAATGTGCTCCGGAAGCCAGGCGAAGTAATGAACGTCGATGCCAAGAATCCAATGTGGAAGGGCGTGTAGTTTCGACCGCAACGACAACCACGCAAGATCGCCTTTCTGTCTTACGCGCAACCAGGTCTCGAGCACTTCCGCAGCCGACGCGCCACCGCCGACGACGACAAGCTTTTGTGCGTTGGCGATGTCCTGGGCGCGAACATCGACGCTGTGCCGCCAACGAGGAGCTGTAAAGTAAAAATTATCGGGAAGTCGCGGCTGACTGATTATGCCGGTCGCATTAATCACATGACTCCCGCGCAACTCTCTTCTGGCATTGCGATCTTCCCGGTAACTAACCATGAACCCATGCGCTTCCTTGCGAATACTCAAGACCATGCAATCCAGCCTGACTGTCAGATTGTGCTGCTGCTGGTAACGCTCCAACTCATGCACCAGAACCCCGAATGGCAGATACGTCGGCGCGTCGGGATCGAGTGTCATGTCAGGCATCACCGACAACCCTTTGGGTGAGAGTAGTCTCATTTCGGGATCGACACGCCGCAGTGAGCCTGCAACCTGGGAATCTTTTTCAAGGATCACATATTCGATGTTCCGTTTCGCCAGTTGCTCTGCGGCAGCGAGACCCGCCGGACCTGCGCCGATGATGATGACGGGATCGGCGGAATCTGTGTCACTCATACAGCGACCTGTTGCCGGCTCAGGTGCGGTGCATCCAACTCCTGGACCATCAGATCCAACAGGACATTTGCGTCATTTGTCGATAAAGCGTTCAGACGATGAGTTAAGAAAACTTGCGCGCGTTCAGGCCACGCAAGAGCTGCGACTGCAGCCCCCATGTGCAAGCAAACCGGCGTGTAGATCTGCTGATCGACGATTTGCAGCACGCCATTTGAAGCGCGCGATACCTCGTCATGAATTGTCTGCGCATGCTCAAACCAGGCGAAGTGGCTGGTGGCGAACCCTGTCAATTCCGGACTCGCAGCGATGCGACGAAACACTTCCCAGGGCAGAAACTTCGCAGGTGCAGAAAGAGAAGGCAGCGCAAGGTGCGTTCGCTGACGCATTGCGGCGCTCAGCTGCTGCTTCAGTTGCTGCGCCAAATCTTCGAGTGGTTGTGTGGCATCGCCATAAAGTACCAACGGCGAGATCTGATTACCGATGCTCAAGTGATGGTCGCGACGGCGCCGCAGACTTACAGGCACTTCGAGCGATATGAGCGAAGTAGTCATTGGATCACGTGAACGATTCCATGCGTGAATCGCCTTCATCCATGCGCCTGCGCACAGCCAACCGTTTAACTGTTCTCTCGCCAAATCTCTTTCGACAATCGCAATCGGTCCGGCCGCAGTACTGCGTACGGCAATACGCGCGCTCTTATCCGACTGCGCCTGCCTCCGCAAGTCCTGAACCTTCTCCAACGCATCTGTAACGTTTACAGCGCGAGTAAATCCGTTCTTAAGATCCGCGTTATCAGTGGTCCCGGCCCCCGCAAGCGCACGAACCGCTTCAACACAAACTTCAAAAAACGCTTCACCATCAACAACCGCATGATGCGCGCGAAACGCAAGAAGATTTACATCGTCATTTGCGATCCAGAGCAGTTGAAATGGCGGCTCGCGAAATGGATTTATTGGCCGGTTGCGCCACTGTGCCACTCCATCTCGATTCTCTGCCTCACGCAACATCTCGCTGATTTGCGGCTTCCCTTCCCACGACAACCCTACCCAGCCGCGTCTCAGTCGTTGGCCCAGTGGTGGCCAGCGTTTCACGAGGTGCGACAACATTCGACGGACGTCGTCGCGAGCGATCCGTCCTTTCAGTTCCACCTCGACACCAAGCTGCATGAGCACACCGGACGATTCCTGATACGCCACAAAGAAAGCATCGATCGCGGAAAGCGTTGTCACGACGCCTCCTTCCAACGAGCAAGACGGTCGTTTCGCGCGTCGATTGCGGTCTCCCATTCAGCGGACGACTCCAGCATCATCATGACCAGTTCAGCCTGCATCACGCGTTCATCGTTCACGATCACAGTGACATTCGCGCTGACGTTCGAAGTTTGTGAACGGGAGATTGCGGCCGTTATCTCGAGTGATGCCGGCAAAAAGACGGGTTGCAGGAAACGGGCGTCGCGAACCATTCCCAGAAGGGCCCATCTTTCGATCTGCAGCTGAGTTTTCGCGAATTCTTCAGCGAGTGGTCCGGCGACCTGTGCCGCGAGTTCGAGAATGAGCGAACCAGGCAACAGCGCTTTGCCGGGAAAGTGATCGGCAAACAGCGGATGATCGGCAGGAACGAACGCCGTGCCCGAAGCGTGCCCGTTCTCGACATCAATCCGGATGGATCGCATCAACTCAAACATTTCTCTGCCGTAGCTTGTGGTCTACGAGGCGCGTAATCGCACCCACAGTGCAATAACGTGGCAGCGTCGTAGCGTGTATACGTGCCGGAAAGATTTCCTTCGGCGTATCGTAAAGCAAAGTCATCAGCCGTTGCCGTCCCGCTTCAGTCAACACTGCGTCTTCAGCAAACTCAGCCTCCGCGAGATTGCCGCGCGCGAGGTGATAAATCGTTCCTTCCGGAATCTCGATCTGAAAGTGTTGCTCGAGACGAAATAAGAGATCGAGCAGGTCCATTGAAGTGAAACCGAGATCGTAGAAGAACAGTTGCTGCGGCTGAACCGGTTCACTCTCAGGCAGCGCGAGCGTCTGGCGCACGAGCACGGCAACCTCCGCCAATGTGTCGCGCGTACTCACGCTGTTACTCCTCCGTCTACACACCACACCTGTCCCGTCACGTATGAGCTCATCGGCGACGCGAGAAAGAGCGCCAAGGGCACAATTTCCTCTGCCTTGCCCGGCCGTCTCATTGGAATGGAAGCGCGCGCCTGGTCCATGTGGTCGTCGAGAATGCGCGTGCTCATACCACCCGCGAGTAATCCGGGGGCGACGGCGTTGACTCGGATCCCGCGCGTGGCAGTTTCGCGCGCGGTGGTCCTCACAAGCGTTTCGAGTGCTGCTTTTGATGAAGCATAAGCAGCTTGTCCAACGCCTGGACGTTGCGCAGCCGTGGAAGAAACGACAACGATGTTGCCGGTCCGATTAAGGATCATCGGCTTCAACGTCGCTCGTAACATTCGAAACGCAGCCATCACGTTGAGTTCGTAAACGTGTGAGAGATCCTCGTCTGTCAATCCTGCGACCAGGCCATCAGCAAGCGTGCCCGCATTGAGGATCAACGTATCGATGGGACCGATCTCTTCCACCACGCGACCAACGAGACCACCGGCAGCACCCTCCGCCGTAAGATCCACAGCCAGCGTGAGTGCTGACAATTCTTTCCCGAGTTCAGCGAGTGCGTCTTCATTTCGACCGGTTAGAAACAACCTCGCACCCGCGCCGCCGAATCCGCGCGCCAGCGCCTGCCCCAGGTAACCCGTCGCGCCAGTTATCAAGGCAACGCGATTCTCTAACCCCCAATCCATCTTCATCCGTTTAATCCGCGTTTCAAAATCACTGCCGCGTTTTGTCCGCCCATTCCAAACGATACTGACAATACAGTCTCAGCATCCACAGCGCGCGGCTCTCCGATCACGTGGTCCAACTCACACCCTTCGTCTACGTGGTGCAGGTTCACCGTTGGCGGGACGATACCAGTCGCACATGTCTGCGCGGCGACGATCGCTTCGAGCACACCGGCCGCGGCCATGGCGTGCCCGATCGCGCCCTTCGATCCCGACACGGGGACGTCTCGCCACCGGTTCGCGAAAAGCTTTCGCAACGCTGCCGCCTCTGCGAGATCGCCGGAATAGGTTGCGGTGGCGTGCGCATTGACCGCGTCGATCTGTTCTTCGGTTAAAGCAGCATCGGCAAGCGCGCGACGCATGCAAAGCTCTGCGCCTGCTCCATCGTCGCACGGGCGATTCAGATCGAACGCGTCCTGGCTCATGCTGAATCCCATCACTTCGGCCAACACCCTCGCGCCGCGTTCTCGCGCACTCTCAAAAGTCTCCAGCACCATTGCTCCGGCGCCATCGGCTAACGCAAACCCTTTACGTTTCTTATCAAAAGGACGGCACGCCAACGACGGATCGTCACCGTTGTCAACGGCCACAGCCTGCAATCCTGCAAAACCGATCAGGTAAAACGGCGTCAGCATCACACTCGATCCGCCGGCTACACACGCTTCAACTTGACCATGTCGAATCAGCCGAAACGCTTCACCGACGGCTTGCGTGCCTGACGCGCAAGCGGAAGCGATCATGCGTTTGGGGCCAGAGAACCTCGAAGCAAGATTCGAAAAACAACGACCCGCCGAGCGATGCACAAAGCCTTCCGGTCCCATCTGGAAAGTGTCGAGACCAGTGGACCAGATGAAACCGCATCCGTCAGCAGCGCGTTTTGATTCAGCCAGCGCGTCGTCGATAGCACGATTTGCAATCTCGTGATCACGCTCGACATTCTCGGGCGACACTGCATCCACTTCACCACCACTCGTGACTGTTATTCCTGAGTCAACGAGCCGCTGCACTCTCCTCACGCCCGATCGATTTGCGAGCAGCCCGTCCCACAATTCGCGCGTTGATGCGCCGAGCGCTGAGAGGGCGCCCATGCCTGTAATTGCTACGCGACGCTTGCCGGACATCAGGAGATTTCCAGATTGACGAGGCTTTGCCTCAAAAGTTCGATTCCGCGCTTGGATCGGGTCAGTACAGGGAGCGGTAGCGACCTGGTTAAACCATAGCAGTCACGAATCATTAGGAAAT
>Ga0207647_10004291_pt1 | contig 10579 bp, 7 predicted proteins | sample KBSCornC2_FD_184295 | JGI IMG/M metagenome (GOLD analysis project Ga0207647, IMG submission 184295) | Corn rhizosphere microbial communities from Kellogg Biological Station, Michigan, USA - C2 (SPAdes) (version 2) | ecosystem: Host-associated > Plants > Roots > Rhizosphere ...
GAGGCGGCCGAACGCATACCAGTCCGCCTGATTGAAGGTCGATCCGGTCCAGTCGCGGTCGTTGCCCGTGTTGGCGACGCCCGCAATGCCGGTCAGCTTCTGAGCTTCGAGGATCTTGGCGATGGTGGTGCCCGGCCTCTTGGCGAACGTGTCGGACTTGAGCACCTCCTCGATCAGCGCGCCGACATAGACGAGGTGCGTCGCCTGTCCGAGATATTCCTTGGTTAACTGCACCTCGAGCATCAGGTTGGTTTTGGGCATCGCGCCGAACAGGGGCGAGAAGGGCTCGCGCGGCTGGAAATCCAGCGGGCCGTTCTTGACCTGCACCAGCACATTATCGGCGAACTTGCCGTCCAGCGGCTTGAAATTCTCATAGGCCTGCTTGGTGCGATCGACCGCCTTGCCGCTATCCTGCGCAGCATAGACGAAGGCGCGATACATCACGACGCCACCATGGGGCCGTACCGCATCGGCAAGTACGTTGGCGCCGTCGGCGTGCGTGCGTCCATAATCTTGCGGGCCGGGTTGGCCCTCCGAATTGGCTTTGACCAGGAAGCCGCCGAAGTCAGGGATCGCCTTATAGATCTCGTCCGCTTTTGCTTTCCACCAGGCGGCGACCGCCGGATCGAGCGGATCGGCCGTCTTCAACCCGCCGAGTTCCATCGGCGCGGTGAAACGCGCGGAGAGATAGACTTTGATGCCCCAGGGCCGGAACACGTCGGCCAGTGCCGCGGCCTTGGCGATATAATCGGGCGTCAGGCTCAGCGCGGCGGCATTGACGTTGTTGAGGACGGTCCCATTGATGCCGACCGATGCGTTGGCGCGCGCATAATCGGTGTAGCGAGGGTCTTTGTAATCGGGGAGCTTCCACCAGTCCCACAGCGAATTGCCCGCATAGCCGCGCTCGATATGCCCATCCAGATTGTCCCAATGGTTGAGCACGCGCAGCTTGAGCTTGGGCGCGGAGCGAAGGTTTAGCCGGTCGATCGGGCGACCCTGCTGCATCTCGGCAATCAGCGCGAAGGTTCCGTAAAGGACGCCTGCCCCACTGTTGCCGGCGACGACGGTCATCGGCTGGCCTTCGATCGTGGCGCTGCGCACGACATAACCTTCGTCGCCCAGGCCGGAGAGGTCGAGACGAAGGCCGCGTACGCGGGATGAATCGGCAGGCGTGCCGAGCAGGATCGCGCCGGCGCGCGCGCCTGCCTGCGGCGTCGTGCCCAGCAGCCCGGCAATGGCGCGCTCCAGCTCGTTCGCGGCCGCGCCCACGCGCGGATCCCGGCCTTCGGCAATCACGCCGGTCGCACGGCTTCGATCCTGCGTCTGCACCACGGCAGCGAGCGGGCGATAGCGCAGCCAAAGGTCATAGCCGTCTTCGGCAAAGGCGGGACCTGTCAGTCCAATCAGGGTAGCTAACGACAGCAACAGGCGCGGCAGGCGCATCATCAACAATCCTCTCCCTTGTCGGCGACGCACTTGTCATGCCAGGTTATGCCGATTGACTCTTTATCGCCTCCTATACCATGGGAGCGCTAACAGAAAAGACGTACGACCAAAGCGTTGGTAGACGCCGGGTTCGTATGGGGGAAGATGACGGCGTGTGGCCTCGTGCCCGTCGCCCTGGAAGGGAGAGTGTGTTGCCCAAGATTCTGGCTGCCCGTGTGATTGTGACCTCGCCGGGCCGCAATTTCGTGACATTGAAGATCGAGACGGATGCGGGCGTCTACGGGATCGGCGATGCGACGCTGAATGGCCGCGAGCTGGCGGTGAAGGCCTACCTCGAAGACCATGTCATCCCTTGCCTGATCGGGCGCGATGCCCACCGGATCGAGGATATCTGGCAATTTCTCTACAAGGGGGCCTATTGGCGCCGCGGCCCGGTGACGATGACCGCAATCGCCGCGGTCGACATGGCCTTGTGGGACATCAAGGGCAAGATTGCGGGCCTGCCGGTCTATCAGCTGTTGGGCGGGGCCAGCCGCGAAGGCGTGATGGTCTACGGCCACGCCAACGGCAAGGATATCGCCGAGACGATCGAGAATGCGCTCCTCTATCGCGAGCAGGGCTATAAGGCGATCCGCCTGCAATCGGGCGTGCCCGGCCTTGCCTCGACCTATGGCGTGTCCAAGGATCGATACTTTTACGAGCCCGCCGATTCCGATCTGCCGACCGAGAATGTCTGGTCGACCGAGAAATATATGCGCGCGGTCGTGCCCTTGTTCGACAAGGCGCGTGAGGCACTGGGCTGGGATGTGCACTTGCTGCACGACATCCATCATCGTCTGACACCAATCGAAGCCGGCCGTCTCGGCAAGGATCTAGAGCCCTATCGGCCGTTTTGGTTGGAAGACGCGACCCCGGCCGAGAACCAGGACGCGTTCCGCCTGATCCGCCAGCACACCACGACGCCGTTGGCGGTGGGTGAGATCTTCAACTCGATCTGGGACTGCAAGGGCCTGATCGAGAACCAGCTGATCGATTATATCCGCGCGACGGTGGTCCATGCCGGCGGCATCACCCATTTGCGCCGCATCGCCGCGCTTGCCGATCTTTATCAGGTCCGCACCGGCTGCCATGGCGCGACCGACCTCTCGCCAATCGCCATGGCGGCCGCGCTCCACTTCGACCTGTCGGTGCCCAATTTCGGCATTCAGGAATATATGCGCCACACCGACGAGACGGATGCCGTCTTCCCGCATGCCTACAGCTACGAAAGGGGCACGATGCATCCGGGCGATCAGCCGGGCCTCGGCATCGACATCGACGAGAGCCTTGCCGCCCAATATCCCTACAAGCGCGCCTTCCTGCCGGTGAACCGGCTCGAAGACGGCACCATGTTCAATTGGTAGAAGCGGGATGAACGTACCAAGCTACGTGCCCAGACCGCCCGCGGGGCGCGTGCGCTGGATCATTTGCGGCCTGCTCTTCTTCGCCTGCGTGCTCAGCTACATCGACCGGCTGGTCCTGTCGGTGCTCAAGCCGATGCTGAGCCATGAATATGGCTGGTCGGAAAGCGGCTATGGCGACGTGGTTTTCTGGTTCCAGGCGCTCTACGGCGTCGGCTTCCTTCTCTTTGGCCGGCTGGTCGATCGGGTCGGCGCCAAGATCGGCTATGTCCTGGCGATGTCGGTGTGGACTGCGGCGCATATGGCGCACGCGCTCGTCACCTCGACCTTCGGCTTCGCGCTCGTCCGTCTGCCGCTCGCGCTCGGAGAATCGGGCACCTATCCGGCCGCGCTCGCGGCCATCGCCGAATGGTTCCCAAAGCGGGAGCGCGCGCTCGCCATCGGCATCTTCAACGCGGGCGCCAATGTCGGCGCGGTGGTCACGCCGCTGATCGTGCCGGCGATTACGCTCGCAATGGGGTGGCAATCCGCCTTCCTCATCACGGGTCTGTTCAATCTCGTGTGGTTGGGGGCCTGGATCGCGCTCTATCGCCGTCCTCGGCAGCATCCCCGCATCAGCCAGGCCGAAATCGACTATATCGAAGCCGAGCCGTTCGTGGATCAGGGGCGTGCGCCGTATAAGGCCGTCCTCAGCACGCGCCAGGCCTGGGCCTATATGGCCGGCCGCTTCCTGATCGACCCGATCTGGTGGACCTTCCTCTTCTGGCTGCCGGACTTCTTCTCCAAACGCTATGGCGTGGATCTCAAGGGGTTCGGCCCACCGCTCGTCGCCATCTATCTGCTGGCGGATGTCGGATCGATCTTCGGTGGCTGGCTGTCGTCGCGCATGCTCGCGCTCGGCTTCTCCGCCAACCGCGCCCGCAAGACCGCCATGCTGATCTGCGCGCTGATGGTGGTGCCCGTGGTCTTCGCGCAATGGGCACCCAGCATCTGGATCGCGGTGGTCCTGCTGGGCCTCGCCTGCGCGGGCCATCAGGGTTTCTCCTCCAACCATTTCTCGCTGCCCGCGGATGCCTTCCCCCGTTTCGCGCAAGGGACGGTGGTGGGGCTGGGCGGCTTCGCGGGAGCGGTGGGTGGCATGCTCATGGCCAAATATGCCGGTTTCATCCTCGACCGGTTCGGCAGCTACACGCCGATCTTTGTCGTCGCAGGCTGCGCCTATCTGATCGCACTGCTGGTGGTCCACTTGATTAACCCGCGCTACGAGAGCGTCACCAAGCTCACCGCGGAGAATTGAATTGGCCAAATTGGCGCTGCATCCCGATCGTCTGTTTCCGGCAGACGAGCGCACGCGATCGATCGCCCGTGCGCTCTATGCGCCGATCAAGGATCTGCCGATCGTAAGCCCGCACGGCCATACCGATCCGGCCTGGTTCGCTTACGATCAGCCCTTTGCCAATCCTGCCGAGCTGCTGATCGTCCCGGATCATTATGTCTTCCGCATGCTCTACTCGCAGGGCGTGACGCTAGAGGCGTTGGGTGTGCCGACTGTCGACGGTAGCGCGACCGAGCGCGATCCGCACAAGATCTGGAAGATTTTCGCCGATCATTATTATCTGTTCCGCGGCACGCCCTCGCGCGCCTGGCTGGATTGGGTCTTTGCCGAAGTGTTCGGATTGGACGTGCGGCTCGAACCCGCCACCGCCGACCTTTATTACGAGACAATCGACGCCGCGCTGAAGACGCCCGCCTTCCGTCCGCGCGCCTTGTTCGAGCGCTTCAATATCGAGGTGATCGCCACCACCGAAAGCCCGCTCGATCCGCTCGATCATCACAAGGCGATCCGCGAAAGCGGCTGGCAGGGCAAGGTCGTCACCGCCTATCGCCCCGATCCCGTAATCGATCCCGAGACGATTGGCTTTGCCGAGAATCTGCAGGCGTTCGGTGCGATGACGGGCGAGGATATCTCGACCTGGGCCGGCTATCTGCGCGCGCATGAAAATCGCCGCGCTTTCTTTCGTGAGGCAGGCGCGACTTCGACCGATCATGGCCATCCGACCGCCTTCACCGCCGATTTGCCGACCGCGGAATGCGCGGCGCTTTATGCGAAGGTCCGCGCGGGCCAGGCCGACGCGGCGGATGCCGAACTGTTCCGCGGCCAGATGCTGACCGAGATGGCGCGCATGTCGATCGATGATGGCATGGTGATGCAGCTCCACCCCGGGGCCTATCGCAGCCACAATCCGTCGGTGCTCGCGCGCTTTGGTCGCGACAAGGGCGCGGACATCCCATCGCCGACCGAATATGTGCGCAATCTGAAGCCGCTGCTCGACAAATATGGCAATGATCCGCGCCTGACCTTGATCCTTTTCACGCTTGATGAGGATACCTACAGCCGGGAGCTCGCGCCGCTTGCGGGCCACTATCCCGCGCTGCGCCTGGGCCCACCCTGGTGGTTCCACGACAGCCCCGAAGGCATGCGCCGCTTCCGCGAGGCCGCGACCGAGACGGGCGGCTTTTACAATACGGTCGGTTTCAACGACGACACGCGCGCTTTCCTGTCCATTCCCGCTCGCCACGATGTCGCGCGGCGCATGGATTGCGCATTCCTTGCGCGGCTTGTCGCGGAGCACCGACTGGAGGAAGATGAGGCGCACGAACTGGCGCATGCGCTCACCTATGATTTGGTAAAGGCGGCCTACAAGCTGTGAGACGGCTCGACGAAATCACCGCATCATCCTTGCCGTTTTCGGTCGCGCAACCGGCCTACGATCGCCACGCGGCGGCAACCGGCGTCGTCCATCTCGGTCTCGGTGCCTTTCACAAGGCGCATCAGGCCGTGGTGTATGAGGCGGCGCTCAACAGCGGCGATCTGCGCTGGGGGGTGCTCGGCGCCTCGCTGCGGTCGCGTGGCGTGCGCGATCAGCTGGCGCCGCAAGGCGGCCTCTATACCGTCACCGCGCGCGAAGGCAGCAATGAACAGACGCAGCTGATCGGCGCATTGCGCGGCGTTCTCGTCGCGCCGGAGGATCCGGTCCAGCTCGTGCAGGCCATGGCGAAGCCCGAAGTCCACCTCGTCACGCTGACCGTCACCGAGAAAGGCTATAAACTCGATCCGGCCGCCGGCGCCCTGATCCATGACGATCCCGATCTTGCCGCGGATCTCAAGTCGCTCGATCGGCCGCGCACGGCGCCGGGCTTCATCGTCGCCGCGCTGGCGAAGCGGCGCGCCGCGGGCCTCAAGCCGTTCACGACCTTGTCCTGTGACAATCTGCCGCACAACGGCAAGCGCCTGCGCGAAGCGGTGCTGGCCATGGCCGGGCATCATGATCAGGCGCTGCGCGACTGGATCGATGCCCAGGGCGCCTTCCCGGAAACGATGGTCGACCGAATCGTCCCCGCGACCGAGGAAGCCGACATCGCCGCCCTGGAGCAGCGTATCGGTGTGATGGACCGCGCCATGGTCAAGACCGAGCCCTTCACCCAATGGGTGATCGAGGATCGCTTCGTCGGCGAGCGGCCTGATTTCGCGGCCTTTGGCGTCCAACTCACCCAATCGGTCGCGCCCTGGGAGGCGGCCAAGCTGCGCTTGCTCAACGGCGCGCATTCCGGGATCGCCTATTTGGGCGGGCTGGCGGGGATCGAATTCGTCCATGAATTCGTGGCGCTTCCCGCCGGCCGCGCCTTCATCGAGGCGCTGTGGAATGAGGCGGCTACGACGCTGTCGCCGCCTGCAGGTCTCGATGTGCCCGCCTATCGCGCTGCCCTGATGCAGCGTTTCGCCAATTCGGCGCTCAACCATCGCACGCGCCAGATCGCGATGGATGGGTCGCAGAAATTGCCGCAGCGCCTGCTCGCGCCGATCATCGTGCGGCTGGAGCGGAACCAGAAGGTGGAGACGCTCGCGCTCGCGGTCGCTGCGTGGATGCGCTGGCAGGAAGGGCGCGACGATAGCGGTACACCCTATGTCGTGGACGATCCGCTCGCCCCGCGTACGGCCGGTTCGGGCAATCTGACCGCGGGCGGTGCGGTTGCCGGACTGCTCGCAATCGACGCCATTTTTCCGCCCCTGCTGGCTGAGCATGACGGCTTCCGCCGAACGCTCACCGACGCGCTCGCGGCGCTGCGGTCGAAGGGCGCGAGGGCCACGATCGAGGACCGGTTCGGATGAACCCCACGCGGCGCCAGCTTCTTGCCGGCGGCGCCGCGCTAGCGCTGGCCCCCTGCGCGCTGGCCGCACCGCCCGATTCGCTCGACGCGGTCGCGCAGACCAAGGGGCGGCGCTTCGGCACGGCGGTCGGCATGGGGCAATTCCCCGATCCGCGCTACCGCGCGCTGATCGAGGCGGAATGCGGCGTGATCGTGCCCGAGAATGAGCTCAAGATGCACGCCATCCACCCCAATGGTCCGGACGAGTTCGATTTCAGCAAGGCCGACATATTGGTGGATTATGCCACCTCCTACGACCTCAAGATTCGCGGACATAATCTGATCTGGCATCACCCCGAATGGATGCCGAAGTGGAGCGGGACGCTCGATTATGGCCCCAATCCGGCCGAACGCGTCAGCCAGATCCTGACCAACCACGTGAACACGGTCTGTCGCCGCTACGCCGACAAGATCTTCACCTGGGACGTGGTCAACGAAGCCGTCGACAACAAGACGGGCGTGATGCGCGAAACCGCCTTCTCCACGGCAATGGGCAGTCCGGAGGCGGTTCTCGATCTCGCCTTCCACACCGCGCGCTCTGCGGTTCCGAACTGCGAGCTGGTCTACAACGACTATATGAACTGGGACACGACCACGCATTGCGGCGGCGTGCTTCATCTGCTCGAAGGCTTCCGCAAGCGCGACGTCCCGGTCGACGCGCTCGGCCTGCAAAGCCATTTGACCGCGCGACCGGGCGCGCCACGCTTCGGCTTCGGCCCGGAGCAGGAGAAGGCCTGGCGAGGTTTTCTGGATGCGGTCACGGGTATGGGGTACCGGCTCCAGATCACCGAGCTCGATGTCAACGACACCTTCATTCCCGGCGATTTCGTCACGCGCGACAACGCGGTAGCCGATCTCACCCGCGCTTATCTCGACTGCACGCTGTCTTATCCGCAAGTGAGCGTGGTGATGGTGTGGGGCATGAGCGACCGATATTCGTGGTTGCAGAAGAACAAGACCAAGCGTGAGGATGGGCTGCCGCTGCGCTGCTGTCCCTATGACGGCGATTTCAAGCCGCACCCGATGCGCGAGGCGATCGCCGCCGCAATGGCGGGCGCGCGGGCGCGGACATGAAGCATCGTTACTAATCAACGACAAAGCCGACAGGAGGGGAGTGAGTGAGGGGCTGGATCATTCTCGGCGCGTGGGCGCTGGCGCAGGCCGCGCCGGCTGCCGCGCCGGAACATTGGGTCGCGAGCTGGGGTGCGGCGCAGCAGACGCCCGAGGAGGGTAATCTCCTGCCCCAGGCCGCCATGCAGGATGCGACCTTGCGACAGGTCGTCCGCCTCTCGGTTGGCGGCCGCAGGTTGCGGGTTCGCTTCTCCAATGCGTTCGGTACACAGGCGCTCGTGATCGATGCCGCGCACATCGCGCGCTCGGCCGACAAGGCGAGCGCCCGGATCGTGCCGGGCAGCGATCGCCTGCTCACCTTCGCTGGCCGCCCTGCCGTCTCGATCCCGCCCGGCGCGGATTATCTCTCGGATCCGGTGGAGCTGGATGCCCCTGCCTTGTCGAGCCTGACCGTGTCGATCCACCTGCCGCAGGCGCCCGTGGGGCAGACCGGCCACCCCGGATCGCGCGCTACCTCTTATTATGTTCATGGCGATCACACCGCCGACGCCGATCTGCCCGGCGCGGGCAAGGTCGATCACTGGTACCAGTTGGCCGGCGTCGAGCTTGTCACCGCTCCCGCCGCCGCCTCGATCGTCGCGTTCGGTGATTCGATCACCGACGGTCATGGCGCGACCACCAACGGCGATGATCGCTGGCCAGACATCCTCGCCGCCCGGCTCCAGGCCTCGCCCGCGACGCGCAATCTTGCGGTCGTGAATGTCGGCATTGGCGGCAATCATCTGCTGACCGACGGGCTAGGCCCCAACGCGCTGGCGCGCCTCGACCGTGATGTCTTTGCGCGGCCCGGCGCCAGGACGATGCTGGTGCTGGAGGCAATCAACGACCTCGGAAAATTGAGCCGCGAGGACGTACGCACGCCCCAACAGCACGCCCAGCTCGTCGCCGATTTGATCGCTGCTTACAAACAGATGATCGATCGCGCGCATGGTCAGGGCATCAAGGTGATCGGCTGCACCGTCACGCCGTATACCGGCTCCGATTATTATCATCCCGATGCCGCCAGCGAAGCGGATCGCCAGGCGCTCAATACATGGATCCGCACCAGCGGTGCGTTCGACGCGGTGGTCGATTTCGACGCGGTGATCCGCGATCCGCAGCACCCTGAACGGATGCTGCCCGCCTATGATTCGGGCGATCATCTCCATCCCTCGGCCGCAGGTTATAAGGTCATGGCCGACGCGATTCCTCTGAAGGCTCTCCGCTGATGCGCATGCTTGCTTTTGCTTTAGCTATGCTTTCCGCCGCGCCTGCCTCTGCGCGTGAGATCGCCTTCACCTTCGACGACCTGCCCGCCCATTCCGCGCTGCCGCCCGGCGTGACGCGGTTGCAGGTCGCGCAGGAGACGATCGCCGCGCTCAAGGCGGCTGGCGTGCCGCAGGTCTATGGCTTCATCAACGGAGTGAAACTCATCCAGGAGCCGGGCACCGACGTGGTGCTCAAGGCCTGGCGCGCCGCCGGCTTTCCGCTCGGCAATCATGGCTGGGCGCATCTCGGCCTGAGCAAGATTGATGAGCGGACGTTCGAAAGCGAACTCCTGCAGAACCAACCGATCCTGCAATCGCTCTCGGGCCGAACCGACTGGCGCTGGTTGCGCTTTCCCTTCCTCGACGAGGCCTATGCCGATCCCGCCAAGCGCGCGGCGTCGCGCGCCTGGCTGGCCCAGCACGGCTATCGCATCGCCGCGGTCACCGCGAGCTTCGGTGACTATGCCTTCAACGAACCCTATGCGCGCTGTGTCGCCAAGGGCGACGCGGCGGCGATCGCCGAGCTGGAGCAGGCCTATCTCGACGCCGCCGCCGACAGCATCCGCTTGTCCGAGACGGACCAGAAAGCACAGTTCGGCCGTACCCCGCCCGATATCTTGCTCATGCACCTCGGCGCCTTCGACGCACACATGCTCCCGCGCCTGCTGGCGCTCTACAAGGCTAAAGGCTTTCGCTTCGTGACCCTGGACGCGGCCGCCAAGGATCCGGCTAATATCGGTCTCGTCGATCCAAACCTGCCCCCGCTGCCCGGACGTCCGCTGGCGGATGCCAAGACGACAGCGCGGCTTCAGCATATCGGAACTTTGTGCGTGTGAATGCAGCTTGGCTCCGCGCGACTTCGCGGACCTGATCGCTTGAGATTTCCGACGAGCATCGGCAGAGGGGCCGGCCCTTGTCGGATCTTGATCGTTCCGGGCCTACCCGCCTCAAACGTGGATCAAGATCTCAACCATTTGAATAGAGCCTGATTCACGTGATCCCGGACGCACGTTGCGTTTCCGCCAATGACGATCAGGCTACAGGAGTTCAGTAAGTGCCTCGCCGATCGATCGGACTCGATTTCGGGACGACCAACAGCGTCGTGGCGCTCGGCGGCGAGGGCGGTTCCGAATTGCTTGAGTTCGA
>Ga0207647_10004292_pt1 | contig 10575 bp, 9 predicted proteins | sample KBSCornC2_FD_184295 | JGI IMG/M metagenome (GOLD analysis project Ga0207647, IMG submission 184295) | Corn rhizosphere microbial communities from Kellogg Biological Station, Michigan, USA - C2 (SPAdes) (version 2) | ecosystem: Host-associated > Plants > Roots > Rhizosphere ...
CGAGTAATCTGCCATCCCTACCAGGACGATGGCGCCGGGCGTCCCACCTAAGCAAGTCGGTCGATCGGGGAGTGGCTCAGCCTGGTAGAGCACCTGGTTCGGGACCAGGGGGTCGGAGGTTCGAATCCTCTCTCCCCGACCATCTAACGACTTTTGCTTTCATTTATTTACGACAAACAAGGCGGTCTTGGGATAACAAAAGCTAACATCCGCTTCTGCGGGCTTTTGGGCTCATGCTGTTTTCTGGTTCGGGCAATGATGTCTGTTGTCTTTTGTCGCCGAGTCCATGCGTCACAGGCGGCGCTTCATCATGTTTCATGGCATGCGAACAGGTGTTGAGAGTGATCTGGCTGTTGGCGTGGCCCAGCCGTTTGCTGATGACGGGAAGCGGTACGCTGTTCCTCGACATCATCGAGGCATTGAAATGCCGCAGTGAGCGAAGGGAAGCGTCGACGCCTGCCTGCTGCATGAACTTGCTGATGCGCCCCGTTACCTGGCTCGGCATGCAGTAATCGCCATGCGGGGTCGGGAACACGAGGTCATTGTCGTGGTAATCCGATCCAAGAGCCGCTTCTCCTGTTGTATTTGCGTTCTGTGCTCCATCAATACATGAAGTGTCGTCTCATCAACTCGGACGAATTGCGTCTTCCGCGTTTTCGTCACTTTGATTTCCAGACCTTCCTTCGTCTGCGATACCGACTTCGCAATTGTCACGACCCCGGTCTGCGGATTAATGTCCGGCCACCTGAGTGCCAGTAGTTCGCCGCGGCGGCAACCCGAGGCGGCGGCGAATACACTTATCGCGTAGTAGCGGGTGCTCCGCACTCTGTTGAGGTACTTCTCGTATTCATCCTGTTGGGGGATTTCGACTTCTTATTGTGAGCAGTTGGGGCGCATGTTCTTCGCCCTACAGCTTCGGCGATCGCCTCGGCGTCCACATAGTCGCTCTTATTCGACTTCACGAAAGGCTTTACAAACTGCGCTATGATCAGCCGCGCATCATGGCCTTGTTTACGCAAGGCACGGCCCAGAAAATGCGCTCCAGAACAGGCTTCCAAACCGATCAGCGACGTCGGCATGTTCGCGGTGTACGCCAGCAGGTGTTGCAGTGAGAACTTCTTCCGAACGAGAACCGTGCCAGCTGCGCCGAGTGCTACCAGGTAAAAGGTGGTCTTGCCTCATATCGATGCCAACCGAATGTATTTGCATATCGATGGTCCTCCTTGTCACAAGCTGCCTCTACGATCCCCTGCTCCTGCATAGCGATCAAGGCGCGGACCATCTCATTAGTTGCTAATTTGACTGACCTGATAGATACTTCCAACGATGTGGCCCTGACCGGTTGCATCGAGGCGAAGGACTATGCACCTTTGGCCGCTTGCAGTTTATCTCGTCATCGTCGTCATGCTCGTTGTTGCCATGCTTGGCCTGTCGTTTGTGCTGGGCCAAAGGCACCACAACCGCGCAACAGGCACTCCCTACGAATCTGGCATTTTGTCACAGGGTTCAGCTCGTGTGCGCTTATCGGCCAAGTTCTATCTGGTCGCAATGTTCTTCGTCATCTTCGATCTTGAGGCAGTTTTCATCTTTGCCTGGGCGATTGCCGTCCGTGAAACCGGATGGACCGGTTATGCCGAGGCGATGGGTTTCATAGCGGTGTTGCTTGCCACCCTTGTCTACCTTTGGCGCGTAGGCGCACTGGATTGGAGACAGGGAACCAGACGGGTGGTGGCTTAAGACGGGCGGTGTTTGATGCGATGGTCGATCAGTCGGCCTGATGCTCCCCCGCAGGCCCCCAAAAACGATGGTCATTCTGATGAAGCAATCCGCCGTACGTTGATTCTGTCTCGTCTGGATGATCTTGTAGCATGGGGCCGCAAGAATTCCGTCTGGCCTTTCAACTTCGGCCTCTCCTGTTGTTTTGTAGAGATGGCCACTAGCATTACAAGCAAATACGACATCTCCCGCTTCGGCGCTGAAGTGATCCGTGGCACGCCGCGCGAAGCGGACCTCATGGTCATCGCGGGTACGGTCTTCATCAAAATGGCACCGGTCATCCAGCGCCTCTACGAGCAGATGATGGAGCCGCGGTGGGTCATCTCCATGGGCTCATGCGCGAATTCAGGCGGCATGTATGACATCTACAGCGTCGTGCAGGGCGTGGATAAATTTCTTCCCGTCGACGTGTATGTGCCCGGGTGTCCACCGCGGCCGGACGCCTTTCTCGAAGGTGTTTTGTTATTGCGTGATGCGGTAGGAAAGGAAAAACGGCCTCTGAGTTGGGTCATCGGGCCGCAAGGAGTGGAACGGCCTGACATGCCTTCCATGCGCGATCAGAAGCGAGCCCAGCGGCAGTTGCTGACTGTGCTCAGGACTCCCGATAACGTTTAGCGGTGCTGGCGGTGCGGTATGATACGCGGCCTCGTCCTCGATCAGGAGCTGCAGAACGAACTGGGGGTTACCGCCACGCCCCAGGTGGTCCGCGATGATATTCCGACCTTTTGGGTGTCGAAGAGCGACATTCATGAAGCGATCCACTTGCTTCGCTCTAGCATTCCCGATCCATACACGATGATGTATGACCTAACCGCAGTTGACGAACGCGGACGCACGCACCGCGACGGTCAACCGCCGAGCGACTTCACTGTCGTCTATCACCTGTACTCGTTTGAGCGAAACGCGTATGTCCGGCTCAAGGTAGCGCTCAACGAGACTCAGCTCTCATTGCCCACGATCACCGACATCTTTCCAGCAGCCAACTGGTATGAGCGCGAGGTGTGGGACATGTTCGGGATCGTCTTTGACCAGCATCCACATTTAGCGCGCATCCTCATGCCGCGGACATGGTCGGGACATCCATTGCGCAAGGACCATCCCGCACGCGCCACGGAGATGGGACCCTTCCAACTGCCGGACGAGAAACAAGACGCCGAACAGAATGCATTGCAGTTCCGACCTGAAGAGTGGGGCATGAAGCAGGAGCACGATGGACTTGATTTTCTTTTCCTGAATATTGGCCCTCAGCACCCTGGAACACATGGCGTTCTGCGCATTGCTCTTCAACTGGACGGTGAAGTGATCGTCGATGCTGTGCCCGATATAGGCTTTCATCACCGCGGCGCGGAAAAAATGGGCGAGCGCCAGACATGGCACACTTACATTCCTTACACCGACCGCGTGGACTATCTAGGCGGGGTGATGAACAACCTCGCATACCTGACCGCAGTCGAAAGGTTAGCGGGCATTACGGTGCCGCCACGCGGGCAGATGATTCGCGTGATGATGTCAGAGCTCTTTCGCATCAACAGCCACCTGGTCTGGTACGGAACATTCGCACAAGACCTGGGCCAGATGTCGCCCGTGTTTTACCTGTTTAATGACCGCGAGCGTGCCCTAGGCATTGTTGAAGCGATCTGTGGTGCGCGCATGCACCCGAACTGGTTCCGCATTGGCGGTGTGGCTCAGGACCTGCCCAACGGTTGGGACCGGTTGTTCCGAGAATTTCTGCAATACCTGCCAGCCCGGCTCGATGAGTACGATCGCACCGTTATGCGCAACTATTTGTTCAAAAAGCGCACGAAGGGCGTTGGAAGCTGCACAGTCAAGGAAGCCATTGAATGGGGCATGACGGGACCGAACCTGCGTGCCTGCGGACTCGAGTGGGACTTCCGAAAGAAGCAGCCTTACGCCTCCTACGATCAGCTCGAATTTGACATACCGACTGGCAGCACGGGCGATTGCTATGACCGCGCCATCGTGCACATAGAGGAGATCCGCCAGAGCCTTCGTATCATCCAGCAATGCGTTGACAACATGCCGGGAGGCCCGTGCAATGCGGAGCATCCGCTTACCACGCCGCCACCGAAGGCTCGCACCATGCATGACATCGAAACGCTCATCCATCATTTTCTTGGCGTGAGCTGGGGCCCTGTGATTCCGGCAGGAGAAGCTATGGTGCCGATCGAAGGGACCAAGGGGAACAACGGCTACTACCTGATCAGCGATGGCGGCACTGGCTCTTATAGGACGCGTATTCGCACACCATCGTTTGCGCATATGCAGATGCTGCCGCTGCTTTGCCGCGGTCTCCTAATCCCGGACCTGCTGGCAATTCTCGGGAGTCTGGACTACGTTCTTGCGGATATCGACCGCTGACAACGAGGAGGAGCGAGAAGCGATGCTGAGTGGCGAGGAACGAAAAGAGATCGAGATGAAACTTACCGACTACCCGAACAAGCAGGCTATGAGTATCGAGTCGATGCTCATTGTCCAGCGGCATCGCGGCTGGGTTTCGGACGAGAGCTTGCGCGATCTCTCGGAGATTCTCGGACTTTCCGTTGCCGATCTAGACGGAGTCGCGACGTTTTACAACCTCATCCGGCGAAAACCGGTTGGACGGCATGTGGCGCTTCTCTGCGACAGCGTCTCCTGCTGGATCATGGGCTGCGAACGAGTGCGTGATCAGCTTTGCAGCAGTCTAGGCACGCCGCTCGGCGGAACGACAGCCGACGGGCGCTTCACTTTGTTACCCATTGTTTGCCTGGGTGCGTGCGATCGCGCACCCGCCATGATGATCGATGGCAAGTTGCATGAGGATCTCGACGAGCAAAGGATCGAGGAAGTGTTGGCGCAATACGAATAGGCGTTTTCTATGGAAAAACCGCTGACTGGGAACTTTCGGGCCGACAAGGAGGCGGTAAGCCTCGCGGAATACGAACGCGCGGGCGGATATCAGGGCCTCCGCACGGCGCTTCACATGGCGCCAGCGGATGTCACCGAACTGGTGAAGAAATCAAATCTTCGTGGGCGGGGCGGCGCTGGTTTTCCTACCGGCATGAAGTGGAGCTTCGTGCCCATGGGCAAAGATGCGCCGCATCCGAAATATCTGGTTGCAAACGCCGATGAAATGGAGCCGGGCACATTTAAAGACCGCGCGTTAATGGAGCGCGACCCGCACCAGTTGATCGAAGGCATGATCGTCTCTGCCTATGCGATCGATGCAGACATTGGTTACATCTTTTTGCGGGGCGAGTATGAGCGCTCGTATGAGCGTCTTGCCCGCGCAATTGCTGAAGCAGAAGCGCGCAACTACCTCGGGCACAACATTCTCGGGTCAGGCTACAGTCTCATCCTTCACCTTCACATGAGCGCAGGCCGCTACATCTGCGGCGAGGAAACCGCTCTTCTGAATGCGCTTGAAGGCAAGCGGGCGCATCCGAGAACCAAGCCTCCATTTCCGCAGGTCTCCGGACTGTGGGGGAAGCCCACCATCGTTCAGAATGTGGAAACGCTTTGCAATGTCCATCACATCGTGAACAAGGGTCCCGAATGGTTCCATGGCCTGAGCAAGACCGAAGACGGCGGTACCAAGATTTACGGCGTTAGCGGCAAGGTTAAACGGCCAGGGCTCTGGGAGCTTCCGATGGGCACGCCGATGCGCGAAATTCTTGAGGATCATGCAGGCGGCATGCGCGAGGGCCTTCGTTTTCGCGGTGTGTTGCCGGGCGGAGCGTCCACTGACTTTCTCGTGGAAGAACATCTCGATACGCCCATGGACTACGGAAATGTGCAGAAGGCGGGCAGCCGCCTGGGCACAGGAACGATGGTCGTGCTGGATGACCAGACGTGTCCGGTGGGCATGGTCTGGAACCTCGAGCACTTCTTCGCGCAGGAGTCGTGCGGCTGGTGTACGCCGTGCTGGAGCGGTCTCGCGTGGACGGAAAAAATTCTGTTCGCGATGGAACAAGGTAAGGGAAGTACTCGCGATCTTGACACGCTTGCGTTCCAGACGAAATTTCTTGCTCCCGGAAACACGTTTTGCGCATTTGCACCGGGAGCAGTGGAACCGCTGCAAAGCGCATTGAAATACTTTGCCGACGATTTTCGGAGGCACATCGATGAACAGCGGTGTCCGTGGAGGCAATGAGCGTGGCAACTATATTTATCGACAACGCGCCCAGGCAGGCCAACCCAAAACAGAACCTTCTGCACGCTTGTCTCTCGCTGGGCTATGACCTCCCCTATTTCTGCTGGCATCCTGCATTGGGATCGGTGGGAGCGTGCCGTCAGTGCGCGGTCAAGCAATTTCGCAATGAGCGGGACACAACAGGCAAGCTTGTGATGGCCTGCATGACGCCGGTCGCGGAGGGCACCCGCATCTCGATTGCCGACCCTGAAGCGACGGTGTTTCGCGCGACCGTGATTCAGGGCCTGATGCAGAACCATCCGCACGACTGCCCGGTCTGCGACGAAGGCGGCGAATGCCATCTTCAGGACATGACAGTGATGACCGGTCATCGCTCGCGCGTTTACAGCCTTGGCAAACGAACTTTTCGCAATCAGTACCTCGGCCCGTTGGTGAATCACGAGATGAACCGCTGCATTCAGTGCCAGCGATGCGTGCGTTTTTATCGCGAATACGCCGGTGGGCGCGATTTGAACGCGTTTCATCTGCGCGACAGCATCTACTATGGGCGGCATGAAGATGGGGTTTTAGAAAGCGAGTTCAGCGGTAATCTGGTCGAGATCTGCCCGACCGGCGTATTTACCGATGCGACGCTCAAGCGCCACTACACGCGCAAATGGGATCTTCAGATGGCCCCTTCCATCTGCGTGCATTGTGGGCTTGGGTGCAACACCACCGCGGGTGAACGTTACGGTTCGCTTCGCCGCATCCTGAATCGTTATAACCGCGAGGTAAACGGCTATTTCCTTTGCGATCGCGGCCGCTTCGGCTATGAATTTGCAGAGAGCAGCCGGCGCATTCGCTACCCTCTCTTGAACAATGAGGCAGCAACAAAGAGCGAAGCCCTGGAGCGCTTCGGCGCTGTGCTGCGCGAGGGTACTGTGATCGGTATCGGATCGCCCCGCGCATCCTTAGAGGCTAACTTTGCGCTGCGCACGCTGGTCGGCTCGGATCGCTTCTTTGCCGGAATTCCGGACAAGGACTTGCATCTGTTGTCGATCATGCTTCGCATCCTCCGCGACGGCCCGGCTCGGTCCGCTTCCCTCGATGAGGCTGAACATTCCGATGCCGTGCTTGTGCTCGGCGAGGACGTCACCAACGTCGCGCCAGTTATGGCTCTGCGGCTGCGCCAATCTGTGCGGCAAGCTCCCATGCGCATCGCTGACGGTCTGCATATTCCGGAATGGCTTGACCATGCAGTACGGGAGGTTGTGCAGGATGCAAAGGGGCCTCTCTTCATTGCTTCTCCATACGCAACAAAGCTTGATGACATTGCAACAACCACTTATCGCGCTGCGCCAGACGACCTTGCACGACTGGGCTTCGCCGTTGCGCATTCAATTGATGCCACAACTCCTGAGGTAGCGGGGCTTTCGTCAGAATTGGAGACGATGATTGCAGAGATCTCTGCGGCTTTACTTGGCGCGAAGCGGCCGCTGATCGTTTCCGGTACAAGCTGCCGCAGTCCACGTGTCATTGAAGCAGCGGCGCAAATTGCATGGGCTTTGCGCAAGGCAGGTCGTCCGGCAAATCTCAGTTTCACCACGCCAGAGTGCAACAGCTTTGGCCTCGCGCTGATGGAACCGCAGCCGCTCTCCGAGGCATTCCGATCGATCCAGGGTGAGTCGGTGAGCACGTTGATTGTCCTTGAGAACGACTTGTTCCGTCGTGCGCCCGCAAGCGAGATGACGGCCCTGCTGAGCGGCGTCCAACATCTGGTTGTGCTCGATCATCTTGTCAACGCGACTACGGAAGCGTCCGAGCTTGTGCTGCCCGCGGGCACCTTTGCCGAGTCCAATGGCACACTCGTGAATAGCGAAGGACGCGCACAGCGATTCTTTCAGGTTCTCGACCCCAGCACCGATGTGCAGGAGAGCCAGCGATGGTTGCGTGAAGGCTCCGTGGCCGCGGGGTTTAACAACCAGGCACAATGGCAGACTCTTGACGACCTCATCACGGCGATGGCCGCGGAGATAACAGCATTCGGAGCTCTTCCAATGGTCGCGCCGTCTCGCAGCGCTGCTGGCAAGATCGCTCGCGAACCGAACCGGTATAGCGGCCGCACTGCGATGTTCGCCAATATCAGCGTGCACGAACCCAAGCCGCCTGACGATCCCGACTCCGCCCTTGCTTTCTCGATGGAGTCCGGTCCGGAAGCGGCACCGTCTTCGTTGACTCCTTTTTTCTGGGCGCCCGGCTGGAACTCCATTCAAGCGGTGAACAAATTTCAAAGCGAGGTGGGAGGGCCACTGCGCACTGGTGATCCGGGGGTTCGCCTGATCGAGCCATCGCAGGAATCAGGTTGGCAGTACTTCACTGCGATCCCCCCTCAATTCAAGGCGCAGCCGGGAGAATGGCTGCTTGTCCCCATCTTTCATATTTTCGGCTCAGAGGAACTAAGCCGCCATGCGCAAGGCATCGCGCAATTGCTCCCGCACCCTTATGTTGCGTTGAACCCAGTCGAGGCATCTCTGCTGGGCGCAAAAGCTGGCGAGCAGATCAAGGTAGCTGTTGAAGGCGCCCTGTTCGAACTGGAAGTCGCGCTGCGTGCAGACCTGCCTCGTGGCGTAGCTGGCCTGCCGACGGGATTACCTCCGCTCGATGGTGTGATGCTGCCAGCCTTCTGCAAACTTGCGCCGACCGGAGCCGAACTATCGGCAAGAGGTGCTTCATGATGTCGAACCTCTACCCTCTGCTCGTCATCGCCGTTGTCCTGTTCGTGGTGCTTAATCTGGCAGCCGGACTGATCTGGGTCGAGCGCCGTCTGCTTGCGTTGTGGCAAGACCGGTACGGCCCTAATCGGGTGGGCCCATTCGGTTTGGGCCAAATCGCCGCAGACTCGATCAAGCTCTTTTTGAAGGAAGACTGGATTCCACCGTTCGCCGACAACCCGGTCTTCGTCCTTGCACCTGCCATCGTTGTGGCTACTGCACTGATCTCGTTCGCGGTTGTGCCGTTTGCTCCGGGATTCGTAATTGCCGATCTGAACATTGGAGTCCTGTTTCTTCTGGCCATGTCCTCGTTGGGCGTTTACAGCGTGGTTCTGGCGGGCTGGTCTTCGAACAACAAGTACTCACTGCTTGGAGGCATCCGCGCTGCCGCACAGATGATGAGCTACGAGGTTTTCATGGGACTCTCGCTTCTCGGCGTCGTTATTCTCGCTGGCTCGTTCCGCTTCACGGATATTGTCGAGGCGCAAAGAGGAATGTGGTTCGTGATCCCTCAGTGCCTCGGCTTCGTTCTCTTCCTCATCGCGGGTGTCGCTGAAACGCGGCGCCTGCCCTTCGATCTTGCAGAAGCTGAAAGCGAGTTGATCGCGGGCTTTCATTCGGAATACTCGGGGATGAAGTTCGGCATGTTCTTCGTTGGCGAGTACATCGGCGTGATCCTGATTTCGGCAGCGATCTCACTGTTGTTTTTTGGGGGCTGGCTCGGTCCCGTATTGCCACCGGCGCTCTGGTTCGCCACGAAGACGATGTTTTTTATCTGTCTATTCATTCTGTTTCGCGCGGCACTCCCCCGTCCGCGATTTGATCAGCTTATGTCCTGGGGCTGGAAGGTGATGCTGCCCCTCGCACTGGTGAATTTGCTGGTGACCGGAGCCGTAGTGCTGGCCCGGACATGAAAGGAGGCGTTCTGTGCTCAGCTTGGTGCGATCGCTTTGGGAAGTTTTCCGACACGCTTTTGCGCGGCGTGTGACAGTTCAGTATCCGGAACAAAAGGCCTACCTCTCGCCCCGGTATCGGGGCCGTATTGTCCTCACCCGTGACCCGGACGGCGGAGAACGCTGCGTCGCGTGTAATCTCTGCGCCGTGGCCTGTCCGGTGGACTGCATCTCGCTCCAGGCAACGGAGGACGAGCATGGCCGAAGGTATCCGGAATTTTTCCGCATCAACTTTTCCCGATGCATTTTCTGTGGCTATTGCGAAGAGGCATGCCCCACCTATGCGATTCAGTTGACGCCGGATACCGAGATGGGCGAGTACAAACGGAACAATCTGGTGTATGAGAAAGCCGACCTGATGATCGACGGCCCGGGAAAGTATCCCGATTACAACTTCTGGCGCGTTGCCGGAGTTGCCATCGGCGGCAAAGGCAAAGGGCAGGCCGAAAACGAACTTGCACCCGTCGACACGCATAGCCTGATGCCATGAGAACGCCATGACCACGCTCTTCTATCTCGCAGGTATTCTTGCCATCGTCGCTACACTGCTTGCTATTACGCAGCGGCACGCGGTTCACGCACTCCTCTATTTGATCGTTTCGCTGCTGGCGGTCGCAGTGGAGTTTTTCGTGCTGGGCGCGCCTTTTGTGGCAGCGCTTGAAATCATGATTTACGCGGGCGCCATCATGGTGCTCTTCGTGTTCGTCGTCATGATGCTCAACCTTGCGGAGCACGCGATGGAAGTAGAACGCGAGTGGCTGAAGCCGCGAAACTGGCTAGTGCCAGCACTGCTTTCTCTGATCCTATTAGGCGAGTTGGTCTATTGCACTGCGACCCGCAGCACACTTTCTCTCACAAACTCAGTGGGTCCCAAGCAGGTTGGCATAGCGCTGTTCAGGAGTTACTGGATCGGCGTCGAACTCGCGTCGTTGTTGTTAATGGCGGG
>Ga0207647_10004293_pt1 | contig 10574 bp, 13 predicted proteins | sample KBSCornC2_FD_184295 | JGI IMG/M metagenome (GOLD analysis project Ga0207647, IMG submission 184295) | Corn rhizosphere microbial communities from Kellogg Biological Station, Michigan, USA - C2 (SPAdes) (version 2) | ecosystem: Host-associated > Plants > Roots > Rhizosphere ...
GCTTTGGCGTAATTGGCCAGCGTCTTGCCGCCGTAGAGACCCTGCTCTTCCCCCATCAGCGCGGCGTAGACGATGGTGCCGGGGAACTTGTGCTTCGACAGCACCCGCGCTGCCTCGATCACCGCGGCCGTGCCCGAGCCGTCGTCATTGGCACCGGGCTCGAACGCATCGGCGTTCATCGGATCGCTCACCCGGCTGTCGATATGGCCGGTGATGATAACGACGTCGTTGGGGCGCTCGGTGCCGCGCTGGATCGCGACCGCGTCGCAGATCCGGGTCGGCTTGGGCACGCGCTCGCCCTGGAAGGTGTCGCAGGGGCGGACAGTCTCCAGGCCGAAGCTCCGGAACTGCGCGTCGGCCCAGTCGAGCGCGGCGCCGATCCCGCGCTTCGGGTCGGTCTGCGATGAAAGCGTGTGCCGCGTCCCGAAGCTCACCAGCTTCTCCACCGTCGCCTTCATGCGCGCTCCGCTGACGGGCGCGATGATCGCGCGCAGCTTCGCGTCGGGGGATGGCGGGGCGGCCGCGATCAAGGCCAGGCTGCTAAAGGCCACCAACTTACGCATCGCGACTCTCCCTCTCTCCTCGGCCGCCGCAACTGGCATTTGCATGCCCACGGGTCTAGTGGCGCGCCAACCCCTTAAGACTCAACGAGGACGCGTATCCATGCTTCGCAGCATCGACCATTTCATCGGCGGTTCCAGCTTCGCTTCCGGCGAGCGGCAGGGGAACGTGTTCGACCCCAACCAGGGCCAGGTCCAGGCGCAGGTGCGCCTCGGCACCGCCGCCGACCTCCAGAAGGCAGTTGATGCCGCTAAGGCCTCCCAGCCCGCATGGGCCGCGACCAACCCGCAGCGCCGCGCCCGGGTGATGTTCAAGTTCAAGGAGCTAGTCGAGGCGAACATGGACTCGCTCGCCCACCTGCTGTCGAGCGAGCATGGCAAGGTCATCGCCGACGCCAAGGGCGACGTTCAGCGCGGGCTCGAGGTGATCGAGTTCTGCTGCGGAATCCCGCAGGCGCTGAAGGGTGAATATACTGTCGGCGCCGGCCCGGGCATCGACGTCTATTCGATGCGCCAGCCGCTCGGCATCGGCGCAGGAATCACGCCGTTCAACTTCCCGGCGATGATCCCGATGTGGATGTTCGGCATGGCGATCGCCTGCGGCAACGCTTTCGTTCTAAAGCCTAGCGAGCGCGATCCGTCGGTGCCGATCCGCCTCGCCGAGCTGATGAAGGAAGCCGGCCTTCCCGACGGCGTGCTCAACGTCGTCCACGGCGACAAGGAGATGGTCGACGCGATCCTCGACCACCCTGACATTGCGGCGGTCAGCTTCGTCGGCTCCTCCGACATCGCCCAGTACATCTATTCGCGTGGGACCGCGCACAACAAGCGCGTCCAGGCGTTCGGCGGCGCGAAGAACCACGGCATCGTGATGCCCGATGCCGATCTCGACCAGGTCGTCAACGACCTCGCCGGCGCGGCGTTCGGCTCGGCCGGCGAGCGCTGCATGGCGCTGCCGGTTGTCGTGCCCGTGGGCGACGACACCGCTGACGCGCTAAGGGAAAAGCTCATCCCCGCCATCCAGGGCCTTCGCGTCGGCGTCTCGACCGACCCCGACGCCCACTATGGCCCCGTAGTCAGCAAGGCGCACAAGGAGCGGATCGAGAACTACATCCAGATTGCGATCGACGAAGGCTCCGAGCTGGTCGTCGACGGCCGCGGCTTCACGCTCCAGGGCCATGAGGAAGGCTTCTTCATTGGCCCGACCTTTTTCGACCATGTGAAGCCGACGATGAAAAGCTACCAGGATGAGATTTTCGGACCGGTGCTGCAGATGGTCCGCGCCAGAGATTTCGAGGAAGCGGTCCGGCTGCCCTCGGAACATGCCTACGGCAACGGCGTCGCGATCTTCACCCGCAACGGCCATGTTGCGCGCGAGTTCACCGCGCGCGTCAATGTCGGGATGGTCGGTGTGAATGTGCCGATCCCGGTGCCCGTCAGCTACCACAGCTTCGGCGGCTGGAAGCGCTCGGGCTTCGGCGACATCGGCCAGTACGGGATGGAGGGCCTCAGGTTCTGGACCAAGAACAAGGTTGTGACCCAGCGCTGGCCCGACGGCTTTGTCGACGGCGCGGGCGACAAGGCGGCGTTCCACATTCCGACCTTCGGCTGACCGGCTGGTCCGGCAACGCCATTCGCGGTAAGTGAGCCCCCGTCGTTTCGGCGATGGGGGAATTATCATGATCCTGCTCGCGCTTGCGTTGGCCGTTCAAGGCCAATGGACCGGTCCAAGGACCATCGAATATCGTGGACCCGGCAATTTCTGCGGCGGCGGCTACCACGTCGCGCTGACCAGGGGCGAGCGCGCGCTCGTCCTTCCCCAGGATACGGGCGGACAAGGGGTGCGGCTGGTCCTCAGCGGGGGTGAGGTGAACATCCACTCGGGCGTCCGCCCGGAGGAAGGGCCGGTCGTGATGCATTATCGTGGCGGCACCGAGATCACCCAGCAAAGTGGCGGCGGCAGCGTCGACTACACAGTGGCCGACCAGACCAGCTTCGCGCTTCGGGTCACCAGCAATGCCTTCCACGGCTTCAAGAGGGACCGCTGGTTCTTCGCCAAGGCCAATTTCGCCGAGGATTCCGACCGCGAGGCCAATTGCCTTTCGGCCTACAGCTACTGACGGCGAGGTCGCGCGAGGGGACCATCTGCAACAAGTGCATGCGGCAATGGTTGATGCCGCATGCTCCGTGTGCCCTTCATCAGCATCCTTTCCGTCCTCGGAATGGTGGCCTGCAGCGGTCGCGACCCGGTCGATGACAGGGCCGCCAACGCCGCAGGCCTGCCCGACATCGCCGCTCGCGCGCCTACCTCGATCGGCGAGCCGCATAACACGACCGAACCCGCCAAGCCGCTGCCCGCGTCGACGGTGACGATCCCGGCGACGCTGCAGGGACGCTGGGGCCTATCTCCTGCCGACTGCATTCCCGGCCGAAGCGACGCCAAGGGACTCCTGATCGTCACGCCCCGCGAGCTGCGCTTCTACGAATCCCGCGCCGTCCCCGGCCCTGACGTTCAGGCGGACCCCGGCTCGATCTCCGGCCATTTCGCTTTCGCTGGTGAAGGCCAAAGCTGGACGAGGTATGAGGCGCTCAAGATCGACAAGCAGGTGCTGGTGCGCACCGAAGCCAATCCAACAGCGAGCTTCAGCTATGCGAAATGCAGCTAGGATCCTGACCGTGGTAGTGGCCGCGACGGCCCTCGCCGCATGCAGCAAGGCCCACCCTGAACGGAATCAGGAGGTGACGATGGACGACAACCTCGCCGCCGGTCAGCTTCCGCCCGACGCCGACATCGAGACGCTGCCGGCCGACGAGAGCAGCACCACACCGTCCAACCAGCTGCAAAACGGATACGACAGCCCTGAGGTCAACGATCTCGGCAACGGCAACTGAAGGAGCGGCAAATGAAGCTTTATTATTCGCCCGGCGCCTGCAGCCAGGCGCCGCACATCCTCCTGCACGAGATCGGGCTCGATCATGACGCGGTGCGCGTCGACCTGAAGGCCAAGACGCTCGAGGACGGCAGCGATTATCTCGCGATCAACCCGAAGGGCGCCGTGCCCGCCCTCCAGCTCGACAGCGGCGAGGTGCTGACTGAGAATGCCGTCATCCTCCAGTATCTCGGCGATCGCGCCAACTGGCCCGAAGTGCTCCCGCCCCTCGGCGACTTCCGCCGCTACCGGGTGCTCGAGATGGTCAATTTCATCACCACCGAGCTGCACAAGCGCTTCAGCTTTCTGTTCAGCAACGCCAGTGATGAAACGAAGAATTTCGTCACCGAGCAATTGGCTAAGAAGCTCGACTGGATCGACGAGCGCCTCGGCGCGGGCCCGTTCCTGTTCGGGGACAATCTGACGCTCCCCGATCCGTATCTGTTCGTGATGACGCGCTGGACGGACAAGGTCCTCCACAACCTCGATCGCTGGCCGAACCTCAGCGCATTCTATGAACGGATGCAGCGGCGGGATTCGGTCCGCCACGTCCTTCGGTTCGAGGGATTGCTTGAGGAGGAACCCGCGGGCTAGAGCGCCCGCGCAATGAGCCAATTCGACCTGACCGAGGACCAGCTCCAGATCCAGGAGATGGCGCGGAAATTCACCGCCGACGCAATCACCCCATTCGCGGCCGAATGGGACGAGAAGCACATCTTCCCCAAGGACACGATCCGCGAGGCCGCCGAGCTCGGCTTCGGCGCGATCTACGTCAGCGAGGAGAGCGGCGGGATCGGGCTCGGCCGGCTGGAAGCGGCGCTGATCTTCGAAGCCATGGCCTATGGCTGCCCGTCGACCAGCGCCTTCATCTCGATCCACAACATGGTCTGCTGGATGATCGACCGATTCGGCGCTGCCGAGCTCAAGCAGAAATACCTGCCGGCGATGATCACCATGGAGCAGATGGGGAGCTACTGCCTTACCGAGCCCTCATCCGGCTCCGACGCCGCGGCGCTCAAGACCAAGGCGATCCGGGACGGCGACCATTATGTCGTCTCGGGCTCCAAGGCCTTCATCTCCGGCGCTGGCGCCAATGACGTGATGGTGGCCATGGTTCGCACCGGCGAGGAAGGCCCGAAGGGCATCAGCGCGCTGGTGATCGAAAAGGACATGGAGGGCGTCAGCTTCGGCGCGCAGGAGAAGAAGCTCGGGTGGCATTCGCAGCCGACCGCACAGGTCAATTTCGACGCGGTGCGCGTGCCGGTCGCCAACCGCGTCGGCGGCGAGGGCGAAGGCTTCCGCATTGCGATGATGGGGCTCGACGGCGGTCGGCTCAACATCGGCGCCTGCTCGCTCGGGGGCGCCCAGCGCTGCCTCGACGAGGCCGTGAAATATACCAAGGAGCGCAAGCAATTCGGCTCACCCATCGCGGACTTCCAGGCGACCCAGTTCACGCTCGCCGACATGGAGACTGAGCTGCAGGCCGCGCGCTACCTGCTTTACGTCGCGGCGGCCAAGGTGACCGCCAACGCTCCGGACAAGACCAAGTTTGCCGCCATGGCCAAGCGCCTCGCGACCGACAGCGGCTCCTCGATCGTCGACCGGGCGCTGCAGCTCCACGGCGGCTACGGCTATTTGATGGACTATCCGATCGAGCGTTTCTGGCGCGATCTCCGCGTCCACTCGATCCTCGAGGGCACCAACCAGGTCATGCGGGTGATCGTCAGCCGGGACATGCTGCGCCAGTGACCTTGACCGCCGAAATGACCGAAGACGTCCTGATCTCGATCCACGACCGGATCGGGCGCATCCGCCTGAACCGGCCGAAGGCGATCCACGCGCTGAACACGGCGATGTGCGAGGCGATGAGCGGTGCGCTGCTCGGCTGGATGCACGACGACAGCGTCGAGGCCGTCGTCATCGACCATGCCGAGGGACGCGGGTTCTGCGCTGGCGGCGACGTCGTCATGATCGCCCGCAGCGGCAACGAAGACGCGGCCGACGCCAAGCATTTCTTCTTTGCCGAATACCGCCTCAACCACCTGCTGTTCACCTACCCCAAGCCGACCGTGGCGATCATGGACGGAATCACCATGGGGGGCGGCGTCGGCATCTCCCTGCCGTGCGACTTCCGAATCGCAACCGAGAACACGCGCTTTGCCATGCCTGAGACCGGCATCGGCCTGTTCCCCGACGTCGGCGGCGGCTGGTACCTGCCCCGGCTGCCGGGACGCGTCGGCGAATTCATGGCGCTGACCGGCGCCAGGCTCGACGGGGCCGAGTGTCGCTATCTCGGGCTGGCGACGCATTATATCGAGCAGGCCGCCCTGCCCGACATGATCGACCGGATCGCGACGACACCGCAGCGCGTCCAGGGGCCGATCGGCACCTTCGCGAGCTCGCCGCCGGAAGCCAGGATCGAGCAGAGCCTGCCCCAGATCACGCGCTTCTTCGCCTCCGACCGCCTGGAGGACATTCTCAAGGCGCTGGAGGAAGACGAGAGCGAGTGGGCGCAGACCGAGCTCGCGACCCTGCGCACCAAGAGCCCGCTCTCGTGCAAGGTATCACTGCGGCTGCTGGCCGAGGGCGCCAACCGCACGAGCTTCGCCGAGGAGATGAAGGCCGAATATGCACTCGCCGGCCGTGTCGCGCGGACTCACGACTTCCGCGAGGGGGTGCGGGCCTTGCTGATCGACAAGACCAACGATCCGCAATGGGACCCGGCGACGCCCGAGGAAGTCGACGATGAGATGCTCGACGTCCTGTTCGCGCCATTGCCTGAAACAGAAGCCTGGACGCCGTTCCCGGAGATGCACGCATGAGCGACTACAACACGATCCTGGTCGAGCAGCGCGGCGCGGTGACGCTCGTCACGCTCAACCGACCGCAGGCTCTCAACGCCCTCAACAGCGAAGTGCTTAAGGAGCTGATCGACGTCTTCGCCGCCTACGATGCCGACGACAGCCAACGCTGCCTGGTGCTCACCGGCTCGGAAAAGGCGTTCGCAGCGGGCGCGGACATCAAGGAAATGTGCGGCCAGGGCTTTGCCGAAATGTATTCCTCGGACTTCTTCGCCGGCTGGGAGAAGGTCACCGCGACCCGCAAACCGTGGCTCGCGGCGGTCGCCGGCTATGCCCTCGGCGGCGGCTGCGAAGTGGCGATGATGGCCGATTTCATCATTGCGGCCGACAGCGCGAAGTTCGGCCAGCCCGAGATCAAGCTAGGTGTCACGCCGGGCATGGGCGGTTCGCAGCGGCTGGCCCGTGCGATCGGGAAGGCCAAGGCAATGGAGATGTGCCTCACCGGGCGGATGATGGGCGCCGAGGAAGCCGAGCGATCGGGCCTCGTCGCCAAGGTCGTTCCCGCGGCAGAACTGCTCGACGAGGCGTTGAAGACCGCCGAAGCGATTGCCGCCATGCCACCGCTCGCGGCAATCGCGGTCAAGGAAATGGTCAACGCGGCCCAGGAATTACCGCTGACCCAGGGCATCCGCTTCGAGCGCCGGCTGTTCCACGGCCTGTTCGGAACCGAGGACCAGAAGGAAGGCATGGCCGCCTTCGTGGAGAAGCGGCCGGGCAACTGGAAGGGACGCTAGCCATGGCGCGCATCGCATTCATCGGCCTCGGCCACATGGGTGGCGGAATGGCGCCGAACCTTTCCAAGGCTGGACATGAGGTTCGCGCCTTCGACCTCGTCCCCGAAGCCGTCAGCCACGCCGTGGACGGGGGATGTTCGGCTGCCAGCTCCGCCGCCGACGCGGTCAAAGGCGCCGATGTCGTCGTCACCATGCTCCCCGCCGCGCAGCATGTCCGGAAAGTTTTCCACGATGACGTCGCACCCAATGCCTCACCTGGCGCGATGCTGATCGATTGCTCGACCATCGACGTTCCGAGTGCTCGCGACGTCGGCGAAGAGATGCAGGCTAAGGGCTTCGATTTCGTCGATGCACCGGTGTCGGGCGGAATCGCGGCGGCGGCCGGCGGTTCGCTGACCTTCATGGTCGGCGGCACCGATGAGCAGTTCGAGCGCGCCCGCCCGATCCTCGAACCGATGGCTAAGGCGGTGATCCATGCCGGTTCGCTGGGTGCGGGCCAGGCCGCGAAGATCTGCAACAACATGATCCTCGGTGCGACCATGGCCGCGACGGTGGAGGGCTTTGCGCTGGCGAAGAAGCTCGGCCTCGGCCTGCAGACCTTCTTCGACATCTCGTCCAAGGCGTCCGGCCAGAGCTGGTCGATGACCAGCTACTGCCCGGTCCCCGGGGTCGGCCCTGAGACGCCCGCCGACCACGACTATGAAGGCGGGTTCGCCGCCGCGCTGATGCTCAAGGACCTGAAGCTCGCCGAGGAGGCCGCGAAGCAGGTCGGGGCCTATACGCCGATGGGCGCGAAGGCCGAGGAGCTCTACCAGCGCTTCGTTGACGCCGGGAACGGGAACAAGGATTTCTCGGGCCTGATCAAGATGATCGAGGCCAAGCAATAGGAGGCATCATGCGTACCCGGAACTTTGTCCTTGTGCCGCTGATCGGGCTCCTCGGCGCCTGCGGCGGTCCGCAAACCAGCCAGGGGAACAACCCGCAGGCGAACATCAGCAACGAGTCCCGCGCCGAGGACCAGGCCGCTGCGTCCAACCTCGAAGCACGCGTGTCGGTCGGGGACGCGGCCAAGATCATGCATGCGCGTCACGAGGGCATGGAGACCATCGGCAAGGACTTCAAAGCCCTCCACCGGGAGTTCGACTCACCCACCCCAAACCTCGCCCTGGTCCGGACCGCCGCCGGGCAGATCGCCGGCCTGTCGCGCCAAGCCTCGGGCTGGTTCCCCGAGGGCACCGGCCCGGAGGCCGGCAAGACCGGCGCCAAGCCGGAAATCTGGAAGCCTGAGAACAAGGCGGATTTCGCGGCGAAGCTGGCCGCCTTCCAACGTACCGCAGCGGCCTTCAACGCAACCACAACGAGGGGCGACGTGGGCGCGATGAAGACGCGCTATGCGGACCTCGGCGGAGCCTGCAAGGCGTGTCACGACAAATATCGCACGGAGATGCACCACTGAGCGCTGGCCGGGCCGCCGCCGTCTGGGACCTTCCCGTCCGGCTGGTCCACTGGACGCTTGCCGGGCTGATCGCGTTCAGCTGGTGGTCGGTCCACAACCACCACACTGACTGGCACATCTGGTCGGGCTGCGCGATCCTAACGCTGCTGATCTTCCGCCTGCTGTGGGGTTTCTTAGGAAGCTCGACGGCGCGCTTTTCAAGCTTCGTTCGAGGGCCGGCGGCGGTGCGCGATTATCTCCACGGACGCTGGAACGGCATCGGCCACACGCCGCTTGGAGCGCTCAGCGTCATCGCCTTGTTCGGCGCAGTTGCGGTTCAGGTGGGCCTGGGCTTGGTTTCCGAGGATGAGGACGGTCTTTTCACCGGACCACTCTCAGGGCTCGTCAGCATCGACGCCTCCGACACGGCGCGCGGCATCCACGAATTCTGGTTCGAGAATGTGATCGTCCCGCTCATCGTGTTGCACGTCGCGGCGATCATCTTCTACCGACTTCGCGGCAAGCACCTGACGAAGCCGATGATTACCGGGCGAGCGATCGTTGACCCGGCCACCAAGCCGATGCGGCCGGCCAAATGGTGGGTCGCGCTGATCTGCCTTGCGGTCTCGATCGGTGTCGTCCGCTGGGTCGTCGCCGGCGCGCCACCGTTCGGCCATTGGACTCCGCCGACTTGATCGGAACGCCCGGGCGGCCCACATCGCGTCCATGCTGATCCGTACCGAGCAGACCCCGAACCCCACGACCCGCAAGTTCCTGCCGGGCCAGGACGTGATGGGGGCCGGCACGCGCGACTTCGCCGAGGCCGGCAGCGCCGAGGCTTCGCCGCTGGCCAGGGCTCTGTTCGACAGCGGCATGGTCGAAGGCGTGTTCTACGGCCGGGACTTCATCTCGGTGACAGCAGCTTCCGGTGTCTCCTGGACCGACCTCGAGCCGTTGGTGCTCGAGACATTGCTCGACCATTTCGTCAGCGGCGCACCGCTGTTCGCGGCAGGGACCGCGGCAGGGATCCACATCGCCGACGACGGCGATTTCGATGAAGACCCGGCCGACGCCGACATCATCGACCAGATCAAGGAGCTGATCGAGACCCGGGTGCGCCCGGCGGTCGCCCAGGACGGCGGCGACATCGTCTACAAGGGCTATCGCGACGGCCATCTCTATCTCTCGATGCATGGCGCCTGCTCCGGCTGCCCGTCGTCGACCGTCACGCTGAAGCGAGGCATCGAAAGCCTCATCCGCCACTACGTGCCCGAAGTCGAAAGCGTCGAGGCGGTCTAGCTTTCTAAGGGCTTGCGGCGTTGAGCCGCATGTGACCACTATCCCTTCCGTTATGCTGCTTGCCTTCGATACGTCGAGCGCCGCTTGTACGGTCGCCCTGTTCGACGACGACGGGGCATGCCTGGCGAGCCGTGACGAGCTGATCGGGCGCGGACATGCGGAGCGACTGGTTCCGATGATCGCCGAGCTGATGGCCGGTCGCCTCGCCGACCGCATCCTGGTGGGAGTCGGTCCCGGCAGTTTCACCGGCATCCGGGTTGCCATCGCCGCGGCCCATGGACTCGCCATCGGCTGGGGAGTCGAGGTCGAGGGCATTTCTTCGCTGGCGCTACTGGCGGCAGGCGCTTCGGGCGGATCGGACGTCGCGGCCGCCGTGGCCGGCGGCCATGGCGAGCTGTTCGTGCAGCAGTTTGACGGAACCACCATCGAACCAACATCCGAAATGCTCAACCTGCCTCCGGCCGAAGCCGCTTGGGTGATGGACGCGCAGATCGTCGTCGGGTCGGGCGCAGGCGCTCTGGTCGCCGCCCGCGGAACCGGGGAAGCTCGCGAATTGTGGCCGTCGGCGGCAAACGCCTTGCGCATTCCGCCTGCGCTGCGCTCGCTTGCCGCCAAGCCGATCTACGCGCGCGCTCCGGACGCCCGCGTACCCGAGCCAGCATGATGGCGACCGTGGAGCAAGATGTACGCATCGAGACGGGATCGTCGCTGGACATCGACGCGGTAATGCGCGTGATGGACTCCGCGTTCGGCGA
>Ga0207647_10004294_pt1 | contig 10573 bp, 6 predicted proteins | sample KBSCornC2_FD_184295 | JGI IMG/M metagenome (GOLD analysis project Ga0207647, IMG submission 184295) | Corn rhizosphere microbial communities from Kellogg Biological Station, Michigan, USA - C2 (SPAdes) (version 2) | ecosystem: Host-associated > Plants > Roots > Rhizosphere ...
CGCGCCCGTAGCTCAGCTGGATAGAGCACCAGACTACGAATCTGGGGGTCAGAGGTTCGAATCCTTTCGGGCGCGCCATTTTTTCCTTAGAGCCGAACGTCATGCGCCGCCTGGCTCTCGTCCCTCTCGCCGTCGTTGGCGCGTGCAGCGCGCCGGGCGGGCCCTATCCTTCGCTCCAGCCGCGCGCCGCCGAAGCGATCGATCCGCGTGTGCCGGTTGTCCGCCCGGTCAACGACCGGCCGACGACGCCGTCGCTGGCGGCCCGACTTTCGAGCCTAGTGGATGAAGCCCGCAGCGGCGCAGCATCGTTCGACAGCGCCGCGGCCGAGGCCGAACGCCTCTCCGCCGTGGCCGGCGCTCCGCAGAGCGAGGGCTGGATTGCCGCACAGCAGGCGCTCACGGCCGCCATCGCGGCACGCAAGCCGGTCGCCCAGGCGCTCGGCGACATCGACGCGCTCGCCGCCGCCTCGCTCCAGGCCAATGCCGGGATCGCGCCCAACGACCTTGCGGCGATCGAGAGCGCGCAGGCCGCGGTGGGGGCGCTCGACGCGCGGCAATCGGCCCGGATCGACGCGATCCAGAAACGGCTCGGGCTTTAAGGAAGAGCGTCCTCGCACGCCTCAACGCCCCGGCGCACGGCGTCGATGGCCTCATCGACATGTTCGAGATGAGTACGGAAGCAGAGGATCGCGCAGCGCAGATAGAAGCGGCCGTCGATACGCGTTCCGCTCAGCATCACCCGGCCTTCCTGCTGGACATGCCGGATCAGGCGTTCGTTGAACTCGTCGGCATCGCCGCTCTTGGGAAGGTAGCGAAAGGCGACCACCGAGAGGTCGGGCGCCGGCCCGGGATCGAAGCCAACGATCTCGGACAGGCGCGCGTGAAAATAGCGGGCGAGCCCAAGCTTTTCTGCCTGGGCCGCGCGGAACGCGCCGACGCCGGCAATCTGCAGCGGGAGCCACAGCCTCAGCGCACGAAAGTGCCGCGTAAGCTCGGGCGACAGATCGGCCGGTGAGGAGCCGACGTCCGTCTCCGAAAAGGGCCGGATATATTCGGCGCTGGCGCTGAACGCGTCGAACAGTTGCTGTCCGTCGCGCACCAGCGCGGCGCCGGTCCCGTAGGGTAGGAACAAGGTCTTGTGCGGGTCGAGCGCCACGCTGTCGGCCTGCTCGATGCCGCGTAGAAGTTCGCGAGCCTGGTCGCACAAGGCGAAGAGGCCGCCATAGGCTCCGTCGACATGGAACCAGGCGCCGTGCCGCCGGCATAGCTCCGCAATGTCGGCGAGCGGGTCGACCGAGCCGGTGTCGACCGTGCCGGCTGACGCCACCACAAGCCAGGGACGGATCGATTGCCGGGCGTCTTCCTCGAGCGCCTGCTCGAGCGCTTCGACCGACATGCGATAATGGTCGTCCGTGGCTATCAGACGCCGCGGAGAGTGGCCGCGGCCGGCGATGTGCAACGCCTTGTCGATGCAGTGGTGGGCAAAGCGCGTCAGATAGACGGCGCCGCCGCCTTCCGGATCGCGCGCCTCCCGCGCGGCGACGATCGCCGTCAAATTTGCCATGCTACCGCCGGAGGTCAGCGTGCCGGCGGATTCGGACGGATAACCGATGACGCCTGCAAGCCATTGCGTGCAGGCATTCTCGATCCGGACCGCGCCCGGAGCCGCGGGCGCAAAGCCCGAATATTTGTTGGACGCCGCGGCCAGCATGTCGCCGAGCGCCGAATGGAACAGTCCGCCGCCCGGAATGTAGCCCATGAAACGAGGCGACGTCGTCGTGATGCCCGGCCGCTCGATGCACGAGCCGACATAGTGGAGGACCGTTGCCGCTCCCCTGCCCTCCTCGCTGAACTCGGGTTCCAGCCGCTCGGCGAACGCCTCGGATGCCGGGCGCAGGCTGGGTGCATTCTCGACCTGGTCGAGGAAACCTAGGGCGTGATCGAGAACCATGGTGCCAAGCTCCCGGCGGCCCTCGCTGTCGGGCTCCAACGGCGAGGCAGCCTCGCGCAGCCGCTCGATGTCGGCGCGAAGCCGCTCGATCATCCGGCGATCAGCCGCGCGGCGTCGACGGCGTGATAGGTGAGGACGCCGGTAGCTCCGGCCCGCTTGAAGCCGAGCAACGTCTCGAGGATCAGCGCATCGCGGTCACCGGCGCCGGCCGCGGTGGCATGCTCGATCATCGCATACTCACCGCTCACCTGATAGGCGAAGGTCGGGACCCCGAATGCGTCCTTCACCCGGGCGATGACATCGAGATAGGGCAGGCCCGGTTTCACCATCACAAAGTCCGCGCCTTCGGCGAGGTCGAGCTCGACCTCCCGCAGTGCCTCCTCGATGTTGGCAGGGTCCATCTGGTAGCCGCGCTTGTCGCCCTTCAGGCGGCCGAGCGAGCCGACTGCCTCGCGGAACGGCCCGTAGAACGCGGACGCGTACTTCGCGGCATAGGCCATGATCGCGACATTCTGGTGGCCCTCGCGCTCCAGCGCCTCGCGGATCGCGGCGACCCGCCCGTCCATCATGTCCGAGGGAGCGACGATGTCGGCTCCGGCGGCCGCCTGCACAAGGGCCTGCTCGACGAGAATGCTGACCGTGTCGTCGTTGATGACGTTCCCGGCGATGTCGACCAGCCCGTCGTGCCCGTGCGCCGTATAGGGATCGAGCGCGACGTCGGTCAGCACGCCGATCTTCGGCACCGCGTCCTTGATCGCCTTGATCGCGCGGCAGATCAGGTTGTCGCTGTTGAGCGCTTCCTCGGCACGCTCGGTGCGCAGGCCCTCGGGCGTATTGGGGAATAGGGCGATGCACGGGATCCCAAGCGCCGCAGCCTCCTTCGCCTTCGCGGCGATGCGGTCGACGCTCCATCGGCTGACACCGGGCAGCGAGCCGATGGGTTCCTCGCAATCGCGGCCGTCGCAGATGAACAGCGGCCAGATGAAGTCGCTGGGGTGAAGGCGGTTCTCGGCGAGCATCGCGCGCATCCATGGGCTCGAGCGGCCGCGTCGCATGCGCAGGTAAGGGTAAGAAGCGGACATGGCGGCGCCGTATAGCGCGAATGAGGCCATCAACCAGCCGGGTTCAATGCTCCGCCCGGCTCGCGCGTCGCTTCGGCTTCCTCGATGCACTCGTCCTCGCAAGGAATCGCCTCGGCGCTCATCCGCGCCTTTCTCCAGCTGCCATTGAGATAATAAGCCGCGGCCATCGCGAGATTGATCAGCGAGGTGACCGGGAAGCTGGTCCAGATCGCATCGGCCCCGAGCCAACCATAGGTCGCGAAGATATAGCCGAAGCGAACGGGCACCAGGCCGATGGTCAGGATGATCAGCGGCGCCCACACCGCGCCGTTGGCGCGCACCGTGGCGAACAGCACCATCATCACGCCGAACAACAGGAAGTTCCAGGTGGCGAGCAGGTGGACATGGCGGGCAATCGGAAGCGCCGGGCTGCCCGGGCCCATGAACAACGAGAGCACCGACCGGTCCGCGAGGGTCAGCAGGACGATCAGGACCCCGGTGATGAGCAGAGACTGGACGATGCCCACCCGAGTGATCCGCCCGACCCGGTCCCACTGGCGCGCGCCAATATTCTGGGCCGCCATCGCGCTGACCGCGGCGCCGAGGGCCATCGCCGGCATCTGGACGTAGGTCCACAGCTGCAGGGCGACGCCAAATGCGGCGGTCGTGTCGACCCCCTCTCGGTTGACGAGACCGACCAGCGCCAGCGCAGACATCGAGATGACGATCATCTGGATGCCCATCGGCAGCCCCTTGGCGAAGATCGTCCTCGCGATGCCGAGGTCGCACCACAGATATTTGAGCTCGGAGCCGCGAAGCCTCAGCGGCAGGTCCTTGAGATAGATGTAGCCGATGAGCCCGATCAGCGCCGCGTAATTGGCGATCAGCGTGGCGGTCGCCGATCCGGCGATGCCGAGCTTCGGCGCCGGGCCAAGGCCGAGGATGAAGACCGGGTTGAGACCGCTGTCGAGCAGCACGGCGACCAGCATGAACCACAAGGGCGTCAGGCTGTCGCCGGCACCGCGCAGCGCCATCATCGAGAGCGTCAGCAGGAGCAGCGCCGGCATGGCGAGGAAGATGACGCGAAGGTAAGCGAGCGCGAGCGGCGCGGCGTCGCCGGGCGTGCCGAGCAAGTGCAGGATTCCCGGGGCGAGAAAATAACCGGCGACGGCAATCAGGATCGTGACGAGGAGGAAGGTGCCGCTCGCGGTGCCAAACACGCGCCGTGCCTGGTCGACGTCGCGGCGGCCCCATGCCTGGCCGATCAGGATGGTCGACGCCATGCCGAAGCCGAACACGAAGGATGTGAGAAGGAACATCACCATGTTGGCGTTGGAGGTCGCCGCGAGCGCGCCCTCGCCGAGGAAGCGGCCGACCCAGATCGCATTGATCGTGCCGTTCAGCGACTGGAGGATCGACGAGGCGAGAGTCGGCAGCGCGAACTTGAGCAGGGTCGAGCCGATCGGACCTTGGGTGAGGTCCCCGCGGCCCGGCGGCCCGCGTCGTGCGGCTGCGTCGGCCATGCCTACCCCAACCGCTCCAACGCCGCGCGCAACCGTTCGGCCTCGGCGGCCTTGGCTTCGTGATCGGCGCGGGCCTTCTCCACGGCTTCGGGCTTGGCACGCTCGGTGAAGTTCGGATTGGCGAGGCGCTGGGCGAGGCTGTCCCGTTCTTTCTCAACCGCTTCGACAGCCTTCGAAAGCCGCGCCGATTCGGCGTTCAGGTCAATCGCGTCACCAAGCGGGAAGGCAATCGTCGTGCCGTTGACGACGACCTGAGCGCTGTTCGGCGGTACCGATTCCGCGTCGGTTGGCGTTCCAAGCTTCGCCATGCGTGCGAGCGTTGCGGCATCTGCGGCGAGACGCTGGACAAGCGCCGGATCGCCGATGACGTGCGGCGTCAAGCTCGCGCTCCACGGAATATTGAGCTCGGCCCGCAGGGTCCGCGCCTCCGCAATGATCGAGACCAGGGCCTCGATCTCCGCCTTTGCCCGCGGGTCGCTCTGCGCCCGCGGCTCGGGCCACTTGGCGACGATCAGCTCGTAGGGCCGCTCGCCCATCGCGCCCCACAGCTCCTCGGTGATGAAGGGCATCAGCGGATGCAGCATCACCAGGATCTGGCCGAACGCCCAGGCGGCGACGGCCTTGGTCTCGTCATCAAATGCGCCCTTGATCAGCTCGACATACCAGTCGCAGAAGGTGCCCCAGACGAAATGGTAGATGGCATCGGCCATCTCGTCGTAGCGGAGCTCGTCGAACGCACGGTCGAGCCTGGCCAGCGTCTCGACCACCTCGCCGATAATCCAGCGGTTGACCGGCAGATCGGCGGGCGGCGCCGCGATGCTGTCGCTCGCGCCGACGCCGTTCATCTGCAGGAAGCGCGCGGCGTTCCACAGCTTGGTCGCGAAGTTGCGGTAGCCCTCGACCCGCTTCTCATCGAGCTTGATGTCGCGGCCCTGGCTTTCCATCGCCGCCAGCGTGAAGCGCAAAGCGTCGGCGCCGTACTTGTCGATCAGGCCCAAGGGATCGACCGTGTTGCCCTTTGATTTCGACATCTTCTGGCCGTGCGCGTCGCGGACCAGGCCGTGGAGATAGAGCGTCTTCCACGGCGGCTGACCCATGAACTCGATGCCCTGCATCGCCATCCGCGCATCCCAGAAGAACAGGATGTCGAAGCCCGAGATGAGGACGTCGTTCGGATAGTGGCGCTTGAGGTCCTCGGTCTCTTCCGGCCAGCCGAGCGTCGCAAAGGGCCAAAGCGCTGAGGAGAACCAGGTGTCGAGCACATCCGGGTCCTGAAGGAGCGCAACGCCCTCCCCAGCCTGGGATTGCGCCTGATCAACAGTTTCCGCCACGTAAATATTGCCCTCGGCGTCGAACCAGGCGGGGATGCGATGCCCCCACCACAATTGGCGCGAGACGCACCAGGGCTGGATGTTCTCGAGCCAGTTGAACCAGGTCTTCTTCCAGGTCTCGGGCACGACCCGGATCGCCCCCGACCGCACCGCTTCGATCGCCGGTTTCGCGAGCGTCGCCGCATCGACATACCATTGATCGGTGAGCATCGGCTCGATCACCACGTTCGAACGGTCGCCGAATGGCTGCATGATCGGCTTGTCCTCGACGCAGATCATCAGGCCTTCGGAATCGATATCCGCGACCACCCGCTTGCGCGCCTCGTAGCGGTCGAGGCCGCGATAGGCTTCGGGGACGAGGTTGAGCGCGTCGACTTCTTCTGAGCTGGCCTTCTCGCCGCGGGCGATTGCCTGCGCGCGCGCGGCGCTTTCGGCGTAGGTCGGACCGTCGCTGCGCATGTGCGCGGTTCCGTCCATCAACCGGTACATGGGCAAGCCGTTGCGCTGGGCAACGCCATAATCGTTGAGGTCGTGCCCGCCCGTGATCTTGACTGCGCCCGAGCCGAAATTGGGGTCCGGATATTCATCGGTGATGATCGGGATCAGCCGGCGATGTTCCTTCGGCCCGACCGGTATCTCGCAGAGCTTGCCGACGATCGGCCGGTAGCGCTCGTCGTCCGGATGAACCGCGACCGCGCCGTCGCCGAGCATCGTCTCAGGCCGGGTTGTCGCGATCAAGATGTAATCGCGCTCCTCCTCGAGCACGACCTTCCCGTCGGAATCGCGCTCGACGTAGGTGTAGGTTTCACCACCGGCGAGCGGGTATTTGAAATGCCACATGTGGCCCTGCACTTCGCGATTATCGACTTCGAGGTCGCTGATCGCGGTCTGGAACTTCGGGTCCCAGTTCACCAGGCGCTTGGCGCGGTAGATGAGGCCGCGCTTGTGCATCTCCACGAAGGTATGAGTGACCGCGCGCTGGTAGCGCTCGTCCATGGTGAAGCGCTCATGCGCCCAGTCGCATGACGCCCCGAGGCGGCGCAGCTGGCGGGTGATCGCGCCGCCCGACTGAGCCTTCCATTCCCACACATGGTCGAGGAAAGCCTCGCGCCCGATCTCCGCGCGCTTCAGGCCCTGGCTCTCGAGATTGCGCTCGACCACCATCTGGGTCGCAATGCCGGCATGGTCGGTGCCCACCACCCACAAGGCATCCTTGCCCAGCATCCGCTCGCGGCGGGTGAGCACGTCCTGCAGCGTATTGTCGAGCGCATGGCCGATGTGCAGCGAGCCGGTCACGTTGGGTGGCGGCATGACGATCGTCCATGGCGTCGCGTCCGGCCGGTCGGGCCGGAACAGGCCGCGGCTTTCCCAATGCGCGTACCAGCGATCCTCGATCGCCCGGGGTTCGAAGGTCTTGGGAAGCTCGCTCATTGCCGCATGCGGTTAGCGATGCGGCACTGCAGCATCAACCGTTCGCCGCTTGCGACACAGGGCGATCGTCCGCACAACGAGCGAAACCCGGCGGAGCGGAGGAGCGATGAAGCGTCTGTTGCTCGGATTGGCGGCGTTCACGGCGGCCGGCGCAGGCGGCGCTGCTCCGGTTCCGGGCTTCCTCGGCACGCAAGGCACGCAGATCGTCGACGGCGAGGGCCGGCCCGTGATCCTGCGCTCAATGGGGCTTGGCGGATGGATGCTCCAGGAAGGCTACATGCTGAAGCTGGGCGAGCTTGGGCAACAACATGTGATCCACCGCCGGCTGGCCGAGCTTGTCGGACAGGAAACAGTCGACACGTTCCAGCGCGCCTGGCTCGACCATCACATGACGAAGGCGGACATGGACGCTCTCGGCCGCTGGGGCTTCAACGCCGTTCGTCTGCCGATGCATTACGCCTTGTTCCTCGACCCCTCGACGCCGACGGGGACCGATCGCTGGAACGAGGACGGCTTTCGCCGCGTCGACGACCTGCTTCGCTGGGCTGCCGCCAACCGGATGTGGGTGATCCTGGACCTTCATGCCGCGCCGGGCGGCCAGGGCACCGACCTCGCCATCTCGGACCGAGATCCGGCGCAGCCATCGCTATGGGACAGCGCCGAAAACCAGCGCCGCACCGTCGCGCTGTGGCGCGAACTTGCGCGCCGCTACGCAAACAATCCCTGGATCGGCGGTTATGACATTCTGAACGAGCCCAATTGGGACTTCGACGGACCCGGGGGAAGCCACGGCTGCAACGACAGTTACAACCGCCCGATCGCGGCACTTTACAAAGCAATCACCGCCGCGATCCGCGAGCACGACCGCAACCATTTGATCGTCATCGAAGGCAATTGCTGGGGCAATAATTACGCCGGAATCACGCCCGATTGGGATGACAAGCTGGTGCTCAGCTTCCACAAATATTGGAACCGCAACGATGCCGCGTCGATCGCCGGAATCCTCAAGCTTCGCGCCGCGACGGGGCGGCCGATCTGGCTCGGCGAGAGCGGCGAAAACTCGAACGGCTGGTTCCGCGACGCGATCCGGCTGGCCGAGACGAACGGCATCGGCTGGTCGTGGTGGCCGCTCAAGAAGCTCGGCTTCAACAACCCGCTAGAGATCACGCCGAATCCCGGATGGCTGCGGATAGTCGACTGGCTGGCCGGAAAGGGCCCCCGCCCCGACCCGGCCGACGCTCGGACGGCGATGCTTCGGCTTGCCAGCCACGACGTCGATTTCGCGAACACGATTTTCCATCCCGATGTGGTCGACGCGATGATGCGCCAGCCGCATTCGGATCGCGCTGTGCCGTTCCGCGAGCACCGGCTCGCCGGCGCGCTCGAGATCTCGGCAGTCGATTACGACCTGGGCCCGCCGGGCGTGGCTTACGCCGATCGCATCGATGCCGACTATCACGTCGAAGCAGGGGGCGAGCGAACCGAGTGGAATGACGGGCGAACCTATCGGAACGACGGCGTGGATATTGACCGCGGCGCAGATGGGGCACCCTATGTTTCGGCAGTCGAGCGAGACGAGTGGATGCAATATACGCTCGACGTCACCAGGGCTGGCGCGCGAGGAGCGACGCTGACGATCGCGAGCGATGCACCGGCGACGCTCGCGCTAAGCGCCAATGACGGCCCGCCGGTGACGCTTGCAGTGCCTCCAAAGAGCGGCTGGCAATCAGTCAGGGTGCCGCCGCTCGCAATGCTTCAAGGAACCAACCGGCTAAAGCTGGCGGTCGTCAAGGGGACCGTCCGAGTGAAGACGATCCGCTTCCCTTAGCCGCGCTCGGGCTTCGCTGGCGCGGCCGGGGCGGGCATCGGCGCCTGGACCTGCTGGCCGCCGAGCCAGCGGCGGAGCCAGCCAAACACCTCGTCATACCATTGCACCGAGTTCTTGGGCTTCAGCACCCAGTGGTTCTCGTCTGGGAAGATCAGCAGCCGTGACGGGATGTTGCGGCGCTGGAGCGCGGTGAAGGCGGCGATCCCCTGCGTGTAAGGGATTCGGAAGTCCTTCTCCGACGTGATCACGAGCTGTGGCGTCTTCCATCTGTCGACGTAGTTCACCGGGTTCCATTTTTCGAACTCCGCCGGCGCCTCATAATAAGGATGGCCGCCATGCTCCCATTCGTCGAACCACAATTCCTCGGTCTCATAGGCCATGGCGCGGGCGTCGAACACGCCGTCATGCTGGACGAGGCACTTGAACCGGTCGGGCCAGTTCCCCTCGATCCAGTTCATCATGTAGCCGCCATAGGAACCGCCGGCCGCGCAGGCGTTCGCAGAGTCTAGCTGCGGATCGTGCGCGGTCGCGAACGCTAGGCCCTTCTGGAGGTCCTCCAGAGGCCAGCCGCCCCAGTTGCGATTGATCGCGTCGCTGAAGGCCTGACCGTACCCGGTCGACCCGTGGAAATCGATCCCGACCACGCCATAGCCCGGAGCCGAGAACAGCCGGGGGTTCCAGCGGTAGGACCAGCTGTTGCTGAACGTGCCCTGCGGCCCGCCATGGACCAGCAGCAGCACCGGCAGCTGCGGTTCGCACGGGCCCGGCGCGGTGCACAAGTCGGTGGAGACTGGTTTCAGCGTCCACCCCCAGACCGTATCGTTGTTCGCACCCTTGAAGTTGAACTTCTTGAAAGTGACCGGGTCGAGCTGGGCGAGCAGCTCGCGGTTGACGTCAGTCAGTCTGGTGATCCGACCGCCGGCATCGATCCGGTACAAATCGTCAGGGGCCATGATGCTGTTCATCGTGGCGATCGCCCCGCCGCCCGGAAGCACCCGGACATTGTCGAAATGACCGTCGCCGGTGAGCCTGGTGACTGCACCGGTGCGCGCGTCGACGCGCCAAACCGGCTGCTCGAGCGTGTCCTCGGCAGCGACGACCAGGCTGCGGCCATCGCGTGCCCAGGCGATCGAGCCGACCGAACGGTCCCAGTTCTGGGTCAGCGGCCTCACCGAACCGGTCGCGAGGTCCCGCAGCATCAGCACCTGGCGGTCGGCCTCGTATCCGGCGCGCGCCATGTCGAAATAAGCGAGGGTCCGCCCGTCGGGCGATACCGCGGGCAGATTGTCCATGCCCTTGCTGGCGGCGGTGAGGTTGGTCGGCGGCGCGCTGCCGTCAGCCGGAACCGCGAAGATGTCGAGGTTGGTCGACAGCGATTCCATCCGGCCCGCCTCGCGCTGCGCGAAATAGACCGTGCGGCCATCGGGCGAGAAGGCGATCTCCTCGCC
>Ga0207647_10004297_pt1 | contig 10565 bp, 8 predicted proteins | sample KBSCornC2_FD_184295 | JGI IMG/M metagenome (GOLD analysis project Ga0207647, IMG submission 184295) | Corn rhizosphere microbial communities from Kellogg Biological Station, Michigan, USA - C2 (SPAdes) (version 2) | ecosystem: Host-associated > Plants > Roots > Rhizosphere ...
CGGCATGCGTCGTCAGGGCTTTGAGACCTTCGATCGCGGCGGCCGGCTCGGCGGCGATCATCCCGGCCAGTTCAAGCGCGCGCGGCATCAGCCTTTCGGCATCGACGATCTCGTTGACCAGGCCGGCGCCGACGAATTCGGAGGCCGGCACGATCGCACCGGTCATCAGCAGGAAATTGGCGCGGTTGCGGCCGAGCTTTGCGACGCTGCGCTGCGTGCCGCCGCCACCGGGGATCAGCCCGAGCTTGATCTCAGGCAGGCCGAGCTTCGCATACTGGTTGGCGATCACGATGTCGCAGCACAGCACCAGCTCCATGCCGCCACCCAGCGCGAAGCCGTTGACGGCCGCGATCACCGGCTTGCGGTTGTTCTCGATCGCCGCATACATGCGCGTTCCGGCAGCCTGGAACGTGTCGAACTCGGCCGCCGTCTGCGCCGCGTATTCCTTGATGTCGGCGCCGGCCATGAAGCCGCGCCCCTCGCCGGTCACCACGATCGCGCCGACGCCCGTATCAGAGGACAGAGCCTCGAACGCCTCCGTGATCTCGCCTTGCATGATCCGGTTCATGGCGTTGAGCTGGCCGGAGCGGCGAAAGGTGACGACCGCGACGCGGTCCTGGGTTTCAACCGTGAGCGTCTGGTAGGCGCGCATCGTCAGGCCGCGTCCACGGTCATGTCGCCGGAAGCCTCGAGCGCCGCGATCTCGTCCTTCGACAGGCCGAACTCGGCCAGGATCTCGCGGCCATGCTGGCCGACCAGCGGCGCCGGTCGCTCAATGGTCGCGGGCGTCTCGCTCATCTTGACGGCTGGCGCCACCACCCGCACCTTGCCGCCGCGCGGATGATCGTAGCTGGTGATCATGCCCATATGCGTGACTTGCGGATCTTCCGCCGCGCGACGGATGTCCTTCACCTCGGCGCACCAGATGTCGGCCGCCAGAAGCCGCGCCAAGAGATCCTGCGCGGCGAATTTCTTCGTCTCGGCGTTGACCTTGTCGAACACCTCGTCGCGCTTGTCGAACAGCGTCTTCAGATCGTCGTAGACGGCGAGTTGCGGCGCTTCCAGCACCTCGTAAAGCGTCTTGAACGGACTCATGGCGATGGACACATAGCCGCCGTCCCTGCTCTCGTAGATGCCGAACGGCGCCTGCATGCCGGGATGGCCGATGCCGGAGTTCGGCCGCACGAAATCCTCGCCGAGATTGAGCACGGCGACATATTCCTGATTGAGATGTGCCAAAAGGCCGGCCAGCAGATTGACTTCGATCTTCTGGCCCTTGCCGGTCTTCTCGCGATAATAAAGCGCCGACAAGATGCCGTAGACCATGTTCATGGCGCCGATCTGGTCGGCGAGGCCAGCGCCTGCCGGAACCGGTGCCTGGTCGCCGCGGCCTGTGTTGGCGATCAGCCCGGCCAATCCCTGGATCAGCATGTCCTGTCCGGGGCGCTCGACGTAAGGCCCCTCCTCGCCATAGCCCGAACCCGAGCAGTAGATGATGCGCGGATTGACGGCCTTGAAGTCCTCGTAGCCGTAGCCGAGCTTGGCCAGCACGCCGGGGCGGAAATTCTGCACCACCACGTCGGCGCTCCGCGCCATCTCCATGATGATGGCGTGCACCTTGCGGCTTTTCAGGTTGAGCGCGATCGAGCGCTTGTTGCGGTTCCAGGCGAGGAAGTTCGGGCTCTCGGAGCCGCCGACCCATTTGGCGAAGAAGGTCATGCCGCGGAACATGTCGCCGGCGCCGGCGCGCTCGATCTTGATGACATCGGCGCCCATGTCGCCGAGCAGCTGGGTGGCGAACGGTCCCTGCAGCAGATGGCTGAAGTCGAGGATGCGGACGCCTTCGAGGGCCTTGTTCATTTCATGTCTCGTTTCGTTTTCAAAGCAGTTCGGGAACGTAGCGGGGTGCTGCCGTCAGCCCGCCGTCGACGCGCAGGTCGGTGCCGGTGGTGAAGCCGGCGGCATCGGAAGCCAGGTAGACGGCGGCCTCGGCCACTTCCGAGGGCTCGCCGATGCGGCCGAGCGGATGCATCTTGACCCAGGCTTTGGCGAGGTTGCCGCCAATCTCCTTGATCAGCTTGTCGTTCATCGGCGTGTTGATGGTGCCCGGCGAGATCGAATTGACGCGGACGTTCGCCGGGCCGAACTCGACCGCCATCTGGCGCGTCATCGCCATCACCGCGCCCTTGGCGCCGGCATAGGCGGTCCAGCCGTCGAGGCCGATGTGGCCCTGCGCCGAGGCCATGTTGATGATCGATCCGGACTTCTGCGCGATCATGTGCGGCAGCGCGTATTTGCAGCCGCGAAACACGCTGGTCAGGTTGACCGCGATCAGCCGGTGCCATTGCTCGTCGGTCATCTCGTGCACCGGCATGCCGCCTATGGCGATGGCGGCGTTGTTGACCAGGACGTCGAGATGTCCGGTCTTCTTGACAGCGCTGTCGATCAGGCCGGCGATATCGGCTTCCTGGGAGACATCGCAATGGACATAGTCGGCGCGGCGGCCGGCCGCGCGAAGTGCTGCGGCGAACACCTCGCCGGCCTCATCGGCGATGTCGCCGAGGAAGACATGCGCGCCTTCCCGTGCCATCGCCTCGGCGATCGCGTGGCCGATGCCGTCGGCCGCACCGGTGATGACGGCGGTTTTTCCCTCGAGACGAGCCATGTCAGCCTCCATTCGCGCGCCGGCGCTTCGCTTCGTCGAAGGCAACCGCGGCAATGATGATCATGCCGGTGATGACCAGCTGCCATTCGGTCGGCAGGCCAAGCCCGCGCAGGCCGTTTGACAGGAACTGCAGGATCAAGACGCCGAGCGCCATGCCTGTCAGGCTGCCGATGCCGCCGGCAAGGCTCACGCCGCCGAGGACTGTCGCGGCAACGACCTGGAATTCGAAATTGAGCCCCGCCGTATGCTGCGCCGAGCCGACACGCGCCGCCAGGATGACGCCGGCGACCGTTGCTAGCAGCGCGCTGATGATGAAGCAGATGAACTTGACGCGCCGCACGTCGTAGCCTGCCAGCCGCGCCACTTCCTGGTTGCCGCCGACGGCATAGATCTGCCGCCCGAATGGCCGGTGCTGCATCATGTAGCCGAAGGCGGCAAGCAGCACGATGGCAATGACGGCCGAATACGGGATGATGTTGAACAGACGGCCGTCGGAAAGCGCGATGAAGGAGTCGAGGCTGGCATCGTCCGGGATCGCGCGCTGGCCGGTGTAGAGATAGACGCCGCCGCGCATGATGAACATCGTGCCCAGCGTCACGATCAGCGAGTTGATGCCGGCATAGGCGACGAGATAGCCGTTCACGACGCCGATGATCAGGCCGAACAGCAGCGCCCCGCCGACGCCGAGCAGCAGCGAATTGGTGTCGTTCATGATGATGATCAGCGGCAGCGCGATGGTCGCCAGCAGCGATCCGATCGAGATGTCGACCTCGCCGGAAATGAAGACGATGGCGCAGCCGATGCCGGCGGTGAGCGCCAGCGAAGCCTGGCCCAGCACGTTGGTCATGTTGCGCACCGAGAAGAAATTCTCGACGGTTGCGGAAAAGAACACCAGCACCAGGATCAGGCACAAGAGCAGCGCCAGCTCCTGACGGGCGAAGAGCCGTGCCAGCATGGATGGCTGGTCTTTTGCGGAAGCCGTGCTTGCAAGGCTCATCGCCTGCCTCCTCCGAAGGAATGGCGCGTATCGCAAGGAATGCTGCGGCTATGCGCCATGGTTCTATCCGATCGCCGCATTGAGGATCTTCTCCTGCGTGGCTTCCTCGCGCGGCATGACCGCGGTCAGGCGCCCCTCGCACATCACCGCGATACGGTCGGCGAGGCCGAGCAGTTCCGGCATCTCCGAGGTCATCATGACGACCGCCAGGCCTTCGCCGGCCAGCCGGTCGATCAGCGCGAAGATTTCCGACTTGGCGCCGACATCGATGCCGCGCGTCGGCTCGTCGACGACGATGACCTTCAGACCCCGCATCAACCAACGCGAGATCAGCACTTTCTGCTGGTTGCCACCCGACAGGTTCTTCACCTGCTGGAACAGGCTGGGCGTCTTGATGCGGAAGCGGTCGACATAATCCTGCACCGCCTGATGCTCCTTCGCCTTGTCGACGAAGCCCAATCGGGCGAAAGCGCCGAGCGAGGCGAGGCTGGCGTTCTGGTAGACGGGCAACTCGCCCATCAGGCCTTCGCTCTTGCGGTCCTCGGTGAGCAGGCCGATGCCAAGCCGAACGCCGGTGCGCGTGTCGTGCGGCGCTAGGCGCTGCCCGTCGACCGTTATGGTGCCTGACGTGATCGGGTCGTAACCGACGATCGCCTTGGCGAGCTCGGTACGACCGGCGCCCATCAATCCGAAGAAACCGAGGACCTCGCCAGCGCGCGCCTCGAAGGACACGTCGATCAGCTTCTTCGCCGTGCTGAGCTTCTCCACGGAGAGCGCCACCTTGCTGCCCGCCGCGCCACGCTGGCGGGGAAAGAGGTTGTCGATGCGCCGGCCGATCATGTCCTGGATCAGCGTGTCGTTGGTGTGCTCGCCGATCGGCTTGGTCGAGATGTGGCGTCCATCGCGCAGCACCGTCACCGTGTCGGCGATCTCGAACACCTCGTCGAGCTTGTGGCTGACATAGACCACGGCGATGCCGAGCGCCGCCAGGCGGCGGATGACGGTGAACAGCAGCGAGACCTCGTTCGGCGTCAGCGAGGATGTCGGTTCGTCCATCACCACCACGCGCGCCTCGTGAGCGAGCGCGCGGGCGATCTCGACCATCTGCTGCTGGCTGACCGGCAGCGATCCCGTCCGCGCCGCCGGATCGACATTGAAGCCGATGCGGTTGAAAAGTGCTGCCGAGTCCGCGCGGATCTTCTTCCAGTCGATCGAGCCGGTCCTGCCGGTCGGATAGCCTTCGAGGAAGATGTTTTCCGCGACGGTGAACTCGGAGATCAGCGCGATCTCCTGGAACACGACCTTGATGCCTTCCCTCAGGCTGTCGCGCGGCGACTTGATGTCGACCTCGCGTCCGCGCATGCGGATCGTGCCGGCATCCTTGCCGTAGACGCCGGCCATGATCTTGATCAGCGTCGACTTGCCGGCGCCGTTCTCGCCCATAAGCGCGTGGATCTTCCCGGGCTCCAGGGTGAAGTCGACATTGTCCAGCGCCACCACGCCCGGAAACCGCTTGCCGATGCCGCGCATCTCCAGCGCCGACACATTCGTGTCGATGGGCTCGCCTTCGCCGGGATGAAGGAAATCAACGGACATTGGCTTTGTTCCGGATGATGTCGAGATAGGTCGCCAGGATGATGACGATGCCCGGCACCACCATCTGCAGGTCCTGGTTCCAGCCGAGGATGATGATGCCGTTGTCGATCACCTTGAGCACCAGCACCCCGAGCAAGGTTCCGAACAGCGAGCCGCGGCCGCCGAGCAGGCTGGTGCCGCCGAGGATGACGGCGGCGATAACGGTCAGCTCGAAGCCGCGCCCGGCGGTCGGCTGGCCGGCATTCATCAATGAGGACAGGATCATGCCGGCGACGCCGACGCACAGACCGGTGACGACGAAGGCAAGCAGCTTGAGCCGTTCCGAACGCAGGCCGGAGAGGCGCACCGCTTTTTCATTGGCGCCGACCGCGTAGAGGTAGCGGCCGAGCGTGGTGAAGCGCAGTGTCACATAGGCGACGACGAAGATCAGTGCCGCCAGGATGACGGGCACAGGCACGGCGCCGACATAGCCGGCGCCGAGATCGGTGAAGCTTGCCAGTTGATTGTGGTTCTGCACCGCTTCGCGCGTGAACAGATAGACGCCGCCCTGAAGCATCATCATGGTGCCGATGGTGGCGATCAGTGAGTTCACCCTGAGCCTGGTGACGACGAGCCCGTTGAACAGGCCGACGCCGCCGGCAAAGGCCAATGCCGCCAGCATGCCGAGCGCCAGGCTGTGGGTGGAATTGAGCACCGCCATGCCGATGCAGCCGACAAAGGCAAGCGAGGCGCCGACCGACAGGTCGACCTCCGCCGTGATGATGAGCATGGTCATGCCCGAGGCGACAATCAGCACCAGCGCGCATTGGCGCAGGATGGCGATGATATTGGCCTCCGAATAGAATTGCGGCGCCGCGATCGAGATGGCGATGCAAAGCACCGCCAGGATGGCGCCCAGCACCAGCTGGCCGCTGCCGAGAAGCTGGCCGCCGATAAAACGCTTCTGCGCGGAAGCGTGTGTAAGCTCGCTCATGTCAGTCCATTCCCGTCGCTAGAGCATGATGCCGAAAAGTGTGAGGCGGTTTTCGGACGACATCATGCTCTATCTCTTGGATTTAGAGACGGATTCAGATTTCAGGTCGAACAGACCTGAAATCATCCGGCTCTAAGGTCAGGCGCCGGCGCCGTGTCTTGGCCGGCTGTCGGCGCCTGGCTTGTGGCCCTTCCCGCGCCGCGGGAAGGGCAATGTCGACCGACCTATTTCTTCAGGTCGGCCGAGGTCTTCATGCACTTTGCCGGCGGCTGCAGCGCATTGACGGCGTCCCATTTGATGGTGCGGGTCGTGCCGTCATAATCATAGTATTTCTTCCAGTCGTCGCCGGTCATCGGCGCGGTCGGGCTGACGATGTGCTCCGGCACCTGCTCGCTGTTGAATAGCTTGACCGCCGCGTCGATGGTTGTGAAGCCCTCCTTCTCCGGGAACATGGCGGCCTCGATGCGGTAGGATGGTTCGTTCTGCATGGCGTTGATGAAGGCAAGCCCTTCGCCGCCGGTGCCGACCGTCAGCAGGCCGTCCTGCGGCTTGCCAGCGGCCTTCCAGGCCTGCAGGCCGCCGAGCGACGACGAGTCGTTGATGCCATAGATGATGTTGATGTCGGAATTCTTGGCGAGTGCCGCGGAGGAGACTTCGAGCGCGCGGTCCGGATTGCCGCCGCCGTCGAGGTCATGCACCATGACCGCGTCGGGAACGATGGTCTTCAGCCCGTCCATGAAGCCTTGCGAGCGCAGCACCGTCGCCGACAGCAAGGGCAGGCCGACATTCATCACCTTGGCGACGCCGCCGAGCTTTTCCTTGGCATATTTGCCGGCCTCGACGCCGGAGAAATAGCCGGTGTCGTAGTCGCAGATGGCGACCATTGTGGTCATGCCCTTGACCGGATTGCCCTCGAGCACCACCGGGATGTTGGCGGCTTTGGCCTGACGCAGCAGCGGCACCACGCCTTCCTCATTCACCGGGGTGATGATCAGCACGTCGACGCCCTTGGCGATGAAGTCTTCCGCCGCGGCGACCTGCTTGGCTATGTCGAGATTGGCGTCCTGCACCTCGACCTCGATTCCGAGTTCCTTGCCGTGCGCCTTCATGCCCTTGATGACATTCTGGTACCACTCATGCGTGGCGTAGTTGGTGACGTAGCCGATGTGCTTGGGCATGTTCTCGGCATGCGCCGCCGCCGCGCCCATGGCCAGCATGGCCGCGGATGCGAGCAGGATTGATTTGGACCAGTGCATTTTTCTCTCCCAGGGTTTTCGTTTGTCTCAGTCGCTGAACGGGTAATCCCGCCGTTCCGGGTCGGCACGTGAAGAGCTGTTGGCTTCGCCCCAACCGAGCGCGGCCGATATCTTCTCGGCGGCGGTCCGGGTTCGCTCGAAGACGGTTTGGCGGTCGAAGCGCGCCGCCTTCTGCGGCAGCAACGGCACCGTAAGCGCGGCGATGACGGCGCCGGTGTGATCGCGCACGGGCATGGAGATGTTGGTGCAGCCTTCGACGGCCAGTGACGCGCGCATCTCGTAGCCCAGCTTGGCCACTTCGTTCAGCCGCGCCTCGATTTCTTCACGCGTTCCTTGGCCTTCGCCGGCGGCGACGATCCGCTCGACGATGCGATCGCGCTCGGCCCGGTTCGAATGGGCAAGCAGCACCGCGCCGGAACTGGTTTCGAGGATCGGGAAGTGCGATCCGAGCGCAACCGAGTAGCGCATCGGCAGCGGCGAATCGATCTGCAGCACCACCAGCGCATTCTGGCCTTCGCGCACCACCAGGTGGCAGCTCTGGTCGGCATTGGCGGTCAATTCGCGCATCACCGGCAGCGCGCATTCGACGAGTCTGTTCACCGGCGGATGCATATGCGCCAGCTCGAACAGCTTCAGCGACAGCCGGAAGCGGTCCGATTGCGTGCGAAAGATGTAGCCCCTCTTCTCCAGCAAGAGCAGAATGCGGTAGATCTCGTGGATGGACCTGCCAAGGCCGGTCGCAATCTCGGTCTGGGTCATCGCATCGCCGCTGGAGGCCATGAACTCCAGCACGTCGAGCGCCTTCTCCACCGCCGGCACGCGATATCCGTTGCGGCCGCTTTCGCTTTCCTCGAGCGTTTCGGCAATACCGGCAGCCATCACGCCACGCTCCGTTCCGGTTGCCTGGTTTCGCGATAGAGGCGGTTCACATGATCGGCCAGTGCTGCAGCGCCGATGTCGCCGGCGATGGCCGCGGCCGCACGCGGCGCGCATTCGCGGAAGAAGGCGATGAAACCCGGATGCGTCGGACGCAGATAGGACGAGCTGATCGTGCGCAGCGTCGAGGAGAAGAAGTCACCGGAAAGGCCGTTGACCTTCGGATCCTTCCAGGCCGCCAGCGATCCCGGCTGCCCCCCCGATTTAACATAGTCGCCGCGTTGATAGACGGGCGAGCACAGGAACAGAGCGTAGTCGATCGCCGCCTGCTTGTGCTTCGACTGGGCGCTGACGCCGATGCCGGCGCCGCCGAGCAGGGCGCCGGCCGACCGCGCGGTCGGCACGTCGGCAAAGCGCAGATACGGCCTGTCGGTTTTCGCGGCATAGTTCACATAGCCGAAGGCGAACGGCACATAGACGACGTCGTCATGCGCGATCATGTGGTCGTAGCAGCGGATCGGATTCCAACCGGACGAGTTCGGATGCGACAGCGCCGCAAGCTCGCGCAATTGCCCGACGGCCTTCTCGACCATCTCCGTCGCGATGAATTGCTCGCCGTCCTCCTGTGGGTCGCCAAGCGTCAGTAGCAGGCACATCGCGTCGGTCGGCACGTAGGGCAGGCCGAGCCATTTCCCGTCCTTGCGCGCCAGCCGGCCGAGCGCGACGACCTCCTCATGCGTACGAGGCACCGGCCCGTAGCGCTCCAGAAGGTCCGGGCGATATGAGGCGACGTGGCAGGCGGCATCGATCGGCAGTGCCCATTGGCGCCCGTTCTTCTCGTAGGACCGCCAGGACGGACCGACGGAATCCTGCTTGAAGAAACGGATCTGCTCCGCCGACAGATAAGCGTCGAACGGCACCATCAACTCGTCCTGCGCGATGTCGCCGATGAAGGGATGGTCGAACACCACCAGATCGTAGGCCGAGAGCACAGGGCCGAGCGCGCCCTCGCCGAATTCATAGAGGCTGCGGCGGTCCCATTCGATTTCCAGGCCGGCGGCGCGATACGGCGCCACGCTGGCATCCAGCGGTCCCCAGCAACGTCGATGATCCCACGCAAGACCGCGCAGTCTTGTCATATCCGGCAATTCCTCCCTGGAACCGGGCATGTGCCCGGCTTCCAAACCAGTAGCAGGTATTTTTACCTGGGCAAATAGTTTTTACATACGCAAATCCCAGCTGCAGCCTCAAGCCAGCCCGAACCGCTCGACGGCCCGCATGATGCCGCGCAATTCGGCGAGGCCCTTGAGCCGGCCGATGAGCGAGTAGCCGGGATTGATCCTGGTCTTGCCGATGTCGTCGGCGAGCAGATGCCCATGATCAGGCCGCATCGGAATGCGCCAGTCGGCGCGGCCTTCCTTGCGACGGCGCGCCTCCTCCTGCATCAGCGCGAGGATGACATGCGCCATGTCGGTGCCGCCCTCGAGGTGCTCGGCCTCATAGAAGGAGCCGTCATCCTCGATGGTGATGTTGCGCAGATGAACGAAATGGATGCGCTCGGCGAACTCCTTGACCATGGCGACGATGTCGTTGTCGGCGCGCGTGCCGTAGGAGCCGGTGCAGAAGGTCAGGCCATTGGCCGGACTGTCGACGGCATTGAGGATGAAGCGCGCATCCTCGGCGGTCGAGACGATGCGCGGCAGGCCGTAGAGCGAGAATGGTGGATCGTCGGGATGGATGCACATGCGCACCCCTTCCTGTTCGGCCACCGGAATGATCTCGCGCAGGAACCAGGCGAGGTTGTCGCGCAATTCCTTCGGCCCGATGGCATCATAATCAGCCAGGGCCTCGCGAAAGCTGTCGCGGTCGTAGGCGCGCTCGGTGGCGGGCAGGCCGGCGATGAGGTTGCGCTCGATCCTGTCGATCGTCTCGTCGCCGAGTTCCTTGAGCCGGGCTTCCGCCTCCGCGATGCGGGCGGGCGTGTAGCTGGCCTGGGCATTGCGGCGCTTCAGCACGAACAGGTCGTAGGTCGCGAAATCGATCGCGTCGAAGCGCAGCGCGTAACCCGTCGTCGGCAGGCGGTACGCCAGATCCGTGCGGGTCCAGTCGACGACCGGCATGAAATTGTAACAGATCGTCGAGATGCCGGCCTTGGCGAGCGCGCGGATGGAGTCCTTGTAGAAGCCGACATAGCGGAGCCGG
>Ga0207647_10004300_pt1 | contig 10562 bp, 9 predicted proteins | sample KBSCornC2_FD_184295 | JGI IMG/M metagenome (GOLD analysis project Ga0207647, IMG submission 184295) | Corn rhizosphere microbial communities from Kellogg Biological Station, Michigan, USA - C2 (SPAdes) (version 2) | ecosystem: Host-associated > Plants > Roots > Rhizosphere ...
CGACAATCGTTATGTCGGGCGGACGCTGCAGCTTGCGTTTCTGGCGCCAGAACTCGTGGAGCGACTCGTATCAGGTCGACACGCACCAGAATGGACGGCCGATCGGTTGATTCGGTGGGAGGCGATACCGATCGCGTGGGAGGACCAACGCACCGTCTTTGCGGTGGACGCTTAGTCGATAGGAGGCGACCGTCGTTCGCTGAGGCGGAATACAGCGCGCTGGTAGCACTGGACCCTTCTCTCGCTAGAATGTGCAGCAGAAAGCCCTTTCCGTTCGTCCGCACCCGCAGACTCGTCCCTACCAGATCTTGGATGCAAGTATGGCTTCAATAGGCGAAATCCTTCAACAAGTGGAGAATGAGATTGATAGCGTCCAGGTTGAAGAAGCGCAGAGGCGATTGAATTCGCTGATCCGCGGTTTGGGTGCTCAGGATCTGCTGAGCTGGAGACAGGAGCTCGAAAGAATCCTATCTCGCTTTTTCAAAAAGCGGCGAAAGCAATTGGAACATGAGCTGACGCGCGCTCTTCAAACACACGGGATTCGCGCAGACAATGCCCAAGCGCCAGCGCCGCCTGACCAAAATATACAACAGCCGGAGCAATATCTTGAAGAACTCGCGGAACAACTTCGAGAGCTTTCGGACCAGCACATCTTTCAATGGTCAACATACTATCGAGACTGGACCGGCGACCTTATGCAAAGTCTTATTGCTAGCGCTGAACTGCGCGAGAAGGTTCTTGCCACTGTAGAACGCCTAATTTGCGAGCATACCCAAGAGATTTTCGAAAAGGGGTTCACCTTTAAAGTGCAAGGCCAGGGAAAGCCCCAGGAAGTAGCTCATAGTATGGCGGTGTCGGGGCTCCAGCGATTTGCCGAACTAGCGGTCGAACACTATTCCGCTGGGGTGATTAAGGAACGGGATTCAGACCGGAGATCTGCCCTTCGGGCTTGTGCTTCAAGTTTCTTAGCTAGCGTCCTCATTGGCTTCACTAAATGCAGATTTGCAGCGAAGACCGGCGCGCAACTAATGGCTTCGCAGCGGGTTCGTTGGTTCCACTTACTGCCCTTGCTAGGCGCGGAAGCCATCTCGAACATCGCAAAAGCGATGGGGGACGGGAGTACCGCAGATACGCTGAAGTCGTTAATTGCACCGCTCGCGTGTGCCCTTGACAAGATCTCGTCTTTGCGGAGCGCTGGCGTGCCGCTGCCCTACATAAGTCAGTACTTCCATGAACACCGTCGACTAGAAGTAGTCATTAGAGCGATCGATTCAGTAAAGCACGCAGAACAAGTCGAGACATTCGTGCTCATAGATCCTGAGATACCTGCTCTCGCGTCGTTAAAGGAGGCCGAAGCTCGGGGAATCTCGTTGGTGATATGCAGCCTAAAGCCTGACCAAGCAGCATCTCCAACCGCGGAGCGTGTTCAAAATGTACTCGTGAACATAAACGAAGGTAGCCAAAGCAAAGCCCAGTTTGAAGCACGGGCAAAAGATATACTTTCCGCCGCCGTCACAAACGCGTCTGCTCGACAAGGCGATGGAATTTTAGAGTACAACATCGCTAGGACATTCCCGCTCAACAACCCATTTCAATCCCGATATTTCCATGTCGTACGCCGATCCGTTCGGGATCTTTTGCGCGAACTCGAGGGCACCAATGGCATTCGTCTTTGGTGCAGCGTGCGTCGCAGCGGCAAGACGACGGCTTGCAATGATCTTGGCGGCGCCCTGCCCTCGTCGGATATCATTTTTCAGACGTGCGAGGTAACAAAAGGAGACGAAATCACGGGAAGGTTATATGGGAATATTGTTGACTACATTGATTCGGAAAAACCTATACCGAAAAATTTTCTGACTAACATCCTGGAGGAAATTCGAGTTGGCGCTTCAGCAAATGCGCGCTTGGTGCTTATCGTAGACGAATATGAAACGTTGTTCGGTAGATTGCGCGGAGCCGCGAGGACGGACGACAGCTTGAAGTATTCAATAGTCTTTCCGCTTTTGGATCAATTCGTAGCTTTCGCTACGGAAAATATGGTTGTTCTGGTCGGGCAACAACCCAATGCCCATTACATATTCATGGACCAGAACAAACTAAGCGCATATGTAAACCAGGACTCTTTTCCCCTTTTTCAGCATGCGATGGGAGCGACGAGGAGCGAGTTCCTGGATCTTGTAGAACGAGTTCTAACGGACAGGTTCTCCTGGACATCGAAATTCTCCGATAGTCTCTACTCCGAAACCATGGGCCACCCATTTTTGACCGTCAATGCGCTGGTCGCGCTGATCGAATGGCTGCTACCACAACGGGTTAGAATCTCCGAACTGCGGTTTGACCAAGCTTTGTGGGAAAGGTTCTGTGCCGAAGAAATGGGGCCGAACAGAATCGCAACGAATACGGAATACCAGTTTTTCATCGAAGCAGCAGCAGATGCGATGAGTGAAGCGGGCCGCAAATCCAATCCATGGCTTTGGGCGGTATACAGAGCGTTGCGAGCATTCGCTACTGAAATTGGGCCCCATGGCACATGTGCGGCAGATGAGTTCGAACGCCTTTACAACAGATTCGGACTGGCCGAGTCCGGAGTTGGCGCCTACGAGATTCTCCGAACAGGAGATGACGCAAATTTTTTCAGAGTGGACGCCAAAAATCGCGTATCGGTTGGGATACCTTTGTTGGCAAGAATCGCTCTTGCAGTAACGCCAAGAATCCAATGACTGACATGACACCTGAAACGATCGCAGACTCCATCCTGGATGAACTGTCCGAGAGGCGAGGCTTTTGCCTTTACGTTTTTTGGCTGCAGTGCCGGGAAAATCGAGCTGAATTGCACGAACGCCTAAGCGCCCTCCTCGATGGTTCCGGCGCGGTTCCGCTAGTTTTGCGAAGGCAATTGTTCCATGACCCGAATGGGTGGGCGGCCGACGCAGTGTCGTTATTGGAGGAAAATCGAGCAGCTGTAGAGGCAAAGGCTAATCTGATCAATTCGGGAAGCCCAATCGCCCTTGTCGTGATTGCGAGAGGCGACCTTGCCGTTGCACAGTCAGCCTCACCCGCAACCGCTCCAGCTTGGCTTCCGCGCTATGGCGGTCGCGAGATCAATACCTACGCCCGCGACTTAACTGCCAGCGCCGCTTGTCCGATGAATTCTCCGGAAAGCGCGATAGGTGAGCTTTGTACCTTGATTTATGAGCTGGATGTCAGATTTTGTAGTCTAGCTAGTCAACTCAGCCAACTAAATGTGCATCATGGGCTGGCGTTGTGGTCCACTGTCCTTAAGGACCGTACCGAGTATGAGACTAGGGCAGACTTCCTTGATCAATGGCGGATTGGCTTGACCAAAGTTACAGATGCGAGGAGTTATCGCCCAAGCTTACGGTCGAAATGGTCGATGGTCGCCGCAATGTGGGCTACGTTCATGGACAACGCTCCTGCAAAGCTGCTGGGCTTGTCCAAACACTATTGCGAATTTTTAGGTATCGACGACCTTGCTTGGATTACAAACCCGCCAGGCCCGGAATCGGCACTACTGCCAATCCTCTTCAGGGGCGCCAATGACAGGCCTGAGGACCGTGTTGCCATAGCAGGAAGAGGGCTAATCGTTTCCGTCGGGCTTGCGTGCCAACTGGCAACTGCCGCCGCTCACGCCGATCAATATGGCAAAGTCAACGCTACAGCACTTGCTGCGGTTTCGCGAGAGTTAAGGGCAGTCTTGGCGTCGGCTGATCGCGCCGCCAACGCGACACTGGCACGCGCATCTCATAGCCAATCAACTAACTAGCAGAAGGATTTCCGGCCCGTGGGGCCACCGCATGTTCCTGCGGCCATGGTTGCGACGGTTGCCGACGTGCAGTCCTGGCCGTGGGCATATGCTTATAGCGTGTGTCGACGCTCGTTGGTCGTCCTGATGCGAAAAGGAGACAGAGGCCTTGCGCAGGCGAAAAATCTCCTCTCTTTTCGTCTCCGGCGACCAATGGAAATGGAAAAGCCCGCGACACGGCGGGCTTTCCGGCTTTGAAGCGGCTAAATGCTCCGCGCGTGCGACTGGATGGTGGGCCGTGCAGGAGTCGAACCTGCGACCAACGGATTAAAAGTCCGCTGCTCTACCGGCTGAGCTAACGGCCCATGAAGCGACACGCAAGAACGCCGCACGAATGCGGGCCGCGAAGTTTAGTGGCCATGCGGAAAATCATCAAGGAAAACTACTTCCGGAGGCACGCAGCAAGCCGTCGGAATGTCTCAGCGGTAGCGCGTACGGTCCGCTACACCCGCTTCGGCGAAGCCGAGCGCGCGCAGGCGACAGGCGTCGCAGTGACCGCAGGCACGGCCGTCGTCGTCGGCCTGGTAACACGATACAGTGGTGGCGAAATCGACGCCGAGTTCGTTGCCGCGGCGCACGATGTCGGCCTTGGAGAGGCGGATCAGCGGCGCATGCACGCTGAGCTTCGCGCCCTCGACGCCGGCCTTGGTGGCGAGGTTGGCGAGACGCTCGAACGCCTCGATGAACTCGGGCCGGCAGTCGGGATAACCCGAGTAATCGACCGCGTTGACGCCGCAGAAGATGTCCTGCGCGCCGAGCACCTCGGCCCAGCCGAGCGCGAGCGACAGCATGATCGTGTTGCGCGCCGGCACGTAAGTTACCGGGATGCCCCCGCCGCCCCCGCTTTGATCGGTATCCTGTGGCACGGCGATGTCATCGGTCAACGCGGAGCCGCCAATGCTGCGCAAGTCGACGCTCACGGTCTTGTGCGCGACCGCGTAGCGTGCGGCGACGCGCTGCGCGGCGGCCAGTTCCGAAGCATGGCGCTGGCCGTACTCGACGCTGAGCGCATAGCAGGCGTAGCCCTGCGCACGCGCGATCGCGAGTGTGACGGCGGAATCCATGCCGCCCGAGACGAGGACGACGGCGCGTTTGCTGGAGCTGGACATGTTTCGGTTCGCCATTGCGGGCATCCGTGCAGTCTGGGCCCCGGCATTCCCTGCCGGGGCAACGGTCATTATTCAGGGAACCTCTAAAAACCGTAGCGAGCGAAGAGCCGATTCTAGATAAGATCGGGTGCGTCGCCGGAGCGCAAGAACCGGAGTGTACATATCAGTACATGAGGATTCCGAGCACCGCCCGCGCACAAATTGTCGAGCGCAGTAGGTTTTTAGATGTTCCCTTCAGTGTCCGGGAACATCGCCCCAGAGGAGCTTATGCAATTGCACCTGCATGCGCACGGAACGGCCGTCGGCGATTATCCAGTCGGCGAGGTCGCGCGGTGCGAGCTTGCCGGCTACGGGCGAAAACAGTACTTCACAACGCGCGGCCAGATCGCGACGGTCGAGCACGTCGAGCGCCCAATCGTAGTCGGCGCGATCAGCGAGCACGAACTTGATCTGATCATGCGCGCCGAGCACATCGAGATTGCTCCACAGGTTGCGTGCGGATTCACCCGAACCCGGCGCCTTGACGTCGACGACACGGCTGACGCGCGCATCGACCTCGGAGACGTCGAGCGCACCCGAAGTTTCCAACGACACCTCGAAGCCCTCGTCGCAGAGGCGGCGCAATAGATCGAGACAGCGCTTTTGTGCGAGCGGCTCGCCGCCGGTGACGCAGACATGTCGCGTTTTATACTTTTTCACTTCCGCGATGATGTCGCCGATGTCGCGCCATTCGCCGCCGTGGAACGAATACTCGGTGTCGCACCAGACACAGCGCAGCGGGCAACCGGTCAGGCGCACGAACACCGTCGGCCAGCCGACCGCACGCGCCTCGCCCTGCAGCGAGTGGAAGATTTCGGTGATGCGCAGGCGCGCGGAGGAATCGGGCATTTTTTTGAAAAGTGCAGCCATGGATGGCTGCTTTTTGATTTTCGCGATCAAGGACGATCGCAAAAATTATCTTCGTTCCATCTTGAGCGCGCGCAGGCGACCTTGGGCAAGGTTCGCTTCCTGCGTACCGGGATACTTGGCGACGACCTGATTGAGCGTCGTCTCAGCCTGGTCCCACTGCTTGAGTTCGTACTGGCAATAACCGACCTTGAGCAGCGCGGCGGACGCCTTCTGGCTGTTCGGGTACTGCGCGAGCAGCTTGTTGAACGCGTCGAGCGAGATTGGATAATTCTGGGTGACGTAGTACGACTCGCCGAGCCAGTAGTAGGCGTTCGGCGCGAGATCACCGTTCGGATACTGGGCGAGAAAGCCCTGGAACATCTTCGCCGATTCGGCGTAGCGGCCATCCTTGAGCGCAGCGAAGGCCTGGTCATACGCGGCCTTCTCGTCGGCCGGATTGGCCGGCGGCGCGGAAGGAGCTTGCTGCGCCGCAGACGGCGGCGCGGTGTTGTTGTTCGATGCGGTCGTGGCACCGCCGCCGAGCTGCACGTCCGGCGGAGCTACATTCGTGTTCGCGGTCGTTCCCGGCGCGACTGTGCCGGAGCCGCTACCGGCCGGCTTGCCCTCGAGTTTGCTCAGGCGCGAATCGGCATCGATGGCCTGGTCGCGGACCTGTTGCTTGAGCTGCTCGAGCTGATGCTTGAGCTCTTCGTTCTGGCCCTGCAGCTGCTGTACCTGCGACTGCAGCGCATTGATCTGGTTGACCAGCTCGACACTGCCCTGGCCGCCGCCCTGCTGCTGCTCGAGCCGGGCGACGCGCTCGGCGAGACTTTCGCGCTGGGCATGCGCAGGAGCGGCGAACGCCGTGATGGCCACAAGAGCCGCACAGAGGAAACGGGTCGACATGTTGGACATGGTTTCGTCCGATAAAAAAAGAAAAAGGCGCGCCGGTGCTTCGACCTGCGCGCCCTGAGACTGGTTCCGCGATTACTGCTTCGAGGTGTAGACGATCTCGACGCGACGGTTCTTCTGCCAGCATTCTTCGTTGTGCTCGCGGCAGACCGGCTTCTCTTCGCCGTAGCTGACGACGTTGAGCTGGCTGGTCGACGCACCGGCAGCGGCCACCGCGCTCGACACGGAGTTGCCGCGACGCTCGCCAAGGCCCTGGTTGTAATCACGCGTGCCGCGCTCGTCGGCGTTGCCTTCCAGCGTGACCTTCGCGCCCGGGAACTGGCGCAGGTAAGCGGCGTGGCAGGCGATCTGAGCCTGGAACTCCGAATGGATCTCGGTCTTGTCCAGATCGAAGTAGATTACGCGCTGACGCAGGCAGGAATCTTTGTCGAGGGCTTCCGGACCGCTGTACGGACCGGACTGGGCCGGGGCGGTCGTGACACCACCATTGTCGACCGGCGGCGGGGGCGGCTTGACGGCTTTCTTGCCCGAGCAAGCGGCGAGAGCCGCAGTCGCAGCAACGGTGGTCAGGAGAACGCGCAAGTTTTTCATTGTCATTGCCTCAGTGGTTGGCTTTTAGGGAGTAGTTCGGTATCTCAACATCCAGGTCGAGGAATTTATTATCGATTGCAAAACCAGGCATCCTGCCTCGGTTTGCAAACAAACGGTCGCGGCACAGCCGCGCCACGTTTGTCGACCCGATCGCTTTCGCGCTCGGTTCGTCGGCACATCCTGTGCCGATGCGGTTTTGCAACCCGCTTATTGTCCACGCTGACGGTAAGGTCCCCACGCCGGCGTGCGTACATCCCCGTCGGCCAGAACCAGCCGTTGGCGAACGCGACCGTCCGCCGACACAGCGTAGAGTACGTCGCGCGATCCCTCGGTCGCGGCGTACAGAAGCATGCTCGCGTTCGGCGCGAAACTCGGCGATTCGTCGAAATTCCCCGTCGAAATCGGCGTGTTGCTGCCCGAAGCGCGATCCAAAACAGCGATATGATACATGTTTTTATTGCCCTGCGACATGGCGATTTTCTTGCCATCCCAGCTGATCGTGGCCTTGGCATTCTGGTCGCCGGTGAAGGTCACACGCGACTCGCCACCACCGCCTGCGGCGACCTGGTAGATCTGCGGCTTGCCGCCGCGATCGGAGGTGAAATAGATCGTCGCACCGTCCGGCGCCCACACCGGCTCGGTGTCGATCGCGTAGTTGCGCGTGATCTGGGTCAATGCGCGACTGCCGAGATCCATGACGTAGATATCCGGATTGACGCCGTTCGACAGGCTCAGCGCGAGTCGGGATCCGTCGGGCGAGAACGCCGGCGCACCGTTGATGCCCTTGCGCGCGGAAACGACTTCGCGCGCGCCGGTGCCGATGTCCTGGATATAGATCGCCGAGGAGCCGCGCTCGAACGATTCGTAGGCGAGCTTGCGTCCGTCCGGCGACCACGCCGGTGACAGCAACGGCTGGCGCGAGGTGACGACTTGCTGTGGGCCGTAACCGTCCGAATCGGCGACCATCAGTGCATAAGAGGCATTATTGCCGGTGCCTTTCGCGGTGACGTAGGCGATGCGCGTGTCGAACGCGCCGCGTACGCCAGTGATCTTCTCGTAGACCGCATCGGCGACGCGATGGGCGACGCCGCGAATGTCGCTGCGCTGGCCCGCAATCGCCGAGCTGAGAAGGTTCTTCTGGTCACCGACCGTGTACAGCTCGAATTCGACCTTGACCTCACCCGCGCCCGAGTCGACGACGCGGCCGACGACGATGTAGTCCTGCTTGAGCAAGCGCCAGGTCGGGAACTTGATCTCGCTACCTCGCGCGGGAGATTCCACAATGTCGGCCTTCGGCAAAGCCCGGAACTGGCCGCAACGGTTGAGATCGTTGCCGACGATGTCGGAAACGCTCGTGTCCCCCGGCACGCCGGTCTGCGTGGCGAACGGCACGACCGCGACCGGAATCGCCGAAGCGTTGCCGTTGGGGATTTCGAGCGTCAGGCTTTGCGCGAACAACGGCGCCGCGCAGATCGCCAATGCGAGGGCGGCTAGCCGGGTGATAAATCGCGTATGCATGGTCAGGTTCCGTCGTACTTGAAGATGAAGGTGATTTTGCGCTGGAAGACGCTTTCGTAGCCCTTGTACGGCAACGGTTGCGCCTTGGTCACGGCCTGCTTGATCGAATTCTGGGTAATCATGTCGGCATTGCACGGCGAGCCGATCGTCGCATCGATCACCGCACCGCCGGGAATCTGCGTGATCGTGATCGTGCAACGCACCCCGCTCGGTGTCGTATCCGGGCGATTCCAATTATCAGTCACGACCTTGACGATTGCTGAACTGTATTCGGCGAGCAGGCTCGTATCGTTGCCGTTCATGCCGGTGCGCGCCTCGGCGGCCTCGGGCACGTCGGCGGCCGGCGCCTTCACGGGCTTGGGCGCGGATTGCTGTTTCTGCAGGTCGTCGAGCTGCTGCATTTTCTGCTGCGCGAGCTTGAGCTTCTTGTCGTTGGCCGCGCGCTCCTTGCGGATTTCCTCGAGCTGCTTCTGGATCTGCTCTTGCTTCTCCTTGGCCTCGGCCTCCTTGCGTTCCTTTTCCTGCTGCAACTCGATCTGCTTCTGCTTGACCTTTTCCTCTTCCGCCTTCTTCGCCTGTTCGGCCTTGATCTGCGCCATCTCGGCGATCTTTTCCTGGTCGCGGTTGTCGTTCTTCTGCACGGTCGGCGGCGGTGTCTTCTCCGGCTGCGGCGGAAGCGGCGGCGCGGGCTTCGGCGCGGGTGGCGGCGCGGTTTCTTCCTTCGGCGGCGCGGGCGGCGTCTTGCTCGGCGGTGTCGGCTTCGGTGCGCCGGGCTTGCCGACGATCGTGGCTTCAATCACCGGCCCCTGCAGCAGCGGCATCGCCTGCGGCGTCGCCCAGAACAGGCCGATGAACAGCAAGACGAACACACCCAGATGCACGAGCAGTGCATACAGGTAGGCGCGCACCTTGTCGCTTTGGCTTTCCATGGTTCGGTTGCGATGCGGCCTATCGCTACTTGGAATCCTGCAGCGGCTGACTCATCAGCCCGACCTTGGTCACACCGGCCGCCTGCAGTCCCGGAAGAATCTGATAGGCCTGCCCGTACGGCACGCGCGCGTCCGCACCGAACAGCACCGGAACATCCGGGTTCTGACGCACGATCGCGGCGACCTGCTTGACGATGTCGTCAGCCGACATCTCCTCGCGCGACGAGCCGCTCTTGGTCAGATAGAACTTTCCGTCTTTGTCGACGCCGATGAGAATGGGCTCCTTCGGCACGGACACGGCTTTCGCGGTCGACTGCGGCAGCTTGATGTCGACACCGAGGTTGAGCAGCGGCGCCGTCACCATGAAGATGATCAGCAGCACGAGCATCACGTCGATGTACGGAACGACGTTGATCTCGGCTTTGAGCTTGCGTTTCTTGCGCGTGCGCATGATGGCTTGAACGGGATTCGCTGCGGCGCGGGGTCAGGCGCCGTCGTCGGCGTGGACCTGGCGTTGCAGGATCGAGGAGAACTCCTCGACGAAGGTGTCGAAGCGCGTCGACAGGCGCTCGATCTTGGTCTGGAAACGGTTGTAGGCCCAGACCGCGGGGATCGCGGCGATCAGGCCCATCGCGGTCGCGATCAGCGCCTCGGCGATGCCGGGCGCGACCGTGGCGATCGTCGCCTCCTTCATGTTGGCCAAACCGACGAATGCGACCATGATGCCGGCGACCGTGCCGAGCAGACCGACATAGGGGCTGATCGAGCCGACGTTGGCGAGGAACTCGACGT
>Ga0207647_10004303_pt1 | contig 10559 bp, 11 predicted proteins | sample KBSCornC2_FD_184295 | JGI IMG/M metagenome (GOLD analysis project Ga0207647, IMG submission 184295) | Corn rhizosphere microbial communities from Kellogg Biological Station, Michigan, USA - C2 (SPAdes) (version 2) | ecosystem: Host-associated > Plants > Roots > Rhizosphere ...
GCCGCCCCTCCATCATTCGGCCGGTGAATTCGTCGATGATGACGACCTTCCCGTCCTTCACGATATAGTCAATGTCCTTCTTGAACATGACGTTGGCTTTCAGCGCCTGGTTCAAGTGGTGGACGACCTGCGTATTCACGATGTCGTAGAGGTTGCGGCCCTCGATCAGCCCATCGGCCTCGAACACGCGCTCGGCTTTCTCGGTCCCGTCTTCGGTCAGGACGACGCTCTTCTGCTTTTCGTCCTTCTCGTAATCGCTCTCGGTGAATGTTTTCACGATCCGGTCGGCGGCGATGTAGAGATCTGACTTGTCGTCGGTCGGGCCGGAAATGATCAGCGGAGTCCGGGCCTCGTCGATCAGGATCGAGTCCACCTCGTCGACAATCGCGAAATGGAACGGCCGCTGGACCATCGCGTCGCGCGAATATTTCATATTGTCGCGCAGATAGTCGAAGCCGAGCTCGTTGTTCGTCCCGTAGGTGATGTCGGAATTGTAGGCGTCGCGCCGTTCCTGGTCGGAAAGGTTCGGAACGATGACCCCGACCGTCATTCCAAGGAACCTGTAGATCTGGCCCATCCAGTCGGCGTCGCGGCGGGCAAGGTAATCGTTGACGGTGACGACGTGGACGCCGCGGCCGCTAAGTGCGTTCAGATAGACGGCGAGCGTCGCGACGAGCGTCTTGCCCTCGCCCGTCTTCATCTCGGCGATTTCGCCGCGATGAAGCGCGATTCCGCCGATCAGCTGGACGTCATAGTGGCGCTGGCCGAGAGTGCGGATCGCCGCCTCCCGAACCGTGGCGAAGGCCTCGGGAAGGAGATCGTCCGGGCTTTCGCCCTTGGCGAGCCGCTGACGGAAAAGGTCCGTCTGCCCGCGCAGTTCATCGTCCGTCAGCGCCTGGATATTGGGCTCAAGCGCGTTGATGGCGTCGACATATTTGCCAAGTCCCCGCACATAGCGGTCGTTGGCCGATCCGAAGATGCTCTTTGCCAGTCCGGCGATCACATGAATTCCCTTAAAAACCCGCGCGTTCCGGAAAAGGCGAAATGCTCCCGCCGACGCTGGGGAAACCGTGGCGGGCGATGTAAGGAGCGCCCTAGCGCTAGTCAATTAAGGCAGAATGTATGGGCCTCATCAGCGCTTGGGTGGCGGCGCGGGCTGGCTCAATGTCACCACGCCCAGCTCGATTAGCGGTCGCCAGCTCGCGTCTTCAGGGGCATTGGCGAGGATCCGCTTCCAGATCGCTATCGCTCCTGCCCGGTCCCCCGATCGGGCCAGCGCGAGGCCGTAGAAAAAAGGCGCCGCGGGATGGCCGGGCGCGAGCTCGGCGGCGCGCTCATAGGCGAATTCGGCCGGCGGAGTGAGGCCATGAGCATGGTCGACGAGCGCATTGCCGAGTCCGATCCACAGCTGGACATCGCCCGGATATTTGCCGACGGCATTCTGAAGCAGCCCAACGGCGTCCTCGGTGTTCCCGCCACGCGCGAGACCGTCGGACAAGGCGAGCCAGGATTCTTCGGGACTGAAATTGCCGAAGAAAGCGTGGCGCGCTGCGGCAAGCGGTACGACTTCGCGACCCTCTGAGCCTTGTGCCGGAGCATCGGGCAGGCCGGGGCTACCCTGCACGGCATAACCGGCGGCCCCGAATATGACCGCCGCCATTGCGGCGGTGAGCAGGCCACCGCGCACCTTGAAAAGCCAAAGAGCGCCGACGCTCGAAGCCACGAGCAGCAGCAGGATGAACCAGCCCATCATGCCCGGCCCCCCAGGCGAATCCGCCGTCGGAGGAGGAAGCCGCCGACGAGAAGGAGCGCAAGCGGAGCCAGCCACAGCGGCCAGGCTGCGGGCTCGGCGGTCGGCTTGTAGCTAATCCAGCTGCCGTAACGCTGAACCAACCAAGCCCGAATCTCAGTGGGTTTCTGGCCCGCGGCGATCCGGCGGCGAACGAGATCGCGCATGTCGCCGGCCAGTTCGGCATTGCTGTCCGATATCGATTGACCCTGGCACACGAGGCAGCGCAGCTCCGCCATCAAGGCTTGCGCCTGCGCTTCCTGTTTCGGGTCGGGCAGCTGGCGATCGGACCAATAAGCGGGCGGCAGGTTGCTGTCGGCGAGGGCCGGAGCGGCGAAAGTGAGTGCCAGAGCAACCAAGGCCGTTCGTGCCGAGCTCATCTTGCCCGCTCCAATACCCGCAGGATCATCGGAACTTCGTTCGCCTCGATTGGGCCGATATGCTGGTACCGTATGACCCCGCGGCCATCGACGACGAAGCTTTCGGGCACGCCGGAGGATCCAAGGGAGATCTGCACCTGGCTTTGAGGATCGCTTCCGATGCGCTCATAGGGGTCGCCATTGCGCGCGAGGAAATCCGCGACGTCTTCGGACCGGTCCCGGACCGCAATTCCGTCGATCGTCACCCCGTGGGCTTTGAGCTGCTGAAGCACCTTCACCTCGGTGATGCACGGCACGCACCAGCTGGCGAAGATATTCACCAGGCGCGGACGCCCGGTCGCGAGATCCGACGAGCTGAGCGCCGGCTTGGTCGGGAGCGCGGCTCCCAGAATGAAGACCGGGACAGGCTGATCCTTGAGCTTGGAACTGACATTGGTATCCGCCGGGGTTGCAAGGCGCCAGATCAGGCCGGCGAGCAGCACGAGCAGTAGCGCAAGCGGCGCGAAGCGGACGGCGCGGCTCATGCGTAGCGCTCCATCCGCCATTCGGCCTCTCGTGATCGCGATCGCCGCCGCCGCAGGCGCAGAAGCCGCCCGATGAGCGCCAACGCACCACCGAGTGCGATCAGTGCGCCCCCGGCCCAGATCAGAGTCACGAACGGTTTCCACCAGAGTCTCAGCTGCCAGCCTCCCTCGCCGTCCGCCTTCCCCACGACGGTGTAGAGCTGGCCGTTCCAGAATGTCTCGATCGCCGCTTCGTTGGTCTCGGTCGGGGGGTTGGAATAATATCGGGTCTGCGGTTTCAGAGTGACCAGCCCCTGCCCGCGCGTCGCCCTCAGCTCACCCTCGACGGCGGTCCAGTTCTTGCCGGCGGTCGGAGTTACACCGGCAAACTCGACCAGCCAGGGCCCGACGCTCAGCCGGTCGCCGGTCCTCGCAACGGCAAGTCTCTCCTCAGTGAATGCGGCATTCATGGCCATTCCGGTGAGCGCGACCGCGATCCCGAAATGCGCGAGGACCATGCCCCAGGTCGCGACTGGCGCGCGAAGTGGGTTGCGCCCGATCAGCGGCAGGATCGAAGCGGCCGCCAGATAACTCGCCACGACAAGGCCCGATCGCGGGAGGATCCCGATGCCGGGCGCAACGATGAAACTAATCACCAGCGCCGTCACGCCCAGCAGTGCCGGCACACTCAGCGCCTTGAACACCGGCCGGCGCTCGCGTCGCCAGGCGAGCAAAGGACCGATTCCGACCAGCACGGCGAGGATCAAAGCCAGTGGCCCGGCGACCGCATTGAAGTAGGGGGCGCCGACCGACAATTTCTCGCCGCTCACCGCCTCGACGAACAGGGGATAGAGGGTGCCGACGAAGACGATCCCCAGGATCACGCTCAGCAGCAGGTTGTTGATCACCAGCCCGGTCTCGCGGCTGACCAATTCGAACGGCGCGCCTTCCTTCAGCGTCGCGCCGCGAAACGCGAACAGGACGAAGGCAGCCCCGACGTAAAGGGCGAGAAGAGCCAGCAGGAACGTGCCCCGCTCCGGATCGATGGCGAAGGCATGGACTGACGTCAGCACGCCCGAACGGACCAGGAAGGTGCCGACCATCGACATCGAGAAGGCGATCACGGCGAGCATCATGGTCCACGCCTTGAGCGCGCCGCGTGCGGCCAGGACGTTGATCGAATGGAGCAGCGCGGTTGCCGCGAGCCACGGCATGAGCGAGGCGTTCTCGACCGGGTCCCAGAACCACCAGCCGCCCCAGCCGAGCTCGTAATAGGCCCAGTAGCTTCCAGCGGTGATTCCGAGCGTCAACATGATCCATGCCGCCAAAATCCACGGGCGCATGGCCTGGGCGAGCCTGGAATCCACCTCGTTCGTGAGCAGAGCGCCAACCGCGAGGCTGAATGCAACCGAGAGCCCGACATAGCCGAAGTAGAGGGTCGGCGGGTGGAACGCGAGGCCAGGGTCCTGGAGAAGGGGGTTGAGCCCCTGCCCCTCCGCAGCCGGTGGATTCAGCCGCGCGAACGGATTCGAGGCAATGAGCAGGAAAGCGTAAAATCCGAGAGCCAATGCCGCCTGGGCTCCGAGCGCGGCGACAAGAGTCCGTGCGCTCGTCCTTCGTGAGAATATGGCAAGGCAGGCGCCGGCCGCTGCGAGAATCGTCACCCACATCAGCATCGATCCTTCGTGGTTCCCCCACGCCCCGGCGACCTTGTAGATGAACGGCTTGGCGCTGTGGCTGTTCTCGAACACCAGAGCGACTGACAAGTCCGTCGCTGCGAATACCTGCAGCAGCATTGCAAACGCGATCAGGGTCAGCGCGCCCTGCACCACGGCGATCGAGCGCATGGTGTGCCCGACGTCGACATTGGAACGCAGCGCCGTGACCATCAGCACGAGCTGGAGCGCGGCAAGCCCGGCCGCGAGCCATAGCGCCGCAAGGCCGGCCTCGGCGATCATCGCTCGAGCGTCTTCCCGGCCTTGTGCTCCGCCGAGAGGTTGCCGAGCTCGGGCGGCATGTACCGCTCGTCGTGCTTGGCGAGGATCGTGTCGGCGGTGAACGCGCCGTTCTGCAACCGGCCTTCAGCGACGGCACCGCTGCCCTCGCGAAACAGGTCGGGGACGATCCCCCGATAGACGACCGGCGTCTCGGCTTTGCCGTCAGTAAGGACGAAGCGGATCGTCACTCCGTCCGGCTGCCGAAAGATCGATCCGCGCTCGACCATCCCGCCAAGGCGCATCGATCGGCCTTGCACTGCCTTGCCCGCAGCGATGTCCGCCGGAGTGTAGAAATAGGACGCACGTTCGCGCAGCCCCCACATCGCCAGCAGCACCGCGACGAGGATCGCGAACATCGCGGCGCCGACCAGCACCAGGCGCTGGTTCTTCGGCTTCATTTCCGGGTGAGCGCGTCTGCCGCGGCTTCGGCGCGGCGCATCGACGCGAAGGCCCAAATCATGAGCAGCGCGGTCAGCACGATTGCGACCGAATAAGCGCCGACGACGAAGGGCCACGGATTCATTGGCTCATTCTCCGAAGCCGAGCTTCGACTTTGGTCTCGGCAAGTTGCGCCCGGATTCGCATCAGGACGACAGCGCCAAACAGGCAGGTGAAGCCGATCATCGTCAGCGGCAACGGCCAAAGGATGCTGTTGTCGATGGTCGAGCCCGTAAGCCCGATGCTTTCGCCCTGGTGGAGCGTGCGCCACCACAGGACCGAATAATGGATGATCGGCAGGTTGATCGCCCCGACGAGCCCGTAAATTGCGGCGATACGCCCCTCCCCGCCTCGCTCGCGCTCAGCCCCCGCCAAGCCGATGTAACCGAGGTAGAGGAAGAAGAGGACGAGCATCGAGGTCAGCCGTCCGTCCCATTCCCACCATGTTCCCCACGTCGGGCGGCCCCAGATCGATCCGGAGATGAGACAGATTGCGGCAAATGTCGCGCCGGCCGGAGCGATCGCTCGTCCCGCGACCGCCGCGAGCGGATGCCTCCAGACGAGCTGGCTAACCGACGCCGCGGCAATCCCCCCCCAGCCCGCCATTCCGAGCCAGGCCGAAGGCACGTGGATGTAAAGGATCCGGACAGTCTCGCCCTGGAGATAGTCCGGCGGGGTGAGCGTCAGTCCCGCCGCCATCCCACCGATCGCCAGCGCAAGACCGATCAGCAGCAGCCAATTTGTGGCGGGCTTTGCGATCCGAAGGAACCGCGCTGGATTTGCAAGCGCATGCATCGCGTTCGCGCTTATGCCCTTCCGATGAGCTTTTGCGCCATAGCATCTGCAACAGCGGCCGGATCGCGGCCCGATGCCTTGCTCTCGGCCCAGATCTGCTCAAGCCGGACCGGAATTCCCTCGATCCGCTGGCGCACGAGGCTCGCGTCGCCGTCGCCGAGATATTCGGTGCACACGTTGATGATGCCGCCGGCGTTGATCACATAATCGGGCGTGTAGAGAATGCCGCGCGCGTTCAGCCGCTCACCGTCTTCGGGCGTGGCGAGCTGGTTGTTAGCGCCGCCGGCAACGACCGGCACCTGCAGGGCCGCAATCGTCCGCTCGTCGAAGATTGCGCCGAGCGCATTCGGGCTCAGCACGTCGGCCTCGAGCCCGAGGATCTCGTCCGGGGACACGACCGTCCCGCCGGTCGCGTCGGCGAGCTTCTTGACCTTCGCCTCGTCGACGTCCGCGATCGACAGCTTCGCACCTTCCGCGCAGGCGTGGAGGGCGACGCCCGTCGCGACCGATCCAGCGCCCTGCAGAGCGATATGCAGGCCGGCGACGCTGTCCTTGCCGAGGGCATGCTTCACTGCCGCCTTGAGACCGAGAAATACGCCGAGAGATGTGTGCGGACCGGGATCGCCGCCGACGTCCTTGCCCTCGGCAGGAAGTCCGGCGACGAACCTGGTCGAGCGCGCGACCTCAATCATGTCGGCGACGCTCATCCCGACGTCTTCGGCGGTGACGTAGCGGCCGCCGAGATGATCGACGGCCTTGCCGAACGCGTGGAGCATGTCGGGCGTCTTGGTCCGCGCCTCGTCGGCGAGAAGCACCGCCTTGCCGCCGCCCAGCGGAAGCCCCGCCATCGCGTTCTTGTAGCTCATCCCGCGCGACAGCCTGAGCGCGTCCGTCAGCGCATCGGCATCCTTCGCATAATGCCAGAAGCGGCAACCTCCCGCGGCCGGGCCGAGGTGCGTCGAATGGACCGCAATGATCGCGCGAAGACCGCATTTTTCGTCGGTGACGAACTGGATTTCCTCGTGATCGTCGAAGTCCGGCAGTCCCCAAAGCGTGGTCATCGTCGTCGAATTTTCCGGTGCTAGATTTCGAAACGGGGCGGGATATTAGAATGGGGCGATCGAGGGGACTTGAACCCCCGACCCCTGGTACCACAAACCAGTGCTCTAACCAGCTGAGCTACGATCGCCTCAGGAACGCCTTCAGACACCACCCTCTCCAGCGGTTTCCTTCGGCGCGGTGGCCACTTAGGGTTGCTCCAGCGCGAAGGCAAGCGAGGCCAGCCATGAATCCAACCATCCTCAGTTTCGCTTATCCGGACAGCTTGGTCCGCGAGTTCGAGCATTGGGTCGTTCTCGTTCGTCCCGATCAGGTAACGCTCGGTTCACTAGTGCTCGCGGCGAAGAGCGAGGCGACGGCATATGGCGACCTGCCGGGCGAAGCGTTCGCCGAGCAGGGCGAAATCGTCGGTGCGGTTGAGCGCGCTCTGCGAGCCTTCAGCGCGTACGAGAAGATCAATTACCTGATGCTGATGATGGTCGATCCGAACCCGCACTTTCACGTGATCCCGCGCTATTCGGAGACGCGCAGTTGGAACGGAATCGAGTTTCCCGACGCAGGGTGGCCGAAGGCTCCACAGCTCGGCAACGCCGTTGCGCTATCGCCCGAGCAGACTCGCGCGATGGCCGCGGAACTCATGGCTAACTTCCGGTAACTACTTTGCCGGTAACGATTGTTTAATAGCTTGCACGATGTACGGGGGAAGCGCATCGTCGCGCTGGGGAGAGCATTCAATGGCGAGTCGGCGTTCCAAAACGCCCGCGCCGGGTGTGTCGCTGCGCGATACTTTGGTCAGCGCAGGCCTTGACCCGTCTCTGGCTGACCTGCTCCAAAAGATGCCCAACAAGATCGTGCAGGTCGATCCGCGCAGGCCTTTCCGCGACCCGGGTGCGCAGCGCGATGAAGTGATGTTCGTCCGCTCCGGAATTCTGGCGAAATACAAGACTGACGGGTCGGGCCGCCGCCAGATCGTCGCATTGCGCTTTGCCGGCGAAGGAATCCTGCCGCGCGACGGGCCCGCCGGTTACGGCATTCAGGCCATCGTCAAGAGCGAGGTGATGGTCGGCAAGGCGAAGGACTTCGATCCGATCGTCGATACCCATCCCGAGCTGCAACGCTTCTTCTGGCGTTTGATCCAGCGCAACGAATCGATCGGATACGAATGGCTGGTCAATTGCGGCCGGAGGGATTCAACCGCCCGCGTCGCGCATTTGCTGTGCGAAACGGCCGCCCGGATGCACGTGAACAACACCAAGATGACCAACCCCTTCACTCAGCAGCAGATTGCCGACATCACCGGGCAAACCTCGGTCAACGTCAATCGCGTTTTCGCCGACATGGAACGCCAGGGGCTCATCAAGCGGTCCGGCCGCGAGATCCAGTTCACCGACTGGGCCGAGATGCGCCGCGTCGCGAGCTTCCAACCAGCCTATCTGGATTAGAATAGGCTCCGTCCCCTCGCTGCACTCGGGATCGCCGGCTTCGCCATGCCCCCGGCATGGCTGCAGGCGGCAATGGTGGGCGCGGTAGGGTTTGAACCTACGACCCCACCCGTGTGAAGGGTGTGCTCTACCACTGAGCTACGCGCCCGCCTGATCGCGGAAAGCGGCGGATATAGTGGCCCTAAGTCCGCTGTCCAGCAGCGGCTATTGAACCGCGTCCTTGAGCACCTTGCCGGGGCGGAATTTCGGTTGCGAGGTCGCCTTGATCTGCATCGGCTCGCCCGTGCGGGGATTGCGGCCCGTCGACGCCTTGCGCCGCGTAACCGAGAAATTGCCGAACCCGACCAGCCGGACTTCGTCGCCCCGCTTCAGGGTCGATGTGATGACTTCGAGCATCGTTTCGACTGCGCGCATTGCATCATTGCGGCTGAGCCCTGCGCGATCGGCGACATGTCCAATCAATTCCTGCTTGTTCATGGGCCCGGCTCCCTCGATCCCCGCGCCGAGACTCGGGGGCGCGAAGCGACCGACTTTAAGTCAAGACACCCCCTCAGTGTCCAGCACTCAGTGACGGATCGGAAGCCCCGTTTCGGGACTCGACGGATGAACCGGCGGCTCGGCCGCATGCTCGTCCGCGTCGGTCCACTCGATCGCATGGAGCGGCGCTACGAGAGCCCGAGAAAGAACCTCGTCGACATGGTTCACCGGCACGATCTCCAGCGCCTCTCTCACGCTTGCGGGAATTTCCACGAGATCCTTTTCGTTTTCGCCCGGAATCAAGACCGTGCGGATTCCGCCGCGTAGCGCCGCGAGCAGTTTCTCTTTTAGTCCGCCGATGGGGAGCACGCGGCCGCGCAGCGTGACCTCGCCGGTCATGGCGACATCGCGGCGAACCGCCGTTCCGGACAGAGTCGAGATCATGGCCGTCACCATGCCGATGCCGGCTGACGGGCCGTCCTTCGGGACAGCGCCTTCAGGCAAGTGGACGTGAATATCCTTGCGGGCGAAAATCGACGGCTTGACGCCATAGGCCGGAGCCCGCGCCTTGACGAAGCTCATCGCCGCCTGGATCGACTCCTGCATCACCTCGCCGAGCTTACCGGTGGTCTTGATCTGGCCCTTGCCGGGTACCGTCACCGCCTCGATCGTCAGCAGCTCACCGCCAACCTCCGTCCAGGCGAGGCCCGTGACTGCGCCAATCTGGTCCTCTTCTTCACCGATTCCGTAGCGGAATTTCCGGACCCCGAGGAAGCTGCCCAGATTCTCCGGCGTCAGCTCCACTTTCTCGATCTTACCTTCGAGAATCTGCCGAAGCGACTTGCGCGCGACCTTGGCCAGCTCACGCTCGAGAGTACGGACACCCGCCTCGCGCGTGTAATGCTGGATCATTTTCCGCAGCGCTTCGTCCGTGTAGGTGACTTCGTCCGGCTTGAGGCCGTGAGCCTCCATCTGCTTCGGGATCAGGTGGCGCTTGGCGATCTCGACCTTCTCATCTTCCGTGTAGCCTTCGAGCCGGATGATCTCCATCCGGTCCATGAGCGGCTGCGGCATGTCGAGCGAGTTCGCGGTCGTGACAAACATCACGTCCGAAAGGTCATAGTCCAGTTCGAGATAATGGTCCTGGAAACGGTTGTTCTGTTCAGGATCGAGGACCTCCAAAAGAGCCGATGACGGGTCTCCCCTGAAGTCCTGGCCAAGCTTGTCGATTTCGTCGAGCAGGAACAACGGGTTCGATGTTCCCGCCTTCTTGATGTTCGAAATGATCTTGCCGGGGAGCGAGCCGATGTACGTCCGGCGGTGGCCCCGGATCTCGGCTTCGTCGCGGACTCCGCCAAGCGACTGGCGAACAAACTCGCGGCCCGTCGCGCGCGCGATCGATCGGCCGAGCGACGTCTTGCCGACGCCGGGCGGACCGACGAGGCAAAGGATCGGGCCTTTGAGCTTGTTTGTCCGGGCCTGGACCGCGAGATATTCGACGATCCGCTCCTTGACCTTCTCGAGGCCGTAATGGTCCTCGTCGAGCACTCTTTGCGCCTCGGCAATGTCTTTCTTCAGCTTCGACTTCTTGCCCCACGGCAGGCCGAGCAGGACATCGAGATAATTGCGCGCGACGGTTGCTTCCGCCGACATGGGCGCCATCGCACGGAGTTTCTTCA
>Ga0207647_10004305_pt1 | contig 10558 bp, 8 predicted proteins | sample KBSCornC2_FD_184295 | JGI IMG/M metagenome (GOLD analysis project Ga0207647, IMG submission 184295) | Corn rhizosphere microbial communities from Kellogg Biological Station, Michigan, USA - C2 (SPAdes) (version 2) | ecosystem: Host-associated > Plants > Roots > Rhizosphere ...
AACGCCGACTGGTCCGACCCGGACGTCGTCCGCGTCGGCGACGACTTCTACCTCACCGCCTCCAGCTTCGGCCGCGCCCCCGGCCTTCCGCTGCTCCACTCCCGCGACCTGGTCAACTGGACGCTGGTCGGACACGCGCTGCAACGCCTGGAACCCGCCGTCGAGTTCAGGACCCCGCGCCACGACTGCGGGGTCTGGGCCCCCTCGCTACGCCACCACGACGACCGCTTCTGGATCTTCTGGGGCGACCCCGACCAGGGCATCTTCCAGATCAACGCCCCGCAGATACGCGGCCCGTGGACCCGCCCGCACCTGCTGAAGGCCGGCAAGGGACTCATCGACCCCTGCCCCCTGTGGGACGAGGAGACCGGCGAGGCCTATCTCGTGCACGCCTGGGCCAAGTCCCGCTCCGGCGTCAAGAACCGCCTCACCGGCCACCGTATGCACCCCCACGGCACCGAACTCCTCGACGAGGGCAAGCTGATCGTCGACGGCGACCGCATCCCCGGCTGGTTCACCCTCGAAGGCCCCAAGCTCTACCAGCACGACGGCTGGTTCTGGATCCTCGCCCCGGCCGGGGGAGTGGAGACCGGCTGGCAGGGCGCCCTCCGCTCGCGCGGCTTCTTCGGGCCGTACGAGGAGAAGATCGTCCTGGAGCAGAAGGACACCGACGTCAACGGCCCCCACCAGGGCGGCTGGGTGCGCACCCCGTCCGGCGAGGACTGGTTCCTGCACTTCCAGCAGAAGGGCGCCTACGGCAGGGTCGTGCACCTCCAGCCGATGAGCTGGGGCACGGACGGGTGGCCGGTGCTCGGCGACGACGGTGCGCCCGTCGCCGTACACAGGAAGCCCGACCTGCCGCCCCAGCCGGCCGCCGCGCCCGCCACCGACGACGACTTCCCCGGCGGACGCTTCGGCCGCCAGTGGTCGTGGACCGCCAATCCCCAGGACGGCTGGGCCACCCAGCACTCCGGCGACGGGCTCCGGCTGACCTGCGTCCGCTCGCCCGACGCACACGACCTGCGCAAACTCCCGAACGTCCTCACCCAGCGGCTGCCCGGCACGCCGTCGGCGGTCGAGGTGGAGCTGAAGCTGCACAGCGAGGAGCCGGGGGCGCGGGCCGGTGTCGCCGTCCTCGGGGACGCGTTCAGCTGGATCGGGCTCCAGCGGGGTGCGGACGGGACGGTCCATCTCGTGCACCGGTTCGCCGAGGGGGTGGCGGAGCAGGAACGGGACGCCGACCACCCGCGGCTCGCCCCCGAGGGGCGGGTGCGGCTGCGGATCGAGATCGGCGCCGGTGCGCGCTGCCGGTTCTTCTACGACCTCGGGGACGGCCCGCGCCTGTCCGGTCCCGTCTTCGCCGCCACCCCCTGGCGCTGGGTCGGCGCCCTGCTCGGCCTGTTCGGCCTCGCGCCCGTCGGCTCGGGGCACGCCGGGGCGGCAACCTTCACGCACTTCAGGATCGACCCCTTGTCACCCGTCGTACCCGAGTAACCCACCGCATCCGTACGCCTGTTGGGAGCCGCAATGACGCAGCACCTTCATAGCAAGCGCTTGCCGAGACCGGGGGCCGGCAAGGTGCTGGCCGCCGTGATCGGTTTGGCGGCCGCGTTGAGCCTCGGGACGATCGGACAGGCCAGGGCTGCGACCCCGGCGAGCGCTTCGGCCTCGGTCTCGGCCGACGCCGACCGCTTCAGCGACCAGCCGCACGGCTTCGCCTCCCTCGCCGGGGGCACCACCGGCGGTGCGGGCGGCAAGATCGTGACGGTCACCGACCAGGCCTCGCTGGCCAAGTACGCGGCGGCCGAGGACCCGTACATCATCCGCGTCTCGGGATCGATCGCCGTCGAGCCCTTCGGGTCGAACATCGTCGTCGGCTCGAACAAGACCATCATCGGCGTCGGCGACTCCGGCGAGATCGTGCACGGGGAACTGCACCTCGACCCCGGCACGCACAACGTCATCATCCGCAACCTGACGATCCGGGACTCCTACGTCGAGGGCGACTGGGACGGCAAGACGCAGGACTTCGACGCCATCCAGATGGACACGGTCGACCACGTCTGGATCGACCACAACCGCCTCACGCACATGGGCGACGGGCTGATCGACCTGCGCAAGGACAGTCAGTACATCACCGTCTCCTACAACCAGTTCAGCAACCACAACAAGGCGTTCGGGATCGGCTGGACGACGAACGTCAAGACCCAGGTCACCATCGACCACAACTGGTTCACGGGCACCAAGCAGCGCAATCCTTCCGCGGACAACTGCGCCTACGCCCACCTCTACAACAACTACCTGTCGGCCCAGGTGTCCGACGGCGACCCGGTGTGGACGTACGGGAACTGGTCGCGCGGCCACACCAGGATGGTCATCGAGAACAGTTACTACGACGGCGTCCAGCACCCCTATCAGGCCGACGCCACCGCCGAGTTGGTGCAGCGCGGGTCGATCCTGAAGAACACCACCGGGCGCACCGACGAGTGGGGTGCCGCCTTCGATCCGCGGGAGTTCTACGACTACCGGCTGGATCCGGCCGCTGCCGTGCCGGCGCTGGTGACGCGGTTCTCGGGGCCGCAGAAGCGGATCGGTGTGACCCTGCACGTCCCGGGCGACTATCCGACCGTGCAGGCCGCCGTGGACGCCGTGCCCGACGGGAACACCGTGCCCGTGACCGTCGCCGTCGCGCCGGGCACCTACCGCGCGAAGGTCTACATCCCCGCGACCAGGCCGAACATCGTGCTGCAGGGGACTGGACACGACCGCTCCGACACCGTCATCGTCTACGACACGCCTGCCGCGTACGGCGGTTCGACGGGCAGTGCGACGGTGCGGATCGCCGCGAACGACGTCACCGCCCGCAACCTCACCTTCAGCAACGACTTCGACGAGGCCGCGGTCGAGCTGAACGGCGAGCAGGCGCTGGCCATGGGGACACCCCGATGAGGTGCCCCCATGGCCAGTGGGTGCGTGCAACCAGGACACGCTGTTGGCCCGACCTCGCCAGCAGCGAGGTTCCGGTCATCACTGACTCGGCTTCCTGCTTCGCAGCGTCCTGCCGTCCACGTACGTGCAAGGGACGGTGTGCCGCCCAACGGTCTTACGTTCGCTCCACAGGCCACATCCACCAGCCCGGCGGAATGTCCGACAACTTGGTTTTCGCCGACGGATGTAGCTCATCGTATCAGAGCAGCTACCCAGTGTTTCCGGGCGGTGAATCGGAGGCCGTCGCCCAGGTGCTGATCCGGGACACCGAGCTGCCGGCCGCGGTCAAGTCCTCGCCGTGGACCGACATGAGCGGGTTCTCGTGGAAGGACGCCCGGTTCGCCGAGTACCGGAACCACGGGCCGGGAGCGGGTGTGACCACCGACCGGCCGCAGATGAGCGACGCCGACGCGAAGACCCGCACTGTCGCCGACTACCTCAAGGGCAACGACAACTGGGCGCCGTACGCCCGCCGTTGATCGGTTTCCCGCAGCAGACCCCCCACAACTTCATATCTCCGTTGGATCCAGAAGAAGAGAGCCGACCAATGAAGAGCAGCATCCGCAGAAGCAGGCGCGCGGCCGTCGCCGTCGCCCTGGGCTCCGTGCTCGCGCTGACCGCCACCGCCTGCGGCGACGACGGCAGCGGCAGCGCGGGGGACAAGGGCAACGAGGGTTCCGGCAAGGGCGAGATCACCTTCTGGGACAACAACGGCGGTGTCCGGACCGACATCTGGAAGCAGATCATCGCCGACTTCGAGAAGAAGAACCCGGACATCAAGGTCAACTACGTCGGCATCCCGGCCGCGAGCGCCCAGTCCAAGTACGACACCGCGATCCAGGGCGGCGGCCTGCCGGACGTCGGCGGCGTCGGCACCGCGATGCTCGCCGAGGTCGCCGTCCAGGGCGCGTTGGAGCCGTTGGACAGCCGTCTGGCGAAGAGCTCCCTCAACGGCAAGCTGAGCCAGAACCTGCTCGAAAGCAGCAAGGCCGCGGGCGGCGGCGACAAGCTGTACCAGATACCGACCTCGTCCAACAACGGCACGCTGTGGTACCGGACCGACCTGTTCATGAAGGCGGGTCTGGACGCACCGACGACGTGGTCGAAGTTCTACACGGCCGCGGACAAGCTCACCAACAAGAGCAAGAACGAGTTCGGGTTCACCATTCGGGGTGGCGAGGGCTCCATTGCGCCGGCGCTCGACGCCTCGTACAGCCAGAGCGGGATCACCTCGTTCTGGAACGGCGACAGGACGACGGTCAACGACCCGAAGAACGTTGCCGCGCTGGAGAAGTACGTCGCGCTCTACAAGAAGGACACCCCGTCCGCCGACGTCAACAACGACTTCACCAAGATGGTCGCCCAGTGGGACAGCGGCACGATCGGCATGCTGAGCCACAACCTGGGTTCGTATCAGGACCATCTGAAGGCGCTGGGCGCGGACAAGTTCCGCGGGCTGCCCAACCCGACGCAGGACAACGGCACCCGGGTGCAGATCTCCAACCCGGTCGACGGGCTGAGTGTCTTCAAGTCCAGCAAGAACAAATCGGCTGCCTGGAAGTTCGTCGAGTTCGCCGTCTCGCACGAGGAGAACTCCAAGTTCAACGAGTCCGCGGGGCAGATTCCGGCGAACACGGAAGCGGCGCAGGACGCGTGGATCCAGAAGGCCGAGCCCACGAAGTTGGCGGCTGCCGCGCTGAACGGGGCCGACACCAAGATCGTGCAGCTGCCGTACTACCTGCCGGACTGGAACACGATTTCCAAGGCCGACAACGAGCCGAACTTCCAGAAGGTGCTGCTCGGGAAGATGAGTGCGAAGGAGTTTCTGGACACGCTTGCCGATCAGTTGAACAAGGCGCAGGCGGACTGGAAGAAGAACCACTGAGAGCTCGGGTGGTTTCGGTTGTGGGGGACTGCGGGCCCGTCGTGGCTGGTCGCGCCCACGCGGCGGAGCCGCATATCGATACGGCCCGCGCCCCTGAAAACCTGAAAGGTGAACGCTCGTGTCACTTACCCGCAGACAGGTCACCGCGGCTGCAATAGCTGCCGTTCCCCTCACTTTCACAGGCATCGGCACCGCGCAAGCAGCGCCGCGCCGTCGTACGCTCTACATCGCCGGTGATTCCACCGCCGCACAGAAGTACGCCGACGCCGCCCCCGAGACCGGGTGGGGCATGGCGCTCCCGTTCTTTCTGCACAAGGACCTTCCCGTCGCCAATCACGCGGTGAACGGGCGCAGTTCGAAGAGTTTCGTCGATGAAGGCCGGCTCGATGTCATTCTCGGGCTGATCAAGCCCGGCGACTTCCTCCTCATCCAGTTCGCGCACAATGATGAGAAGAGCGAGGATCCCACCCGGTACACCGAGCCCTGGACGACGTACCAGGACTACTTGCGGCTGTACATCGAGGGGGCGCGCTCGAAAGGTGCCCGGCCCGTGCTCGCGACCCCCGTCGAGCGCCGCAGGTTCGACGCGAACGGGAACGCCGTGCCGACCCACGGCGAGTACCCGGCGTCGATGCGCGCGCTCGCCGTGCAGGAGCGGGTGGCGTTGCTCGACATCGAAGCGCTGTCGCTCGCGCTGTGGCAGCGGCTCGGGGTCGAGGAGACGAAGGTCTACTTCAACTGGACCGCCACCGAGCAGGACAACACGCACTTCAATCCGCCGGGCGCGATCGCCGTGGCGCGGCTCGTGGCGCGGGAGTTGCTGCGCACGCGAGTGCTCGCGCCGCGGGACGTCATCCGGCTGAACGACGAGATTCCGACGTCCTGGATCACCTGGCCCGAGGCGAGCAGCGCCTCGGTCGCGTAACCAAGGAGAGCCGCACAGTGCGTACACAGATATGTCATGGACGCGTCATAGCTTCGCTCGTGGGGTGCACCGCCCTGGTGCTCGGCGTCACGGGAACCGCCTCCGCCCACGCCCAGGCCCGGGACCTCGGCCGGCAGACGCTCGGCACGAACGACGGCTGGGGCTCCTACGGCACCGGCACCACCGGTGGCGCGGCCGCCGACGCCGCGCATGTCTACACCGTCACCGACTGGGCCGGCTTCAAGGCCGCCCTCGCCGACGGCGGCAGCGCGCCGAAGATCATCAGAGTCAAGGGGACGATCGACGCCGACGGGCCGAGCTGCGCCTCCTTCGAGGCGCCGGGGTACGACTTCGCCACCTATCTGAAGACGTACGACCCCGCGGTCTGGGGCCACGACAAGAACCTGGACGGCGAGCCCGACAACAGTCCCGAGGGCCTGCGCCGCGCCTCCGAGGCCAACCAGGACGCCTACATCAAGGCCGCCGTACCCGCCAACACCACCATCATCGGCGTCGGCAAGGACGCCGGATTCAAGGGCGCCAGCCTGCAGATCAAGGCCGTCGACAATGTCGTCGTCAGGAACCTGACCTTCGAGAGCCCCCTCGACTGCTTCCCGCAGTGGGACCCGACCGACACCGCCGACGGCAACTGGAACTCCGAGTACGACAGCGCGGTGATCTACGGCTCCACGCATGTGTGGATGGACCACAACACGTTCACGGACGGCGAGCACCCGGACAGCACGCTGCCGTACTACTACGGCCGGATCTACGAGCAGCACGACGGCGAACTCGACATCGTCAAGGGCGCCGACTACGTCACGGCCTCCTGGAACGTCTTCGAGGACCACGACAAGACGATCCTGATCGGCAACAGCGACAGCGCCTCGACGGCCGCCGTCGACCGGGGGCATCTGAAGGTCACCTTCCACCACAACCTGTTCTCGAACCTGGTGGAGCGCGCCCCGCGGGTCCGCTTCGGGCAGGTCGACTCGTACAACAACCACTTCGTGGCCAAGGACGGCTTCTCCTACAGCTACGGCATCGGCATGGAGTCCCAGCTCGTCGCCGAGCACAACGCGTTCACGCTGCCGGACGGGGTCGGTGCCGGGAAGATCCTGAAGAAGTGGAAGGACTCGCCGCTCACCGCCGACGACAACTACGTCAACGGTGAGCCGGTCGATCTGATCGCCGTCCACAACGCCGAGGTGCCCACCGAGATCCTTCGCTCGGGCGCCGGCTGGACGCCGACCCTGCGTACGAAGGTCGATCCGGCCAAGGCGATCCCCGGAGTCGTCGACCACTGCGCGGGCGCAGGCAACCTGCGCTGACGCCCCCCGGCCGGGGCGCCCGACGCCCCGGCCGCTTCTCTCATGAGCCGCACTGCGAAGGAGCACCCGCATGCCCTCGCCTTCAGTTTCTCCTCAACTCCCCTTGTCCAGAAGGGGTTTCCTCGTCGCGAGCGCCGGGGCCGCCGCCGGGCTCGGCCTCGCGTCGGCGCCCGCGCGGGCCGACTCGGGGGCGCGCCCGTTCGGCCGGTACGGGTCCCCGGACCGCCGCCTCACGCCCGGCACCCTCTACGTCGACCGCCAGGGTCGCGGTGACTTCACCACCGTCCAGGCCGCCGTGACCGCCGCGAGCGGCACCGGCCGGACGCTGGTGCTCGCCCCCGGCGTCTACCGGGAGACGGTCGCCGTCGACGTCACCCGCACCGAGGCGACCTGGATCGGCGCCTCGGAGGACCCCCGTGACGTCGTGATCGTGTACGACAACGCGGCCGGCACCCCCAAGCCCGGCGGCGGCACCTACGGCACCACGGGTTCCGCCACCACGACCGTGCAGGCCGACGGCTTCACTGCCCGCTGGATCACCTTCGCCAACGACTGGCTGCGCGCCGACCACCCCGACATCACGGGCACGCAGGCGGTGGCCATCAAGGTGCAGGGCGACCGCAGTGCGTTCACCCACTGCCGCTTCCTCGGCCACCAGGACACCCTGTACGCCGACTCGATGGCGCTCGGCACCTTCGCCCGGCAGTACTTCGCGCACTGCCATGTCGAAGGCGACGTCGACTTCGTCTTCGGCCGGGCGACCGCGGTGTACGAGGACTGCCACTTCCGGACGCTGAACCGCACCGACCTGGCAGCCGCCCCGTACGGCTTCGTCTTCGCGCCCTCCACGGCGGTCGCCAACCCGCGCGGCTACCTGGTGACACACAGCCGTGTGAGCAGTGAAGCCCCGGACGCCTACTACAAGTTGGCCCGGCCCTGGGTGCCCGGCTCGGACCCCACCGCCCGCCCGATGCTCACCGTGCGGGACACCCGCCTCGGCCCCGGCATCGACGCGATCGCGCCCTACACCAACATGTCGGACGCCTATCCGTGGCAGAACCAGCGGTTCGCCGAGTACCGCAACAGCGGACCTGGCGCCGCGATCACGGTCCCCGAGAACCGGCCCCAACTCACCGACGCCCAAGCGGAGTCGGCAACCCGGGAGACGTACCTCGGTGACTGGAAGCCGTGGAAGGAGGAGTGCTGACATGCGCCGACGCACTCTTCTGGCGGGCATCACCGCAGGCCTGGCCGCCGTCGGAGCCGGCCCCGCCTTCGCGAGCGCCCGCCGTCCTGTCCTGCACGTCCGCCCCGGCGACTCCGTCCAGGCGGCCGTGGACGCGGTGGACGGGCCCGGCCGGACGATCGTCGTGCACCCGGGAACGTACCGCGAGGTCGTCGACATCCCTGTCGGCAAAGGTGAGTTGACGATCCGCGGCGCCACCTGCGACCCCCGCGACACCGTCATCGTCTTCGACCACGCGAACGGCACGAAGAAGTCCGACGGCACGACGTACGGGACGCCGGGCTCGGCCACCTTCACCTCCGCGGCCCCCGGACTGACCGTCCGCGACCTGACCCTCGCCAACGACTGGCTGCGCGCAGACCACCCGGACATCACCGGCACCCAGGCCGTGGCCGCGTACGTGACGGGTGACCGGTCGAGCTTCGAGAACGTCCGGCTCCTGGCCCACCAGGACACCCTCTTCGTCGACACGACCGCACTCGACGCCTTCGACCGGCAGCACTTCCGGCACTGCTACATCGAGGGCGACGTCGACTTCGTCTTCGGGCGGGCGACCGCCGTGTTCGAGGAGTGCCACTTCCACACGATGCAGCGGGACGTGACGTTCACCCCGAAGGGCATGGTCTTCGCTCCCTCCACCGCCCGCGCCAACCCGCACGGGATCCTCGCCGTCCGCTCCCGCATCACCTCCGGCGCCGAGGACGGGGCGTACAAGCTGGCGCGGCCCTGGGTGCCGTCGTACGAGACGACAGCCTGGCCGTCCCTCGTGGTCCGGGACACCCGGATCGGGTCCGGCATCGACCCGGTCACGCCCTACGTCAACATGCGGGACGCCTATCCCTGGCAGACCATGCGGTTCAGGGAGTACCGGAACACGGGCCCGGGAGCGGTGGTCGCGGTTCCTGAGAACCGCCCTCAACTCACTACGGACGAGGCCAGGTTGCACACCCGGGAGACGTACCTCGGCGACTGGCGGCCCGGTGCCTAGGTGCTCCGCGGGAGATGCAGCGACGGGCTGTCGATCGTCTGTCGGCCCGTCGTGGCTGGTCGCGCCCCGCGGCGGAGCCGCATATCGATACAGCCCCGCGCCCCTTCGGGCCGCCGCCGACCTCGTCGACGGCAACCTGCCCGACTTCCACCAAGCTCTCAAGGACGAGCTCGACTTCCCCCTCGCCTGGGGGACTTCCCTCCTCCACGACTTCCGGGCCTGGCGCCGCACCGCCCGCGCCAAAGTCGAGGAGCACCTCCTCGTCGCACGGCAGGACGGGACACCGTACGCCCCAGAGTTCGACGAGAGCGGTCAAGGGGAGGGTTTCACAAGGGAGTTGGTCACCCTCTCCCTCACCCGCTACGACCGCGTCCGCGCCTCCCTGCTCACCCCGCGCGGCACCGGGCCCTTCCCCGCCGTACTCCTGCTCCACGACCACGGCGCCAAGTTCGACATAGGGAAGGAGAAACTCGTCCGGCCCTGGTACGACGACACCCGTCTCGCCTCCGCACAGGCGTGGGCCGGCACATACTTCAGCGGCCGCTTCGTCGGAGACGAACTGGCCCGCCGCGGTTACGTGGTGCTGTGTGCCGACGCGCTCGGCTGGGGCGACCGCGGCCCGCTCGCCTACGACCAGCAGCAGGCCCTCGCCTCCAACCTCTACAACCTCGGCTCCTCCCTCGCCGGACTCATGGCCCGCGAGGACGCCCGGGCCGCCGGGTTCCTGGCCGGTCTCGACCGTGTGGACGCACGCCGGGTCGCGGCCGTCGGCTTCTCCATGGGCGCCTACCGCGCCTGGCAGACCGCCGCGCTGAGCGACGACATCGCGGCCACCGCCGCCGTCTGCTGGATGACCGGCCTGAAGGAAATGATGGTGCCCGGCAACAACACGCTGCGCGGGCAGTCCTCGTACTACATGCTCCATCCCGGGCTCGCCCGGTATCTCGACATCCCTGACGTGGCGAGCATCGGCGCCCCCAAGCCGATGTACTTCCTCGACGGCGAACAGGATGCGCTGTTCCCCGCCGAGGGCGTCCAGGCCGCCTACGCCAAGCTGCGCGCCGTCTGGTCCTCCCGCCACGCCGAGGAGCGGCTCCGTACCGAGACCTGGCCGGGGCTCGGCCATGTCTTCACGCAGCCCATGCAGGACGAGGTCTTCTCCTGGCTCGGCCGCGTCCTGTGAACGTCCCCCACC
>Ga0207647_10004306_pt1 | contig 10558 bp, 9 predicted proteins | sample KBSCornC2_FD_184295 | JGI IMG/M metagenome (GOLD analysis project Ga0207647, IMG submission 184295) | Corn rhizosphere microbial communities from Kellogg Biological Station, Michigan, USA - C2 (SPAdes) (version 2) | ecosystem: Host-associated > Plants > Roots > Rhizosphere ...
TGGCACAGCTACCGGGCCCTCGACGGCAGGCCCGCCGCCGGGGTGCTGGTGATCCGCACGCCGCGGTCCTGACTCAACGGCGCCGCGCACAGGGGACGCGCAGTACAGTGGCGACACGCTGCTGAGACACGGTGGCGGTCCTGAACACAGGCGTGCTTCCGTCAGGACACCTCCGGCAACCGAGGCCGGTCGACGGATCCGACGCTCTCGAATCGAGCGCACGATGTCGGTGCAGCAGGGAGCCCCGCCGTCCGGGTCGGGCGGGAACGGGGGGCGGTGACCCTCCCGGCCACGCCGCTGCCGCGGCCCACGCGCGACCCCGAGCTCCAGGACCTGTTCGACGCTCTGGTGCAGGCCAGGTCCGAGCACCGGCACGAGCTGGGCAAGCGGATGGACCCGACCCTGGTCCTGCTGACCCGCCGCGCGTGGCTGGCCGCGCTCGAGGCGTACGCCGACGCGCTGGCGACCCGCTGCCTGCCGACACCCCCGGCCGTGCACCGGGACATCGAGATCCTGAGGCTCCTCTGCGCCCACGTGGTGCCCCGGAAGGGCGGACCGTCCCAGCAGGCAGCGGTGCCGTGAGCGGCCGGCCGGCGACCCGCACCGGGGCGCCGGATCCTGCGGATTCATCGGTTGCCTCAGGCAACCGATAGACTGGTGCGCGATGTCCGCGACCCAGCCCCGCCGTCGGCCGACCGACCAGCAGCCTGCCGACGCCCCCGAGCACACGGGGGAGTACACCCACCGCCAGATCCTCACCATCATCACCGGCCTGATGATGGGCATGTTCCTCGGCGCCCTCGACCAGACGATCGTCTCCACGGCGATCCGGACGATCGCCGACGACCTCCACGGCCTGTCGATCCAGGCGTGGGTGACCACGGCGTACCTGATCACCTCGACGATCGCGACCCCGATCTACGGCAAGCTCGGCGACCTCTACGGCCGCAAGAAGCTGTTCATGTTCGCCATCTCGGTCTTCATCGCCGGCTCGGCGCTGTGCTCCTTCGCGACCTCGATGTACATGCTGGCGGCGTTCCGGGCCGTCCAGGGCATCGGCGCCGGCGGCCTGTTCACCCTGGTGCTGGCGATCATCGGCGACATCGTCTCGCCGCGTGAGCGCGCGCGCTACACCGGCTACTTCATGGCGACCTTCGGTACGTCGAGCGTGCTCGGGCCGGTCATCGGCGGGTTCTTCGCCTCCCACGCGGTGATCCTCGGACTGACCGGCTGGCGCTGGGTGTTCCTGGTGAACGTGCCGATCGGCATCGCGGCGCTGTTCGTCGTCTACCGCACGCTGCACGTGCACCACGTCCGTCGCGAGGCGCGGATCGACTGGTGGGGGGCGGTGACTCTCGTGGTCACCCTCGTCCCGCTGCTGACGGTGCTCGAGCAGGGTCGCGACTGGGGCTGGGCATCCGGACGATCCACGGCCTGCTTCGTGATCGCGGCCGTCGGGATGGTCGGGTTCGTCCTCGTCGAGACCCGGATGCACGACGCGGCCCTGATCCCGTTGCGGATGTTCCGGGTGCGCTCCATCTCGGTGGGCATCATCGCCAGCCTGCTCGTCGGCATGGCGATGTTCGGCGGGATCATGATCCTGCCGCTCTACATGCAGATCGTGCACGGCGCGACACCGATGGAGTCGGGCTTCCTGATGCTGCCGATGGTGGTCGGGATGATGAGCGCCTCGATCATCAGCGGCCAGGTGATCTCGCGCACCGGTCACATCCGCGGCTTCCCGATCTTCGGGTCGGGTCTGGCCGCGCTGGCCCTGCTGCTCCTGAGCCGGATCAGCGCCGACACCGACCTCGTGCTGGTGATGGGGGTGATGCTGGTGCTGGGGTACGGACTGGGCAACTGCATGCAGCCGCTGCTGCTGATCCTGCAGTCGTCGGTGCCGCCCCGGGACATCGGCGTCGCCACGGCCTCGGCGACGTTCTTCCGGCAGATCGGAGGCACGATCGGCGTCGCCGTGTTCATCACGCTGTTGTTCGCCACCGTCGGCGGCAACATCCACTCCGCGGTCGCGGACCAGTCGCAGGACCCGGGCTTCCGGGCGGCCGTCGCCCGCGCCGCCGCCAGCCACGACCCGGTCGAGCGCGGGGTCGGGCAGTCGATCCTGCATCCGAGCAACCACGGGGCCGTGGCCGCGGTGCAGGACGACTCGTCGTTCATACAGCGGCTCGACGCCACGCTCGCCCACCCGTTCAAGCAGGGCTTCGCGGTCTCCATGGACGGGGTGTTCCTGGTCGCCGGGCTGCTGATGCTGGTGGGCTTCCTGGTGCTGTGGCTGATGCCCCACGTAGAGCTGCGCGCGACCTCGGCCGCGGCCGCCGTACGCTCCGAGGCGGCTCCGACCGCCCCGGTCACCGACCAGGTCTGAGCGTAGACGCCTCGTCACCGGGCTCGGCCGGTGCCACCATGGTCCGAGGCCCTGTGTCTCGGGGCGTCTCGGGCCGGGCCTCCTGGCAGGCGGGAGACGCTGATGGACCTCAACACCTTGTACCACCGGACGGTGGAGGCCTGGGCCGACCGGGTCAACGCCGTACGGCCCGAGCAGTGGGAGGCGCCGACGCCGTGTCGCGGCTGGTCGGTGCGTGACCTGGTCAACCACGTGGTCGCCGAGGACCGCTGGACCGCGCCCCTGGTGCAGGGCTCCTCGATCGAGGAGGTGGGGAGCCGGTTCGACGGCGACCTCGTGGGCGACGACCCGGTCGGGGCGGCCCTCGACGCGGCCATGGAGGCGACGACCTCGGTGGCGGCCCGCCTCCCGACCGGTGGCACCGTCCGGCTGTCGTACGGCGAGGAGCGGCTCGAGGAGTACGTGCGGCAGCTGGCCGCCGACCACCTCGTCCACGGCTGGGACCTGGCCGCCGCCACCGCCGGGGACACCCGGCTCGATCCCCACCTGACGGCGGAGGTCGCCGCCTGGTTCGCCGAGCGCGAGGACGCCTACCGGGGTGCCGGCGCCATCGGGCCGCGCGGGGCGTCGTACGGGGGCGTGCAGGGCGACCTGCTCGCGGCGTTCGGCAGGGACGCCACCTGGGGTGAGGCCCATGCCTGCCTGGCCCGGCTGTCCGCCGCGTTCGGTGCCGGTGACGTCGACGCGATCACGGCGCTGATGACCGACGACTGCGTCTTCGAGGCGACCGGACCTGCGCCCGACGGCGTCCGCCACGAGGGTGCGGACGACGTACGGCGGGTGTGGGTGGACCTGTTCGGCCAGACCCGCGATCCGTCGTTCGTCGAGGAGGAGTCGTTCGTGGCCGGCGACCGCGGGGTGCTGCGGTGGCGGTTCGAGTGGACCGACGACGACGGCACGACGGGCCATGTGCGTGGGGCCGACGTGCTCCGGTTCCGCGCGGGACTGGTCTGCGAGAAGCTCTCCTACGTCAAGGGCTGAACCCGGCCGCCACGGGGGCGTCGCGCGGGCGACGCTGTGTTTGGATGGGTGGCATGAGCAGCTCGGACTCGATCGGCACGCCCACCGACCTCGACCCCGTGATCGCCGAGGCGGTCGACGGGGTGACCAACCGTTTCGGCGCCGAGGGGCTCGAGCAGATGATCGCCTACGCCGAGCGGTCGCTGGCCGAGGCCAGGCGAGCACTGCAGGAGCTGGGCGAGGCCGTCGACTGACATGCCGTCGTACCCTGGCGCCATGTCCGGCTCCACGACTGCCAGCGTCTTCCCCCGGCTCGAGCCGCGCCTGCCGTCGGTCTCCAAGCCCATCCAGTACGTCGGCGGCGAGCTGAACTCCACGGTCAAGGACTGGGACTGTGCCGAGGACGGCCCCACGGTGCGGTGGGCCCTGATGTACCCCGACGCCTACGAGGTGGGGCTCCCGAACCAAGGCGTGCAGATCCTCTACGAGGTGCTCAACGAGCGCGACTGGATCCTCGCCGAGCGGTCGTACGCCGTGTGGCCCGACATGGAGCGGGTGATGCGCGACGACGGGATCCCGCAGTTCACCGTCGACGGCCACCGGCCGGTGCGCGACTTCGACGTCTTCGGCATCTCGTTCTCCACCGAGCTCGGGTACACCAACCTGCTCAACGCCCTCGACCTCTCCGGCATCCCGCTGCACGCGGCCGACCGCGGCGACGACGACCCGGTGGTGATCGCGGGCGGGCACGCGGCGTTCAACCCCGAGCCGATCGCCGACTTCGTCGACGCCGCGGTGCTCGGCGACGGCGAGGAGATCGTGCTCGCCATCTCCGAGGTCGTGCGCGAGTGGAAGCGGGAGGACCGGCCGGGCGGGCGCGACGAGCTGCTGCGCCGGCTCGCCGTCTCCCAGAACGTCTACGTCCCGAAGTTCTACGACGTCGCCTACGGCGCCGACGCCACCATCGAGGCCGTCGTGCCCAACCGGCCGGGCATCCCGTTCCGGGTGCGCAAGCACACGCTGATGGACCTCGACCAGTGGCCCTACCCGGCCAAGCCGCTCGTGCCTCTGGCCGAGACCGTGCACGAGAGGTTCTCGGTCGAGATCTTCCGCGGCTGCACCCGGGGCTGCCGCTTCTGCCAGGCGGGCATGATCACCCGCCCGGTCCGGGAGCGGTCGATCGAGACGATCGGCTCGATGGTCGAGACGGGCATCCGCCGCTCGGGCTTCGAAGAGGTGGGGCTGCTGTCGCTGTCGAGCGCCGACCACACCGAGATCGCGGAGGTCGCCAAGGGGCTGGCCGACCGCTACGAGGGCTCGAACGTCTCGCTCTCCCTCCCGTCGACGCGGGTCGACGCCTTCAACATCACGCTGGCCAACGAGTTCTCGCGCAACGGCCGGCGCTCCGGCTTGACCTTCGCGCCCGAGGGCGGCAGCACCCGGATGCGGAAGGTGATCAACAAGGCGGTCGACGAGGAGGACCTGATCCGCACCGTCGCCACGGCGTACTCCAACGGCTGGCGGCAGGTGAAGCTCTACTTCATGTGCGGCCTCCCGACCGAGACCGACGAGGACGTCCTCGAGATCGCCGACCTCGCGACCAAGGTGATCGCCACAGGACGCGAGGCCAGTGGGCGCAACGACATCCGCTGCACCGTCTCGATCGGTGGCTTCGTGCCCAAGGCGCACACGCCGTTCCAGTGGGCCGCGCAGCTCGACCACGAGACCACCGACGAGCGTCTGCGCAAGCTGCGCGAGCTGGTGCGGGCCGACAAGAGGTACGGGCGCGCCATCGGCTTCCGGTACCACGACGGCAAGCCCGGAACCATCGAAGGCCTGCTCTCCCGGGGCGACCGGCGGGTCGGGCGGGTGATCGAGGAGGTCTGGCGCGACGGCGGCCGCTTCGACGGCTGGAGCGAGCACTTCTCCTACGACCGCTGGGTGGCGGCGTGCGAGCGTGGGCTCGCGGGCACCGGCGTCGACCTCGACTGGTACACGGTCCGCGAGCGTGGCTACGACGAGGTGCTGCCCTGGGACCACCTCGACTCCGGTCTCGACAAGGACTGGCTCTGGTCGGACTGGGAGGACGCTCTCGCCGTCGCCGCGGACCCGGACGCCGTTCCCGACGTCGAGGACTGCCGCTGGACGCCGTGCTACGACTGCGGCGTCTGCCCGGAGATGGACACCGAGATCCAGATCGGCCCCACCGGCCGTGAGCTGCTGCCGCTGACGGTCGTCTGACCCCCCTTTGGCCGGTCGCGGCAGCGGTGACCTCGAGCGTCAGACCGTGGCGGTGGGTTCGTCGACGATCTCGGCGGTCGCCGGGGGAGCGGCTCGGCCGCGACGGTTGACCAGGTAGGAGCCGGTGACCACGAGCACGAACCCGACGATCGTCCAGACGGTGACGGGCTCGTCGAGCACCATGGCGCCGGCGACCACCGCCACGGCCGGGTTGAGGTAGGTGATCGTGGTCGCCCGCACCGGCCCGACCTCGCCGACGAGGGCGAACAGCAGCATGAACGCCGCTGCGGTGCAGACCGCACCCAGCGCGACCACCGACCACACGACCTTCGCCGACGGCAGCGCACCCGGCACGCCGTCGGAGACCAGCACGACCGGCACGTAGACCACCGTGGTGATCGTCAGCGCGGAGGCCATGATCCCGATGCCGGGCAGCCCGTTCAGCGGCCGGCTCAAGATGGCCGGCCCCGCGGCGTACCCGATCACGACGACGCCGACCTCGGCCACCGACCGCAGGTCGGAGCCGCCGATGTCGAGACCGACCAGAGCCGCGACGCCGAGCACCCCGAGCCCGATCCCGGCCCACCCCGACCGGGTGAGCCGCTCGCCGTGCCCGGTGAGGAACGCGATCGCCAGCCCCGCCAGCGGGACGGCGGCGATGAGGAGTCCCGTGGTCGACGACGGGAGGTGGGTCTCGGCGCTGCCGAGCAGCACCCATGGGACCGCGATCTCGACCACCACGAACACCAGCAGCCATCGCCAGCGCGGGAGGAGCGGCCGGATGGCCCCGCGGCTGATCGCGATCGGCAGCAGGATCAGCGTGGCCAGGCCGCAGCGCCCGAGGACCAGTTGGGCCGGTGAGATCTCGTCGACGGCGACCTTGATCAGCAGGTACGGGATCCCCCAGGCGACTCCCAGGGTGAGGAACAGCAGAGCCGCGCGACGTGACACGAGCTCATCGTGCCGGATCCCACCGACGACCCGGAGGGTGGTCTCACCCCGGCCGGCACCCACGGCGTTCCGGCAGCGCGGATGTGGCCGTCAGCACTGCCCCTTCGGGCGCAGGACCAGCTCGGTGACCAGCGCGCGGTGGTCACTGGACGCCGAGGGCAGCACCTGGGTCGATCCGGGCAGGGCGGCGAAGTCGTTGTCGTAGAGGACGTAGTCGATGCGGTTGACGGGGGCGCCCTCGGGGACGGTGTCGCCACGGCCGGTGCCGCCCACCTCCTGCGCGTCGAGGAGGTACTGGCGCAGGATCCGCACGGGGAGGTCGCCCGGCCGCGAGTTGAGGTCGCCGGCCACGATCGTTGGGGCTGCCGTCCCGCGGATCACGCGCGTCACCGCGGCCGCCTGGCGGACGCGCTGCGCAGCGCCGCGCCGGTGACCCTGGCTGAGGTGGACCGAGTAGAAAGCCACCGCCCGGTGACCGATCCGCACGGTGGCGTGGAGCAGTCCTCGAGGCTCGCTGCGAGCCTGGCGGGGGAGCCGGACGTTCTGCTCCGACACGATCGGGAAGCGGCTCAGGATCGCGTTGCCGAACCGGCCGCCGTCGTGCCCGGAGAGGTTCGGCCCGTAGACCGCACGCAGTCCGGTCGCCCGGGCGAGGTACGACGGCTCGTCGGTCCGGCCAGAGCGCAGCATCCCGTTGTCCACCTCGTTGAGACTGACCAGGTCCGGCCTCGCCGCCCGGATCTCGGCGGCGATCTGGGCCAGTCCCGGACCGCCGTACCGGCTGATGCCGGCGTGGATGTTGAACTGCAGCACCCGGACGATCCGGGGAGGCCGGATCGGACAGCGGGGGTCCTGGTGGATCCGGACCGGCTGCAACGGGTCGCGCAGGTGGAGGCGAGCGTGGTGACCGCGCCCCGACGACCGGGCGGTGGGCGCCGTCGACGAGGGCGCCGTCAGGGCCGACGGAGTCGTCTCGTTCCGCGTCGACGCGGTGCCGCCCGGAGAGCCCAGGACCAGCGCCGCGATCCCGAGCCCAGCCACGAGGACGAGCACCACGGCGCCGGCGACCCACGCAGATCTCCAGGACACCTCGAGCCGAGGGTCACCGCCGCGTGGGCGGGGATCCTGGTCGCCGGACATGCCTCAACTCTGCCCCAGGCGTGCGGGAACGGCGCCCGGAAGCTGGTCCTCGAGGTACGCCGGCCGGCCGACGTAGGCGCCGACGACCATCAGGGGGACGACGAGCGCGAGCAGGAGCCAGAGGGGTGCCGTCCAGTGGCCGGTGTGGTCGTAGAGGGTCGCCATCAGGAACGGTCCCAGCGCGGCCATCAGGTACCCCAGCGACTGGGTGAACCCCGAGAGGGCGGCCGTGCCGTCGGGGGTGTGTGCCCGCAGGCCGATCAGGGTCAGCACCACCGGGAAGATGCAGCACCCGATCCCGATCAGCACCGCGGCCGGGACCGCATAGGTGTGCGCGTGCAGCAGCAGCAGCGTGTAGCCGACCAGGTAGCAGCTGAGCACCGTCAGGATCAGCCCGACCTGGTTGTCGAGCCGCGCGGAGAGGGCGGGGAGCCACAGCGACAGGGGGATGCTGACGCCGGCCACGATGCCGACCAGCAGGCCGGCCTGCCCGGCCGTGTAGCCGTTGTCCCGCCACAGCTGTGCGAACCAGCCGAAGATCGAGTACGCCTGGATCGACTGCAGCCCGAACACCAGGACCATGGCCCAGCCCAGACGGGTGCGCGCCACCGCACCGAACGAGATCGCGCGCTTGTCGCGATCCAGGTTGCGGTCGTGGGCGGACAGCGCGACCCACGGCACCAGGGCCACCGCGGCCGTGACCGACCAGACTCCGAGGCCGCCGCGCCAGCTCCCGGTCAGGTGCTCGACCGGCACCGTGAGCAGGAAGGCGGAGGTCAGGCCGCAGGCCAGGGCGGTGGTGTACATCGCGGTCGCCCGGCCGATCCGATCGGGGAAGTGCAGCTTGACCAGCGAGGGGATCAGCACGTTGGCGGTCGCCATGCCGCCCAGGGCGAGCGCGGACAGGACGAGGAACACCAGATCGTCGTGCGCGGCGGCGCGACCGGCGAGACCGAGAACCACCGCGACCAGCGAGCTCGCCGCGGCGCGGTGCAGGCCCACCGCGTGCGCGTACGCCGGTGCCAGCGCGCCGAACACCGCGAACGCCAGCACCGGCAACGAGGTGAGCAGCCCCGCCTCGGGACCCGACATCGACAGCCCGTGCCGCACCTCCTCGAGCACCGGCCCGACGCTGACGGCCGCCGGACGGAGGTTGAAGGAGAGGAGTACCAGCCCGACCACGACCAACGTGGTACGACGGGCGGCGGGCACCGCGCGATCGTCGCACCCGGCCCCCGACCCCGTCACATCGGTGTCGGCGGGCGCGGGCACGATGGGTGGGTGGGTGAGACCGAGGTGGCCCGGCACGTCGACGACGCGGAGCGGAGGGCGCGCCTGGGGATCCGGCACGCGCTGGCCGCGCCGGTCGCCGACACGCTCGCCGCGGCCCGTGCGATGACGTGTCTGCACGCCACCGAGCCGGCGTCGGTGCATCTCGCGGCGTGGGCCCGGTGCGGTGCCACGCGAGCCGACGTCGACACCGCCCTCTACGACGATCGCTCGGTGGTCAAGCAGCTGGCGATGCGCCGCACCGTCTTCGCCTTCCCGCGCGAGCTCCTGCCGGCCGTCTGGGGCAGCGCGAGCGCCCGCGTCGCCGGCCAGCAGGTGCGCCGGATGGCCAAGGAGATGGAGTCGGCCGGCATCGCCACCGACGGTGCCGCGTGGGCGCGCGAGCACCTCGACCTGGTCCGCCGGATGATCGACGACGGCCCGCTGACCACGGCGCAGGTGCGCCTGGCGCTGCCCGCGCTCGATGCTCGCGTGACGCGTGGCACGGGTGCCTACCGGACCGACGTGGCCGTGGCTGCGTCGGTCATCGTGGCCCTGGCCGCGTCGGGGGCGATCGTGCGCGGAGACAACGACGGAGGCTGGAAGCTCTCCCGGCCGCGGTGGACCAGCGCCGAGCAGTGGCTGGGGGAGCCGGCCCGGGCCCTGCCCGAGCCTGAGGGGTACGCCGCGCTGGTGACGGCCTGGCTGCGCTCCTTCGGACCCGGCACCGAGGCCGACCTGGTCTGGTGGCTCGGCGCCACGAAGGCCGCCGTACGCCGCGCGCTGGCCGCCGTCGAGGCGGTCGCGGTCTCCCTCGACGGTGGTGCGACCGGCTGGCTGCTCCCCGACGACGTCGACCCCGTGCCCGACCCCGGGCCGTGGGCGGCGCTGCTGCCGGCGCTCGATCCCTCGACCATGGGCTGGAAGGAACGCGAGTTCCACCTCGGTCCCCATGCCGGCCGGGTCTTCGACCGCAACGGCAATGGCGGCCCCGCGGCGTGGTACGCCGGCCGGATCGTGGGCGTCTGGTGCCAGCAGGAGGACGGCCGGGTCGAGGTCCTCCTGGTCGAGGACCTGCCCCGGGAGGCCCGCCGCGCCCTCGACGCCAGGGCGGAGGAGCTGACCGAATGGCTCGGTGGTGACGTCGTCCGGTCGATCTACCTCTCGCCCCTGGCCCGGGAGCACCTCGCCGCGCGCTGACCCGGGAGACCCCCACTAGCCTGGACCGGTGCGCGACCAGCCGGAGCAGCAGGCTCCTCCCGTCCAGAGGTTGCGCGTGCACTACGCCAAGCGGGGGAGGCTGCGCTTCACCAGTCACCGCGACTTCAGCCGCGCCTTCGAGCGTGCCCTCGTGCGAGCGCGGATCCCGATGGCGTACTCCTCGGGGTTCAGTCCCCACCCCCGCATCTCCTACGCGGGGGCCTCGCCCACGGGCGCGGCCAGCGAGGCGGAGTACCTCGAGATCGGTCTCGCGGAGACGGTCGATCCCGACTGGCTGGCGGCGGAGCTCGACGCGGCGTTGCCCGAGGGCCTCGACGTCGTCAGGGTCGTCGTGGCGGGTCCGGGCAGCCT
>Ga0207647_10004308_pt1 | contig 10553 bp, 8 predicted proteins | sample KBSCornC2_FD_184295 | JGI IMG/M metagenome (GOLD analysis project Ga0207647, IMG submission 184295) | Corn rhizosphere microbial communities from Kellogg Biological Station, Michigan, USA - C2 (SPAdes) (version 2) | ecosystem: Host-associated > Plants > Roots > Rhizosphere ...
TGCGCATCGACTGTTCGCCGGGCATCAGCGCGACCACCGGACAGGCGATGTTGAGCGAGATGCCGGTGCCGGTGCCGTCGATCCCGCTCGCCGCGAGGATCCGGCTCGACGCCATCGTACCGGCCGCGACCACCACGCCCTCTCGCGCGCGGATGAAATGCTTGCGGCCGTCGGCCAGCACGACCTCGACTCCGGTCGCGCGCCTTTTGTCCCAGTCGAGCGGGGTTTCCCAGCGGATCGCCGTGACCTTGGTGTCGGCCAGGATATGCGCGCCGCTCCTGCGTGCGTCGAGCAGGAAGGACTGCGCCATGCCTTGCTTGCGGCCATAGGGGCAGCCGGTGTTGCAATAGCCGCAATAAGCGCAGGCCGCGCCGGCGGAATCGGGGCCGTAATTCTTGCTGAACCAGGGAGTGGGGGAGGCCTGGTCGCCGGGACGGCCAGTCGCTGCCGCATGCGCCGCCCATCCGCGTTGCAGGTGCGGACCGTTGTTGCGCCCGGCGCGAGGGTCGATCGGGCCGACCGACAAGCGTTGTTCCACTGCATGATAAGCGGCATCGAACCGGCCGCGGTCGACTGGCGCGCCGAGCTCGGCCCATTTGGCGAAGATGTCGGGGGCGTCGGGATGCGTCAGTCCGGGCTGGTTGACGCGCAGGCAAATCCCGTTGTTGAGCACGGTCGACCCGCCGACGACGCGGCCCTGGAACACGACGACGTCGTGATCGCGGCTGGTCTGCACGCCGCCATCGACGAACAGCCGCGCGGTCATTTCCCATTCGCGATGATTGATCTTCGAGGAAGGGTAGAAGGGGCCCGCCTCGATCACCAGAACATCGTGCCCCTGGGCGGCGAGCGTCGCCGCGGCGACGGCGCCGCCGGCCCCCGATCCGATCACGATCACGCCGGCTTCGTCCGGCGCCTCGGTCAGGATGTCGGCGTCGGTCAGATCGCGGCCTGGAAAGTCGGTGATCGGCACTTCGCCAGGCGCTGAGCGATCGCGATGCGCGGGCAAGGTGAAACCAATCTGCGCGAATACCGGGTTGTCGCGATTATCGTCCTGGGTCTCGCCCTGCCAATGGCCGTAATAGCCGGCATAGACGACGCTGCGCACGCGGGCGAGATCCTGCATCAGGTCGTTCTTCGTGCGTTCGAGCCGGCGCGCGACTTGGCGCGCGCGCCAGGCCGGGCTGAGGATCAGGAATAGCGGCCCGCCCATCACCAGGCAGAGCAGATAGAGGCTGAGCCCGATCTCGGTCGCCTTGCCGCCCTTCACCAGCGCGAACTGGCGCTGGAGGTTGGCGACCACCTGGCTCGAGGGGATCGCCATGTCGGTATCGTGGAACAGTGCTTCGGCCAGCGCCTTCAGGATTGCGGCCTGGACGAAATTGAACGGCTTCCCCATGCCCTTACTCCCCCGCTGCAAGGTCAGTCGGGCTCGGTCATAGCCGGTTTGTTGGCCACCCGAAATCGCGTTTGAGGTCACAATGGGGAGAAGTGACTCTACACCTCCCACCATCCATCTTTGTTGGGCGTCCACCATGGCGCGCCGGCGGTGATGCGCGCGGCGAGCCCGGATTCCCGAGACAACACGAGCGGCAGGCCGGTTTGCGCCGCCAGGCGTTCGACGTCGGCGTCGGAAAAGTCGGTCGGCATCCCGCCAGCCTCGCGACAGGCGAGACGAAAGAGTTCCATCTCCTGTCCCCAGAAATAGAGCGAGCTCGCGCCGATATTGGCCTGAAGGCGGTGGACGTCGTCCCATTTGCCGGGCTCGACGATCTTGGCCCAGATGTCCGCCTGGAGGCTGTCGACCGCGGCGTCGGGGCGCCAGTCGAAGGCGTCGGCATTGACGATCGTTACCTTGTCGCGGGCGGCGCTGGGAAGCTGGTCGAAAACGCCCTGCTCGGCGATCAGCGCGATCACGTCGGCGTCCCGCTCAATCACGGTGACGCGATCGACTTTGGGGTTCAGCGCCACATTGGCCGCGGCCCAGCCCATGCCCAGCCCGAGCACCACGGTATGGCCGCTTGCGGCGGCGATGCCGATTTCCTGGCTTTCGACCTCCATCGGGACGATCGACATCCAGGTGGCGTCGCCGTCGCGGACGGGGCCGCTGAGCACCGCACTGCCCAGCGTGGCATAGGTTTGTCCCCAATATCCACGTCCGGCCGCGAGGAACGCGACCCGTAGCGACCATTCGCCCCAAGTACCGGCGCGATAATGCGGCAGCCACAGACTGGTCGTGAACTGACCGAGCAGGTCGATCGGACTGATCGCTTCCGGATCGTACGTCACGACGCAGTCGGCTGGACGTGTGCGTAGCTGTCGGGCCGTTCGCTCACACCGTTTCCAGCGCCGCCGCGAAATCGGCGATCAGATCGTCGGCATCCTCGACGCCGATCGAGATGCGGACCAGATTGTCGGTAATCCCCAGCGCCTGTTTGCGCGCGTCGGGCACCGACAAATGGGTCATTCCGGCGGGATGCGACGCCAGCGTTTCCGTCCCACCCAGGCTGACCGCCAGCTTGGCGATCTTGAGCGCGTCGAGGAAGGCAAATGCCTCTTTCTCGCCGCCCTTGAGGTAGAGCGAGAAAGTCGACCCGGCGCCCGAGCAATGCCGCTCGTAGATATCCGCCTGGCGCTTGTCCTTGCCGTCCTTGAGGAAGCCGAGATAGCCGACCTTCTCGACCTTGGGATGATCGCGCAGGAATTCGCAGACCTTGACGGCATTCTCGCCGGCGCGGCTCATTCGCAGTTCGAGCGTCTCCAGGCTGCGCAGCAGCATCCAGGCGGTGTTGGGATCGCAGATCGTGCCGATCGTGTTGCGCATCAATCGGATCGTGTTGATGTGCTCCTTCGACCCGAGCACGCCGCCTGCGACGAGGTCCGAATGGCCGCCGGCATATTTGGTCAGCGAATAGACGACGATGTCGGCGCCATGTTCGAGCGGCTTGTGCCACAGTGGCCCCAGGAAGGTATTGTCGATCGCGATCGGCGGCTTGTTGGCGCCGGTGAAGATCGCGTCGCGGCTGGCGGCGACCGCCTCGACATCGACCAAAGCGTTGGTCGGGTTGGCCGGGCTTTCGAGATAGATCAGCGGGACATTGCCCGACGACGCCTTTTGCAGCACCGCGTCGATCTCGGCGCGCGTCGCGCCGGCCGGGAAGTCGAGCCAATGGACGCCGAAGCGACCAAGAATGCGTGCGATCAGCGTCTCGGTCGCAGCGTAAAGCGGACCCGAATGGACGATCGTGTCGCCGGGCTTGACCATGGCGAGAAACAGGGTCGCGATTGCCGACATACCTGAGGAGAAGGCAAGCGCATCCTCGGCGCCTTCCCAGATGCCCAGGCGATCCTCGAGGATTTCCTGGTTTGGGCCGTTGAAGCGCGAATAGACCAAACCCTCGGCGCCACCCGGGCGCTTACCCGTCACGCCCTCGAAATGGCGCTTGCCGGCGGCGGCGTTGGGGAACACGAAGGTCGAGGTCAGGAAGATCGGCGGCTTGAGCGATCCTTCGGACAGTGTCGGATCATAGCCATGGCCCATCATCAAGGTCGATGGCTTGAGTTGCCGCCCGCCGATCGATGCCGGCTCGGTCTTCTTGGGTGCGAGGGCCTCGACCCCGGTCAAATCGGCTTCGGTCTGGGTCGGCTTCTTGGACATCATCTACTCCTTTGGCCGACGCTGTAGCGCCGTGTGGTTTCAGAAGAAACTAAATCCCGATGATCGAAATCTGTCGTCCATAATCGGGCTCACCCCGGTGCGTCGCGCGGCGGAAGCTGTAGAAACGATCCGCGTCGGCATAAGTGTCGAGCCCCATCATTTCGATGGTCGGCACCCCGGCGGCGGCGAGGCGATGCGCGACATAGCCTTCCAGGTCGAACTGGGCATGGCCCTCACGGCCCGACGTGAAGAAGCGTTCGTTGGCGGGGTCCTCGGCCTCGAAGCGGCGCTGGAACGCCTCGTCGACTTCATAACTGGCGCGCGCGATGCACGGGCCGATCGCGGCGACGATGCGGTCGCGGTCGGCGCCGAGCTTTTCCATCGCGGCGACGGCCGCGTCGGTGACGCCGCCGATCGCGCCTTTCCATCCGGCATGCGCCGCACCAACGATCCCGGCATCGCGATCGGCGAGCAGGACAGGCGCGCAATCCGCGGTCAGGATGCCGAGCGCGAACCCGGGACGGTCGGTCACCATCGCGTCGGCATGCGGCCGATCGGTATCGTCCCAGGTCGTGGCGAGCGTCACACAGTCCGCTGAATGGACCTGATAGAGTGTGACGAGCTCGGCGCCCGGCAGCACCGCGGCGACCGCACGGCGGCGATTCTCGGCAAGGTCGGGGCCGATTTCGACTTGCCCGCGCCGGCCGAGATCGAGCCCCGCGGTGATGCCGGTAGAGACGCCGCCGCGGCGCCCGAGGAACCCATGCGCCACGCCATCGAGCGCGCGAGCGCGATTGATCTCGACCGTCACAGCGCCAGCCGCATCAGCCGGTCGTCGTCTTCCTGTTCGCCGACCATGAATTTGTATTGGCCGATTTCCTCGAAGCCATAGCGTTCGTAGAACCGCCGCGCGCGATGATTGTCGATATAGACCGACAGGATCATCTCGCTGGCGCCGCGCGCCCGCGCCTGATCGAGCGCCCAGTCCATCAGCACCGGCGCCAGGCCCGCGCCGTGATGATCGCCAAGGATATAGAGTTGGTGCAGCTCGATCGCTTTATCCGGCCAGTCACCGGGAAAGGTGACCGGGCCGATCTTGCAATAACCGACGATCGTGTCGTTGTCGGTCGCGACGCGGACGCGATAAGCGGGGTCGGTCAGGTCTGCGGGCAACCCCGCCGATCCGAACGCCGCATCGAGGAACTGCGCGAGATCCTGCTGGCGATAGAGCGTGCCGAAGGTATCGGTGAAGCTGCGCCGCGCCATCGCCGCGAGTTCCGGTCCATCGGTGGGTGTCGCGTCGCGATAGGTGATCGCCCCGCTCACAGCGCCAGCCGCATGATATGGTCGGTGTCGACCTGGGTGCCGACCGCGAAGGCATAGTCGCCGATATGGTCGAAGCCGTGCTTGCGATAGAAAGCGGCCGCGCGGTGGTTTTCCTCCCACACCGTCAGCAGCAACGCCGTCGCGCCTTCCGCCCGCGCGGTGGCGATCGCCCAGTCGAGCAACGCCTTGCCGACGCCCGCGCCATGCTGATCGCTGCTGACATAGATCTGGCTCAATTGCAGCGCGCTGGGCTCGGCATCGGGCAGCCAGGGCGGGTTGACCTTGGCATAGCCGACCACCCGGCCGTCAACGAGCGCGAGGTGAAAGCGTGCCGCGCCGCTCGACAGATCGGCGAGCAGCTTGCCGTTGGGGCCATAGGCCTGGGCGAGATAGGTGGCCGCATCCTCGGCCGAGACGCCGTGCGCGAACGTCTCGATCCAAATTGCCTGCGCCATGGCGTCAAGCGCGTCGCCATCGGCGGGGGTAGCATCGCGATATTCGATCATAGGAATCCTGCTGGAATTGGCCAGTCGCGCGCGGTCCAGGCCATCGCCCTGAACAACGTCCCCATCTGGTCGTCCTCGACCAGCCGCGCGCGATCGGCGGCGATCGCCCCGGCCTTTTCCGGCGTCGAACGCGCCAGCGCCTCGGCGCGCGGAGCGATCCCCAGTGCAGTTAGAAATGCGCCTTGCCCGACCGGGCCGTCGACCCTCACGCCCTCGATCCCGGCGGCGGCGGCCAGAGTGGCGAAATCGACATGGGCGGTCAGGTCGCGGCTGCCCGGTTCCTCGAACGGATTGGCGAATTGGTGTCCGCTCACCGCCTGCAACGTGTCGCCGATTGCCGGACCGTCATAACCATAATCGACCACCAAGGCGGCCCCGCCGTGCAGCATCAGGCGCTGCGCCAGCGCGCGACCAATCGCCACCGACGCCGGCGAGGTTTCGATCACCGATCCGACCGGCGCATCGCGCAAATTTTCCGGGATCACGCTGGCGGGCACGTCCTTGCCGGCGATCGGCAGGAACATCAGGTCCTGACAAGCGACCAACCGCTCGCGCCAGGCATCGCCCGCCTTAACCAATTGGCGGATCGGCAGCGCGTCGAAGAATTCGTTGGCGACCGCGATGATCGGCCGGTCGTCGGGCAATTGCGTGATATCGTCGTGCCAGGTGGCATAGGGGACCGCAGCGCGCTGCCGGGCGCGCAGCGTCGGGCTGGTTTCGACGAAATGGACCGGCGGATCGAGCCCGACCCGGCCCATCGCGCGCATCGCATCGGCGGTCAGCGTGCCGCGCCCGGGGCCGAGTTCGACCCAATAGATGTCAGGCTCGCCTGCGCGCTGCCACAGATCGGCGGCCCATAGCCCGATCAGCTCGCCGAACATCTGGCTGACTTCGGGTGCGGTGGTGAAATCGCCCGCCGATCCCAACGGGTCGCGGGTCGCATAATATTCGGCATTGGCCGCTGCCATGTACTGCGACAATGGGATCGGCCCCGCCATGGTGATGGCGCGCGACAGCCGATCGGGCAGCGACCCGTCCATCTCAGGCGACGCTTTCGTCCCCGGCGATCGGGGTGACGCGATCGCGCCGGCCTTTGGCCGTCCAGATCAGATAGATGCCACCCAGAATCATCGGCACGCACAGCCATTGGCCCATGTGCAGATAGCCATTGTCGAAGATCGTCCCCTGGAACTGGGCGTCGGGCTCGCGGAAGAATTCGACCGTGAAGCGCGCAAGCCCGTAGCCGGTCAGGAACAGCCCGACGAGCTTGCCCGGCTCGTAGCGCGCCTTGGTTCGCCAGAAGGCGTAGGCGAGCAGCGCGGCCAGCACGACGCCTTCGAGCAGTGCCTCGTAAAGCTGGCTGGGATGGCGCGGCATCGGACCGGCATTGGGGAAGATCATTGCCCAGGGCAGGCTGGCATCGGTGGGCTTGCCCCACAATTCGCCGTTCACGAAATTGGCCAGACGACCGAAGAATAGCCCGAACGGGGCGCAGCAGGCGACATAGTCATGGACGCGGAGCCAGCTGAGCTTGTTCCGCCGCGCGAACCAGAAGATGCCGAGCGAGGTGCCGATCACACCGCCGTGGAAGGACATCCCACCTTCCCATAATTTGAAGAAGCCAAATGAAAACAGCAGGCTGGGGAAATGTGTGTCGTAGAACAGCACATAGCCGATCCGTCCGCCGAGAATGATGCCGAGCGTCGCGTAGAACACCAAATCCTCGACGTGCCGCTTCGCCATCGGCGCGCCCGGCGCGCGCAGCATGCGCATCAGGTACATCCAGCCGACGACGATGCCGGCGATGTACGCAATCGAATACCATTTGATGTCGAATATATCGCGCCCGAACAAATGGATGTGCAGCAGCACCGGGTTAAGGTGCAGGTCGTTGAAATCGATCGCGGTCAGTGCATGCAGGATCAAGGCTTTTCCCCGGGCTTTGTCGCTCCCATAAGGGGGTCAGGGTCCCAAGTCGACAAAGACCAGGTGGAGAGAATGCCGATGCCGAGTGCGCTCGATCTACGGATGGACCGCGGAATCGCAAAGCTGACCGGTCCCGGCGCGCCGATGGCGGTGAGCGAGATCGAGGTGCGCGGTCGGACCTATCCGGCGATCGCCGCGGCACCGCCCAGCCTGGCGCATTATTTCGCGCATTTCTGCGCCCAGCACGCCGACGTGACGTTCCTGGTGGCGGGTGAGGAGCGGCTGACGTTCGGACAGGTGTACGACCAGGCTGGCGGCGTCGCGCGGTCGTTGGTGGCGCAGGGAATCAAGCGCGGTGACCGGGTCGGCATCGCGATGCGCAATTCGCCGTCCTGGATCGCGCTTTATATGGGCGTGCTGTTGGCGGGCGGCATCGCGGTGCTGCTCAACGGCTGGTGGCAGTCGGAGGAATTCGCCAACGCGCTGGCCGAGGTCGAATGTTCGATCGTGTTCGCCGATCCGCCGCGCGGCAAAAGGCTGGCTGACATCGAGGGCCTGACCGCCAGGGTGGTGGTGATCGACGATTTCAAGCCGCTGTCCGAGGCGCTCGCCACGACGATGGGCAACGCGGAGACGGCGCTGCCCGAGCTCGGTCCCGACGATCTTGCCACGATCCTATTCACCAGCGGCTCGACCGGGCAATGCAAAGGCGCGCTCAGCGATCATCGCGCAGTGCTGCAGGCGACGCTCAATTACCTCACCCAGGCGCTGATGATGCTGGGTTTCGCGACGGAAGACGGCAATCCGCCGCAAGGCCAGCCATCGACTCTGCTCAACGTGCCGCTTTTTCATGTCACCGCCGAGGTGCCGGTGATGCTGCAAAGCTTCGCAATGGGCCGCAAGCTGGTGCTGATGCCCAAATGGGATGCCGAGGACGCGATGCGGCTGATCGAGCGCGAGCAGATCAGCTATTTCGTCGGTGTGCCGCTGATGAGCTTCGAGATCCTGACGCACCCCAATCGCGCCAAATACGATCTGTCGACGGTGACCGATTTCGCCGCCGGCGGGGCGCCGCGCCCAATCGACCATGTCCGCCGGATCAACGAGGAAATGGGCGGGGGCGCGCCACTGATCGGCTATGGCCTGACCGAGACCAATGGCGTTGGCTGCGGCAATTGGCGCGAAAATTATCTCGCCAAGCCCAATTCGACCGGCCGCGCCTCGGCGCCGTTGGTCGATCTCGCAATCCTCGACGATGCGGGCAACAAGGTCGCGGCGGGCGAGCGCGGCGAGGTGGCGATCCGCTCGATCTGCAATTTCCGCGAATATTGGCACCGGCCTGACGCGACTGCCGCGGCGTTCAGCAAGCATGGTTATTTCCTGACCGGCGATATCGGCTATCTCGACGAGGACGGCTATCTGTTCATCGTTGACCGCAAGAAGGATATCATCATCCGCGGTGGCGAGAATATCAGCTGCCAGGAAGTCGAGGCGGCGATCTACGAGCATCCGCTGGTCGCCGAGGCGGCGGTGTTCGGCCTGCCCGATGAGCGTTTCGGCGAAGTGCCCGGCGCCGTCGTCCATTTCCATGATGGCGAGACGGTCGACGAAGCCGCACTGCAGGGCTTTTTGTGCGAGCATATCGCGGCGTTCAAGGTGCCGGCGCGGATCTGGATCGCGCCCGACCCGCTGCCGCGGCTGGGCACCGAGAAGATCGACAAGGTCGGTCTCCGCGCCAAATATCGCGCGCTGGCGGTTGCCTAGCGACGTTGAAAATCCGCTTCCGTCCAGGAGAGGAGCTTGGCGGGCTTCCCCGCCAGGCCCCCTCGCGATAGAGCGGGGCGATGGCTGACGACGCTCCGACCAAAGCCCACCTGACGCGTCGCCAGTTGCTGATCGGTGGCGGCGTCGGAGTCGGGCTGGTGATCGCTTGGACAGTCTGGCCCCGGCGCTACGGCCCGAACCTGACGGCCGCGAAAGGCGAGCACATCTTCAATGCCTGGCTGAAGATCGGCGAAGACGGGCATGTCACCGTCGCGGTGCCGCAAGCCGAGCACGGCCAGGGGAGCTGGACCACCCTGCCGCAGATCGTCGCCGATGAGCTTGGCGCCGACTGGCGCACCGTCGCGGTCGAGCCGGCGCCGCTCAACCCGCTCTACGCCAACCCGCTGGCGGCATCGGAATTGTTCGACGGCGTGTTCGATCGATTGCCGCAGAATATACGCGAAGGCCATGTCACGCGGTCGGCGCTGATGCTGACCGCCAGCTCGACATCGGTGCGCCAGTTCGAAGGCGATCTGCGCGATGCGGGCGCCGCGGCGCGCGTGCTGCTGCAGAAAGCGGCGGCGAAACGGTGGAATACCGATTGGCAAGCGACTGGCACCGCGCAAGGCTTCGTCGTCCACGACAAGGACAAATTGCGGTTCGGCGAGCTGGCCGCCGAGGCGGTCGGCGGCAGCTTGCCCGACCCGCTGCCGCTGCGCGCGGGCGAAAACGGCCGGCTTTCGGGCCAGTCGCTGCAACGGCTCGACAGCCCGGCCAAGATCGATGGCTCGGTCAATTTCGCCGCCGACATGCGCCTGCCCGGCATGGTGTTCGCGGCGATCCGCCAGGGGCCTACGCCCGACAGCCGGTTGGTCAGCGCCGACAAGGCGGCGGCGGATCGCGTGCGCGGTGTGCTCAAAGTGGTCGAGGGCGATCATTGGGTCGCTGCCGTCGCCGACAATTGGTGGGCGGCCAACCGGGCGCTCGGCGCGCTTGCCCCGCGCTTTGCCGCGCCGGTCGGCGGGGCGAGCGATTATTCGATCCGTAGTGCGCTCGATACGGCGCTGAACGGCGACGGTATCCGGATCGGTGCCGCCGGCGATGTCGGCGCCGCCTTTCGTGGCGTGCAGGTAGTGAGCGCGGAATATCGCGCCGCCCCCGCGCTCCATGCCGCGATCGAACCGCGAACGGCGACCGCCGCTTGGAGCGACGGGTCGGTCGAATTGTGGATGCCGACGCTTGCCCCAGGACTCGCGCGATCGGCGGTCGCCACGGCGATGGGCGTGGGCGAGGATGCGGTGATCGTCCATCCGATGCCGATCGGCGGCGGGTTCGGGATCGGGCTCGAATCGGACGCCGGGGTGCAGGCGGCG
>Ga0207647_10004311_pt1 | contig 10549 bp, 9 predicted proteins | sample KBSCornC2_FD_184295 | JGI IMG/M metagenome (GOLD analysis project Ga0207647, IMG submission 184295) | Corn rhizosphere microbial communities from Kellogg Biological Station, Michigan, USA - C2 (SPAdes) (version 2) | ecosystem: Host-associated > Plants > Roots > Rhizosphere ...
GCGAGATGTTCAGGGCTGCCCCATTGTATCCGGCCGGAGGGCAAAGGGGCTGAGTCGTCATATTCACCCCAGGTGCGGGCAAGCTGCATCGGGAGAGCCTCAAACGAAATCGGCGAAACGTCCAAGCGCGATGCCATCGCGCAGCGCCCGATCCTTGGCAAGACCGTCGGTCAAGGCGGCCAGCTCCTGAACATAAGCATATCCGGGCGCGGAGCCGGGATAAGGACCGGTTGCCGGATGTGCGTAAATCTCGGTGAGGCCATCGGGCAGATTGGCGATCAGCCCACGCAACCGTGCGGTGTTCAACCCGCCCGTCCAGGCGAGCCCGAACACCTGATCCGGTACGAGCATCCCCGCTGCGCGCATGCGCCGGCGCACGAGCAGCGCCCAGGCCCTGGTCATGTCGATGCCACCCCATCCCGGCTCGATCTTCGAAAGCACCTTCTTGGGTTCGATCGGTGCCCGGATCGCCTTCATGCCGTACCGGCGACCGACCGCCAGGATGGTCGAGGCGATGGTCGGGTGCAGATGAAAATGCTTGTGGGCATTCACATGGTCGAGCGGCAGGCCGGTCGCGGCGAAGCGCGCGAACTGCGCCTCCACCTCGGCCAGGAGTTGCGCGCGGGCAGCCGGTTTGGCGAATATATCGATCGCCGTACGAACCATATCGGTTCTAAAATGACCGGAGGATTCCACCAGATCGGGAAGCTGCTCGGGTGGTAATGCCGGCCGGCCCTCGACGAGCACGACGTGCAACCCCACGCCGAGCGAAGGGATTCTCCTCGCGCGCTCGACAGCGTCTCCGGCCGCATCGCCCGTGACCATCAAGCTGGCGGCCGTGAGCAGTCCGCCGCGATGCGCTTGCTCGACCGCGTCATTGACGGCCACGGCCGCACCGAAATCATCAGCGGTGACTATGAGGCGTTTCACAAATCCTCCCCTGTAAGGGGAGGGGGACCGGCCAAGGGCCGGTGGAGGGGTGTTCGGGAATCAGCCAGATTGACGATGTGTGCGACCACAGCGTCTAGCTCACGGAGCACGTCGGCCGCCGCGACAAAACCAACCTTTACGTCTTTCGCGGTTAGCCACGCGTCGCGCGCCGCGTCGGGCTCAGGGCGCTCAGCTCGATTGTGGCTCTCACTGTCGATCTCAATGGCAAGTTGGCGCGGGGCGCAGAAGAAGTCGAGCACGTAAGGCCCAGCCGGATGTTGTCGCCGAAACTTGTGCCCGCCCGGTCGGGCCTGCAATGCTTGCCAGAGTAGCACTTCCGGCAGACTCATTTCCGCCCGCAACGCGCGAGCTTTGCGCTGCGTTGGCTTCGGTCCGTGGAGCATGCGGCGATTACCCCTCCACCGCCGCTTCGCGGCGGTCCCCTTCCCCTTGCAGGGGAGGATTAACCTAGGCGGCTTCCTTGCGCGCGCGGAGGAAGTTGAAGAATTCGACGCCCTCGCGCAGGCGGCGCTTCATCATGTCGAAGTCGCGCACCATTTCACCCACGATCGCGCCGATCTTGCGCGGACGGAAGTAGAAGCGTTTGTAGAATTCCTCGACCTTGTCGAAAATCACCTTCGACGAGAGATGCGGGTAAGAGAGTTGCGCGATCTGCGTACCGCCGTCGGTCAGCAGGTGATCGGTGCCGTCGAACCAGCCATTCTCGACCGCCTGATTGTAGAGGAAGGTTCCCGGATAAGGTGCCGCCAGGCTCACCTGGATGGTGTGCGGATTGATCTCGATCGCGTAACGGATCGTCTCCTCGATCGTTTCCAGCGTCTCGCCGGGTAGGCCCAGGATGAAGGTGCCGTGGATCACGATGCCGAGATCATGGCAGTCCTTCGTGAACTGACGCGCGACGTCGACGCGCAGGCCCTTCTTGATATTGTGCAATATCTTCTGGTTGCCGCTTTCATAGCCGACCAGCAGCAGGCGGCAGCCGCCCGCCTTCATGATCTCCAGCGTCTTCCTCGGCACGTTCGCCTTGGCGTTGCACGACCAGGTGACGCCCAATTTCCCGAGCTCACGGCTCAGTTCCTCCACACGCGGCAGATTGTCGGTGAGGGTATCGTCGTCAAAGAAGATCTCCTTCACCTCCGGCATCTCGCGCTGGATATATTTCACCTCCTCGATCACGTGGCCGATCGAACGGACGCGATAATTGTGGCCGCCGACGGTCTGCGGCCATAGGCAGAAGGTGCAGCGGCTTTTGCAGCCGCGTCCGGTATAAAAGCTCACATAAGGGTGCTTGAGATAGCCCCCGAAATATTTCTCGATGGTCAGGTCGCGCTTGTAGACGGGCGAGACGAAGGGCAATTCGTCCATATTCTCGATCATCGCGCGGTCGCGATTGTGAACGATTTCGCCCTTTTCGTTCCGCCAGGAAATGCCGTCGACTTCGGCTAGCGGCTTGCCTTCGGCAATTTCCTTGCAGGTATAATCGAATTCGTTGCGCGCGACCCAATCGACGGCGTTCGACGCCTGGAGCGATTTTTCCGCTTCGACCGCGACCTTGGCGCCGATCATGCCGATCATCGCCCGGGGATTGCGCGCCTTGATCAGCTCGGCCGTATGGATGTCCTGGCCGAAGCTGGGGGTCGAGGTGTGGAGGATGATCAGGTCGCGATCGTCCACCTCATGCTTGATATCGTCCCAGCTCTGGTCGTGCGCCGGCGCATCGATCAGCTTCGACCCTTCCACCATCGCCGCCGGCTGGGCGAGCCAGGTCGGATACCAGAAGCTGCGGACCTCGCGCTTCATCTGGTAGCGCGCGCCGGCGCCGCCATCATAGCCATCGAAGCTCGGCGCCTGGAGGAAAAGGGTACGCATCATCTGCCCAGCGACTCCGTTTCGGGGGCGATCCGCCCATCTGCTCCCATTGTAAGACGCGCGCCTCGCCAATCAACCGATCGGGCGCCGTAACTTGCGACGAAAATCGCCAAAGAGAGGAAATCCCGGGCCGGGAGCAGCCATTTTGCCGCAGTTGCGGTGCCCGCTGCGCTATCGACCGTTCCGGCCGCAACCAGCCGCGTGACGAGCGCAACCAGGGAGAGCGCGGCGCCCGCCGCCGGGTGCGCCATGGCTCCAATCAATGCCAATGGAAACGGGAGCGTGATCAGCGAGCCGGCATAAGCAGCGGCGGGCGTCACGCCGCGCACGGTCGCCGCCCAGCGCAGCTCGTGCCGCCACAAGGCCCCCAGGCTGGCCTCATCTGATCCGTGCGTGACCAGTAACGGCGGCATCGCGACGCTCAGGCCCAGCGCGCGAACCGCCCGACCTATTGCGTGATCGTCGGCAAGAATATCCGCGAAGCGCGCGAAGCCGCCGATCGCCTCCAGCGTTTCGCGGCGCATGGCGATGGTCGAGCCCATGCAAGCATCGCCGAGTTGCCCGATCGCCGTGGCGAAAGTCGCGTTGGGCAGAAATTGATAGCTTAAGCCCGCTGCGCCGAGCCGGGACCAGAAACCGGCGTCGCCCCGCCCGCGATACAGGCAGGTGACTACACCGACGCCCTTCCGCTCGAGTGCGCCGAGCAGGCGGGAGAGATAGTTGGGGGGAACGGCAATGTCGCTGTCGCTCATGATCACGATCGGATGCGCGATGGCATGGCTCATATTGATGAGGTTCGCGATCTTGCCATTGCTGCCGTGCGGCGAGGGATCGACGATCAGGTCGATGCGGGCGTCAGGAAAGCGGCCGCGCAAATCCTCCACCGCTGCGATCGCGGGATCGTCCTCGCGCTGAACGCCGCACAGCAGCTGAATCGGCCCCGCATGATCCTGGGTCAGGAAGGTTGCGAGATTGTCGATCAGGCATGGTTCGGGCCCGTGCAGGGGCTTGAGGATCGTGACCGCCGTGTTCAGATCACCGGCGTGTCCCGCTGCCGCGAAAAAGCGCGCAACGGTGGCGGCGGTCGCGAGCACATAGGCGCTTCCGATGGCGGCGAGCGCGAGGCAGAGCCAGCCAAGTATCGAAATGATTGTCACGCGGCCGTACTAAGCGATTTCGTCTCCTGCGGATATCGCGACGGCAGGTCGCCGCAGCAAGGGTGACGATCGAGAGCCGAACAGCTAGGCGGAGCGCGTGAGCGACGATTTGACGTTGGTGACGGGCGTGTCGGGTTTCGTGGGTGCGGCTGTGGCCCGTGCGCTCGCGGCCTCCGGCCGGCATGTGCGCGGTCTCGCCCGGGCCTCCAGCCCACGCGCCAATCTGGTCGATTTCCCGGGAGAGTTGATCGAGGGGGATCTGCGCGATGCGGACGCCGTGCGACGCGCAATGCAGGGCGTTCGAGGCCTTTTTCATGTCGCGGCGGATTACCGGATCTGGGCGCGCGATCCCGAGGAGATCGTGCGCAACAATCTGCTCACCACGGGGAATGTCGTGGACGCAGCGCTCGCGGCCGGTGTGGAGCGGGTCGTCTATACGAGCAGCGTTGCCACGCTGCTGCCCGATCCGCAAAGGGCTGCCGATGAAAGCCGGGTCGCGCGACCTGGCGAAGTGGTCGGCGCCTATAAACGCAGCAAGGTCGTGGCTGAGGAACTCGTGCGCTCCGCAGTCGCCGATCGCGGCTTCCCCGCCATCATCGTGCATCCGTCGACCCCGATCGGCCCGCGTGACGTCAAGCCGACACCGACCGGACGGATCATCGTCGAAGCCGCCAACGGGCGTATGCCCGCGTTTGTCGACAGTGGTCTCAATCTGGTCCACGTCGACGATGTTGCGAAGGGCCATGTGCTCGCATTCGAACGGGGGAAGGTGGGCGAGCGCTACATTCTGGGCGGTCAGGACGTGACGCTTGCGCAGATGCTGGCCACGATCGCAGGCCAGCTGGGGCGAAAGGCCCCGACGCTGCGCGTACCGCGCGCGCCATTGATCCCGCTCGCATGGGCAAATGAACAATTTGCCAAGCTACTGGGCTACGAGCCCTTCCTGACGCTCGATGGACTGCGAATGGCGGGGCATCACATGTTCTACAGCTCTGCCAAGGCAGAGCGCGACCTCGGCTATTGCGCCCGCCCTTATGAGGAAGCCATTGCCGATGCGATCGCCTGGTTTCGCGAAGCGGGAATGGTGCGATGATCGCGCTTTTTATCGCTGGTCTGGCGCTTCTGATCTGGATCGGCCTGCTGGCATCGGGATTTTGGCGCACCGATATCAATGACCGGCGTGCGGCCAAGGCGGTGCCGACGGTGTGGCCATCGGTCGTCGCGGTCGTGCCGGCGCGCAACGAGGCGGATGTGATTGCGCGCTCGATCGGGAGCCTTGCGCGGCAGGATTATCCGGGAAGCTTCTCGATCCTGCTGGTCGATGACAACAGCGACGACGATACGGCGGCGATTGCGCGGGGGCTTGGGTCGGAACGCGTGAACATCCTGCCAGGCACTCCACTTGCCGCCGGTTGGACCGGCAAATTATGGGCGGTATCGCAAGGAGTGGCGGCGGCGGGTGCGCCCGATTATTTATGGCTTACCGATGCCGACATCGAACATGCACCGGATACGTTGCGTAGCTTGGTCGGCATCGCTCAGGGTGGCGATCGGCGGCTCGTCTCGTTCATGGCCAAGTTGCGCTGCGATACGCTTGCGGAGCGCGCGCTTATCCCGGCGTTCGTGTTCTTTTTCCAAATGCTTTATCCGTTTGCTCGGGTGAACCGCTCGCGCGGGATCGGTGGGGCAGCGGGGGGCTGCATCCTTGTGCGGCGCGAAGCGCTCGAGGCGGCGGGCGGTATCGCGGCGATCCGTAACGCCCTGATCGACGATTGTACTTTAGGCGCGCTGATCAAACGGCAGGGGCCGATCTGGCTGGGGCTTACGGATCGATCCCGCAGCATTCGCCCTTATGATACGGTGTCGCCAATCGCCGCGATGATCGCGCGCTCGGCTTATGCGCAGCTCGATTATTCCCCGCTCAAACTGCTGGGTACGATCCTGGGTCTCGCGCTGGTCTATTGGGCGCCGCCGCTGCTGGCGTTGCTCGCAAGTGGCTGGGCGCGATGGCTCGGGCTCGCCGCGTGGCTGCTCATGGCCGCGAGCTTCCAACCGATGCTGCGCTTCTATCGACGCTCGCCCTTGTGGGGATTGGCGCTGCCTGCGATCGCCGCATTCTATGCGGGCTGCACGGTCCTGTCGGCATGGCAGCATCGAAATGGGCGGGGCGGCATGTGGAAGGGGCGCGTCCAGGCGGCGGTCGGACGATGAGCACGGACGTAGCTGATCTTGCTTCGGGCAAAGGGCACCAGGACGAGAATTTTCCTGTCGCCTCGGCGCTGCTCAAGCCGCAGCATCGTGCGCCGATCATGGCCTTCTATCGCTTCGCGCGTGCGGCCGACGATGTGGCGGACCATCCCACCGCCGATGCAGCGCAAAAACTGGCAAGGCTCGCCGAACTGCGCCGCGGGCTGGATGGCGCCGGCGCGGCGGAAGCGGTAGCCCTGGGACATATCCAGCGCGAGCGCGGAGTGGACCCGGTCCATGCGCATGAACTGCTCGATGCGTTCGTCCAGGATGTGACCGTCAATCGCTATGCCGACTGGGCTTCGCTGATGGCCTATTGCCGGCTTTCGGCGATGCCGGTGGGGCGCTTCGTGCTCGACGTGCATGGCGAGGACCGGGCAATTTGGCCGATGTCGGATGCGCTCTGTGCGGCGCTACAGGTGATTAATCACCTCCAGGATTGCGCCAAAGATTATCGCGCGCTGGATCGGGTCTATCTTACCGCCGACGTGCTGGCGGCGACGGGCGCGAGCATCGCCGATCTGGCAGGAGAGCGCGCGACGCCGGCACTTCTGGCGACGATCCGCGCGTTGGCGGTAGAGACGGGCGACCTGCTCCGGGTGAGCGCCCCCTTTGCCAGCGCCATCCGGGACCGGCGGTTGGCGGCGGAGGTGGCGATTATCCAGCGGCTCGCCGAAAGCCTCACGGCGCGCCTGATGAAGCGCGATCCCTTGAGCGAGCGCGTCCATCTCACTAGCGCCGAAACGGCATTGCTCGCGGCGCGCGCGGTGCTGGGCCAGATGTTCGCGAGGCGAAAGGCGTGAATCCCAAGACGACTCCTGCCGCCTTGCAGTCGCAGGTCTCAGGCAGTTCCTTTTATGCCGGGATGCGGGTTCTGCCCAAGCCTGAGCGCGAGGCGATGTACGCCATCTATGCCTTCTGCCGTGCGGTGGACGACATTGCCGACGATCAGACTGGTGACCGGACGAAACGCGCTGCCGAACTCGACGCGTGGCGTGCTGATGTGGATGCGCTCTATGCCGGACGCGCGCCGGGGCAGGCTGCGTTCCTTGCCGAAGCGAAGCAGCGCTTCGATCTCGATCGCGCCGATTTTCATGCCGTGATCGACGGCATGGCGATGGATGTCGCACGCGACATTCGCTGGCCCGACGCGAGCGAACTTGATCTCTATTGCGATCGCGTTGCTTCCGCGGTCGGGCGGTTGTCGGTGCGGGTGTTCGGCATGGAACGCGCGCCAGGACAGGCCTTGTCGCATCATCTCGGCCGGGCACTTCAGCTCACCAACATCTTGCGTGACATCGATGAGGATGCGGCGATCGGTCGGGTCTATCTTCCCAAGGAAGCGCTGATCCAGGCGGGCATTTCACTGACCACCCCGGCGGAAGTGGCGGCCGATCCGCGTATCGACACGGTGGCACGCGCTTTGGCCGCGCAGGCCCATGCCCATTATGACGCGGCGACTGCGATCCTGAAGCAGCGTCCGCGCGGCCATCTGCTTGCACCACGCTTGATGGCGGCGGTTTACGGCAAGGTGCTCACGCGCATGGAAAGCGTCGGCTGGCGGCCGCCCCGCCGGCGTGTGCGCGTGTCCAAGCCGGCTCTTCTCTGGACGATGCTGTGGCTGGTTCTGACGCGTTGAAATTCCGCCGGGCGATCATTGTCGGCGCGGGGCTGGCGGGCCTGTCCGCGGCGGTGGCGTTGCGTCGAGCAGGCATCGAAGTCTCGATCTTCGAGGCCGCCGCGCAGGCGGGCGGACGCTGTCGTTCCTATCGCGATCCCCAACTCGGTATGGTGATCGACAACGGCAATCACTTGGTCCTGTCCGGCAATCGCGCGGTGACCCGCTTCCGGGCGGCGATCGGTGTGAAGAAGCGGCTCGCGGGTCCGAATCAAGCCGCCTTCGCATTCTGTGACCTGCGCGACGGCAGTGCCTGGACCGTGCGCTTCAACAACGGTCGGTTCCCCTGGTGGGTGCTCTCGTCGAAGCGCCGCGTGCCGAATACGCGTTTGCGTGACTATCTCGCCTTTTCAAGACTGACCGCGCTGGACCGCAATTCCGTCGAGGAACACGTGCGGACCGAGGGACCCGTATGGGAGAAGTTGCTCGAGCCGGTCCTTCTCGCCGTGCTCAACACGGCGCCGGCAGGTGGCGCCGCGCGGCTTGTCGCCAACGTCCTGCGCGAGACCATCGCGCGGGGCGGGAAGGCGATGCAACCGCGCATAGCGGAGCCGACGCTTGCTGCCGCCTTCATCGATCCGGCGCTGGCCTGGCTTGCCGAACATGGCAGCCCCGTGATGCTCGGCCGGCGTCTTCAATCGATCGGCTTTCCAGCGGGCGAGTGCAGCACACTCGATTGGGGGCAGGGGCCCGAGCGGATCGATCCTGACACCGCCGTGATCCTTGCGGTGCCGCCGTGGATTGCAGCCAGCCTCGTCCCCGGTCTCGACGTGCCGAACCGATATCGCGCTATCGTCAACGCGCATTTCGCGTGTCCGCCGCCGGCTGGAGCGCCGCGGATGCTGGGGGTGCTTGGCGGAACGGCGGAGTGGCTGTTCGCCTTCCCGGACCGCATCTCGGTGACAGTCAGCGCCGCGGATCGGCTCCTCAACCGTGATCGCGACGATCTTGCGCGGACCTTTTGGGAGGATATCCAGGCCGCCTATGGCTTCAAAGGTGAGATGCCGCGCTGGCAGATCGTGAAGGAAAAACGGGCAACTTTTGCGGCCACCCCCGCGCAGGATGCGCGCCGCCCTGGTAACGCGACGTCCTGGGACAATCTGTTCCTCGCAGGCGATTGGACCCAGACCGGTCTGCCGGCGACAATCGAAGGCGCGCTTCGGTCCGGAGAGACCGCGGCCCGTCTGGTCGTAGGCGCACAGGCACGCTAACGGGCAGCCATGCAGGTCTCGGCCGCGCCCTCACTCGCTCTGCTAGATCGCGTTGTCGAAAACGCCGCGACCGCGCTCGCCCAGGCGCAGCGTCCCGATGGCCATTGGGTGTTCGAACTCGAAGCCGACGCCACCATCCCGGCCGAATATATATTGCTGCGCCATTATCTCGGCGAGCCGGTCGACACCGATCTGGAGCGGAAGATCGGCCGGTATCTACGCCGCATCCAGTCCGCTGATCACGGCGGTTGGCCGCTGTTTCATGCCGGCTCATTCGACGTCAGCGCGACGGTGAAGGCCTATTTTGCGCTCAAGATGATCGGTGACGACGTCGACGCGCCGCACATGGTGCGGGCGCGTAAGGCCATCCTGGCGGCGGGCGGGGCGGAGACGTGCAACGTGTTCACGCGCATCCAGCTCGCTCTATATGGCGCCGGATCGTGGGACGCGGTTCCCGTGATGCCGCCGGAGCTGATATTCGCGCCGCGCTGGTTCCCGATTCACCTGTCGAAGACATCCTATTGGGCCCGCACCGTGGTGGTGCCGCTGCTTGTCTTGGCGACGCTCAAGCCGGTGGCCCGCAACGCGCGTGGTGTGCGGGTCGATGAGCTCTTCACGGGGCGTCCGGCGCCGGTCGGCACCAAGGCGGCCGATATCAAATGGTGGTGGCGAGCGGGGTTCAAAGGGCTGGATCATCTGCTCCGCCGCATGCCCTGGATCTGGCCGCGGGCATCGCGAGAGCGCGCCATCAGGGCGTGCGAGCAATGGGTGGTCGAGCGGTTGAACGGAGTCGATGGACTCGGCGCGATCTATCCGGCGATGGCCAATAGCGTCATGATGTTCGACGCGTTGGGCTATCCCCCCGAACACCCGCATCGCGCGATCGCTCGGGAATCGGTTGAGCGGCTTGTCGTGGAGCGCGACGAGGAGGACGAAGCTTATTGTCAGCCTTGCGTGTCTCCCGTGTGGGATACGGCCCTCGCCGCGCATGCGATGATGGAAGCGGGCGGGGCGGATGCAGAGGCGCAGGCCGATGCTGCGCTGGCCTGGCTCAAGCCGCGCCAGGTGCTGGACGTGAAGGGCGACTGGGCCGGGGTGAGACCGGATGTTCGTCCCGGGGGCTGGGCCTTCCAATATAATAATGATCATTATCCCGACCTCGACGACACCGCGGTAGTGGTGATGGCGATGGATCGGGCCCGCGGGCGGACCGGGCAAACCTATGATGGCGCGATCGCCCGCGGCACGGAATGGGTGAATGGACTCCAGAGCCGCGATGGCGGGTGGGGCGCCTTCGATGCCGACAACAGCTATCATTACCTCAACAATCTGCCTTTCGCGGATCATGGTGCGCTGCTCGATCCGCCCACCGCGGACGTGAGCGCACGTTGCCTGTCGATGCTGGCGCAGTTGGGCGAGCCGCTCGATAGCCCGCG
>Ga0207647_10004313_pt1 | contig 10545 bp, 11 predicted proteins | sample KBSCornC2_FD_184295 | JGI IMG/M metagenome (GOLD analysis project Ga0207647, IMG submission 184295) | Corn rhizosphere microbial communities from Kellogg Biological Station, Michigan, USA - C2 (SPAdes) (version 2) | ecosystem: Host-associated > Plants > Roots > Rhizosphere ...
AGGCCGCCGGTCGCACCGGTGATCAGCACCGTCATCCCATCGAAACGGCCCATGGCTCAGCTCTCCCGCGTTCAGCTGTTCTCGTCGATCAGTTCCACCGCAAGCGCGGCAAGCAGTTTCACTGCCTCGCCATAGGTCTTTGCCTTTTCCGGATTGGAGGCGTTGCCGTCCAGCGCGCGGCGGTAGACGCCCTGGCAGATCGCCGCCAGCCTGAAGAAGGAGAAGGCAAGGAAGAAGGTCCAGTTGTCGATCTTGTCGATGCCGCGCCGTTTGCAATAGGCTGCGACATAGGCCTCCTCGGAAGGCAGGCCCGCAGCCGTGCGGTCGACACCGCCGAGACCGCGAAAGCCCGAGGCATGGGGCAGGCGCCATTGCATGCATTGATAGGCGAGGTCGGCGAAGGGATGGCCGAGCGTCGACAGCTCCCAGTCAAGCACCGCGATTACTTCCGGCGCGCCCGGCGCGAACATCATGTTGTCAAGCCGGTAGTCGCCATGAACAAGCGAAACGCGGCCATCATCGGCGGGCATATGCGTTTCGAGCCAGGCAACCAGCCTGTCCATCTCGGCTATGGTTTCGGTTTCGGAAGCCCGATACTGGCTGGTCCAGCGCGCGAGCTGGCGCTCGAAATAGCTGCCGGGCTTGCCGAAATCGCCAAGGCCGACAGCGCCGACATCGACGTCGTGCAGGGCGGCAAGCGTCGCATTCATGGCGTCGTAGATCGCGGCGCGCTCTTCATTGCCGGAAACGTCCGGCAGGGAGGGATCCCAGAAGATGCGGCCGTCGAGATACTCCATGACGTAGAACATGCGGCCGATCGGCGAGTCCTCGCCCGAAAGATATAGCATGCGCGGCACCGGCACTGCCGTGCCGGCAAGCGCCTGCATCACCCGGAATTCCCGGTCGACCTGATGCGCGGATTTCAGCAACTGTCCCGGCGGCTTGGCGCGCAGCACATAGCAGCCGCTGGCGGCGGTCAAAAGATAGGTCGGATTGGACTGCCCGGACTTGAATTTTTCAATCGCGGACAGGCCGGCAAAACCCGGGATATGCGCCTCGAGATAGGGCGCAAGCGCCGCCTGGTCGATGGCACCGGCCTCGCCGCTCATGCGGTCTCTGTCTGGTGCTCTATCAAGGTCAGGGTCAGCCAACGGGCGGTCAGCGCCGGCTTCTTCGAGCCTTCGATCTCGATGGTCACGTCATGCGCCGTCTGCACCCAGCCGGACGGCCTCACCTTGGCGTCCGCCAGCACGAAACGGGTGCGGATGCGCGCGCCCGTCTTCACCGGCGCCAGGAAGCGCAGCGTATCGAAGCCGTGGTTGACGCCCATCTTGGTGTTTTCGAGTGGCGGCATGGTCTCGAAGGTCATTGCCGACAGAAGCGACAGCGACAGGAAACCATGCGCGATGGTGCCGCCGAACGGCGTCTCGCGCTTGGCACGCTCCGGATCGCAATGGATGAACTGATGGTCGTCGGTCGCATCGGCGAACTGATCGATCATGCGCTGCGTCACCGTTCGCCAGGGCGAGACGCCGACCTCCTTGCCGACGCTTGCCAGAAGCGTATCGAGACTGATCGGTTCCACGCTGATGTCCTCCGCACCCCCGCCCGGATTACGATTCCTCGAACCGGGCAGCTTATTCCTTGAACCCCGCCCGATTCCTTGAAGCGGGCGCCTTATTCCTTGAACAAAGTCATTCCATGCTGCACCGACTGGCCGCCGTCGATCGGCAGGATGGCGCCGGTGACATAGCTTCCGGCTCGGCTGCACAAATAAAGCGTTGCGCCGGCAATGTCATCCGCCACGCCGATGCGGCCGAGCGGAACATGGTTACCGACATGTTTCGCCTGCTCCTTGGTCGCGGTGGCAAAGGCCGTCATCCGGCTTTGGAAGGGGCCGGGCGCGAAGGCGTTGACGGTGATGCGGCGGGCGGCGAACTCGATCGCCAGCGTGCGCGTCAAATGATGCACCGCCGCTTTCGAGGCCGTGTAGGAATAGGCGTCGTCGGCCAGCGGCTGGGTGCCCATCACCGAGCCGAGATTGATGACGCGGGCAGGATCCTCGTCACTCGCGGCGGCATCGAGCAGCGGCAAAAGCTCCCTGGTCAGGTGGAAGACGGCGGTGACATTGACGCCGAACACCTTGGCCCAAGCGTGGTAAGGGAAATCCTGCAGCGGCGCGCCCCAGGAAATGCCGGCATTGTTGACCAGGATATGCAGGCGCTGCGTGCGCGCCTTGACCTCGGCGACGAGTGCGGCGATGCCAGCTTCGCTGGACACGTCGCCGGCAAAGCCCTCGGCGTGGCCGGAGCCGCCGAGCGCGTTCAATTCGTTGGCGACTTTCAGGCAATCCTCGCCCTTGCGCGAGGCAATCATCACCTGCGCGCCGGCGCGGACCAGTCCGGTCGCCACCATGCGGCCGATGCCGGTCGCAGCACCCGTCACCAGCGCGGTCTTGCCGGCGACCGAGAACAGCTTGTCCAGATAGCTCATCGTGTTTCTCCGCATCCTGCCCGGCCGGGGACTCGCGTTGACAAGGCTAGCCGAAGTACGGTCATCCTTGCCACGGGTAAAGATTTATCTTCGGAAAGGCTGGAAGCGATGGCGGATATGAATCTCGGTATGACCGAGCGGCTGAAGCCGATCCATCAGCGCGTGGCGGCGATGGTGCGCGACGAGATAGCGCCGCTCGGCGAAGAGTTCCTCGCCGACGTCGGCAAGAATGGCGACCGCTGGGCCTATACGGCCAGGCAGACGGAAATCCTGGAAGGCCTGAAGAAGACGGCGCGGGAGCGCGGGCTGTGGAACTTCTGGCTGACCGATTCCAAGCGCGGCTATGGGCTTTCCACCGTCGAATACGCCTATCTGGCGGAGGAGATGGGCAAGACGCATCTGGGTGCGGAGACCTTCAACTGCTCGGCGCCCGACACCGGCAACATGGAGGTGCTGGAGCGTTACGGATCGGAAACGCACAAGCGGGACTGGCTGGAACCGCTGCTCGAGGGCAAGATTCGCTCGGCCTATCTGATGACCGAGCCGGACGTCGCCTCCTCGGACGCGACCAACATTTCGATGCGCTGCGAGCGGCAGGGCGATGACTATGTGCTGAACGGCGAGAAATGGTGGGCTTCCGGAGCAGGCGATCCGCGCTGCGCCATCTACATCGTCATGGTCAGGACCGGATCGGAGGAGGAGCCGCAGCATCGCCGGCATTCGATGATCCTGGTGCCTTCCGCCAGCAAGGGCATCACCAAGCTGCGGCCGATGCAGGTCTATGGCGACGACGACGCGCCGCACGGCCACATGCATCTGAGATTCGACAATGTCCGTGTGCCGGCGGCGAACCTGATCCTCGGCGAGGGCAGGGGTTTCGAGATCGCGCAGGGGCGGCTGGGGCCCGGCCGCATCCATCACTGCATGCGCGCCATCGGCCAGGCCGAGATGGCGCTGGAGATGCTGTGCCAGCGCTCGGTGCGGCGCGAGGCCTTCGGCCAGTCGCTGGCCAAGCTCGGCGCCAATTTCGACATCATCGCCGAATGCCGGATGGAGATCGAGATGGCGCGGCTCTTGTGCCTCAAGGCCGCCTGGATGATCGACCAGGGCGACGCGCGCGCCGCGGCGCCCTGGATCAGCCAAATCAAGGTGGTGGCGCCGCGGGTCGCGCTGAAGGTCACGGACGAGGCGGTGCAGATGTTCGGCGCGCAAGGCATCAGCCAGGATACGCCGCTCGCCCGCTCGTGGACGCATTTGAGGACATTGCGGCTGGCCGACGGGCCGGACGCGGTGCACAGGCGGCAGGTGGCGCGCGCGGAGCTGAAAAAATACACGCAGGAGAAGGTCTGACAGCCATGGCGCTTCCATCGCAAATGCAGGGTCTGCTGCTTGTCGGCGACGGCTATACAAGGACGCCCTCGGCGGCCGCGCTGGAGGCAATGGAGCCTTATCTCAAGCCCGGCAGCATCGCCGTGCCGGCGCCCGGTCCGTCGCAGGCGCTGATCAAGGTCAGCCTCGCCTCGATCAACCCATCCGACATCGCCTTCATCAAGGGCCAGTACGGCCAGCCGCGCGTAAAGGGTCGCCCCGCCGGCTTCGAGGGCGTCGGCACCGTAGTCGCCACTGGCGATGACGCCTATGCCAGGAGCCTGGAGGGAAAGCGTGTCGCCTTCGCCACAGGCGTGTCCAACTGGGGGGCTTGGGCGGATTACGCGGTTGCCGAGGCCACGTCCTGCATGCCGCTCCTCGACACCGTGCGCGACGAGGATGGTGCTGCGATGATCGTCAATCCGCTGACCGCCTTGGCCATGTTCGACATCGTCAAACAGGAGGGCGAAAAGGCCTTCATCATGACCGCCGGCGCCAGCCAGCTCTGCAAGCTGGTCATCGGGCTGGCGAAGGAGGCAGGCTTCCGGCCGATCGTCACGGTGCGCCGCGACGAGCAGATCCCGCCGCTCAAGGAGCTCGGCGCCGCTTATGTGCTCAACGAGAAGGCGGCGGATTTCGAGGCGGCATTGCGCGAGGCGATGAAGGCCGAGCAGCCGCGCATCTTCCTCGACGCGGTCACCGGACCGCTGGCTTCGACCATCTTCAATGCCATGCCGAAACGCGCGCGCTGGATCGTCTACGGCCGGCTCGACGCCGAGCCGACGGTGATCCGCGAACCCGGCCAGTTGATATTCCAGCACAAGCGCGTCGAAGGGTTCTGGCTGGCCGAATGGATGCGCCAGTTCCGCGACAGGCTGGGCCCGGCGGTGCTGGAAGCGCAGAAGCGCTTTTCCGATGGACGCTGGTCGACCGATGTCACCGCAGTCGTGCCGCTGGACGAGGCGATGGCGCGGCTGCCGGCTGAGCTCGCCAAGCCCAACGGAAAGGTGTTCATCAGGCCGTGAAGCAATCCGGGCGCCGATCGCAGCCGGTCGGACCGGGGCCTATGCCTCGAACACAAAGCTGTGATCGACAAAGCAGCGGCGGAAAAATGCCGCTGTTGCGCCGTCCTTTGCCCGGCGCCGGTAACAGTCACGCTCGGGTGTTTTATTCCATTTCGTTGTGATATCTCGCCGGCGGTGAAGCCAGGCGGCGATGGGAAAGTCGTCCTGGTCGGAACGCGGGGGTGCGCTATGACGGTAACCAAGCCGGTTTTCGACCGTTTGGGGCTTTGGCTTTGGGCCGGGTCGTTTCTGCTTGTGCTTGGCCTGGCGCTATGGTCGCCCAATGCGCGTTCGGTGGTCCATATCTACAGACATGGCAGTGAAGCTTTTCTGGATCGCCAGCCGCTGTATCAGGTCGACGTTGCCATGGGCTATCTATACGCTCCCGCCTTCGCCGTCCTCTACGTTCCTCTGCTGAAGCTCGGGCCCTATCTGGGCAATATCTTGTGGCACATGCTGGGCTTTTCGGTGCTGACCTTTGCCGCGATGCGTCAGGTGCGCAAGGTTGGCGGCCGGGAGCAGACATGGCTGCTGTCCTTCGGTCTCTTCCTTGCCTTGCCGGTGGCGCTGGCGGCACTTCGCAACGGCCAGGCGACGATCCTGCTCACCGGGGCGTGCTGGTTTCTCACGCTGTCGACACTCGAGGGGCGCCGGGCCGAAACCTTCTTCTGGGCCACGCTTGCGATTGTCGCCAAGCCGACCGCGATCATCATGCTGCTTCTGGCGGGAGCGCTACGTCCCCGGCTGATACCCGTGCTGGTGCTGGCGGTGCTCGTCGTGCTCGCCATCCCCTATGGCTTTGCGTCGACCGACTACATCAACGCGCAATATCATGATTTCTTCCTGCTGCTGACTTCGATGACGGTCGACCCAACCGGCCCCTTCGTCCCGGCCGATTTCACCGCGCCTTTCGCGAGGTTCGGGATGCCGGTGCCCGAATCCGTGGCGACGATCGTGCGCGTTGTCGCCGGTTTGCTCACACTTTGGCTGGTGCTCCAGTTCGACCGCAGGCTGGACTCCAATACCAGCGGACTCGCCATCTTCTTCGCCGCGGCGTTCTACATGTGCCTCTTCAATCCGCGGGTCGAGCAGAACACCTATGCCATGGTGGCGGTGCCTGCCGGTCTCTCCATCGCCTTGCTGTGGCGGGAGAAGGGAGCCGGAACCACGCGCTGGTTTTTGGCTACGCTCCTCTTCGTTACCGGACTGACCAGCGTCGATCTCCGGCTGCACGAGTTTTTCCACCTGTGGCTCCGGCCAATCAGCATCAGCATAATTGCCTGCCTGCTTATCGGCTGGTTCTGGACGCAAGGCAGACAGAATGTGCCGACCGCCGGAGCTGTCGCGCATGGCTGAGATGCTCGACATCATCGCGCCGTTCTTCAACGAGGCCGAATCCGCCATTGCGTTTGTCGGGCTGCTCGACAGGCTCGAGGCGGCCGTGGCGGAGCGCTTCGGCATGACCGTCCGCAAGATACTCGTCGACGACGGCAGCCGCGACGGCAGCGCCGAGACATTCGCCGCGGCATTGTCAGGCTCCTGGGAGATCGTGCGGCTCAGCCGCAATTTCGGCAAGGAAGCGGCGGTGCTCGCCGGGCTCGATCATTCCCGCGGCGACATGGTCTTGATCATGGATTCCGACCTGCAGCATTCCATGGATATCAGCCTGAGGATGATCGGCGAGCTGGTCAAGAATCCGGAGATCGATGTCGTCTATGCGCAGAACGACCGGCGCGAGGGGAGCTGGCGGCGCAGCCAGCTGGCGCGGCTCTTCTACAGGCTGATCAACAGCAGCCAGCGCTTCGATATTCCCGAGAATGCCGGTGACTTCCGCGTCATGCGCGGCGCGGTGGCGCGTGCCTTGACCAGCGTGCGCGACAAGCGTCGTTTCAACAAGGGCCTGTTCGCCTGGGCCGGCTTCCGCCAGAAGGCAGTGCTTTACTCGCCTGAGAACCGCGCCAGCGGCACGTCGAAATGGAGCAGGTTCAACCTGATCGCGTTTTCGCTGGAGGGGTTCACCTCGTTTTCCGTGATCCCGCTGCGTGTCATCAGCCTCATCGGATTGCTGGCGGCGTTTGCCGGCCTCGCCTATGGCGTGAAGGTGCTCTTCGAGGTGCTGTTCTACGGCATTACCGTGCCTGGCTATCCCAGCATCATGGTCGCCGTCGTGCTTTTGGGCGGCCTCAACCTGGCGCTGCTTGGCCTGATCGGCGAGTATGTCTGGGTCACGCTCAGCGAAAGCAAGGACCGGCCCGTCTACATCGTGCGCGATGTCCTGCACGGCAATGCCGCCGAGCAGGTTGCTCCCGACAAATGACCAGGTCGATCCGCCTGATCGCCGACGACTACGGCCTGGCGCCCGGGGTATCGAGTGCGATCCTCGATCTCATCGAGCGCGGCCGCCTGACCGGGACCAGCTGCATGACCGGCTTTCCCGAATGGGAAGAGGCGGCGGCGCGCATCAGGCCGTTGCGTCAACGGGCGGCTGTTGGGCTGCACCTGACCCTCACCGATCAGATCGCCGCGACCGGTTCGTCCAGCCTGGCGCCGGAAGGCAGGCTGCCCGGGCTCGCCTCGCTTGCGCTGCCGGTGCGGCGCGGGCGTATCGACGAGCGGGACATCCATGCCGAGCTCGACGCGCAGTACGACCGCTTCGTCGAAGCACTGGCTGGCCCGCCCGACTATATCGACGGACACCAGCACGTGCATTTTCTTCCCGTGGTGCGGAATTGGCTGCTCGCGCGTTTTGAGGGAAGCGCGCGCAGGCCCGCGCTGCGAGGCGCGCCCGGGCTCGGCCTGGACGCGGCAGCCAAGATCGCGGCGATCGCCACGCTGGCAGTGGGCTTCAACAGAGCGATGCAACGGGCGGGCTTCAGCGTCATGACGCCGCTTTCAGGCATCTATGACTGGCGGCAGCCGGAGAAATTCGCTTCGACGCTGCGCGCCGCGATCGACACCTTGCCCGAACAAGGTTTGTTCATGTGCCATCCGGGCCATGTCGATGACGTCTTGCGCGCTCGCGACCCGATGCAAGGTGCGCGCGAGGCCGAGTTCACGGTTCTATCTTCGCAGGATTTCGGCGCCAGCCTCGAACGGGCCGATGCGCGCATCAAGGGCGGCAAAGCATGAGCGCCGGCCAGCCGCAGCGTTCGACCGGCAACAAGATCGTTCGTTTCGCCTTGGTCGGGCTGGTCAACACCGGCATCGACCTCACCGCATTCTTCCTGCTGCTCAAGCTCGCGGTGCCGGCGTTAGCCGCCAATGTCGGCGCCTGGTTCGTCGCGGTGCTCTTCTCGTTCGCGGCGAACCGCGTCTGGTCGTTCGAGCGGGACCCCGGCATCCGGCTGCACCATTCGTTCCTGCGCTTCGTCTCGCTTGGAGCGTTGATTTCGCTCGGCGTTTCCAGCCTGTCGATCGTCGTCCTGGCCGGGGCCATCGGCGTCTGGCCGGCCAAGATCATCGGCGTCGTGGTGGCGGCGGTGCTGAACTTCCTGGCGGCACGCTGGTCGATCGAGGGAAGGCTGTTGAGATAGTCCACCAGTTTTTTGCGTAATTCCGGACTGAAGGCTACGAAGGCGCCGAGCCTAACCGCTCCGCACTTTCTGAAATTGGCCCTAACGCAAGCTCTCCAGGTCGCGAATGCGCTTGGCGCCGGCGGCTTCCAATTGCCGCGTCACGGCAGCGATCAGCGTCTCGGCGACGACGAAGAGAGCGGCGGACGAATCCCAGGCCGAAGGCACGGCGGTGCGTCCGGCGATCACATGGCGGGCGAAGCGGGCGATCGGCGAGAGCCACTGGTCAGTGAAGAGAATGATCTGCACGCCGCGGTGGTGAGCCTTCTCGGCAAAGCGGACGAGACTTTCCTGGTAGCGGCGGATGTCGAAGATCACCAGAACGTCGCGCTTGCCCATGTCGATCAGGCGGTCGCGCCAGATGCTTTCCTGGCCGGCGAGGTGATAGACATCCGGCTGAATGATGGCGAGATGGGCGGCCATATACCGCGCCAGCGGATCGGTGAAGCGACCGCCGATCAGGAAGGTCTTGCCTCGCCGCTCGGCGAGCCGTGCGGCTATGTCGGCGAGCTGTTTGTCGGTGAGATGCCGGAAGGTCTCGCGCATGTTGTCGAGCGTTGCCTCGAGCATCGGCGAGGCGGCGCCGCCGATCGAGCTTGGATTGAGCGTGCGCGAAGCGGGCGACTGCAATTGCGCCGCCAGCTCATCCTGCAGCGCCGACTGGAATTCGGGGTAGTTCTGGAAGCCGAGCCTGGCGACGAAGCGCAGGATCGTCGGCGAGGACACGCCGGCCGCGGCCGAGAATTCGGCGACGGTCTTCAGCCCGGTCAAAGGATAATTGGCAATCAGCGTCTGGGCGGCGCGGCGCTCGCCGGCCGGCATCGTGCCGATGCGGTCCGAGATCAGTTCGGCAATGCTGGAAATCATGGTTTTCCCCCGCCTGTTGGCCCGCCGACGCCGTTTTCCCGAATTCGCGTTTGACAAAGCCGGCCAAACTGTATGAAATCATTCATAGGGACGCAATGAGGCAAAATACGTAACATACGATACAGCGCTCCCCAGGGGACGGCAGTATGGAGAAAGCACGGCTCGCCAGCCTTGCACCGCCTGAAACCGTAAGGGTGACCAACCCCGGCGGCTCAAGCCCCTTCGTCTTCACCTGCGACCACGCTTCCAACGTCCTCCCCGCCGAGTTCGGGACGCTCGGCCTGCCGGCTGCGGACCTTTCGCGCCATATCGCCTGGGATCCCGGCGCGCTGCCCGTCGCCAGCCGCATGGCCGAGGCGCTCGATGCCACTTTGATCGAGACCCGCGTGTCGCGGCTCGTCATCGATTGCAACCGGCCGCTCGACGCGCCGGACCTCGTGCCGCCGATCAGCGAAACGACGGCCATCCCGGGCAACACAGATCTTTCCGACAAAGAGCGCGCCGCGCGGATCGACCTTGCCTGGCGCCCGTTCCACGACACGATCGCCCAGATCATCGACGGGCGGCTGGCGCGCGGCCAGGAAACGCGTCTGGTGTCGGTGCACTCCTTCACGCCGGTCTACAAGGGCAAGAGCCGGCCCTGGCATATCGGCATCATCCATGATGACGACCGCCGGCTGGCGTCGCCGCTGATAGCGGCGCTGCAGCGTCTCTCCGGCGTCACCGTCGGCGTCAACGAACCCTATTCGCCGGCTGACCGCGTCTACTTCACCCTGGAGCGCCATGCGCGCTCGCGCGGCCTTGCCTGCGCAATGATCGAAATCCGCAACGACGAAATCTCCGGCGAGACCGGGCAGCGGAAATGGGCGGATCTGCTCACCGGCATCTTTTCTGATCTGGAGCTCGAGGAGGCCAAGGGCTCCCGACGACACGCAATGGGAAAATCAGTTCAATCGGCCAGCTAAGAACTTAAAAAGGGGACAAAAATGTCAGCGCAAGACTACACGGAAGTCGACAAAAAGGAGGATCTGAAGGTCCTCCACGGAATGGGCTATGCCCAGGAATTATCGCGAAGCATGAGTCGCTTCTCGAATTTTGCCATCTCGTTCTCGATTATCTGCATCCTCTCGGGAGGTATCAATTCCTTCGCCCAGGCCACGTCGTCGATCGGCGGCGCCGGC
>Ga0207647_10004314_pt1 | contig 10544 bp, 12 predicted proteins | sample KBSCornC2_FD_184295 | JGI IMG/M metagenome (GOLD analysis project Ga0207647, IMG submission 184295) | Corn rhizosphere microbial communities from Kellogg Biological Station, Michigan, USA - C2 (SPAdes) (version 2) | ecosystem: Host-associated > Plants > Roots > Rhizosphere ...
GTTCCTGCTGTGGCTGGCGTTCCCGGGCAACCGCGACGATGAGGCTGCGGTCGCCTCAGCCAGGCCGGCTGCCGGAGCGGCAGCGTGTTTCTAGCCGAGGCCGCGCAACGCGAGCTTCTTGCGCAATGTCGCGCGATTCATGCCGAGCGCGGTTGCGGCCTTGCTCTGGTTGCCGCCGGCCCATTGCAACACTTCGCGCAGCAGCGGCGCCTCGATCTCGTTGAGCACGAGCTCATAGAGCCCGTCGGGCGTATCGCCATCGAGGTCGGAGAGGAAACGGCGCACCGCGCGTGCGACACATTCGCGCAGCGCAGGTTGCAAAGCGGATTCAGCCGCCGCATCGGCGTGCATGACAGAAACGGCATTCACGGCGAACAACCCTGGAGTCTCAAACTTGCCTGAAGCGGCCCGCCCGCCGCGTGCAGCGATGGAGAATTTTGTTGGCGGGAGCGGAGTCTAGCGCCAACGCCTGCGCTTGACAAAGTGCCGCAACCCTCATGCGATGGCGCGCCGCGCTTTACAGAAACTTGAACTCGAATGCGACGGCGTTTTTTCCCGGATCGGCCACTTCGAACACGAGCGCGGCGGTGGCGCCCGGCGCCAGTCCCGCGGCGATGCTGCGCGCGTCGCCGAGGTATTCCTGCGGCACGAAGCGGCGCATGGCAATGCGGTTTTCATCCAGATCCGACAAGGAAATTTCCACTGCCGGAAACGCCTGCGCGAACGCGGCGTCATTGCGCAACGTCGCCGAGATGATCAGCGCATTCGCCACCGACGGATGCGGACGAATATCGCGCGACAGCAATTCCAGCTTGGCGGGTTCGTGGCGCAGCGGCAAATGACAGCCGAACGTTTCACAAAGGCGATCCAACGCCAGGCGTGCGCGCGCATCGTCGAGCAACGTGGTGCGTTCGGCGTAGCCGATCTGGGCGAGCAGACACAACAGCAGTCCGGTGGCGCCAAGCGTCCACGGCCAGTTGCGTGTGGTTGGTCGCGCGCGCCGCGCGCGCGCGAATGCCGGCGTGCTGCCACGGCGCGCACGTGCCGGGCGCTCGTCCGGATCGAATAACAGCGTTTGCTGGCCGGCCGCGGGGCGCAGCGCCGGCACGGTCAGTTGCGGCGGTGAGCCACCCATCGCGTTTGGCTCCAGTTGCTGCACCTGCTCGTTCGGCAATTGATCGGCGAGCGTGCGCAACGCATCGAACACGGCGTTGCAATGTCCGCAGCGTACGCTGCCGTGGCTTTGCGCAAGCACGGCCGAGCCGATCTTGTAGATGGTCAGACATTCGCTGCACTGCGTATACATACGGAGATTGTACCGGCTAGGTTTTCCGCGTGCCGCCGATCCGCACCCAGCCGTCGCGCCGGGTTGCTTCCAGTGCATCGAACCATTGCGCGTAGTGCGCGAGCAATTCGTCGTGTTGTCCGTCGAGGATGCCCGACAACGCCAGCGCTCCACCGGGCAGCAGGTTCTGCGCGAACACCGGCGCGAGCTCATAAAGCGGGCCGGCGAGAATATTCGCTACCAGAGCGTCGGACTGCACATGGGGAAAATGCGGCGGAAGGTACAAATCCAGTTTCTCGGCCACGCCATTGCGCTGCGCATTGTCGCGACTGGCGGTCAACGCCTGTTCGTCGTTGTCGACGCCGATCACGCGCGCCGCGCCGAGCTTGAGCGCGGCAATCGCGAGCACGCCGGAACCGCATCCGTAATCGACAACGGTCTTGCCGGCCAGATCCGCGTTATCCAGCCATTCCAGACACAGTGCGGTGGTCGGATGTGTGCCGGTGCCGAACGCCAGGCCCGGATCGAGGCGCACGACGACGGTTGACGGCTCATCGGTTGGCGGTTCGATGTTCCACGGATAAATCCACAAGCGCCGGCCGAAGCGCATCGGCCGGTAGGTGTCCATCCAGGCGCGCGTCCAGTCCTGATCGGCGACTTCGCGGAACGTGAGTTGATCCGGCGCGAGTTCCGGCACCAGGTCGCCGAGCGCTTGCACCAGGCCGGCGCGGTCGATGCCGGCAGCGAACAGCGCCTGCAGCACGATGTCGTTCCACAGCGGCGTTTCGCCGACGCCGGGTTCGAAGATCGCGCGCTCGTCGGGCGTGTCGGCATCGGCATCTTGCAGCGTGATCGACAGTGCGCCGAGATCTTGCAACGCCGCTTCGACACTGGACTGCTGCGCAGCGTGGATTGTGAGAGAAAGTTCCAACCAAGGCATGGCGATTATTTATCTTCGTCATTCCCGCGAAAGCGGGAATCCAGCGCCGTTTCTCTTGCTCGATATTTCAAGTGCATAAGACACTGGATTCCCGCTTTCGCGGGAATGACGGGCAAAGAAACGGCCATGGTTTGTTAACTCAGCTTGATCGCCTTTTCCTTTGCCTCGGCGATGCGCTTTTCCAGGTAGTGGATGTTCTGTCCGCCCTGGTGGAAGCCGACGTCGGCGAGGATGCGCTGCTGCAGCGGAATGTTGGTCTTGACGCCGTCGACGACCATCTCGCCAAGCGCGATGCGCATGCGCGCAATCGCCGTGTCGCGATCGCGTCCGTGCACGATCAGCTTGCCGATCATCGAATCGTAGTTGGGTGGAATGCGGTAGCCGTCGTAGATGTGCGTGTCCATGCGTACGCCCGGGCCGCCGGCGGCGAGAAAGCGCTTTACCGTTCCGGGCGAGGGCATGAACGTGTCCGGATCCTCGGCGTTGATGCGGCACTCGATCGAGTGCCCATTGATCTTGATGTCGGATTGCCGGATCGACAGTTTCTCTCCAGCGGCGATCAGCAATTGTTCGCGCACGAGATCCACGCCGGTGATGAGCTCGGTCACCGGATGCTCGACCTGGATGCGCGTGTTCATTTCAATGAAATAGAAGCGGCCGTTCTCGTAGAGGAATTCGAACGTGCCGGCGCCACGATAGCCGATGCGCAGGCACGCCTCGACGCAGACTTTGCCGATCTGCTCGCGCTGCTCGGCGCTGATGCCCGGCGCCGGCGCTTCCTCGACGACTTTCTGGTGGCGACGTTGCATCGAGCAATCGCGCTCGCCCAGGTGGATCGCGTTGCCTTGACCGTCGGCAAGTACCTGGATTTCCACGTGACGCGGATTCTCCAGGAATTTTTCCATGTACACCTGATCGTTGCCGAATGCGGCCTTGGCTTCCGATTTCGTCATCGCCACGGCGTTGCTCAGGTGAGCTTCGGTGTGCACGACGCGCATGCCGCGACCGCCGCCGCCACCGGCCGCCTTGATGATGACCGGATAGCCGATCTCGCGCGCGGTTTTTGCGTTCTCGCCGGCATCCTCACCGAGCGGCCCACCGGAACCGGGCACGCACGGCACGCCGGCGGCCTTCATCGCGCGGATCGCTTCGACCTTGTCGCCCATCAGACGAATCACGTCGGCGGTCGGGCCGATGAAGATGAAACCGGATTGCTCCACACGCTCGGCGAAATCGGCATTCTCGGACAGAAAGCCGTAACCCGGATGAATCGCCTGGGCGTCGGTGACTTCCGCCGCCGCGATGATCGCCGGCACATTGAGGTAACTTTCCGCGGCCGGCCCCGGTCCGATGCAGACCGATTCATCGGCCATGCCGACGTGTTTGAGATTGCGATCCACCGTGGAGTGCACCGCGACGGTCTTGATGCCGAGCGTGTGGCAGGCACGCAGCACGCGCAGGGCGATTTCGCCGCGGTTGGCGATGACGACTTTGTCAAGCATGGGATTCGGGATTCGGGATTCGCGATTCGGCAGCGGACGAATCAGGTTTCGGTTTACTGGTCAGTGCCCGGATGAGCGCATTCAGTTTTGCGAAAACGCGGTCGATCTTGTCATGCGGAGTTTGCGCGTTCGGTCCGAAGCCTAGACGCAGGGCGAGCTTCGCTTGCGTGTCGAGTTCGGAAAGCGAACCTCTTGCGATGGTCAGGAAATGCACGTATTCGAGTCTCGTGCGAGCGGCGCCTTCCGCGATATTCGAAGGAATGCTTACTGCTGCGCGGCGCATCTGAGCGATCAAACCGAATCGTTCCTGTTCGGGAAAGTGTGCGGAGAAACGATAAATTTCTTCGGCAAGATCCATCGCATCACTCCAGACCTCCAACTGCTCATGTGGACGCTGCTGCGAATCCCGAATCCCGAATCTCGAATCCCGGCTTTTCATCAGCCGATCACGAACAGTGGTTCGTCGAATTCGACGGGCTGACCGGGGCTGGCGACAACGGCGAGCACGGTGCCGCTGACATCGGACTCGATCTGGTTGAACATCTTCATCGCCTCGATGATGCCGAGCACATCACCGGACTTGACCGTCTGACCGACCTTGACGAACGGCGGCGCTTCCGGATTTGGCGACGCGTAGAACGTGCCGACCATCGGCGAGCGCACGACGTGGCCCGCCGGCAGGTCGCGGCCGACCTGCACGGTTTCGTTTTCGCTGCGGGCGGCGGCGGCCGGCGCGGCGCTCGCACGCTGCGGCTCCACGTGCACGTGAGTCACCGGCGGCGCGGCTTGCGTCTGGAACGAGCCCTTCGGCATGCGGCTCAGGCGGACGGACTCTTCGCCTTCCTTGATTTCCAGTTCGGAGAGGTTGGACTCTTCCAGGATGTCGATCAGTTTTTTGATTTTGCGTAGGTCCATGACCTTTCCCTTGTCAGAAGTCTTTGCTTGAACCGTCCTTGGTGCGTGATGCCAGCCTCGACTTCCATGTCGAGTCGCTCGCCGGCGCGAGCTGCGCTTCAACGCAGCTCGCGAAAGCCCCCGGCTCGCCCTTCCTTGATTTCCAGTTCGGAGAGGTTGGACTCTTCCAGAATATCGATGAGCTTCTTGATCTTGCGCAGATCCATGGGCAGATCCTCTTGAACTTGATTCAGACTTGACGCGTGAGCCGCGCCAAGGCGGCCTGCAGCGCGAATTTGTAGCTGTCGGCGCCAAAACCGGCGATGACGCCGACTGCGAGATCGGAGAAATACGATTGACGGCGGAACGCCTCGCGTGCGTGCACGTTCGACAGGTGAACTTCGATGAACGGAATCGCCACGGCAGCGAGCGCGTCGCGCAGCGCCACGCTCGTATGCGTGAAGCCGGCCGGATTGATCAGGATGAACGCGGTGCCGTCCGTGCGCGCATGCTGCACACGCTCGATGAGTGGGCCTTCCGAATTGGACTGGAAGGTGGCGAGTTCGCAACGCGATGCTTGCGCGATCTCTGCCAGATCGGCGTCGATCTGCGCGAGCGTCGTGCGTCCGTAAACCTCCGGCTCGCGTTCGCCGAGCAGGTTGAGGTTGGGGCCGTGCAGTACGAGGATTCTCGTCACGCCGTTGCGTCGACACCGGACGCAGGGCCGGCTCAGGGGGCGCAAGTTTGCTGCAGGTGGCCGGCGTTGTCCAGTGCAGATAGTGACGCGATCGCGGAAATTCGCCGATGTTTGCCGTTTAGCGGCTCAAATGCGGTTCCAGCCAGCGTTGCAGGCCGGATTCGGTAAAACTGCCCGCGCGTTGCGCCAGCACTTTGCCGTTCGGCGCGAACAAGACGCTGTACGGCAGCACGGCGCTGCCATCGCCGAACCGATACAGCGTGTCGTTGTCTCCTCCGACCAGGATTGGATACTGCACGGGGCTGTCTTTGAGGAATGCGCCGACTGCGTCCGCATCATCGATCGCGACACCGACGATTTCCAGACCATTGGCCGAAAGCTTGCGACGCGTGCGATCCAGCAGCGGCATTTCCTCGCGGCAGGGTCCGCACCAGGTCGCCCAGAAATTGACCAGCACGAGCCGGCCATCCCACTCGTTCAACCGATGCGGCTGGCCGGCGATGTCGGGAAGTTGCAGGTCGGTAAGGCGCTCACCGGCCTTGAGCGTCGCGCCCGGCTTCGAAAGTCTGGGCTGACCGAAGTAGGTGCCGGCATACAAGCCGAGCAGCGCGCCGACGATCGCGATAGCAACGATCAACAGGTTCTGCCGGTGCATGGGCAGATTACTTGCGCGCCGCTTCGATGCGTGCGACGAACTTGTCGGCGTCCTCAAAGCCGGCCAGCTGCAAAGCCGGTTTCGCGCCGCCGTCGGCGCCATAGAACAGCGTGTCCGGAGGGCCGACGATATGGAAATGCTTCATCAACTCCTGATCCGTATCGTCGTTGGCGGTGACGTCGGCTTGCAACAGCACGAAATCGGCGAGCGCTTTCTGCACCTCGGGTTTGGTAAATGTATACCTTTCCATTTCCTTGCACGACACGCACCAGTCGGCGTAGAAATCCAGCATCGCGGGTTTTCCGGCGGTTTTCGCCGCGGCGAGTTCACGGTCGACATCGGCGAGCGATTTGATCTTGTGGAACGGCAGCGTTTCGGCTTTCGCGGTTGTCGTCGAAGTTGCGCCAGAACCAACGCCGCGCAGTGGCTGCAGCAGATCATTCGATCCGGCCGCCGCGCCGATCAGCTCCGCCGCACCGGCGATCAGCAGCGCCACGCCAAGCGCCTTCCACAGTGTCCTCCAACCCGATGCGCCTTCCGGCACGCGTTCGAGCGCGCCGAGATAGACGGCGCTGGCGACGGCGAGCAATCCGCTCAACAACATGATCCACGCGGTGTCGAGCACGCGCGACAGCATCCAGATCGCGAGCGCGAGGAACGTCACGCCGAACACCGCTTTCACCGCGTCCATCCAGGCGCCGGCGCGCGGCAGCAGCTTGCCGGCGCTGGCACCGAACACCACGAGCGGCGCGCCCATGCCGAGCGCAAGCGCGAACAAGGCAAAGCCGCCGAGCACGGCGTCGTGTTTCTCGGCGATGTAGAGCACGGCCACGGCCAGCGGCGGCGTTACGCAGGGGCCGACGATCAGCGCCGACAACGCGCCCATGATCGCGACACCGATCAGTGAACCGCCGCTTTGTTTGTTGCTGACGTTGGCGATCTTCGATTGCCAGGAACTGGGCAATTGCAACTCATAAAAGCCGAACATCGACAGCGCGAGCAGCACGAAAAGGCCGGCGAACGACCACAGCACCCACGGTGTCTGAAACGCCGCCTGCAGATTCTTGCCGGCGAGTCCGGCGATCACGCCGGCGATCGTGAAGATCACCGCGTTGGCGAGGATATAGACGACGCTGAGCACGATCGCGCGACGCGTGGAAAGATTTTCGCCGGCACCCGCAATGATGCCAGACAGAATCGGAATCATCGGGAACACGCACGGCGTGAACGCGAGCCCCAAGCCGGCCAGGAAGAACACGCCGAACACCAGCCACAGCGAACCGCTCAGGGCTTTCTGCAATTGGCTGTCGCTGCTGGCCGGCGTGCTTGCGCCTGCGGCAGCGATTGCGGGCGCACTCGTGCTGGTCGGCGCGTTTGCGGCGCCTGCCGGCAACGCGACATTGACGCTGCGCTCCATCATCGGATAACACACACTGCCTTCCTTGCATCCCTGGAAGTTCGCCGTGAGTGCCAGTGTTTGCGCGCCAGTGTTCGCGCGCGTCAGCGGTAGTGGAACTTCGACCTGATCGAAATACACCGTGGTCGTGCCGAAGTTTTCATCCGTATGCTGCTTGCCCGCGGGCCACTTCGGCGCGCCGAGCGTCACGCCTTTGTCGGCGCTGGCGAACGAAGTCTTGTCGCGGTACAGGTAATAGCCTTTCGGCATCGTGAAGCGCGCAAGCACTTCGTTCGGACCCGTCGCGATCGCTTCATAGACGAACGCTTGCTCGGCCGGTAGTGGCTGGTCGTTGCCGAGCAGCGAGTTTGCTGGCGCTGACAGAGCGTTCGTTGGCGACGCCGGTGCGGATGAATCAGCTGCCGCCGCTGCTGCCGGCAGCGCGAGCATCTGAATGACTTTTTGCGGCGGAAAACAGATTTTCGGATCGACCTCGTGGCAGCCTTGATAGCGCAGTTCGATCGCAATTTGATCGACATCCGCCGGCGCACGCAGATGCTGGGTGGCGCTGAAATCATGGTGGTAGACCTCGACGTCGCCGAGGAACTCGTCATGTTTCTGCTCGCCGGCTGGCAGATCGAGCGCGTTCAATGTCAACGTCGGCGTGACCGCCTTCGTCTTGATCTGTTTGCGATAAAGGTAATAGTCCTTGGCGATCTTGAAGTCGAACTTCACGGTCGAGCGGTCCGAGGCAGTCGCTTCGACGATGAACGCCTGTTCGACCGGCAGCAGGCCGGGAACGTCTTCGGCACTCGCAGCCGCGGCGGAAAACAGGGTGCAAAACAGCAGCAGAAGTTTGTTCATCCGCGGATTGTCGCAAATTGGGAGTACGAATAGACCGGCGCCGGCGCCACGCGCTTGCGTCAGCCGGCGGTTTCGCGTGCGATCCAGTCCAGATAAGGCGCTGATCCCAGCGCGATATGGACCGCGATCACTTCCGGGAGTTCGTACGGATGCAGGGCAAGGATGCGTTCGCGCAGCGCGTTGAAATTATCGCGCGTAGTCTTGATCAGCAACAGCAGTTCCGCATCCTGCCGGACGTCACCTTTCCAACGATAGGTCGAGGCGATGCCGGGGATGCGATTGACGCAGGCGGCCAGACGTTCTTCGACGAGCGCCTGCGCAATCGAATCGGCGACGGTTTCGTCCGGACACGCACACAAGACGAGAATGGCATCGGTCATTCGAAACTATCGACAAAAATGTAGTCGGCTTCGATCGCGCCGAGGTCGCACTGGGCGCCTTGTGGTCGAGGCGTGTCGTGCTGATCCATGCTCACGGTCTTTGGGGTGAGATCCAGGCAAGTCGCGGCGGCATCGATCACGGCGCTGTGATAAAGCGGCAGATAGCCCGGCCATGGCGTCGTAGTCACGTCCAACGGGTGAAGCAACTGCGCGAAGGTTCCCTGCAGAGTGAAACCGGTGCAACTGGCATCTTCGCTCAGATTGACCGAACCGGCGTCGGCAGCGACCTGGCCGTCGCACAGCGAAACACCGGACTGCAGGTCGACGATGACGCTCGACAGCACCGTGGTCGTGCTCGCCGCGGAAATCGCGTTGCCGGAAGGCGTGCCGGGCGGCCCCATGTGGCCGGTTACTCCGCTTCCCCCGCTCCCGCCGACAACCTGGCCGCCCGTCAAGGTGGAGAATTCGAGGTCCGCCAAGGTGGCGGAAGCATCCATGCGAATCAGCCCGCCGCTCGCGGCGCCGCCCGCACCGCCGTATGTAACATCCTGTGTGCCGGTGGTGACGCCGGCGCCACCCGTGCCGCCGGTTCCGCTGCCGCCGGCGATCGTGGAATTGCTAATGTGCAGACTGCCGGCTGCCACGAAAACGGCGCCTCCGTTGGCTGCGCCACCGGCGCCGCTGACACCGGATGCTCCGTGAACAAAATTACCACCCGATTCGCCAATGCCGCCAGCTGCGCCGGCGCCGCCGGCACCGCCATAGGTCTGGCCATCGACGACGCTGGAATTCAACAGGCTCAAGGATCCGTAGACCAGAATGGCGCCGCCGGTTGCGTCGCCACCCGCGCTGCCATTCCCACCGGCACCACCCGCAGAAAGCGGGGGGGCCATAAAATTCAGGTTCCCCATGCCGCCAGCCCCGCCATTTCCGCCCGATCCGCCGTACGCGCGGCAATGGCGCACGGCGACATGGTCGAGCACCAGTACGCCGGTGTTGGCGACTTGCACGCAAGCGCCGCCGGCCAAGCCACCGGGGCTGCCAGGGCCGCCGGGGCCGCCGGGAACTCCAGAGGCACCGGAAGTGCCATCGACGCCATTGCTTCCGGCAGTGCCAGTGATGAAGCCATCGGCGAGCGTGAGTCCGCTGATCGATGCCTGGGCGCTGACGATCAAAACCTGGCTGGCGTTGTTGGCGCTCACCGTGAGCTTGGCTGCGCCCGGGCCCTGAACGGTCAGTGCTTTGTTGAGTATCAGCGCGCCCTGGCTTAGCGTGATCGGTGAGGCGAGACCCGGCGCAAACACGATCGTGTCGCCGCCGCCGGGGGATGCGCTGGCGATGGCATCGCGCAAGGTACACGTCGTTCCGCAGGCGCTGCTGCCGGCGTCGCCCGGATCGGTGACAGTCAGGGTGCTGGCAAGCGCCTGACACGAGCTTGCGGACAGCCACACGCAGGCAATCACAAAGTTGCGGTTCATGATGAAATCCCCCCTGGGAATTGCGATATCGGAACAACGACTCTTGAATCTTGCGCGGCTGGTGCCCATTTAGCCAGCCTGCGGTAACCCCTTTTCAGGGGTTTTGTCTGCGGCTAAAATTGGCACTCACTACGACTGAGTGCTAACAGTCGAGAACATTTATTTTATTTATCAACCAGTTGAGGAAGTGCTTATGAAGCTTCGTCCGTTGCATGATCGCGTCATCATCAAGCGCCTGGAAGCCGAGACCAAGTCGGCCGGCGGCATTGTCATCCCTGATACCGCGGCCGAGAAGCCGATCAAAGGCGAAGTCGTGGCCGTGGGTTCCGGCAAGATTCTCGAAGACGGCAAAGTGCGCCCGGTGGGCGTGAAGGCCGGCGAGAAGGTGCTGTTCGGCAAGTACTCCGGCACCGAGGTCAAGGTCGACGGCCAGGAACTCCTCGTGATGCGCGA
>Ga0207647_10004316_pt1 | contig 10541 bp, 8 predicted proteins | sample KBSCornC2_FD_184295 | JGI IMG/M metagenome (GOLD analysis project Ga0207647, IMG submission 184295) | Corn rhizosphere microbial communities from Kellogg Biological Station, Michigan, USA - C2 (SPAdes) (version 2) | ecosystem: Host-associated > Plants > Roots > Rhizosphere ...
GCTTGAGTACGAGGATGCGGTCGGCCAGCGACAGCACCGTTTCCGGCTCGGTCGACAGCACGATGATGGCGAGCCCCCTGGTGCGGAGGTCGCGGACGATGTTGATGACGTCGTTCTTGGCGCCGACGTCCATGCCGCGGGTCGGCTCGCACAGCACCAGCAGTTTTGGCGGATAGGTCAGCCATTTCGCCAGCGCGACCTTCTGCTGGTTGCCGCCGGAGAGCATGCCGAGATCGAGGCCGACCACGGGCGGCCGGATCTGGAGCTGCTCGACCTGTCGTTTGGCGATGTCGCGCTCCTGCGCGGGCTTGAGCAGCAGCGATGAGATGCGATCCAGGATGCTGATCGAGATGTTCTTGTAGACCGGCTCCTGGTGAAACAGCATGTCGCGCCGGCTTTCCGGCACCAGCGCCACGCCCGCGCGGCGCGCGGCCGCCGTGCTGGCGAAGGTCTTGGGTTTCCCCTCGACGGCGAGCGTGCCGCCGTCCGGCTTCAGCTTGCCGAACAGGATGCGCGAGAGCTCCTGCTGGCCGCAGCCCATGAAGCCGTAGATGCCGAGCACTTCGCCGGCACGCGCCTCGAAGGAGATGTCCTTCAGGCTGCGGGCTAGCGAAAGCTGGTCGACCTTCAGGATCACCGAGCTGTCGCTCGGCTGGGGCAGCATCAGATCGTCGGTATAGCTGTGCTCGAGCGCTTCGCCGCCGCGGCCGATCATGGCCTCGATCAGCGCCCCCTTGCTGGTCGCAGCGCTCGCTGTCTCCGCGACCTTCCGTCCGTTGCGGAACACTGTCACCGTGTCCGACACGAGCAAAATGTCCTCGATGAAATGCGAGATGAAGACGATTGCAGTGCCTGCCTCGCGCAGGCGCCTGAGCGTCGCGAACAGCCGCTCGACCTCGGGCGGGGAGAGAGCGGAGGTCGGCTCGTCGAGGATGACGATGCGGGCGCCGGAGAACAGCACGCGGGCGATCTCGATGAGCTGCTGGAGCCCGATCGGAAGGTCGCCGAGCCGGCTCATCGGATCGACGTTGATGCCGAAACGGGCAAGCTGCTCGCCGGCCTCGCGCGCCATGCGCCGCCACTGTACCAGGCCGAGGGCGTTGGTCGGCTGGTTGCCGAGGAAGACGTTCTCCGCGACCGTGAGGTCGGGCGCGACGCTGAGCTCCTGATGCACCATGGCGATCCCGGCCGCATGCGCGTCGCGCGCCGAGCGGAAATGGGTCTCCTTGCCGTCGACCAGGAAACGGCCGGTGAATTCGGTGTGCACGCCGGCGATGATCTTCATCAGCGTGCTTTTTCCGGCGCCGTTCTCGCCGACGAGACCGTGGATCTCGCCGGGATGAAGCGCGAAGTCGACACCACGAAGCGCCTCGACGCCGCCGAAGCTCTTCGTGATGCCTTGCAGTTCCAGGATGGGCGAACGATCCTCTCGCATTGCAGATCAGATCTTGGAGGCTCAGATCAGGAAGTGATCCTGCATCCACTGCATTCCGGCGGCGTTGGCCTTGGTCACGACCGGGCCGTCGGTGACGACGTTCTTGGGGATGCCCTGTCCGCTCTTCTCGCCGCCGACCACGGCGGAAACGCCCGCGATGATCGCGCCGCCATGGATGCGGCAGGAGGGATTGCGCACGGTCGCGAACATGCGGCCCTCGCTCACCGCCTGGATCGCGGGCGGCATCGCGTCGACGCCGCCGATCAGGATGTTGGTGCGATTGCGCGCCTTCATGATGTTGGCGGCGGCGAGCGCCATGTCGTCATTGTGGAAGAAGGCCGCGTCGATCTGCGGATATTTGGTCAGATAGGTTTCCCAGAGGCGCGCAGTTTTCGACACGTCCCAGTCGGCGGGCTGGGTGTCGAGCACCTCGATGTTCGGGAATTGCTTGACGACACTGTTGAAGCCCTTCGCCCGCCCTTGCGCCCCGGTATGGCCGAGCGCGCCTTGCGTCATGATGATCTTGCCTTTGCCGCCCATGGCGTTGCACAGCGCCTGCGTCACCGAGGCGCCCATGAACTCGTTGTCGGGGGCAAGGAAAGAGTGGACGTTGATCTGGTCGAGCGGGGCAATCAGCGTGTCCATGTCGATCACGGGCGTGCCGGCATCGATCATCTTCTGCACGGGCTGGGTGAGGGTGCCGATACCGAAAGCCTGGATCGCGACGAAATCCCATTTCTGCGAGGCCATGTTGTCGATCGCGGCGCGCTGCTTCACCGCATCGAGCTGGCCGTCGAACCAGGTGACTTCGACATTGAACAGCTTGCCCCAGAATTCCGCGGCCTGCTTGCCCTGCGCGCACCAGGTCGCCTGGAGGCCCGCATTGGAGAACGCCGCCTTCAGCGGCTTCTCGGATCGTCCGACTTCGGCTGCAAGGGCGGGGTTTATGCCCATGCTGCCGAGAAGGGCAGTCGCGGCGCCGGCGGTCGCTGCCGCCTGAAGAAGATCGCGCCTCGTCGTCGAGAAATCTTTCGTCCCGGACATCGCTCGCTCCCATAAATTTAGTCGGCGCGTCATTGATTGCGCGACCGATGTCCGAAAGTGTCTCACAAGAGTTGATGCCACTCAATCTGCAATCAGTCGCGAGATCGCCGCAGCCGCGTTGGTGCAGCGCAAAGCGTCAGGCCTGAGCGGCGGCGTATATGTCGATGTCGACGAGCAACGTGTCCCAGGCCTGCGCGATGTCGGGCGACCATTCGGCGCCGAGCAGCTCGCGCAGCGTATCCCTGATGACGGCGAAGAAGGCAATGAACAGCGCGCGGGGCGTGCCATAGGCATCGTGCGAGACGACCTCGCAGGCGATCAGCCGGAAATGTCCACTGCGTTCGCCGGCGAAGTCGAGGATCGCCTCGATCGCCAGCGCGAGCATCGATCCCTTCACGAGCTCGCTGCCTTGCGATCGGAACATCGCTCGCGTTTCCGGGTGCTCAGTGAAGAGGCGTTGGTAGACCAGCGGCGAGAGATCCGCGCAGCGCAAGGCCGCGCGTTCAAAGCTCCGTTCGACCGGATTGGGGGAGACATTCATCGGCGTAAGCGCCATGCAGACAAAAAAAGAGCGGGGCCCTAGCCCCGCTCAAAAATTGTGTCGACCCTATTATCCCCGATTCTAAGATTTGCTCTTGATTGACGGGGCGACGCTGCGTTTTGCGCGCCAGGGGCTCCTCCCGAGACTTGGACCACCAGACTTCGACCTCTCGGCCAGCCTGAGCAAGAGGGATGCTAGATCAACTTTTCTCACTTGTCATCATTTTCAGCAACGATTGTTCAAAATAAGAGCAGCTGACGAAACGATCGGGCTCTTAGTCATGTAAGCATATGACAAATATAAGAAATCTGTGGATGGGCGAGGCGCGTCGGCTGCCTCAAATGCCGGACCCGCCCCCCGATGGGGCGCTCCGACCACAGTTTTCGGCAAATTTGCGCTGGACCAAGCGGGCGGCGGAACTGACCTCGACTCGGGTCCCGGCGAGGTGTTTAGTTAGCGCACGAACGAATGGTTCGGTGGATGCGCGCTCGGCTGCAAAAATACCTACCCCTGGTCCTGCTCGCCCTGGTGATGCAGGTGCTGGCGCCGATTGCCGCCTGTTGGGCGGCCGGTCAGGCTGTGGCCGATCCGCTGTCTGCCGCCGTCATCTGCCACAGTGCGAATGAACAGGGCGGCCTGAACGATCAGACCGGCACCCCAACCGCGCATGGCGCTGCGTGTGCGCTCTGCTGTCTGGCCCAGGCCAACGCGTCGCTCGATTCGTCGCCAGAGGTTGCGCTGGCCGTTCCCTTCCGCCACGCCGAGCGCGTGACGTGGCACGTGGCGGAGACGTCCGCTGTTTCCGTCCAAAAGGGCGGAAGTGCCCAGGCGCGTGCGCCTCCAAGCTTTTCCTGACGACCTTCGGTGTCGCCGCGGTTCGTCCGCTGGCGATTGATGCTGTCGAACAGCCGGGAAGAAAGCCGGCGTCAGGAATGTCTCATGTTACGTTGTCATGCCCGCCGCGGCGTGAGCGTCGTTGCCGTTCAGGCCGCGCTGCTTGCGTCGTCGAGCGGAGCCTTCGCCCAAAACAGCAGTGCAGTGCTGCCGCCGGTGACCGTCGACGCGCCCGCCGCAGTTCAACCCAAGCCACGCAAGCCGGCGGTGAGTACGGCCGCCGCCAGGAGCCGGTCGGCAAAGCCCGCCGGCGAGCGGGCGGCTCCCACCTTCATGGGCGAGCAGGGGGCGGGCGGTGCCCGCGCATCACTGGAGCCGCCGGTTGCGGTGGCGCGCTATCAATTGCCGCAGCGGTCATTCAGCATAACCGCGAAGGAGGTGGATGAGACCATCAACCTCAAGGACCCCGAGGACGCCGTCAAATACATGCCGAGCCTGTTGGTACGGAAACGCAACGACGGCGACAACCAGGCGGTGCTGGCGACGCGAAGCTGGGGCGTGAACTCGAGCGCGCGCACGCTGATCTATTACGACGACCTCCTCATCTCGGCGCTGATCGGCAACAACAACACGAACTCCTCGCCAAGATGGAACCTGATCTCGCCTGAAGCGATCGGTCGGGTCGACTACCTCAATGGCCCGTTCGCCGCGGCCTATCCCGGCAACTCGATCGGCGGCGTATTGCTGATCTCGTCCAAGATGCCGGACAAGCCATTTGCGGTCGCCAAGGAAACGGTCTCGGTGATGCCGTGGAATCAGTACGGCACCAAGGACACCTACGTGACCAGCCAGACCAGTGCGGCCGCGGGCAATCGCGACGGCAGGCTGTCCTGGCTTGTCAGCGCCAATTATCTCGACAGTTTTCAGCAGCCCCTGACCTATACGACGAGCAGCACGATCCCGGCCGGTACGACCGGCACGTTTCCCGCGCTGAACAAGCAAGGCGTTCCCGCCAATGTTGTCGGCACGGGCATCCTCGCGCATTCGCAGCAGACTTCCGGAAATATCCGCCTCGCCTATGACGTGACGGCGCAAGTGCAGGCGACTTATTCATTCGGGATCTGGAACAACCATCAGGTCTCCGATCCGCAGACCTACCTGCGGTCGGCGGCGACCGGGCTGCCGACCTTCAACAACATCACGACCTTCGCGAACGCCAAATATATCTGGGACCAAACCCATGTGAGCAACGCGGTCGCGATCAAGAGCGACACCAAAGGCACTTTCGATTTCGATCTGTCGGCCTCGAGCTACAACTATCTCGAGGACGCCCAGCTCAATCCCTATACCGTAACTCCCACCGGCGTCGGCTTCTCGCAGAACGGCAAGATCCAGCGCATGGACGGCACCAACTGGCAGAACGCCGACGCCAAGGGCATCTGGCGTCCGCTCGGTTACGGCGGGGCGCACGAGATCAGCTTCGGCATCCACGGCGACCGGTACCGCCTGGAAAACCCGACCTATGGCTCGGCCGTCTGGTATCAGGCCGCGACCGGCACGGGGCAGCTTTACGCGAACAGTCAGGGGGAAACGCGCACCGGCGCGCTCTGGCTTCAGGATGCCTGGAAAATCCAGCCCAATCTGAAATTGACCTTGGGCGGGCGGCTGGAGACCTGGCAATCGCTCGATGGTCAGAACGTCGTGACCTTGGCCAGCGGGGCGGGTGTCATCACCTCGTCGTTCACGAAGAACCAGCCGGGCCTTGCGTCGACGAATTTCTCGCCGAAGGCGTCGCTCTCCTACGACCCGAACAAGGATTGGAACATCACGGTCAATTTCGGCGAGGCCTATCGCTACCCGACAGTTCTCGAACTCTATCAGAACGTGACCGTCGGCAATACGATCACGGTGGCCAATCCTTTCCTGAAACCCGAGCAGGACTTTACCGGCGAGCTCAATATCGAGCGTCACTGGAATGATGGTCGAGTCCGGTTGACCGTGTTCAGGGAGCGGACCAACAACGCGATCATCGCGCAAACCAACATGATCAACGCGACCCAGAGCGCAACCACGTTCAGCAATGTCGATGCGATCCGGTTGCAGGGTGTCGAGTTGTCCGCCGATAAGGACAACGTTCTCATCAACGGTCTACAGTTGTTCGGCAGCGTGACCTATGTCGACTCGCGAATCCTGGCCGACGCGGGCTGGGCCGGTGTCGATCCTCTGACGAATCTTGCCACGACCGTCGTCGGCAAGCGCGTGCCCTACGTCCCGGACTGGCGCGCCAAATTGGGCGTCACCTATCGGCCGAACGAGAACTGGGCCTATACCGTTGCCGCACGCTACAGCGGCAAGCAGTACTCGACGCTGGACAACACCGATCGTGTCTCCCACGTCTACGGCGCGTTCGATAACTTTTTCGTTGTGGACTTGAAGATGCACTATAACGCGACGAAGAATCTCGCGTTCGACTTCGGCATCGATAATCTCTTCAACGAGCAGTATTTCCTGTTCCATCCGTTCCCGGGGCGAACCTTCGTTCTCGCCGGCAAGTACACGTTCTGACGGGCGGGATGATGTTCACGACGACAAGAAAGGCAAACGACATGAATAAGCTGTCACGCATGCTCACGCTCGCAGCGCTCTCCGCCGCAATGTTTGCAGCCCCGGTGCATGCCGACGACGTCAAGGCCGGCGATCTCGTCATCTCGCAGGCCTGGAGCCGGGCGACGCCTGGTGGCGCCAAGGTCGCGGGCGGCTATCTCACCATCGAGAACAAGGGCACAGTGGCGGACAGGCTGGTCAGCGTTTCCGCCGATATCGCCGGCAAGGCCGAGGTCCACGAGATGGCGGTGGACAATGGCGTGATGAAGATGCGTCAGCTCGACAAGGGGCTGGTGATCGAGCCGGGCAAGACCGTGAAGTTCGCGCCCGGCGGCTATCATTTGATGCTCCAGGAGCTGAAGGGTCCGTTCAAGCAGGGCGACAAGGTGCCGGTGACGCTTCAGTTCGAGAAGGCCGGCAAGGTCGCCGTTTCCCTGGACGTCCAGGGCGTCGGCGCGCAGGCGCCCAGCGACGGCGGGCACATGATGAAGAAAATGCCTGATCATTCGGGAATGAAGATGTGATGAAACGGATCAAGTCCCCGATGACCTTGCCTCGATATTTCGTGGGCCTTGCGCTCGCGATGGCTGCGTTGCTGTCGGTTGCCGCGACACCGCTTGCTGCGGCGACCGACGACGACAGTTTCTTCACCCATCTGCATACCGAGAAGGCGATGGCCAATGTCACGGTCTCGCCGGGCCGGGCTGGTCCGGTCGAGATCGCGATCCAGCTCGAGACGACGGACGAGGCGCCGCTCACGGCTAAAGCCGTGTCGGTGACGCTCGTGGACCAGTCTGGCAGGAAGCTCGCACCGGTCGAGGCTTCGCGCGACGGCGAGGACAGCTGGCATGTGAAGGTCGCGCAATTGACGCCGGGACGCTGGATGCTGGGCCTCGGAATTTCGATCTCCGAGGCCGATCATGTCAGCATTGAATCGCCGATCCTGATCAAATGACGTTGTCGAGGGTGCTGAACATGTCGAAGAAATCCTGCCTGATCCTGATCGCTGCACTCGCCGCATCGCCGGCGTCGGCGCATGTCACGCTGGAGACCAAGCAGGCGGCGGTTGGCTCGTACTATAAGGCCGTCTTCGCCGTGCCGCATGGCTGCGCGGGTTCGCCCACGGTGAAGATCCGCGTCCAGATCCCGGAAGGCGTCATCGCGGTGAAGCCGATGCCGAAGGCGGGCTGGAGCGTCGACGTGGTCGAAGGCAAATACGCCAATGAGTACGATTATCACGGCAACAAGCTCTCCTCCGGCGTCAAGGAGGTGGCGTGGTCCGGCGGCAAGCTGCCGGATCACAATTACGACGAGTTCGTCATCAGCAGCTTCCTCACCGACAGCCTGAAGCCGAACACGACTTTGTACTTTCCCGTCGTCCAGGAATGCGAGACCGGCGTCAGCCGCTGGATCGAAATTCCGGCGGAAGGGGCGGGGCATTCGCACGAGGGCAAGTCGCCGGCACCTGGCCTGAAGCTGTTGCCAAAACCCTGATGCGCCTTCTCGCCGCGCTCGCGACGCTGCTTCTTGTTGTCGGCTTCGCGACCGGCGCCTTCGCGCATGCGGCGCTCGTCGCGGTCGAGCCGGCGAGCGGCAGCATGCTTGCGTCCGCACCGAAGGCGGTGGAGTTGCGCTTCAACGAGGCGGTGACGCCGGGCGCGATTCTGCTGATCGACGGCGCGGGCAGGGCACGGGACGATGCGCGCGTCAGCGCATCGGGCGAAACCATCTCGGTCGCGCTGCCGGCCGACCTGCCGCAGGGCACGGCGGTTGTGAGCTATCGCGTGATCTCGCAAGACGGCCATCCCGTCGCGGGATCGGTCATCTTCTCGATCGGCATGCCGACGGGAACGCAACCTCCTGCCACTACGGATGGCGGATTGAACGCGCTGATCTGGCTGGTGCGGGTCGGTCTCTATATCGGGCTGTTCGTCGGTGTCGGCGGTGTGTTCTTTGCGCGCTGGATTGCATGGTCGATGACGGGAACGGCCGTGGCGCGTGTCGCGCTCGTGGTTGGCCTGCCGAGCGCTGTTGTCGCCCTTGGCGTCCTGGGCCTCGATCTCCTCGGCCTGCCGCCAGCGGCTCTCGCGACCGTTACTCCCTGGAAGGTTGCGTCCGCGACGAGCGCCGGTCCCGCAGTGCTGGTCGCCGTCACCGCGATGCTGGTGGCGATGCTGGCGCTGCGTGGTGCGTGGTACGCGCGGGCGCTTGCGGCCATTGCGTTTGTCGGCGTCGGCTTGTCGCTGGCCATGACCGGACACGCCGCAACGGCACCGCCCGAAATGGTGACACGGCCGGCGATCTTCCTCCACGGCCTCGGCGTTGCGTTCTGGATCGGGGCGCTGGCCCCGCTCGCTGCACTCGTCTCGAAGCCGGCGGCGGCATTGCCCGTCGTGTACCGCTTCTCCCGGATCGCGGTGCCTGTCGTCGCGATGCTGGCATTGACCGGTCTTGCGCTCGCGGTCGTCCAGCTCGAAAAGCCGGCGGCGCTGGTCGAGACCCGCTACGGCCTCATCCTCTCGATCAAGCTCGCGCTGGTCGCTGCACTATTGGCGCTGGCCGCGCTCAATCGCGTTCGCCTGACCCCGGCGCTGGCCCGGGACGAGGCGGTTGCGCCGGCGCTGAAGCGCTCGATCCTGCTCGAATGCGTGATCGGCCTCGCGATCCTTGCCGTCGTCGCCGGCTGGCGCTTCACGCCGCCGCCACGGACAATCGTTCCGGAGACGCCTCTGGCGATCCACATCCACACCGACAAGGCGATGTTCCAGGTCCTGGTCTCGCCGGGCAAGGCCGGCGTCGATGACTTCGTGCTCCAGCTGATGACCGGTGAAGCGACGCCGCTGGCGGCCAAGGAGGTGACGCTGACCCTGAGTCTGCCCGAGCGCGGCATCGAGCCGATGGAGCGGGACGCCTCGCGCGGGCCGGATGGCTATTGGCATGTGCGCAAGGTCGAGCTGCCCTTTGCCGGCCGCTGGCATGTGCGGATCGATGCGCTGGTGACCGACTTCGAGAAGATCACGCTCGAGGACGAGCTCGAGGTGATGCCGTAAGGGGCACGGCAGCGGTTCAAGCTGAACCTGAAGGCAACGGAAAAATGACAAGGAATTCCGCCGTGTTAGCGGCTTTTCCTCATTCCCGGTCTTGTGTTTTCGCTCCCAATCCGGTTTCACTGCAACCCCTCACTGATTCCCAGAGTGTTGCCATGCGGTTGTCGCGGTTCTTTCTGCCCATCCTGAAGGAAAATCCGAAAGAGGCGGAGATCGTCTCGCACCGGCTGATGCTGCGCGCCGGCATGATCCGGCAGGAGGCGGCCGGCATCTATGCCTGGCTGCCGCTCGGCTTCCGCGTGCTGAAGAAGATCGAGCAGATCGTGCGCGAGGAGCAGGACCGCTCCGGTGCGCTGGAACTGCTGATGCCGACGCTCCAGCTCGCCGACCTCTGGCGCGAGAGCGGCCGCTACGACGCCTACGGCCCGGAGATGCTTCGCATCGCCGACCGCCACAAGCGCGAGCTGCTGTACGGGCCGACCAACGAGGAAATGATCACCGAGATCTTCCGCGCCTATGTGAAGTCCTACAAGAACCTGCCGCTGAATCTCTATCATATCCAATGGAAATTCCGCGACGAGCAGCGCCCGCGCTTCGGCGTGATGCGCGGCCGCGAATTCCTGATGAAGGATGCGTATTCCTTCGACCTCAACGAGGCGGCGGCGCGCGTCGCCTACAACAAGATGTTCGTTGCTTATCTGCGCACCTTCGCGCGGATGGGGCTGAAGGCGATCCCGATGCGCGCCGAGACCGGCCCGATCGGCGGCGATCTCAGCCACGAGTTCATCGTACTTGCGGAGACCGGTGAATCCGGCGTTTTCATCAATCGCGACGTGCTGGACCTGCCGGTGCCGGGCGAGGACGTCGACTATGACAGCGACCTGACGCCGATCATCAAGCAATGGACCTCGGTCTATGCGGCGACGGAAGACGTGCACGACGCCGCGCGCTTCGAGCAGGAAGTGCCTGCGGACAAGCGGGTGAACACCCGCGGCATCGAGGTCGGGCAGATCTTCTATTTCGGCACGAAGTATTC
>Ga0207647_10004319_pt1 | contig 10539 bp, 7 predicted proteins | sample KBSCornC2_FD_184295 | JGI IMG/M metagenome (GOLD analysis project Ga0207647, IMG submission 184295) | Corn rhizosphere microbial communities from Kellogg Biological Station, Michigan, USA - C2 (SPAdes) (version 2) | ecosystem: Host-associated > Plants > Roots > Rhizosphere ...
ATTGGGCCAGCCGCCGGGTCGAGCATCGGTTGCAGAAGAATGCCTTTCGCGTCAGCCGCTGGGCGAATCGAGTCAATCGCTGCGTTGACGATGTAAATCAGATCGACTGCGCGCATATCAAGTCGCAACTTTCCGGAAATAATGCGCGACACGTCGAGCAAGTCGGAAACCAGTTGACTCTGAGATTTCGCGTTGCGGTAGATCGTCTCGACAGCACGCTCCGTGTTGGCTTCGTTGAGCTTGCCGAGTTGAAGCATGTGGGCCCAACCCATGATTGCATTCAGTGGATTACGCAACTCGTGCGAGATCGTCGCAAGAAATTCGTCCTTCAAGCGATTTGCGCGTTCTGCTTCACTGCGCGCTAGCTTCTCACTGGCTAACAGCCGCGTGCGCGCTTCGATTTGGGCCTGCAACTCGGCTTCACGCGCCACACGCTCGGTGACGTCTTCGATAATCGTCAACGTTCCGATTACTCGACCATCACGACTCAACGGTGAAATTCGCACCGCCTGCTGCATCTGCGGGTAGCCGTGTTCGCCGGATACCACCGGCATCGAAATCAGATATTCGTGCAGCGCTTGCGACAACACTCTTACCTGGCCTTCGAGGGCCCACTTGTAATGTCGATCGAGTCGGCGTTCGATCAACTCCGGAAACAGTTCGAGCAGATTCCTGCCGATAACTTCCTGAGCACGTTTGCCCGTGTGCTCTTCCATCCAGTTATTCCACTCGACGATATTCAATTCGCCATCAGTCAGGACAATCCCCTGCGCCGCGAGTTCGTGCATCCAGTGCAAGATCGCAGCGTTAAGCAATGTCTCTTTTGGACTAGTCTGTGCCATACAAATAAACGCCGAAGGCGTTGGCTGACCTCAGCCCAGGGTTGGAGCGCAGCGACAACCCTGGGATCAAATTCTCATCTTCGTCTCAACCCTGAAAGGGTTCGCCGCAAGAGGAACCCTTTCAGGGTTTAGGGCTTCGCTTGATTAGTCCCAGGGTTGGAGCGAAGCGCTTCCAACCCTGGGCTAGAATTAGCGAACGCCTTCGGCGTAAAAACGGATCGCTAAGTATCTCACTACCCTTAGGCGTCACCTACCCTTAGCCGTCATCTGCCCTGCTGCGCCTCCCAGACGTCGACTTCCTGGATCAAACGATCGAGGGAGGCGACGCTCAACACGATCACGAGGAATCCCTTCACCGAGCTGTCGCGGATTTGGAATGCCGTGTAGACCACAAGGGCATAATGCATCTCGGTTTTGTCTGACGTCGTAGAGTCGATCAACTCTTCGAGTGTTTCGAGATGCAGCCGCGGCACCGAGAACGTCACATGCACGTTCAGCAGATTTCCAAACATTCCGAGACAAGCATTCAAAAGAATATTACCCACTTCCGTCAGTACTTCTCGAGCTGATTCGTCGAGAAAAACAGACGGCTGGTCTTCGTCCGTAAGCAAGTCCGTGAGCTGCACGGCGCCCGCATAGTTCAACAACAACAACGCATCGCCCGCGACTGGCCCGGCAAAGACCTGATGAATCGAAGCTATGTCTCCGGGAACAAACTTTGCCAGCGCTCCGCGCAACTCTTCACTGCGATAAACGGCAACTTCGGGCGCATTGAGCAATACGCGATGCCCGGTCAGTTCCGACAGGGCAGCGCCTGTACGCGCGAACGCAATGTTGATGAGCTCGGCAAGGGCATCAGTCTGCCGCTCAGTTAGTTTCACCTATGGCTCCTTCCTTGAGCGCGGCTTCTACAGTGGCAAGCACTTGTTCGGAAATGAATGGCTTGTTTATAAAGCCCAGTGCACCAGCTTCATCGACCATCTTGCGCGTAGAACTCTGGATATCAGCACTCGCCACTATCACCCTCGCCTGCTGGTCCATCTCACGCAATTTCACAAGCACATCAAGCCCGTACATTCCTTTCATGACGAGATCGAGTAAGACGAGACTTGGTTTTTCAAGAAAGTAAGTTTCCAGAGCCACCATTCCATCGTCCGCTTCCACGATCTCGTATTCGGCGGTTTCGAGAATTCGTCGCAAAGTTCTTCGTGAAAGCGACGAGTCGTCCACGATCAGAATCTTTGGTCTCATACGACCTCCCTAATCGCGCGAGCCATGTCTTCCAGAGCGACGCTTTTATCGCTCAATCCGGCTTCGACTACAGTTGAGGGCATACCATACACCACACAACTACTCTCTGCTTCCGTGAAGACAAGACCGCCCTGCGATTTAATCCACGCCGCACCCTGCTTTCCATCCGAACCCATGCCCGTCATCACCACACCCAAAACTCTATGCCCGCACACTTCCGCCACTGATTGAAACAGCACGTCGACTGAAGGCTTGTGCAACGTATTAAAGGGCCTCGCGTCGAGGTGTGTCACGACCTTGCCGCTTGATTCGCGCTTGACGAACAGGTGACGCCCGGCGGGCGCGAGGAAGACACGACCCGGTTTGATCTCGTCGCCCTCTGCTGCCTCTTTAACTTCCAGCTGAGATAACTCGTTCAATTTCGCGGCATACATCTCTGTATAACCGACCGGCATATGCATCACCATCAAAACCGGAACCGGGAAATCTGCCGGCAACTGCGGTATCAAGCGTTTCAGTGCCTGTGGGCCACCAGTCGAAATGCCAATCACGACCAGGTCTACCGAATGATTTCCGGCAATCTTCGTCGCCGGGTCGCTAACCGTCGCGATCGCCGGCAGCGGTGTGTTTGGAATTCGCTTCCGCTCGATCTGGCCGGCCGCTTTGACTTTCTCGATCAACTCAGCGCTGACTTCAAAAATCTTTTCACTCGCAAGCGCCGTCGGCTTCTGTACAAAATCAATCGCGCCGGCATCGAGAGCCGTCAGTGCAGCTTCGGCAGTCTCGTTCGCGATGCTCATGATGATGATCGGCACCGGTCGTCGCTGCATCTGTTCGCGTACAAAACCGACACCGTCAAGCTCCGGCATGATCAGATCGCATGTAACCACATCCGGATCGAGTTGGGCCACGAGGTCCAATGCTTCCCGACCATCGCGTGCCGTTCCGACAACTTCGACAAAAGGACTACGCGAGAGTATTTCTCTGACGACCTTCCGCACATAAGCAGAATCGTCAATCACCACTACTCGTAAGACTCGATTCATCGATGCTCCGCCTATAGTTAATCAACCACTCGCTCGCGCTTCACGTACACAAAAGCGTCGTCAATCTCGATCAGGTTGAAATCCGTCGTCAGTCTTAACAACGATTCGGCAGCGCCGACAAACAAGTAACCGGGCGGCCGGATATGCCTGGCGAAGGAACGGACGACCCGGCCGATGGCGCTTTCTGAAAAGTAGATGAAAACATTTCGACAGAAGATAAAGTCGGATGATGCCAGGGGCGCAATCTGGCTCTCATCAATCAAATTTGCAAGGCTCCACTTGATTCGTGAATGTATGTCGCCTCTCACGCGCCAGACTGAATCTTCCTCCGTGAAATAACGATCGCGCAAATCAAGCGGCAGGTTTCGGAACGCACGAGCTCGATAGATGCCCGCGGTCGCTCGCCCGATCGCTTTTGAGCTCGCGTCGCTGGCCAGAATCTCGATTGAAGCACGTTCGAACAACCGGGCTTCGTTCAATGCGATGGCAATCGTCAATGGCTCCTCGCCCGTCGCGCACGCTGCACACCAGATCCGCAACGTCGAACCCCGATTCTTTGCCAGCCACTGTGGCACGAGCGTTTGGACGAGGGCCCGTATTTGATCGAATTCTCGCCAGAAATACGTCTCCTGGACCGAGAGCGCGTTCATAACGTTTAGCCACTCCGCGCGCGAAGAAGCGTCGTATTTCAGCAGATAGTAGTAATCGAGAAATGAGCTGAAACCTCGATCGATGACGAGCGCCGAAAGCTTGTCGATCAGCAGATCACGCTTGCCGTTGTCGAAGGACATTCCGGTGCGTTCACTGATCAAGCTTTGAATCAGCGCCGTCGTCCCGTCAGGCAACGCCAGATTTTGTGAACGCGATAACATCGAAACCTATCCACAGATTACACAGATTTAATCTGCGTAATCTGTGGATGCCTCACTCTTCCCCAATGCGCCCTTAGCTGCATGCGCTACGTCCGGATCGTCATCTTTAACCAGTTCGCCAACAATCCCCGCGATGCGCTCGCCGCCGATCTGCCCCAGCGAATCAAGGGCCGCGATGCGCACGTGGTTGAACTTCTCTTTTTCAACAACTCTCTTCAGCGCCTCAACGCTATTCTCCGACCTTGTGCGCCCGAGCGCCCGCGCGCTGAAGTAGCGCACCCAGACATCTTCATCTACGAGTCCCTCAATCAACGGTTGCACCGCCTCCGGTGCAAACATGTGACCCAACGCACGTGCCGCAGCAGCCCGAACATTGGGTGTTTCTTCTTTCATTGCGTGCACAAGAACGTCCAGAGCGCGCTCGTCGTCGACATACGGCAGGTGCTCGAGCGCCGCACACCTGACTCGCTCGTTTGAGTCGTGACTCAGTTCGAGCAATGCCGCAGTCGCCTCCGGATATCCAAAGTAACCGGCAATCTTCACGGCCGACTCTCGAACGTTCGGATCTGGGTCATGCAGAAGCGGAATAATACGTTCCGACATTGACGGCAAAGTGAGCGAATTCAGCGCGCTGACAGCAGCCTGCCGGGCCGAAGCGTCAGGGTTACCAATCAGATTCACAAGTCCATCGACTGCACGCGCATCTCCGATCTGGCCGAGGGCATTCGCGGCATCGATGGACAAAGACTCATCCTCGAGAGTCTCAACGAGCGCTGTCGTTGCGGTCGAGTCGCCGATACGCCCGAGCGCCACAACTGCCGATCGTCTTATTTCGAGGTCTTCCGATGTCAACTGTCCGATCAGTAGCTCGACAGTCGCAGAGCCATGTCGCACGAACGCTTCAATAATCTCGTCACGCAGGTCGACACGACCCATCAATCGCGTGAGCGCACGATCCACGCCGGCACGCTTGAGCCATCCCAGAACCAACGCAATCGAGCGCAGATTTTCTTTACTGGGCGCCAGCGCTGCCGCATCAATCAAGTTTTGAAAGCCCGTGGGCGAAATTTCACGATTAGCCAGCTCCGCGATGTAAGCACCTTCGGCATACTGCTCCTCATATCGATCGCGGAGCGCGGCGAGCGCATTCGCAATCTGCTCGGTCGGCGCAGATGGTGTATTCAATAATGCCGTCAGTGGTCCGACAGCACTGTCGTCACCGAGTTGGCCCAACAGGCTAATCGCAGGATCCCGTAGAAATTCATCTTCGAGAAACGGCGGTATCTTTGGCGCAACACGCGCGTCGCCGATCTTTGCGAGGGCTTCGAGTGCTGCAAAGCTAAGGAAGAAGTCTCTTGACTCAGCGACCTCGACTAGCGCATCCACGGCGTCCGTTGCCTTCAGCTTGCCCAGCGCTTCGATCGCGTGATACCGAACGTTAGTGTCTTCGTCACTGAGCGCCTTAAATAATCCGGCGACTGCTCGATCACTTCCTTGATCGCCTAAAGCCAGCGCTGCCTGCATCCGCAGAGCCGGATCGGGATCTTTGAGTAACTCCAGTAACGGCGAGAGAGTATCGACATCACTTGCAGCCAACACCTGAAGCGCACTGTTCAAAAGCGACGGGTTGTGATGATTCCGGACTACCAGGCTGACGAGCGCTGCGATTGCCTCCGGCGCCGCGCGGTCTGACACACCCTTGATGGCTGCTCGACGAACTCTCCAGCTTTCATCACTCAACGCGTCAAGCAACGGCGCGGTGTCGTAAGAGGCGTCGTCGCTTAGAGCCTGAGCCGCACTCAAGCGCGTCGCCTCGTCACCTTCAGCCAAACGCGCCGACAGCTCGCGCTCGCGTTCGAGCCGCTCGGTGACGTCCTCGATCGTCACAATGAGTCCGGCAATCGCGTCATCATCACGCAGGGGAGCAATTGTGACTCGTTGCTGCATCTTGTCGAAACACCTGGAGGGCGTCACGGGAGCACACGGAATGAGGTAATGATGAAAAGCTGTCGCCAATACTTCCACGACGCCTTCACTCAGCGATCGCTGAAAGCGTTTCAAGAGTCCGCGCGCGTCGAGATCAGGAACGAGCGCAGTCAACGCCTGACCCGCAGCTGCTTCCTCACTGATGCCGGTGAGTCGCGCCAGAGTGGAATCCCAAACGCGAATCACGAGCTGTGAATCTGTTGTGAAAATTCCGATCTGCGTCATCCGCGTTCATCCGCGGCTGGTTTTTTCGTACGCCGGCGCTTAGGTTGCTCGTGACCATTGCCGGTGACCATTCCGTCCATGATTTCGCCGAGCTCGCGCGCGCGGTCAGCGAGCCCGGTTGTGCTGGTCAGTGTTGCTTTCACACCCTCAGCGTTGCGATTGGTAATGTCGCGAAGCTCGTTTACCGCCGTACGAATCCTGTCGGCCGACTCAAGATGATTGCGATTTGTATTGGTAATCCGCAGCGCATCTTGTGAAACGTTCGAGACGCCGATAGTCATTTCTTGTGACGTGCGTGCCTGTTCACGCATCGCTTTCGTAACCTGATCCGCTTGCAAACGCATACTCTGCGTCGCAACGCTAATCTGCGCCGACGCTGTTGCCTGCTCACTCATCGCTTTGTTGGCTTCATTGATTTGCATAGCGAGCTGGACTGCTTCTTTCGACACCTGATCACCCGCAACTGCCTGTTCACTCAACGCACGCGATGTAGACACCGCGCCGCGACGCATCGACTCGACGGCGGCGGAGATCTGTTTGGCTGCGGCAGCCTGTTCGTTGGAAGATTTGCGCACCTGCTTCGCCGCACCACTCGTGCTCTGTGCCGCTTTGATGATCTCTCGTGCCGCGCGGCCTTGCTCGCCTACTGCCTTGCTTACTTCCTTTGCCGTCTTGCGCATTTGCACCGCCGCCTTGACGATCTGCTGCGTCGCCTGGGCCTGTTCGATCACTGCACTCGAAACCTGTTTTGTCTGTATTGCAGTAGTATCGATTGCGGTAACGACTTGTTGACCTGCCGTCAGTTGCTCCTCAGTTGCATCGGCAATCTGTCCGACCAGCAGGGTAGTTTGATTGATTCCGGCAAGTATCTTCTTCAATCCCGCCGCGCCTTCCTCTGCGAGTTGCCCGCTTTCATCTGCCACACGCATTCCCTCGCTTGCCGCAGTCACTGCTTCGCGCACAACTTCCTGAAGCGACCTGATGATCACTGTGATATCGGCAGTGGCCTGAGCGGATCGATCGGCGAGATTTCTGATCTCTTCAGCCACGACCGCAAACCCGCGACCGGCATCACCTGCACGAGCGGCTTCGATCGAAGCATTTAGCGATAGCATGTTGGTCCGTTCGGCAATAATGTTGATCGTGTTGACGATGCCGCCAATCTCATCCGACCGTTTTCCCATCTCGCGTATCACGCTGGATGACTGCTCCATCGCCGAACGCACGCGCGATAATCCCTGCATCGATTTCTGTGCCGCGGCTCCACCTTCTTCAGCTTGTCTCGTTAACTGCGTCGTGGCTTCCTCGGCACGCTTTGTCAACGAGACGACTGACTGCAATGAACGGTCCATTTGAGTGGCGCTGCCGGCGGCGTTGGTCGCAGCATCGTTGATGCGCTCTGCGTTTTGAGCTACTCCCTGTACTGAGCGCGACATTTGCTCAATCGAGGTCGACACTTCTTCAACTGACGACGCGAGGCTCTCAGTCATCGCCGCCACCTCTTCGATCGACGCAGCCATTTCGTTGATGGCGGAAGACGTCTCCTCCGCCGCCACCGTGAGATCGTCAGCGTTGCCGGAAAGACTGTTAATCGAGGCTGCCACTTCTTCCATGCTGGCAGCAGTTTCGTTTACCGCTGCGGTGAGTCCTTCCGTGTCTGCGCTTACGGACTTGATCGAGCTGGCAATCTCCGTCATCGCGCCGGTCACTTCTTCAGAGGATGTGGCCATGCTCTGCATCGTGCCGCTAACAACCTCGATGGAACGAGTGTTCTGCTCAACAGCAGCCGAGATCTGCGTGATTGAGGCAGAAAGAGACTCGGCGTTCTTCGTGACCTCTTCGATCGATGCAGCGCTTTCGTTGACCGACGACGCGAGTTCTTCAGTTGAGGTCGCGATCGACTCGAGCTGAGTCGTCGTCTCGCCCATCGAAGCAGCCATTTCATCGGCGATAGCGACCGTTCTTTCGAGTACGAGCAGCTGTACTTCGGCGCCCTCGGCCACCTCGTTGGCCGTTACTGTGATTTGACTGGCCGATTCGGCAACCTGCAGCGCCTGCCGGCGAACCAATCCGATGTCTCTGTCAAGATTGTTGCTTGAGCTTTGAATTGCCTGAGACATAGTTCTATCTCCTCAATCCGTATTTATATCTGTGTAATCTGTGTTTCGACTTCGTACTCGAGATCGAGCACGGCATCCAAATTCAAAATCAGAATCATGCGTTCACCGATCGTCGCGACGCCTTCAAGGTAATGACCACTCAAGCCGGTGAGCGCTTCGGGCGGTGGTTCCATCGAATCCGGCGAAATCTTTATAAACTCGCGTGCCGTATCGACGATGAGTCCGACGACCCTCTTATCTGTGTTAATAACAACCAATCGCGAACGCAGATCGCGTTCGATTCTTTCAAATCCAAACCGTGTGCGTAGATTCAACGCGGGAATCACCTGCCCGCGCACGAGGACGACACCTTCGACCGCCGGATGAGAGTTGGGAACGGAAGCCACGTCGTCGATCATCTCGATCTGTTGCACAAAACGGCTTCGTACACCGTACGTCGTGCCCGATAATTCAAAAAGTATGAATGGTTCCATCTGTGTCACCCGTGGCTTAATGTGGTGATGTCACCGCGAGCTGTCGTAGAGCGGTAATGTCGAGAATCAACACCACGCGCTGGTCTCCGAGTTCAGTTGCGCCCGCGATGCCTTTGCTTTGTGCGAGTGGATCTTTAATGGCCCGTACGACGATCTCGCGCTGTCCGAGTATTCGATCGACCGCCAGACCCACCGCGTTTGTTTCCTCGCCAATCACGAGGACATGAAAATTATCGCCACGCTGGTGATTCATCTCAAAAACGCGTGCGAGTCGAATCAAGGGAAGAACTTTTCCCCGGTAAGAGATGATTTCGTTATTCTCCAACACCTTCGTTGCTGACGACTCTACTTCCAGAACTTCCCTCACCGCCGACTGCGGCACCGCAAACCTCTGCCCGTTCACACTGACGATGAGTGCTTCAGCAATCGCGAGTGTCAAAGGCAACTCGATCGTGAAAGTCGTGCCTTCGGAGACTTTCGTCGCGAGTGAAAGTCGTCCGCCGAGTTCTTCAGTTGCTTTCTTGACGACGTCCATTCCCACACCGCGGCCGCTTTCTCGATCAGCTTCATCGCGTGTTGAGAATCCCGGGGTACAGAGCAGAGTCAGTAGAGCTTCGTCATCAAGATCAGAGTTGCCGTTGCCGAGACCCTTCGCGTGTGCTCTTTCCAGGATCAGATTGCGATCGATGCCGCGCCCGTCGTCAGCAATCTTGATGACTATCTTCTCGCCCGCGGTCATAGCACTCAGCGATAACAAACCTTCGCTTCGCTTGCCCTGTGCTTCACGCTCGGCGGCCGGTTCCAGCCCATGACTGACAGCATTGCGCACCAGGTGCATCAGCGGATCCATCATCCGCTCGACGAGGAACTTGTCGATCTCCGTTTCGCCGCCGCTGAGTTGCACGGTGACTTTCTTGCCGCTTTCACGCGCGAGGTCGCGAACAACGAACATCATGCGTTCAAAGATCTCGCCGATCTGGACCATGCGCACACGCATGACGCTCTCACGCAGATCTCTTAACTGCCGTCCCATGCTCAGGCTTGTTTCCTGAAGCGAACGCCACGCGGCGGGCGTGGTCACGCGTTTCAAGTCGGTCAGTTGTTCCTCGAGCCGTGTACGGCTGATCACCAGTTCACCGACGATTCGCATCAAGTCGTCGAGACGATCGAGATCGACACGCACAACGCTCGCGGGTGCAATGGTTGGGACGGCGACAGGTTCTTTTGTTCGCGGGGCGGCCTCGACGGCAATAGGCTTAAATGTCAATCCGTCAGGTTCAAGACTCGAGAGCGCGTTCTTGTCCGCACTGGTTATGACAATGAACTCGAAAGCGATCTCGCCTGCGCCTTTAACGATTGGTTTCGCCTGAGTAAGTTCTCCAATCTCCTGCAGCCGCGCTCGGACGCTGTTCACATTGATGCCCCGTTCGGCAAGTTGAGCAGTGGGCGTGAATTCGACCTGCCAGCGAGTGGCTGTCACATCATCATTCTTTTGAGGAGTTGTTATCTCAACACCTGCGGACTCGGCCGAGACCGCTTGCAGACGTTCGACGATTTCGTCAATAGAGGGAATCGGTTGATCGTTACGTCGTGCATTAATAACGTTTTCGAGTAACGAAACGCCGGACCCGAGCACTTGAAATCCCGTGTCGCTCAAGACGGCTGTTCCTTCACGCAACTCACGCAAATAGCTTTCGAGATGGTGGGCCAGTTGTTCCGCGGCA
>Ga0207647_10004320_pt1 | contig 10535 bp, 9 predicted proteins | sample KBSCornC2_FD_184295 | JGI IMG/M metagenome (GOLD analysis project Ga0207647, IMG submission 184295) | Corn rhizosphere microbial communities from Kellogg Biological Station, Michigan, USA - C2 (SPAdes) (version 2) | ecosystem: Host-associated > Plants > Roots > Rhizosphere ...
TGTCGGCGCATCTCGACCATTTGGGCGCGGGGCCGGAGGTGAACGGCGACAGCATCTACAACGGCGCAAACGACGATGCCGCCGGCACGACGGCAGTACTGGAACTGGCGCATGCGCTGGCGAGCGGGCCGCAATTGCGGCGCAGTGTCCTGTTTGTCTGCTACGGCAGCGAAGAGACAGGCGAATTGGGATCGACCTACTTTGGCGAACACCCGCCGGTGCCGCTGAAAGACCTGGTGGCGAACCTGGAGTTCGAGATGATCGGCAATCAGGACCCGAAGATGGCGAAGGGTGTGCTGCTCTTTACGGGATGGGACCGCTCGAACCTGGGACCGGCGCTGAAGCAGCATGGTGCGCTACTGGGGTCTGATCCCTATCCGGAGCAGCACTTCTTTGAGCGCTCGGACAACTATGCGCTGGCGCTGAAAGGCGTGGTGGCGCACACCGCAGCGGGTTGGGGAACTCCGCCGACCTATCACCAGCCGGAAGACGACCTGGAGCATGTGGACCTCCCGTTCATGACGGCGGCGATCCAGTCGCTGGTAGAGCCGGTCCGCTGGCTTGCAGATAGTGATTTTATGCCGGCCTGGAACAAGGATGGTCAGCCGAAGCCGCGAGAGTAAACGGGGCGGCCTGCTCGCCGCGTCGGCTATGATCGCTGCGGAGTGAGCGAGCTTTATGTCCAGTGCTGCTATTGATTTTGCCCGTCAGAACCAGCCGCGATTCCTTGAGGAATTGAAGGCACTGCTGCGGATTCCAAGCATCTCCACCCTCCCGGATCACAATGGTGATACCCGCCACGCGGCGGAGACGCTGGCTGCGGAGATGAAGCGCATCGGGCTCAAAAATGTCCGTTTGATCGAGACCATGCACGGCGGGCAGGCGGGGCATCCCTTGGTTTATGGGGAGTGGCTGCAGGGGGTAGGTAGGCCGACGGTGTTGTGCTACGGACACTACGATGTACAGCCGCCAGATCCGCTGGATGAGTGGCTGACGCCGCCCTTTGAGCCGACCGAACGCAACGGGAACCTCTATGCGCGCGGTGCGGTGGACGACAAAGGACAGATGTACATGCACCTGAAGGCTTTGGAGTCGCTGTTTGAGAGCGGCAAGGGCACGCTACCGCTGAATGTGCGGGTCATTCTCGAGGGCGAGGAGGAGGTTGGGGGCGAGGGAATTGCCGCTTTCGTGCGCGAGCATCCCGAGGGGCTGAAGGCGGACTTTGCCCTGGTGTCGGATACGGAGATGTTTGCGCCAGAGCTGCCGACGTTGTGCGTGGGGCTGCGCGGGATGATTTACACCGAAATCGAAGTACGGGGTGCGAAGACCGACCTGCACTCGGGGATGTATGGCGGCGCCGCGCCCAATCCGTTTGTGGCGCTGGCGCAGATCATCGCCGGGCTGAAGGATCGCGAGGGGAAGATACTGATTCCCGGCTTTTATGATGATGTGGAGGTGCCGTCCGCGGAGGAAAAGGCGGCATGGAAGAGGCTGCCGTTCAATGAAGAGCACTATCGCGAGACGGAAGTGGGCTCGCCGGTGCTGACGGGCGAAGCGGGCTACTCAGTGCTGGAGCGGACATGGGCACGGCCGACGCTCGACGTGCACGGAATGCCGGGCGGTTTTACGGGCGCGGGGGCGAAGACAGTGATCCCGGCCCGGGCGACGGCGAAAGTGTCGATGCGCCTAGTACCAGGGATGACGGCCACGAAGGCGTTCGCACAGTACAAGTCGTTCGTGGAGTCGCTGACGCCAAAGGGCGTGACGGTTGAGGTGCGCATGATGCACTCAGGAGATCCGCTCGTAGTGGGAACAGACAATCCTTATGTGACGGCCGCGAAGGACGCGATGCGCGAGGTCTTCGGCAAGGAGACGGTGTTTGTACGGGGCGGCGGCTCCATCCCAATTGTGGGAGACTTCGATCGGCACCTAAAGATACCCACGGTGATGATGGGTTTCGGGTTGCCGGACGATAACCTGCACGCGCCGAACGAGAAGTTCCATATTGCGAACTTCTATCGCGGTATTGAATCGGTCATTCGGATGTTCGAGCGTCTGGGCGGGTGATCCCGATGGACGTCGAGGGCTGGGTCCTAGCTGGAGGGCGCAGCCTCCGCATGGGGCGTGACAAGGCGAGGGTAGAGCTGGGCGGGCGGCCGCTGCTGGAGCACATGCAGAAGAAGTTTGAGGCGCTGGGGTTGCGCGCCCGCGTGGCCGGACTGCGCGAGCCAGTGGGAGAAGGAATGGCTGCAGAGGTGGTTCCTGATATCCACCCCGGATGTGGGCCGCTGAGCGGGATGGAAACGGTGCTCAGCAACAGTAATGCTGGAGCGGTATTGATGGTTGGAGTGGATCTGCCGCTGCTGGAGACGGAGTTTCTGGATTGGATGGTCCGGCGGGCCGAGACGACCGGGGCGATGGCGACGATTCCGCGATTGCTGGGTGAGCCGCAGCCCCTGTGTGCGGTTTACCGGCGCGAGTTGCTTGGCGGATTTACGAAAGCGCTGGAGGACGGCAATTACAAGGTGATGGCTGCGGTGGAACGTGCGTCCTCCGGCGGCACGGTCGACCTTTTCGATACTGAGAGGGTTGCGGCGACCGGAGCATGGCGATCGCGTCTGCCCACACATTGTCAGTTCATGAACTGCAATACTCCGGAAGATCTCGCGCTGGCCGAGGCGATGGCTGCCCAAGCACCTATCCTATGAAGATGGACGACGAGAGACAGCCGGAAGCCAGCCGGGACGACGGTACGGGCGGAGATCCGGCAGCAGGAAATCACGACGGGCAGGAGAGCGCCGCCGAAGAGGCACTGTTGCGCGCTGCGGCGCCGCCGCAGGGAGAAGAGGTTCCGCTGCCGCCGCTCGATGAGACACCGCTTGAGATACCGGCGGAGCTCTTCAGCGACGAAGTCCGCGAGGCGCAGGAGAACGGCAATGCGCCGCAGGTGCCGACCAAGCCGTCGGAGCCATACATCGTCTTCGATCATGTCTCGAAATCCTTCGGCGACCTGCACGTACTGGACGATGTGAGCTTTGAGGTGATGGCCGGAGAGACGCTATGTATTCTGGGCCGCTCCGGAGTGGGGAAGTCGGTGTCTCTGCAGCAGATCATGGGCTTTCTGAAACCGGACAAAGGACGGATCCTGGTGGCCGGCGAGGACATCACGCGCTTTAGCGATCAGCAGATGGGAGAGGTCCGCAAAAAGGTCACGATGGTCTTCCAGAGCGGGGCTCTCTTCGATTCTCTGAGTGTCGGAGAGAATGTCGCGTTTCCGTTGCGTGAGCGGAGGGAGCTTGAGGAGGACCAGATCCAAAAGATCGTCAACGGGCTGCTGGAGATGGTTGGGGTAACGGGTATGACCGATCTGCTGCCATCGGATCTGTCGACTGGAATGAAGCGATCGGTCGCAATTGCGCGTGCGATGGCGGCGCAGCCGCAAGCGATCCTGTATGACGAGCCGACGACCATGGTGGACCCGCTGATCGGCCGGCTGCTAGGAGACCTGATCCAGAAGCTGAAGACACAGTTACTGCTGACAAGCGTCGTGGTGACACACGACATGCGTTTCGCAGAGCGGCTTGCGGACCATGTGGTCTTCCTGCATCAGGGTAAGGTTCTCTTCTACGGAACGATGGAGGAGATGAAGCGAAGCGATGACGAAATCCTGCAACAGTTTCTGGAACTGGATTCGCTTGTCCTGCCGAACGTGTAACTTTCGCTCTGCTGCAATGACTCAGAAGTGTCACGGCTGCACGTGGAAATTCGCGATGAAGAAGTTGCACACTGCCTGAAGCGATGCGAAGGTGAACGGAGGGTTACCCGTTGACGGAATGGGCCATCCAACTTTTGACAATACCGTGAATATCTTCTGGCATTTCAAACACAAGTTGCATAACTAATTCAACCTACAATCAATGCGTTTGATGCGCTGTTAATTGGTTTCGCGCGGTATTGCAGGGGTGAAAAAAGGAGCGACGGAGGAATGGACCCGCGGATCCAGGGCGCTGAGTCGAGAGCGATACGCTCCAGGACCGCGACCCGGCTCCGAATAATAGGGATTAAATCGAAGATGGCGTACAATCCACTCCACGCAAGCTCACATCGTATTCGCAAGATCCAAGGCATAGCAGGTCAACAGGATTAGCCAGGTCCCCCTGATGAGCACCCCAGAGTTTGTTCCGCGTATTCAAGGCGTCCAGCGATTCCATTCGGCTGGAACCCGTACGGTGGACCGCGTGCGTTCCAACTTCTGGTCGCACTCCTTCAAGGTGGCGTTGTTCTGGGCGTTTTGCGACATGTTGTGCGTGCTTATCGCAACGGCTGCCGCGATACGCATCTATTTGGGAAACTTTATCGGGGACGAGTCGGTAATTGAGACCCAGTCCATGCTCAGCGCGAGCCCGTGGCTGTCGCTGTTCTATTTGTGCTGGTTCATTCTGTCGCTGATTCTAGTCGGCCGCCGGCTTCGTCTCTATGCACCGATTCAGATGCGCAACACTCTGCACGACCAGCGACTGACGATTCAGGCCTGCTTTACAGCGGGCCTGCTGCTTTCTGGCGCCTTGTACATGGGGCGTGGAGAGGCGATATCGCGCGGCGTCGTCGTTCTGACCGTAGTTTTCACCGCGGTGCTGCTGTGCGCGAGGCGCCTGTTCTGGCGTGCAATCGTGTATCGACGCTATGACCGGGGAATCGAGACGCGCAATATTCTGGTGGTGGGCACTGGACGTGTGGGGCAGGCGCTGCGCCATCACATTGAAAGCATTCGTCACCTCGGATTTACCTTCAAGGGATTTGTGCACGTGCCGGGCTACGACTCCGATGGTGTTGGGGACAGCGCGGATGTGCTGGGCACAATAGACGAGGTTCTGGAGCTGGCGCGAAAGCACTTCGTCGACGAGATTTTTCTCGCGGCACCGTGCGAGCGCGGGCTGGTGAAGCAGCTGGTCCAGCAAGCGCGCGAGGCTAGCGTCGACATCCGGGTAGTGCCGGACCTGTACGACGGCCTGGCATGGAACAGTCCCATCGAGTACATCGGGCAATTTCCCACTCTTCCGCTGCATCGCGGCGAGGTGCCGATGCTGGGTATGGTGATGAAGCGGATCTTGGATATTGTCGCTTCGAGCGTGACGCTGGTGCTCACATTGCCGGTGCTCATCGCGATTGCTATAGCCGTGCATGCGGATTCGGATGGGCCGATCTTCTATATGTCGGAGCGGATCGGCAAAAAGGGCCGTGTCTTCCGCTGCATCAAGTTCCGTACCATGGTGTCCGATGCGGAGAAGCGCAGGACCGAAGTTCTGCACATGAACGAGCGGGATGCGGTGCTGTTCAAGATCACGAACGATCCGCGCATCACGAGGCTCGGGCGGTTTCTGCGGAAATACTCGCTGGATGAGTTGCCGCAGTTGCTGAATGTACTACGCGGGGACATGAGCCTGGTGGGTCCGCGGCCGCCGATTGCCAGCGAAGTGAAGCGGTACGAGCTGAACCATCTGCGCCGGCTGGATGTGGTTCCCGGGATCACGGGTTTGTGGCAGGTGCAGGCGAGGCAGGACCCATCTTTCGACAGCTACATCTCGCTCGACAGGGCGTATATCGAGAACTGGAGTCTGTGGCTGGACGTCAAGATCCTGGTGCGCACGATAGGCGTTGTCGCTTCGGGAACCGGCACTTAAGAGGTCTTCACTTTTGCCGTACACGAGGCCGGCCTGAGGGCTGGCCTTTTTGATTGCGTTCTCCGATACACTGAAAATGTGAAGATTGCGCTGGCGCAGATTGATCCAACGGTTGCGGATTTTAGAGGAAATACAGCACGGATTCTGCAGAATGTACGCGAGGCAGAGAAGCGTGGCGCCGACCTGGTGATCTTCCCGGAGTTATGCGTTTGCGGCTATCCCACAGGCGACTTCGTGGAGAAGCCATCCTTCGTAAAGCTGGCCGGCGAGGCCGCGGCAGAGATTGCGCGCGAGGCGACGACCGGCAAGTCGATTGCTGTGATCTGCGGCACTCTGGTCCCCTCGCCTGCCGGGTCGGGCAAACGGGTCAGCAATGCTGCCGTGCTAATGCAGAAGGGCGAGATCACATTCACCCAGCGCAAGATGCTGCTGCCGTTCTATGACGTCTTCGACGAGCAGCGATATTTCGCCCCGGCCGACCACCAGGAAGTGGTGAAGATCGGCAACGAGCTGGTAGCCCTGACCATCTGCGAGGACGCCTGGAACGACAAGGGCTACTGGAAACAGCGCTTGTACAAGGTCGACCCGGTGGAGGAACAGGTACGCCAGGGCGCGACACTCATCCTGAACATTTCCTCATCGCCGTTCTGGCAAGGAAAGCGGGAGCAGCGCGCGGAGATGCTGGCGGCGGCGGCACGACACCACAAGCTGCCGATCCTGATGGTGAACCAGGCGGGCGGGAACGACAGCCTGATCTTTGACGGCACGAGTCTGGCGTTGAACGCACGGGGCGAGGTCATCGCGCAGGGGCGCTCCTTTGCGGAAGACCTGGTGATGGTGGATACGGCTGCAGGCACCGGAGATCTTCATCGCACCGCGGAAAGTGACGACGCCGCGACGTATGCAGCGCTGGTGATGGGGACGCGCGACTACGTTCGCAAATGCGGATTCAAGCAGGTGCTGATCGCGTTGAGCGGCGGAATCGATTCGGCGCTGGTGGCGGCGATTGCGGTGGATGCGTTGGGCAAGGAGAACGTGATCGGCGTTGGGATGCCGAGCCCGTACTCGTCCGAGGGCTCGATTCATGATAGTCGGGCACTCGCGAGCAACCTTGGGATTAAGTACGAGACGATCCCCATCGACGGCATCTTCAGTCAGTTCACTGAAGCGCTCGGCCCGCTGTTCGCGGGGCGCGCGCCGGATGTGACCGAGGAAAACATCCAGTCGCGCATCCGTGGGATGCTGCTGATGGCACTCTCAAACAAGCTGGGCGCGCTCGTGCTGACGACCGGGAACAAATCCGAGATGGCGGTGGGCTACTGCACGCTTTATGGCGACATGGTGGGGGCACTGGCAGTAATCGGGGATCTGTTGAAGACGCGCGTGTATGCGCTATCTCGCTATGTGAATCGCGAGCGTGAGGTGATTCCGCGGGCGACTCTAGAGAAGCCGCCTTCGGCGGAGTTGCGGCCAGGGCAGCTCGATACGGATTCGCTACCGCCGTATAGCGTGCTGGACCCGCTGGTGGAAGCTTATGTGGAGCGGTACATGCCGATGCAGGCGATTTCCGATCAGCAGGGACTCGAGCTGCCTCTGGTGCAGAAGATCGTGAAGTTGATCGAGCAGAGCGAGTACAAGCGGCAGCAGGCGGCGCCGGTATTGAAGGTGACGGCGAAATCCTTCGGTACCGGACGACGGTTCCCGATAGCAGTTAAAGTACAAGTTTAAGTTTTTGTCGGTTTTGGAGAGAGCGAATGACGATTTCTATGCGCGGCGGGATGCTAGCGGCGCTGTTATGTGTAGCTCAAATGGCGACAATTTCGGCCTATAGCCAAGCCAATCCACCAGAGGCGCCGGAAGCTCCGGCGGCGCAGCCTGGTGCTCCAGGGCAGCCGGCCGGCGAGCCCGGACAGCCCGATAAACCCGCTGCGCCGGTGGCATTGCCTCCTCTGCCGCCGCCCGATCCGGCGAACTTTACCGCATCCATGCCAACCAAGGCGACAGTGGAGGCGTTTCTGCGCGCGAGTTGGGGGTACGACTTAAACCGCATCTTCCAGGTCCAGGCAATTCAGAAAACGCAGGTTGATGGCATCAGCCGCGTGGTTGTGCTGGTCGAGGAAAAGGGCACGCAGCAAACGCAGCCTTCCGAGCTGGCTTTCTTGACGCTTCCGGACGGGAAGCACCTGATCGCGAACGAGGAGATTCTACCCTTCGGCGAGCACCCCTTCGAGAATTACAAAAGCATCCTTGCCCGCGATGCGAAGGGACCGTCCCGCGGACCGGCGAATGCGGCCCTGCAGCTGGTGGAGTTTTCCGACTTCCAATGTCCCCACTGCAAGGAGGCACAGCCCACAGTGGAGCGGCTGCTGAAGGATTATCCGCAGGCGCATTTTGTCTCGCAGGTCTATCCGTTGCGCAATATTCACAGCGAGGCAGAGAAGGCAGCAGAGACCGGTGTGTGTGTGGCGAAGATCGGCGGGAACGATGCGTTCTTCAAGTACACCGACGCAGTGTATGCCAACCAGGCGCAATTGACGCCGGAGGGTTCGGCGCAGGCGCTCGCGTCCGCAGTGACAGCTGCCGGCGTTGACGACGCGAAGGTAAAGGCGTGTGTGGCGGAGCCCTCGACGAAGGCCGCGGTGGATGCATCGCTTCAGGTCGGCAACGAGATCGGCGTGAATCAGACGCCGCTCTTGTTTGTGAATGGCCGCTTGCTGCCGTTCGCGGGCATTCCCTATGACCAGTTGAAGCTGATCATTGATTACGATCTGAAGCAGGGCGCCGCAAAGTAGGAAAGACTCATGAGTGTGGGAATGTCCATCACCGAAGCGGAGATTTCGAGCCTCGTGGATCGTTTCTACGCTAAGGTTCAGTTGGATCCGGAGATTGGGCCGGTATTCCATGATGCGATCCATAATTGGGACGCCCATCTGGCTCTTCTCAAGGACTTCTGGTCCACAGTGCTTCTGGCCACGGGCAAATACAAAGGCAATCCACTTCTGGCACATTTCCCGTTGCCTATCGAGGAAAGGTACTTCGTCCGGTGGCTGGCGCTGTTTTCAGAGACGGCCCACGAGGTAATGCCTGCCGCCGAAGCTGCGATCATTCTGCAGAAGGCGGAGCTGATTGCAAGGAATATGAAGCGGGTTCTCGCGTCGCGGCAATGACCTGGGCTGCATTCGAAGCAATTCGGCAATGAATCGTCTCATCTTCAGGCCGGCGAATCGCATCCACACACAGAGAGGTCCGATCCATGACCACTGAAGGCTTTGCGGATGACGGCACAATCCTGAAAGATCTGGCGCAGTTCGATCTTGCGCAGGAGATGAAGGACTGCGAGCAGAAGAAACCATGGCCCATGGGCCATTTTGCGAAAACACTTTTCAAGAAATCAGATTTCCGGATGGTGCTCATCGTCATGGACAAAGGCGCCGTCCTGAAGGAGCACCACGCAGACGGCACGATATCCGTTCAGATTTTGAAAGGCTCTATAGATTTTCGTGTCCATGGAGAATCCCATGGTCTTCAGGCAAACAGTGTCCTGACTCTGGGCGCATCGATCAAACACGAACTTGAGGCGCGCGAAGATTCCGCCATGCTGCTTACAATCGCATGGCCGAGTGGCGAGAAGCTCCGGGCGATGCAGCACAGGGGATATGGAACCTGATCGTTTGCAATCGGGAGGGTCGTCACTCTACGACCTCTCAACACTCCCTAGCTGACGGTTTTCTTTTTCGAGGAAAACAGGCTGCAGCAGGCTGCTCTCACTGGTGCGTGGGCAGGAGCATGACCTGGCTGGCGCCTGAGGGATGTGGCAGACGTACCACGTGGGGCGTGATGAGAACGACCAGCTCGTCGTTGCTCCTCTGAACCTCTTTGTTGGTGGTGGATTGCAGGCCGGGGATTTCACTAAGACCGGGTAGTCCACTGACGGCGCGCGCCTCCTGTGAACTGAGATCGCTGGTGACGAGCGCGCTTTCGCCATCCTTGAGGTCAAGTGCGGCAGTGAACTGCCGATTCGTCAGGATGGGGATCTGGTTGATCGAACTCCCGCCGAGGGCCTGCACCTTCAGATCAAGCTTGAGGGACACAGACTGATCGCGATGGATGTATGGTGTCGTCTTCATCTGGAGACCAAGGTCCTGATACTGAACTTGCGGGATGGTCTGCGCATTGAGGCTTGAACCGTTGATGCCGAGCGCGGCGAGCTGGCTGGAGAGGCCGGGAGTGTTGAGTCCGGGGATGTTTACGCCGACGCCGGTGAGATTGGAATAACTGGACTGAATGATGGGGTAGCGGATGCCGGCGAGGATGTCTCCCGTCTCCTGGTCCTGCAGACGAAGCTGGAGCTGATCGATGGCGCGGCTGTCACTGGTATTGAGGCCTGCATTGACCGTTATTGTGCCGAGCGTTAGGCCGGTGGCAGTGAGCCCACCGCCAAAGACTGCGAATGGCTGAGTGAGAATCGAATTTCCTGCAACCTGGCCGGAAGCGATGAGAATTGCAGCGATGGCCTCAAGGTCGTTCGCATTGGCGAGACCGCTTGAGACGATCTCCTGGATCAACTGCTGGTTGTTGTTGAGGACGTTCTGGATCTCGGTATTGAGGTTGAAGGCGTTGAACTGCTGAGGCAGTTGGACGCCGACGTTGAGGTTGCGGGTGCGTTGTATCTCGTAAATGCGTACTTCGAGCAGCACCTGACTGCGGCCATCCATCAGGCCATGCAGCGTGCGGTTGAAGAGGGCGAGCCGGGTCTCCGGACCGCGCACACTGAGAGTGTTCTTGCTTGGCTCGGCGGCGACCTGCTGTATCTCCAGCACGTTGCGCGCGAGGTTGCTGACGTCGGTTATCTCC
>Ga0207647_10004322_pt1 | contig 10532 bp, 9 predicted proteins | sample KBSCornC2_FD_184295 | JGI IMG/M metagenome (GOLD analysis project Ga0207647, IMG submission 184295) | Corn rhizosphere microbial communities from Kellogg Biological Station, Michigan, USA - C2 (SPAdes) (version 2) | ecosystem: Host-associated > Plants > Roots > Rhizosphere ...
GGCATTGGATATACGACGTTGCCTTCAATTTCTCGGCGAAATCACTGGTGAGATCACTAATGAAGACCAGTTAGATTATATCTTCAGTAAGTTCTGTATCGGAAAGTAATTATCCTCTTCTTTTTCCATAACTGCTTGTTTTTCTTATACTTTCAACTTTACCTCATTTCTCTTTTTTGTTGCCCAACTATGCTTTTTTGACTATTTTTGTTGCCCAGTTGTCGCCCAAATCGCCGGGCAACAAATTTTAGGGCAACAAGGAGAGTCTATTCAAATCAAATCATTTGGATGAGTCAATGGCGAGAATTACAGTTTCCACTTTAACAAGCTCCCTTCTTATAGTTCCTAACCCCCACTGTTACAAACTGAAGCAGCCAACACTATGTTTTAAAAATCTATGCAGAGATCTGCAGGGAAATCCAGCACCAGGAGAATCGAATCGGAAGGGATCGTGTATGATCCTAGGATGAGATGGTGGCGGTTTGGTCCATGTAATAATGGGAAATTATTTCCAATTATTAATGATTACTAGGAAATTATGTCCATATTTTCATAATTATTAAGTTTTATAACTAATTTAGTAGGAAATTATTTCCAATTATTAATAATTAATAGGAAAATATTGCCAATAACGTTGAAGCTAATAAGTTAAAAGGAAATTATGTCCGCCTCAAGACTACAAGAAATATTGGTTGCCACTAAGGATAAATCGAAGAAAATCGGCAAACTTGAAAAGCAGGGACTCGTGCGCAAGATTGCACCACGACTTTACACCTCTTCCCTACAGGAAGCTCCTGAGAAAATTGTGCGCCGCAATTGGTATCGCATCCTTTCTGACATGTACCCTGATGCCTTTCTCAGTCATCGCAGTGCCCTCGAACGAATGCCTACACCATACGGGCATATCTACCTTACCCATACCTACACAGATACGATTCAATTACCCGGGCTAACGCTCCACTTTTTAAAAGGGCCTGCACCAATAATTCCCGGAGACGAACTCTTTTTCGGCAACCTCCGGGCTTCTGGCCTTGCCCGTGCTTATCTCGAAAATCTGCAAACAAGCCGTGGATTCGGTGAAGAATCAAAAACCCTATCCCGTGAAGAACTGGAAGAAAAAATGGAATCTTTCCTACGTGTGAAGGGTGAGGATGCCTTCAACCAGATTCGCGACACAGCCAAAAAGATTGCTCCGGTTTTGGGTATGGATAGAGAGTTTGTGCTATTAAATGCACTGGTGTCTGATCTATTAGGCACAGGCTATTCTAAAAACCTGGTCAGTGATGCTGCAAAAGCAAGAGTGTTGGGTGAGCCCCTTGACCCAGACCGCATTGAACTCTTTGAATCCCTCTATGGTCAATTGGTCACCAAAGAGTATCCCGATTTGCCTGAAAAAAACACGACACCTCAGTCCATTAATAATTTCGCGTTCTTTGAAAGTTATTTCTCCAACTATATCGAAGGAACCGAGTTTACGCTGGAAGAAGCAAAGGAAATTATCACCACCGGCACACCCATGCCTGCACGGGATGAAGATTCCCATGACGTGTTGGGTACTTACGAAATTGTATCCAATCGAACAGAAATGTCAATGCAACCAAAAACTGCTGACGACCTGTTACGGTTGTTGAGGGAAAGACATGCTATTTTGCTTCGTGCCCGCACTTCAAAAAAGCCGGGCGAGTTTAAAGATCGGAACAACCGGGCCGGCACTACTGAATTTGTAGACTGGCAGCTAGTACCAGGCACACTAAAAAAAGGTTTTGAGTGGTACACGCTTTTACAACATCCCTTTGCCAAGGCAGCCTATATGATGTTCATGATTAGTGAAGTCCATCCTTTTCTCGATGGAAATGGCAGGATAGCAAGGGTAATGATGAATGTCGAACTATCAGCAGCATCCTTATCGAAAATCATCATCCCAACTGTTTTTCGCGACGATTATATGGGAACGCTAAAAAAGCTCACGAAACAAAGAGATGCTGAAGCTTATATCAAAATGCTCTCACGTGCCTGGGAGTTTAGCAGCACGGTTCATAATGAAGATTTGGACGCCATGGAACAACATCTCGTTCAAAGCAATGCCTTCCTTGCACCTAAAGATGGGTATCTGAAAATAATTCAAAGGTGATAGAGTAACTGTTTAATGAAAAATCGACAGTCTTTTAGAGTTATCGAGCCTTTGACATCGCTTATTAATATTACCGTCAAAAGTTTACTCAGGAGAATTGACAAAGAGATAATTCATTTTAATATTCGTTGTCCACATTTCATTTCTTTGCATGGGCTTCTATTGGTAATCAAGGGTTATTTGTTATACCCACTGACAATGATAGTGGTCCTTGACTTTTTCGATTCTCCAATAGGAAAAATAAATACGAAAGCATTATATCCATTATTAAAAAATTGGTAAGTGAATTTTACATTACCATTTTTAGTATTTAAATCTATACTTCCATCTCTAATAAATTTCCGTCCATTACAATAGTGTTGAACAAATTCGAAGGTGCAGTCTACCGTAGGTGGAAAAATAATTTCCCCAAATGCTTCCGCAAATGGTGTAGAAGTAAGAAAATTACGGATACCGCAATGAGGCTTGCCCGTTTTCATCAAATTTTCCAATATCAATAGCGCGCACTTGTTTTTTGAGCAGTCAACATACCTTCTTAATGATGCATGTATTGAAGCTCCAAAATGCTTTGCCAATTGCATTGGGGAATCAATGCTTAAATTGAGTTTATTTAATTCAGCAATAAACCGATCATGTTGGAATAAGGTTACGGACGCAAAATAATTTGCTTCCATTTCGAACTCTTCGTTTGCGTCAGCACTTAACGTATGTTCATCGTCGCCAAGAATGTCATTAATCTTTTTTTGCCAGGGGAGTATGCCATGTGCAGTTTCATGAAGCTTGACGAAATTTTTTCTGTTGAATCCTTGTGACAGGTCCAAATAAATTGTTTTTTCGCGGCGATCAAATAAGCCTCGGACTTTTGAAAGAGCTTTTTTTAAAACTGCATTGGCTTTATCAATATAACTGTGATGAATTTTAGAAACATCGAGATCCTTTCTAACAAGAAGCTCAGAATAAGTAACAATTTTGTCAACGGGCGTTGGAAATACATCAAGGCTTTTAGTCTACGATTGTGGTTGAAACTAAAAAAGAGTACAGGGCGAACACAGAGCACAAGCAAGTACGGAGCTTCGACTACGTTATCACCATCGAATACGTAGAATGCTGACGAAAACGAAGGCAGCAGGCATATTGCATTGGCGCATATGGAGGTCGACGAATAAGCAATCAGCAATAAATCGCTAATCATCACCTGTCCGGTCAGAATGTACTCTAATGAGCTCTTGAATAAAATTTTTACATTAGTCTTTATTGAGCATCGGTTGTGTGCATATCAATCATTTTCTCCCTGCATTATCTACTATTTTAAGTGCAGCATTATCTACTATTTTATCTACAGCACTATTTACTATTTTTGGTACAGCATTACTTACTATTTTTGGTGCAGCATTACTTATGGCTACCTTCTCAAAAACTTGCCGCTATCGTAAGTGATAATATCGACTAAGTTTTTTTACTTCCGCTTTACCACTTCAAAGTCAGCCTTTTGTTCCGTACTAAGGTTGTTTTCCCTTCCCATAATGATAATGCCATTGGGATTGGTAATTTTAATGTCAAAATTATCCGGCGGTTGCTGACGATACTTATTGGTAAGGAAAGTAAAATTTTATTGATCAGCGAAACAAAAAAAGGAACGTCATGCGTTCCTCTTTTTTTAAGCTATTGGCGGATACTTTATTGATTGGAATAAGCTATTTTATAAGTAGCATCATTGCTAAGTGAATATCCGTTACCATCGGAATAAAATAATTTGTATGTCACTGCATCACTTGTAGTTCCTAATAAGGTGTTTTGCTGATTGATTGCAGCTTGATTAGTTCCAAGTTTATTGTAGAATTCAAACAATCTTGAAATAGTTACCTGGACATATTGTTTGCCGTTAACAGTAACATTTGTAGATGTTTTTTGTCCCGGTGCAGCATCATTCAAATTGATTGGAACCCAATCATGTGCATAACCCGCAGAAGAAGCAAGTGCATCAAAATGCAATCCGTTTAAATAACTCTTTGAAAAATCTTCAATAAGATGCATTGCCCAGCTGTTTGCGTAATCTTTAGGGTCCACAAGTACAACAATTTTTTCGTAAAAATTCAGCCGCAATGTATCATTGCTCACTTTCATTTTTACCACCTGGTCATTTTGTTGTACATACTCCATGTAATACCTTTTATTCGGATCGACTTTAGTCTGTACATTAGGTTTTGCACAACCTACAATTGTGAAAATTAATAAGGCAGGGATCATTCTTTTCATAAAAAGTGTTTTAATTCAATGCGTATTTAGGTTAACATTCAGAAACAGATTTACATTAACTAAAAGCTGCAAAAACTGCGATTCTTAGCTAAAACCGTTTTTTATAGAATTTGAAATTTGGATTTTGACAATCAAAAGAAGTTAGTTCAGATGTTTTTTCGGCATTTCGAGGATGGAGGATTAACTAAAGTTGTGTCTGCTATTGACAACACTAAAATGATGCCGAACAAAAAGGAGTTTCGTTTATCAAACGATTAAATCTCTTATTTGTTTCAACGGCAATTTATATACAAAGTTTGAATATTGGAAATAAGATGGATTCTACCCTAAAAAATGGCCTGCGGTGGCAATCAGGTTGCACGGCAAGGGAAGATCTGAAATGAACCAAGTGAAGCTAAAATGGACGGTAAAAGGATTGTGCTGCAAGGGCCAGCATTGGCTTGTCACCAGAACTATCCCCGTATGCAGCAACAACTTCATACTTAGACAAATCAAAGGTTTCACAAATACGCCTTACTTTTTCATTTCCGTGGCAGTTTTTACCTGATAAATTCCCGGTTATTTTTCCATTTTTGATTTCCAGTTGACTTGCAATTAACAGTGCACCGATTTCATCTGCCCAATCCTGTATCCAATCTTGCGGTGATGCTGAAACAATGGCGACAGTTATACCTTCACCCTGGAGTCGTTTAATCTCTTCCAATGCTTTTTTTCGGATCAAACCCGGTAAAATCTCCTTCGAAAAAGAAACGCAGTTATTTTTAAAAACTGCAAGTGGTGTGTCATGAAAGAAGAATTTCAAAACTTTTTCTTTTGCCGATTGATTGGAAATTATTTTTATTTTGAATGCTACTAAATAGGGCAGGTTCAAAAGCAATCCTGAATAAAATGCAAAACTGCCTTTATTGAATTTGATGAATTCTAACAGGGTGTCCTTTGTAGTAATCGTTCCATCAAAATCAAATACTGCAATTTTCTTTTTCACAATTTTTTCTTTTTAAACATTGGCTCAGGAATCGAAGTAATGATTCGCATAATCCATTTCCAAAACCATTTTACATAAACTACATTTCTCTTTTTCTTTACTCCATTGTAAACTTCGTTTGCTACTTCTTCAGGTGTTGCAGTTAAAAGTTTAGGTAATTTCAAATGCTCAGTCATTTTTGTATAAACAAATCCCGGCAGCACTGTAACTACATGAACTTTGTTATGATAAAGTTTATTTCTCAAGCCCGATAAATAAGCAGTAAAGGCAGCCTTGGCACTGCCATAAATAAAATTGCTTTGTCGGCCCCTGTTTCCCGCAACGGAACTGATTCCAACAATAGTTCCCTTTTGCCTGGTTGCGTAGTCGTTTGCTATGATATTTAAAATTGAAACCGCACCAGCATAATTTGCATTGATCGTTTTCAAACTTTCGTTCCAATTTTTTAACGCTGCTTCGTTATCCTGCATATAACCAATTACATAAACAGTTACGTCAGGTTTAGAACCGAGTGAATTATAAAACTCCTCGTGCGTATCAAACTTGTTGGCGTCAAAATCATAAACAGAGCAAGGAACACTATAGCGGATTTCGATATCAGATTGAAATGTTTTTAATTGATCAACGTTTCGGGCAGCTAATTGCACTGCATATTTTTCTGAGGCAAATTTTCTTGCAATAGCAAAACCAATATCTGATGTTGCTCCTAAAATCAAAACACTTGGCATAAATACTAATTGGTAATTTTCAAACGGTGAGCCTGTATGGAATTAATTTTAAAATCAGCGTTGTATTTTTTTACGATCTCTGAAAACTTCTGCGCATTTGAATAACCCTGCCAAAAAATTTCAGATTTCATTCTTGCATCTTTGGACAAATAAAGACGTCCTCCGTAATCAAGGACAACTTTGTCGAGTTCATCCAGGAATTCAAACAGACCTTTTCTTACCGGGAAATCGAGAGCTAACGTGTATCCTTCTTTTGGAAAAGAAATGAGATCATCTTGCTTTCCGAAAACTTTCAATACGGCAAGGAATGAACCTAATCCTTTATCGCTTATCTTTTTTAAAATTTCAATTAATCCTTGTTTGCTTTCAAGGGGCAATACAAATTGGTATTGAACAAATCCTTTTTTCCCATAGCCTCTATTCCAATGTAAAATAGCATCCAGCGGATAAAAGAAAGGTTCATAGGAAACCAGGTTATTGATTTCTGTTTTGAAATTTTTTCCGTAGTAAAGAAAATTAAAAGCCTTAACGGTAAACTGGTTTAATACAAAGGAAGGGAGCGTGAAGGGAAAAGTAACCTGCTTTTTCCTTGGCAGCTGCAAAGGATCTTTTTTCTTTTGTTCATCCAGTTCGTCAAGCTTTGCATGTTCTCCTAAAATCAAAATACTTCTGCCAAACTGCTCACCCTTTTTTAAGCAGTCGATCCAGGCTACAGAATAAGTATAGTGTTTGTTTTCCTCAAACAACTTAATCACTTCTTCTAAATTATTTGCCTTGATCTGCTTTTGCCTGATGTAAGAAGTTTCGATTTTTTTCAAGTCGAACTTTGCACGGGTGATGATACCTGTTAGCCCCATGCCTCCACATGTTGCCCAGAAAAGATCGCTGTTAGATTTTGACGAGCACGTAATTGTTTGGCCATTGGCTAATACAACGTCCATTTCCAACACGTGGTTGGAAAAACTTCCGTCGACATGATGGTTTTTCCCGTGAACATCACTTGCAATTGCTCCGCCTACAGTAATAAATTTCGTTCCGGGGGTTACGGGAAGAAACCAGCCTTTCGGTACAATCACTTCCAGGATTTTGTCAAGGGTTAGGCCTGATTGGCACTCAAAAATTCCGTTGGTTGTATCAAATGAAAGTACCTTATCAAATTTAAGTGTTGAAATTGTGGTCCTGGACAATGAAGCATCGCCATAACAACGTCCGTTTCCTCTTGCTATGATTTCATCAAAATGCTGAAGCGGTTCATCCAATTGTTCTTTAAAGGTGAAGGTCTTTTCCTCTGTTTCAATCGCCGGATAATTTCCCCAATTCGCTATAATTTTTTTCATTTAAAAATCCTCACGTCTTTCATATAAATGATTAGGTAAAAGCTTACAATCCACAATAGCAAACTTATCTGGATAAAACGATCTTTATAAAGGATCTTGGTAGGTGAACCTGAGGTTGCTTGCACAAAGATAATTTGCAAATACCTCATTATTCCGGCTAAAACAAAAAGACAAGTGTAATACAACCTGTAAGTGCCGAGTCGCTGTAAAACTTCCGGCGACATGGTGTACATGAAATAAGCAACAACAATGACTGCACATACCAGGGCCAAAAGAACGTTTAAAAACTCCAGATTGTAGCCTTTAATAGCTCTGCGCATGTCGGAACCTGATGAAAGTTTAATCAAAACGTCATCTCTTCTTTTTCCAATTGCCATAAAAATTGCTAAAAGAAATACCATTATCGTCAGCCATTCCGAAACCCCGATATAAGCGATTACCGCACCACCTTTAATGCGCAGCACAAAGCCAATTGCCAAAATAATTATGTCCAGGATAGCAATGTTCTTTAAACCAAAAGAATATGCCACGTTGAGAAGAAAATAAATGCTCAGAACAAACAAAAATTTATCTCTGATAAAATAAGCAATAGCGAAGCCGGTGAGAATTAACAAAAGGCAAATTACTATCGCCATTTTTTTTGAAACGGCTCCCGATGCAAGAGGCCGCTTGCGTTTTTCAGGGTGTTTTTTGTCGTCATCAATATCTCTGTAATCATTAATTATGTAAATGCTGCTTGCAATAAAGCAGAACGCAACGAAACCCAGCATTAATTTTGGATAAAGATTCCAATTAAATAATGAGCCCGAAAAAAACAGAGGTATGAAAAGGAAGAGGTTTTTAGCCCAATCCTTGGGACGGAGTAGTTTGAAATATGCCACTGATGATGTTTAGATAGAAACGTAAAATTAAAAGTTCTTCGGTAATTCGCGTAGTCTGCCCGGATAACTTTGAATTTAATTTCATTGTCTATCTTGGCCCTGTTTTCATTTAATGGTTATGATTGAAGAATTGACGAATCAAAAAAAGGATCAGCTTTTTTCTTTTTTAGAAGTTTTTATAATTGTTCTGTTCGCTGTTGTGCCCTTGTTCATGAACTTTCCTTACAGAGTAAATATTTTTTTATCCTGGGAAGGTGCATACAGGATAAGCCAGGGTCAAATTCCGTTTAAAGATTTTGGAATGCCCATGGGCTATATGTATTGGGTAATTCCGGCAATTTTTTTTAAGCTCCTTGGCACCCAGATGATCACACTTGTAAAAGCACAGGTATTGATTAATATATTGTCAGGCTTCGCGTTCAGATCAATTCTGAAAAGTCTTGAAGTTCATCGTGCAGTAAGAATTTTATGCGTATTGCTTTATTGCATTTCGTTTTCTTTTTTCAATTTTTGGCCCTGGTATAATCATACAGTTATTGTTTACGAGATGATAGGACTTGCTTTTTTGGTAAGGTATATTTTTTCCGACCAAAGAAAATGGATGCTGCTTTCGTTTAGTGCTTTATTTATTTTCTTTTCGTTTTTTACAAAGCAGGATGGTGGTGCACTGGGTTTCATGATTTGCGTTGCGTTACTTATTTATCTGTGCCTGGCAGAAAAAAAATGGAATGCTTTAATTATTTTTTTTGCAAGCTCTGCAGTGGTTGCATTTGCTGTTATAGCACCCTTAATGCGGTATAATTTCTCTTATTGGTTTAATTATGGTCAGCCGCCTCATAATTCCCGTGTTTCTTTTTTAGAAATATTAAACGAGTTTCTCTTTTCCTCTCAGTGGATAAAATTTTATTTGTTTCTGATAGGCATTATCGTACTGTCGAAGTATAAGAGTCTAAATGAGTTTTACCAGGATAAAAAAGCTTCAATATTTTTTTTATTGACGTTGGGCATCTTGGTTGAAGCTTCTATTTTGCAAATAACAAGTTATACGCCGCCCGATAATAATATATTCTTTCACAGCTTTGCATTTGCCTTTATTCTTTCCAATCTGGTGACGCGTTTTGATTTCAATCTTTACAAATTGAAATTTTTGTTTCCAATTAGTGCTTTAATTGTTCTTTGGTGGAGCGGTGTTTTTTGGAAATATATCCAGCGGCTTTCACAAAATGCATTTGCCAGCACACAACCGAACCATAAGAGCAATGAAAATATTGTTGATAGAAATACATACATACTTTATCCACCTACCGGTGAGATCCCAATGAGTCAATGGACGGTTTGTGATCTGAAATCTTTCAAGAAGATATACATGCCAAAACCCACTGTTGAGGGCATCAATCGTTTGTTAAACATTCCTGGCGTTAAGAATAATAAAAACTTGCGTGTACTTAATATGACCGAATTGACTCCATTGGCAGTTGAAATGCCTTACCAGCTGGAAACCGGGCCAAATATTCCATTATGGTATCATCTCGGCGTCAGTATGTTTAACAAGCAGGCTGAAGCTTATGAGAAGAAAATCGTCAATCATGACTATGATCTTGTGTTGTTTGAGTATATCCCTATGCTGAATAATTTTTACCCGTTTCGAATCAGGGATACATTACTTAATCATTATCAAAAAACGGATTCTTTTCCTGCCCCTCGAACAGGGAACACCCAGGGCGTGATTGAAATTTTTTTAAAGCCCATCCATTAGTCGTGTTTGATTTATATTTATTTTCACACTCACAAGCCATTCTTCCTTCAACGCCACGCAATTAATCTCTGCTGTAAGTATTAGATGTTACATGAGATCGCATCTTACCGATGAAAGAAAGTTGTTCATCTACATTGTACGGCAAATAATCCTGTACCTTCTTTACTTTGACAATCAATAAAAAAATGTCAACAAGTTTTGGCACAATTATGGCTCGATGCGGACAATTCACCACATTATGAAAATTAGTGTGGAAACAGATTCAAGAATTTTTAAAAAGCTACCATTTTTTTATGAAGCACCTGAGATTTCCAAATCCACTGCACTCTGTGTTAGCAGTCACGTTCTTATTGTTCAGTTTCTTTTCAAATGCACAAACGTTCACGGCACGGACTAATACCATCAGTGGTAATTGTGGTGGTTATTATGAGTATTTGCCACAGGGTTATTCAAGCAAT
>Ga0207647_10004324_pt1 | contig 10530 bp, 11 predicted proteins | sample KBSCornC2_FD_184295 | JGI IMG/M metagenome (GOLD analysis project Ga0207647, IMG submission 184295) | Corn rhizosphere microbial communities from Kellogg Biological Station, Michigan, USA - C2 (SPAdes) (version 2) | ecosystem: Host-associated > Plants > Roots > Rhizosphere ...
CCGCCTCGTGCTGGACCAGCCGGTGTTCGCCGTCCTCGGCATTGTCGGCATCCTGCTGATGATCCTGTTCCGCCCGCGCAAGCCCCTGATCGGCTATTCGCGGGACTGAACGCCGCACATCAGGGCGCCGTAACAGGGCTGCCCCTTCGCGCGTAAATGCCTATATTCCCACCTGATCGCGAGCACGCCGCCTGAGCGCCTGGCTTTTCGAGTTGGCTCACGCGACGGACAGCTCGTTCTTCGGAGATCCGTCCATGCTGTTCATGCGCAAGACCACCGCATTGCCGAGCGCAACTGAGGCGCTGCCGGGCCGTGCGCAGGCCATCCCGACCGCGACCACCCATTTCGTCAACGGCAGCAAGTTGCAGCCGCCTTATCCCGCCGGCCTCGAGCAGGCGGTGTTCGGGCTCGGCTGCTTCTGGGGCGCCGAGCGCAAGTTCTGGGAGCTTGGCGATGGCGTTTACACCACCGCCGTCGGCTATGCCGGCGGCCACACGCCGAATCCGACCTACGAGGAGACCTGTTCGGGACGCACCGGCCACACCGAAGTGGTGCTGGTCGTGTTCGATCCGAAGAAGATCTCCTACGAGAAGCTCTTGAAGACGTTCTGGGAGAGCCACAACCCGACGCAGGGCATGCGCCAGGGCAATGACGTCGGCACGCAGTACCGAAGCGCGATCTACACTTACTCGGATGCGCAGAGGAAAGCGGCCGATGAGTCGAAGGCGCTCTATCAGAAGGCGCTCGCAGCCAAGGGCCTCGGTGCCATCACCACCGAGATCGCGCCCGCCGGCGCATTCTATTTCGCCGAGGACTATCATCAGCAATATCTGGCCAAGAATCCCGCCGGCTATTGCGGTCTCGGCGGCACCGGCGTGTCCTGCCCGATCGGCGTCGGCGTGAGCGCGTAGGCTAACTACAGACTCCTCATGGCCGGGCATAGCCGTCCGAAGGAGGGCGTCGCTTCGCTCGCCTATGTCCCGGCCATCCACGTTCTTGGTGCCGCAAGAAAAAATCGTGGATGCCCGGGCCTTCGCCTCGCCGGAGCGGCTTCGGCCGCGCAGGCGGGACGAGCCCGGGTATGACGGAGTGTACGGCTGCCACCGCGTCCGCATCGTCGCGACCCCAAGCCCCGTTCAACGCTTTATTAACCATAACCGGTGCATCACTGGAGCCGTCTCGTTTCGAGGGATAGGTCCGGTGCCGGTTGCACGCGCGTTTCGATGGTCGATCTTGGCAGCGTCCCTGGCAGCGTCCGCCGCGCTTGCCCTTGGCGGCTGCATGCAGACCGCCGGTCCCGTCGCGGTGATGCAGCCGCGCGCCGATCTCGATTCCATGGCCTATGGCCAGCCCTACAACGCACCGCAGCCGGTTGTCGTCGCCGACAGTGGCGGCGCCATCGGCGCGCTGCGCAATTCCTTTGCCTCCGCGCCTGCGCCGATGCCGGTCGGTTACGCCGCGCCGGCCCGCTATGACGCCTCCTACCATCTCGATGCCGGCGACAAGCTGCGCGTCGTGGTCTACGGCCAGGAAGGTCTCACCAACAGCTACGCGATCGATGCCGGCGGTTCCATCACCATGCCGCTGATCGGCGCGGTGCCGGCGCGTGGCCGCACCACGGCGGGTCTCGCCGGTGAAATCGCCGCGCGCCTGCGCAACGGCTACATCCGCGAGCCTTCGGTTGCCGTCGAGATCGAAGCCTATCGCCCGTTCTTCATTCTCGGCGAAGTCACAGCGCCCGGCCAATATCCTTACGTGCCGAACATGACGGTCGAGAGCGCCGTCGCGATCGCCGGCGGCTTCTCGCCCCGCGCCAAGCGCGACGTCGTCACCGTGACGCACACCGAAGCCGGCGGCGCCATGCGCGCCGTGGTTCCGCTCGGCACGCCGTTGGCACCGGGCGACACCGTGTTCGTCGGCGAGCGCTGGTTCTAGCTCTCTCTCTTTCGTCATTCCGGGGCGCGACGAAGTCGCGAGCCCGGAATCCATTCCTCCACCATTTCCGACGCACGATGGATTCCGGGCCTGCACCGCTGCGCGGCGCATCCCGGAATGACAGGGAAGATGATGTCGGCGACCTCGCGACCTATCTCCTGAAATCCAGCCGCCCGTTCGGAAAACATCCGTCGATGCGTGTCGCATCGACCACGCGCCCGATCCACGGCCGCGTGATCGCAGGATTGGTCAGGTTGATGTATTTGCCGACGAGGCGGCCCGCGTCCTCGCGTGCAGTGTCGATCAGCCCGTGCCGGCGGCCATTGTCCCAGTCGAAGCGGAGATAGACCCGATCGCCCACGACGCGAATTTCCGCGCGGCCCTGCTTCCATGTCTCGGGCGTATCGCCAGCAATGGTCGGATCGGCACCGCCGTTCCAGCGACTGGCCCAGATGCCCTCGAGTGGGTCGATCGATGTCGGAATGGACGCCCAATGCCCCGCATTGACGTCGGCGCCATCGCCGGCGAGCGTTGCGGTCGCGGCATAGTCCATGACTTCTGAATCGTCCGGGCCCGGGACGTCCATCGTGCCGAAGGGATTGCGGATGACGAGGTTCGTGTTGGCGTGCTGCATGACGTTTCTCCCGGCGTGTGTTGGCTTGATTGGCCAACCCTACCGCCGGGCGTCAGGTCGCGCCCACCCGATTCCCGCTTGAGGAGCGGCGCCGTCTCTCCTCTCTCGTCATTCCGGGGCGCGCGTAGCGCGAGCCCGGAATCCATCGTGCGCCAGCGCTTGTGGAGGAATGGATTCCGGGCCTGCACCGCTTCGCGGCGCATCCCGGAATGACGGAGAAGAAAGTCGCGCGCGCTACTTCGTCAAATGTTTCGCGAAAAACGCCATGCTGCGCGGCCAGGCGATGTCGGCACTCGCCTTGTCGTAGCTCGCGCGCTCGTCGCAATGGAAGCCGTGCTGGGCACCCGGATAGATGAAGACCTCCACGTCCGGCCGTTTTGCCTTGACGGTTTCGACGTCGGTCAGGGGGATGCCGGCATCCTTCTCGCCGAAATGCAGTTGCGTCGGCACCTTCGGCGTCTCCTCGGCAAAGCGCACGACCGCGCCGCCGTAATAGCCGATCGCGGCCTTGAGGCCGCTCAGCCGCGTCGCCGCGACGAAGGCGACGCTGCCGCCGAGGCAAAAGCCGATGATGCCGACCGGGCCGACGCTTCTGACCGCATCGATCGCGGCTTGCGTGTCGCGCAGCATCGCCTCCCAGTCGGGATTGGCTACGAACTTGCGCGCTTCGGCGATCTCATCGGGCGTGTAGCCCGACTGGAAGTTCGGCGAGGTGCGGTCGAAGATCGACGGCGCGATCGCGACATAGCCTTCCCCGGCGAGCCGATCGCAGACCGAGCGGATATGATGATTGACCCCGAAGATCTCCTGGATCACCACCACCGCGCCCTTGGGGCTGCCTGCGGGATCAGCGCGATAGGCGCCGAGCTGGAAATTGTCGGAGGCGGTCAGTTTGATGTCTTGTCCCACGCGGGTTGTCCTTCTTGGTTACTACAAACTCTAATCTCTCTCCTCATCCTGAGGAGCGCGCCATTGCGCGCGTCTCGAAGGATAGAGGCCGAGACGCTTCAGCGGGGCCTTCATCCTTCGAGACGCTTGCTTCGCAAGCTCCTCTGGATCAGGGGAGGCGGCTGTGTGGCCGCTCTCACTCCCACATCCAGTTCTCGCCGTAATCCTCCTTCCAACCTGCCAGCCGTCCATGACGGAATTGCAGGAACAGGCGGTGGCGGTAGGGGATCAGCCCGCTGCCGCCGAGGTTGCGAAGCGCGAGGTAGATCTCGTTGCCGGGACGACCCCGCACATATTGCAGCGGCTGGCCCAAAGCGCGCGCGGTCTGCTCGGCGTCCATGCCGAAGGCGAGCGGCGTGTTGTTCGACAAGGTCGCGACGAAGGGCTGGCGCGGCGGCATGGTGCCGAACGGCTCGGCCTGCACCGACGCCGGGAAAAGTGTCGCCATGACGCCCGCAACCAACATCGCTCGCTTCATCGCCTCAAGTCCTCGTCAGGCCGGCCTATTGCGGCAAGTTCTTCAGGAAAGGCAGCACCGCGTCAACAAATGCCTTGGGCTGATCGATGTTGACGGCGTGTCCGGCGGCGGGGATCACGACCTTTTGTGCGCCGGGGATCTTGGCCGCCATGTAGTCGGATGCGGCCAGGAACGGCGTGTCGTCGGCGCCGACCACGATCAGGCAGGGCACTTTGATGTCGGGCAAGAGCTCGATCACCCGCGCATCGCGCTGGGTCAGCATGCCGCGTGCGGCAAGCGCCAGCCCCTTGGCATTGCGATGGCTCGCCGTGGCGCGCTCGCGCGTCGCCGCCTTCAACACGTCGAGACCTTCGCGATCGAGCCTGTCGGCGGTGGCAAGCGCCCGTGCGTTCCAGGCCTCGCGCGCATCGTCCTTCTTGAAGCCCGGACCGGTGTCGATGATCAGCAGCGCGCGGACGCGTTGCGGATAGGCACGCGTGAAGGCCAGCGACATGTAGCCGCCGAGCGACAGCCCGCCGATGATCGCGCGCTTGGCACCGATGGCATCGAGGATCGCCGCCATGTCGCCGACCGTGAGTGCTTCGCTGTAGGCCTTGGGGTCATCAGGATAGTCGGACTGGCCGTGGCCACGCATGTCCCACAAGACAAGCTTGTGGTCCTTCGCGAGCGCATCGACCTGTTCATGCCACATCGCCGAGGTCGATGAGTAGCCGTGGGTGAGCAGCAGCGGCGGCCCGTCGCCGTGAACTTCGTAGTAGATCCCGACGCCGTCCCGATCGATCCTTGGCATGTCTCCCGCCTCTTTATGTTGGTTGCTGTTTTCGCGTCGATCCTAGCCCGATGAGTTACCTGGAAGAAACTGCCTGAACGCGATGGCACGCATGTGCGACGTCTTCTCTGTTGCGTCCAGTCGCTGCGCCGGGTGCCGTTGTCGCAACGCACAACACTGAGCTGCCGCGATAATTTCGAGCGATTCCAAATTGCATTTGCCTCCGCGCCTGAACCCGATCATTCTTGCGGCCAAGGCTGACGCCAGTCCGGTGGGCGTCCGCTACAAGTTGCCGCCGTAAGCGGCTTCATGCACCGGCAGGGGAAGACGCCTATGCCAACTCTCACCATCAACGGGCGGAGTCTGTCCGTGGATGCGGCGAACGACACGCCGCTCCTCTGGGCAATCCGCGAGCAATTGCAGATGACCGGCACCAAGTTCGGCTGCGGTGCCGGCCTGTGCGGTGCCTGCACCGTGCACGTCAACGGCGAAGCCGTGCGCTCGTGCCAGACCATGGTCGGCGACGTCGCCGGCAAGAAGATCACCACCATCGAAGGCCTATCCGCCAAGGGCGATCATCCGCTCCAGAAGGCATGGATCGCCGAGCAGGTTCCGCAATGCGGCTACTGCCAGTCCGGGCAGATCATGCAGGCAGCCTCGCTGCTCGCGAAGAATCCCAATCCGACCAAGGAGGAGGTCGTCGCACATATGGACGGCAATCTCTGCCGTTGCATGACCTATTCGCGGATCCAGAAGGCGATCATGCGCGCAGCTACCGAGATGCGCACCGCATCCGCCGCGGGCAACGAGCGGAGGCCCACATGAATAAGCACGTGAACGACGTCGCCCCTGAGACGACCGATCTCAGCCGCCGCTCATTCCTCGTCGGCACCGCCGCGACCGGCCTCGTGCTCGGCTATGCCGGCGTGCCCGGCATCGATCCGGCATCGGCCGCCGCGCCCGCCACTTTCGAGCCGAGCGTCTGGTATGCGATCTCGCCTGACGGTCTCGTCACCGTGACCTGCGGCAAGGCCGACATGGGCCAGCACATCGCCTCCACCATGGCGCAGATCGTCTGCGAGGAATTGGGGGCGAAATGGAGCGATATGCGCGTGCAGCTCGCCTCCAACGATCCGAAGTTCAACGATCCCGTGCTGGGCGCGCAGATCACCGGCGGCAGCTGGTCGACCATGATGAACTTTGACGCCATGAGCCGCGCAGGCGCCGCGGGCCGCATGGCGTTGACGGAAGGCGCGGCCGCCGTGATGGGCGTGCCGGCGTCGGAACTCGTGGTGCGGGATTCCATGATCGTGCATCCGAAGTCGAAAAAGCAGATGTCGTTCGCCGAATTGGTCAAGAGCGGCAAGGCGACCAAGACCTTCACGCCGGACGAGCTGAAGGCGATCAAGCTGAAGACGCCGGATCAATACACCATGATCGGCGTGTCGGTGCCGCAGCTCGACATCCCCTCCAAGACCAACGGCACGGCCAAATACGGCATCGACGTGATGCTGCCGGGCATGGCCTATGGCGCGGTGGTGACGCCGCCGGTGCGCTTCGGCGCCACGGTGAAGTCGGTCGACGACTCGGCTGCGAAGAAGGTGCCGGGCTTCATCAAGGCCGTCACCCTCGACGACAAGACCGGCACGACGTCGGGCTGGGTCGTCGCGGTCGCCAGCACCTACGCCAACGCCAAGAAGGCCGCTGCGGCGCTGAAGATCGCCTATGACGGCGGTCCGAACGCGAAGGTCTCGAGCGAGTCGCTGCTCGACGAAGCCAAGCGGCTTCAGAAGTTAGAGGATTCCGGCCAGTTCTTCGTCAAGGATGGCGATCCCTCGGCCGCGTTCGGGTCGGCGGCCAAGGTGCTGGAGGCGGAGTACACCACCAGCATCAACATTCACGCGCCGATGGAGCCGATGAACGCCACCGCGGAGTTCAAGGGCGACATCCTGCACATCTATTCCGGCAACCAATTCGCGACGCGCTCCGGCGCGATTGCGGCAGGCGCCGCCGGGATCGATCCGAAGTTCGTGGTGATGCACCAGATGTGGCTCGGTGGCGGCTTCGGCCGCAGGCTCGATGCCGACATGATGGTGCCGGCGGTGCAGGCGGCGAAGGCCATCGGCAAGCCGGTGAAGGTGATCTACACGCGCGAGAACGACATGACGATGGATTTCTCGCGTCCGCTCACCTACCAAAAGGTCAAGGCCGGCGTGGACGGCGACGGCAAGCTCGTCGCGCTCAGCCACGACGTGGTCTCGGCCTGGCCGACCGCGCGCTGGGGAATCCCCGATTTCCTGACGCCATCGGTCGACAAGAAGGGCCCGCTCGACTCCTTCACGGTGAACGGGGCCGACTTCTTCTACACCGTGCCGAACCATTATGTGCGCGCGATCAAGAACGAGCTCGCGCACAACGCGACGCCGTCCGGGCAGCTCCGCTCGGTGGCGCCCGGCTGGACCTTCTGGGCGGTCGAAAGCATGATCGACGAGATCGCGGCTGCGACCGGCAAGGACCCGGCGCAGTTCCGCATCGGGCTGCTCGACGGCAAGGGCAAGAACGACGGCGGCGCGCAGCGGCTGCGCAACACGCTGCTCGCCGCGATGGGACTGTCCGGCTACGGCACCAAGCAACTGCCGAAAGGCGAGGGCATGGGCGTCGCCTGCGTCTCGTCGCAGGAGCGCGCGACCGCAAGCTGGACGGCGTGCGTCGCCCACGTCGCGGTGGCGCCGTCGGGCGAGGTGACCGTGAAGAAGCTCACGGTCGCAACCGACGTCGGCACCCAGGTGCATCCCGACAACATCCGTGCCCAGGTCGAGGGTGCGGCGCTGTGGGGCCTGTCGCTGGCGATGTACGAGAAGGCGACGCTCAAGGACGGTGGCATCGAGCAGACCAATTTCGACAGCTACACGCCCTTGCGCATGAGCCAGGTGCCCGAGGTCGCGGTCGCCGTGATCGCCAACGGCGAGAAAGCCACCGGCGTCGGCGAGCCCGCCGTGACGGTGGTCGCTCCCGCCATCGGCAACGCCATCTTCAACGCCAGCGGCGCCCGCGTGCGGGCGTTGCCGATCACGGCCGAAGCCGTGAAGGGCGCGATGAAGGCGTAAGGCCGAGGACTGCGCGAAATCATCCGCCGGAGGGCAACCTCCGGCGGATTTGTTTTGGTAGGCGTCTCCACAATCTCGCTGTCATGCCCGCCTGGTGCGCAATTGCGCACGGGGGCGGGGCATCCAGTACGCCGCGGCCTATCGATTCAGACAGACGTCTCGGAGTACTGGATCGCCCGGTCAAGCCGGGCGATGACGGCAGGAGGTGGGGACGGACAGCGCCCGAAATTCCCCTTTGTCATCAAGGCCCGTTCTACTGTGCATGGGGTTGTTTTCGCCGTTTTGATCGGGACCCGTCATGGGAACCGAAATCCGTCAAATTGCGCGCAATCCCGGAAGGTTCCATTGAGCACGCCTCTTAAGGGCCGGAGAACCTGATCGGGCTTAGGCTGAGGCCAGATCCAGTCCCGTGCCCTCGGTCCAGCGCTCTTGGGGAAGTCATGAACGCGTCAGCCAAACCCGCCGCCAAACGCCGGCTTCTTCTCGCCTCCGACCGGAGCGACGAGAGCACCGAGCTTGCCAGCATCCTGAAGGCGGTCGGCGACGTCTCGACGGTGACGACCCAGGACATCCCCGAAACGCCCTCGCGCGATCTCTCCGGCCTCGTGGTCGATATCAATCTGCGCTCGCCCGAGAGCGTGCAGCGGGTGCGCAACAAGCTGCGCGGCGATGCCTATCGTTCGATGCCGCGGCTGTTCGTGCTCGCCGATGCCCTGCACCACGGCACCATGCAGGCCTGGGCGCTCGGCGCCACCGACACGATCTCGCGGCCGCTTCAGCCCGACGCCATTCTGCAGCGCATCCGCGCCGCGTTTCCCGACACCGCCAGCTATGACGCGACCGATCGCGGCAAGACGCTCAACCGCGGCGTCGAGGCGGCGCACGCGGTGCTCGCCAAGATGTTCGAGAAGCTGCCGCTCGGCGTGCCCCTGACCTTCGACGACGTCATCGCCGCCGAAAGCAAGATCCTGAAGGCGATGAAGCACTCCTCGCTGCGCGAGTGGCTCACCACGGTCGGCTGCCACCATGTCGGCAGCTATCGCCACTGCCTGTTCGTCACCGGCTTTGCGGTCGCCTTCGCGCAGCATCTCGGCATGCGCGAGGACGACCAGCGCCGCCTGACCCGCGCCGCGCTGCTGCACGACGTCGGCAAGGCCTTCGTTCCCTCCGCGCTGCTCGACAAGCCCGGCAAGCTCACCGACGAGGAGATGGACGAGGTCCGCCAGCATCCGCGCCGCGGCTATGACGCGCTCGCCGCGCAAGGCGGCTTCCCGCCGGAGATGCTCGACGTGGTGCTGCATCACCACGAATTCCTCGACGGCAGCGGTTATCCCAACGCCCTGTCGTCGAACCAGATCAGCGACATCGTGCGGCTGACCACGATCGTCGACATCTACGCCGCACTGGTGGAGAAGCGCGCCTACCGCATGCCCTTCACCCACTCCCGCGCCTTCACGATGATGGAAGGCATGGGCGGCAAGCTCGACCAGCAGCTGTTGCAGGCGTTCCGCCCGGTGGCGCTGGGGGCGTTCTGACGACGGTGCCGTAGGGTGGGTTAGCGCAGCGTAACCCACCACTTCTGTCTCCGCGGAAACCAAAGAGGTGGGTTACGCCGAGCGACTGCGCTTCGCGCAGCGCGGGGCTAACCCACCCTACAAGATCACCCCACCATCTTCCTCAGCTCCGCCTTCGCCACCTTCTCCAGCGTCGAGCGCGGCATGTCGTCGACCAGCCTGATCTCGCGCGGCACCTCGTCCAGCATCGGATGTAGCGCGAGGCGCCTCAATCCTCGTACGACGAGATCTCGATCAGGCTGCCGTCCGGATCCCGGCAATAGACCGAGCGCAGCGTGCCGCGGGCGCCTTGCTTGGGAACCGGGCCCTCCTCGATCGCGACGCCATGTGCCTGCAAATGCGCCACGACCTCGTCGGGCGAGGCGGAGGTGAGAAAGCACAGATCCTCGCTGCCGGCGGTCTGGTGGTCGGCGGTGAACCACTCGATCTTGTCGGCATCGCGCGGCCGAACGTTGATCTTCTGGTCACCGAATTGAAGGGAAGTCCGCGGCGCTTTGCCGCCACCGGGGTCGAACACCTTGACTTCCATGCCGAGAATCTTGCGGTACCACTCCGCAGTCACCGCGACGTCGGCGACGTTGATCACGAGATGATCGAGGGCGTGAACCTTGACCGGCATGCCTTATCCTTTCGTCGTGATGCGCCCCGCACACTATCCGCCTGCGGCAAGCTTTGTTACAACCGCATCGACGCCACTTTCAAGATATCCGGCCTTCAAGAACAACACTTGGGAGAACCCTTGAGATGATCACTCGCCGTACCGCGCTGGGCCTGCTTGCCGCCACTCCTCTTGCAGCCAGCCCGCTGTCGAAGGCGCTTGCCGCCGACTATCCGGCTCGCCCGGTGAAATGGGTGGTCGGCTATCCGCCGGGCGGGGCCACCGACATCCTGGCGCGGCTGATCGGCCAGCGGCTGTCGGAAAAGCTCGGCCAGCAATTCGTGATCGAGAACAAGCCGGGCGCCGGCAACAATATCGGCACCGAATCCGTGATCAACGCCGAGCCCGACGGTTACACGCTTCAGCTGGTCAATCCGGCCAACTACATCAACGCCTCGCTCTACACCAATCTGAAGTTCAACTTCGT
>Ga0207647_10004328_pt1 | contig 10526 bp, 9 predicted proteins | sample KBSCornC2_FD_184295 | JGI IMG/M metagenome (GOLD analysis project Ga0207647, IMG submission 184295) | Corn rhizosphere microbial communities from Kellogg Biological Station, Michigan, USA - C2 (SPAdes) (version 2) | ecosystem: Host-associated > Plants > Roots > Rhizosphere ...
GGCATGACCTGGATCCATCCGCGCGGCTACGATCCGATGGTGGCGTGCTCGGCGCTGTGGCAGGAAAAGACCGGCGTCTCGATTGAATGGGAAAAGCGCTCGCTGCAGGATTTCGAGTCCTTCCCGGTGGAAGAGCTGGCCCGCGCCTATGATTTGATCGTCATCGACCACCCGCATGTCGGCCAGATCACCGCCGAGAAATGCCTGGCGCCGCTCGATGTGCCGGGACGCGAGCCGGAACGCGAAGCGCTCGCGAAGGCAAGCGTCGGCCGATCTTATCCGAGCTACACCTGGCAGGGCCGGCAGTGGGCTTTCCCGATCGACGCAGCGACCCAGGTGCAGGCCTGGCGGCCCGATCTGATCGAGGCCGCGCCGACGATCTGGACCGAAGTGCTGGCGCTTGCCGAGCAAGGCCAGGTGCTCTTGCCGCTTCGGCCGCCGCATTCGCTGATGTGCCTCTACACCCTTGCCGGCGATCTCGGCCGGCCCTGCGTGGTCGACGGTTCGGCCGACCTTGTCGATGGCGAGACCGGCGAGATCGCCTTCGAGATGCTGCGCGAGATCGCAGCACTTGTCGATCCTGCATGCCTGACCATGGACCCGATCGCGGTGTTCGAAAGGATGGCGGAAGCCGACTCGCGCATCGCCTGCGCGCCGTTGATCTACGGCTATGTGCCCTATGCGGTCGCGGGTTTCCGGCCGCACCGCCTCGCCTTTGCCGACATGCCGGTCGTCGGCGGCACCGGTCCGGTCGGCTCGGCGCTCGGCGGCACCGGCATCGCCGTCTCGGCCTTTTCCACCGATCGCGAGGCGGCAATCGACTTCGCCTATTGGATCGCCAGCGGCGACGTGCAGCGTGGGCCCTACGCCGCTGCCGGCGGCCAGCCCGGCCATGCCGCGGCCTGGGAGGACGATGCCGTCAACGCCGCGACCGGCGACTTCTATCGCGCCACGCGCGCGACGCTCGAAGGCGCCTGGGTCCGCCCGCGTCACGACGGCTACATGGCGTTCCAGCAGCGAGCTTCGGACTGCATTAACGAAGGCCTTGCCGGCAGGCAGGACGCCCGCCATGTCGTCGCCGACATCAATCGCCTGTTCCAGGAGAGTTTCGCGCCGGCCGCCGCCGGTTAGTTTCGAGTGCACCAAGGGAGGAAAAAATGACCAGCCTGATACGCGGCCTGCTCGCCGCAACTGCCATAGTCTCGATCTCGTTCGCCGCCCATGCCGCGGACGTGAAATCGGTGATCGACGGCCTGCCCGCCGATCTCAAGGCGCAATATGACGGCGCGCCGCAAAAAGTTCTGCCCTCGGCCTGGGACAATTTCACGCCGCCAGCCAAACCCTGGAAATGGTGCCACTCGGAGAGCTACCAGGGCAATCCGTGGCGCGTGTCGGTCACCAAGGAACTGAAGCGCCTGGTCGACGGCCTCATCGCCGATGGCACGGTGTCGAGCTTCGAAGTGTCGGATTCCAACAACGACCCGAGCCAGCAGATCAACCAGATCCGCGCCTTCATCGACAAGAAGTGCTCGATCATCACCTCGATCCCGGGCTCGGCGACGGCGCTGGACGATGCCGTGGATGCCGCGGCCAAGGCGGGCATCCCCTTCATCACCGCGGCCGGCTCGATCACCAGCCCCAACGCCATCAATGTCGATTCCAACTATGCCCGCTGGGGCTATGACATGATGACGGCGATCGGCAAGGCAAAGCCCGATGCCAGCGTGCTGGTGGTCGAAGGCATCGCCGGCCATCCGATCGTGGTCCAGGAAAAGCAGGGCGCCGACAAGGCGCTGGCCGAGAACAAGGGCCTCAAGGTCGCGCGCACCGTCAACGGCAACTGGACGGCCAACGTCACCAAGACGGTGGTGCTGCAGGCTATCGCCACCAATCCGGCGCCGATCGACGCGGTGTGGACGACCGGCAGCGAAAGCCGCGTCGTCGCCGAGGCCTTCGCCGAAGCCGGCCGGCCGGCGCCGCTGATCACCGGCTCGATCACTGGCGACGCGCTCGGCTACTGGAAGGCCAACCCCGACAAGTACCGCTTCGAGGGCCATGCCGTGCTGCCGGGCTGGACGGCGCAGACGCTGTTTCGCGTCGGCGAGCGCATGCTCGACGGCCAGAAGCCGAAGCTCAACACGCTGCTCATCCCGATCCCGCCCGTGCATGCCGCCGAGCTCGACAAATGGTACAAGGACTGCATGACGCCGGACGCCGTTTCGGTGTTCCCGGTGCCGCCGACCGATCCGATGCCCGAGGACGTGCTCGACGCCTATTTCGCCAATCCCGCGCCGACCAAGGGCTGGGATTATTCCAAGGTGCCGGACGCCTGCGCCAAGTGATGCCGCGCGAAGCCGGTTCTCGTTGAAGAGCCGGCTTCTCGTTTCTTCTCGATTCTGGAAAGAAAAATGCTCGAAGTCCAAGGCGTCTCCAAACGCTATGGCGAAACCGTCGCGCTGGCCGAGGGATCAATCGCCTTCCGTCCAGGCACGATCCACACGATTTTGGGCGAGAACGGCTCGGGCAAAAGCACGCTGGTGAAGCTGTTGTCCGGCATCGTCCAGCCGGACGGCGGCGCGATCCTGCTCGACGGCAAGGCGTTTTCCGGAACGCAGCCCGCCGCCTTCCAGGCTGCCGGCTTCGCTACCGTCTTCCAGGAGGTGCTGGTCGCGCCCGATCGTTCGGTGGCCGACAACATCCTGCTCGGCCTCGATGGGCCCTGGCGGCGGGTGGTGCCGCGTGGCGAGCGAAAGGCCCGGGCGCAGGCGGCGCTCGGCCGCTTCGCGGTGACGCCGATCGATCTCGACCGGCCATGCGGCGAGCTGCCGCTTGCCGCGCGGCAACTGGTCGTGCTCGCCCGCGCCGTGATCCGCAATCCGCGTATCCTGATCCTCGACGAGGTCACGGCGGCGCTCGACTTCGCCGATCGCGAGTCGGTCTTCGCGCTGATGCGCGCCATGGCCGGGGCGGGCACGCTGATCCTGTTCATCACCCATCGCATGGACGAGGTGATGGCTTTGTCGGACCGCATATCGATCCTGCGCGCCGGCCGCGTGGTGAAGACAGAGGAGCGCGGCGTGTCGACACCGGCCGAGCTTCTGGCGGCAATGGCGCCACAAACGGCCGCGGAGCTGGCGCATGGCTGACGCAAAGGCTCTTCGCGCCCGCGAGCTTGTCATCGCTCCCGGTGTCGATCCGATCAGCCTGACGATCGCGCCGGGCGAGATCGTCGGTCTTGCCGGCCTCGACGGTCATGGCCAGGAACGCTTTCTGCGCGCGCTGGCCGGGCTCGAGCGGCCGGTCGCCGGGGAGATCGCCGTCGACGGCAAGACAGGATCGATCACCAGCTTCCGCAAGGCCGTCGCCGCCGGCGTCGCCTATCTGCCGCGCGACCGTCGTTCGACCGGCATTTTCCCGACGCAGTCGGTGCTGGACAATTTCGCCATCTCCACCGTGTCGAACGACCGCCGTTTCGGCTTCTTGAGCTTCGCGGCACGGCGGAGCCGTTATGAGGCTTACAGGCAGAAACTCGGCATCGTCGCGCCGCGACCCGATGCGGCCATAACCACGCTGTCCGGCGGCAATCAGCAGAAGGTGCTGCTCGCCCGGGCTCTTGCTCTTGAGCCGAGTTTCCTGTTGCTCAACGATCCGACGCGCGGCGTCGACGTGGCGACGCGGCATGTTCTATACGACGTCTTCCGCGGCCTCGCTGCCGAGGGCATGGTCCTGGTGATCCTGTCCAGCGAGATCGAGGAGATACTGCTGCTCTGCCATCGCGTGCTGGTGTTCCGCGAACAGCGCGTGTCGGCCGAGTTCTCAGGCGCGGAGATGACCGCCGACACGGTGATCGCCGCCATGTTCGGACGCGCCGCATGAGCCAGATCCTTCGCAAACTGCGTGGCGTCGGCTTTGCCGTGGTGATGCTCGTCGTCCTGCTCGTGCTCAACGTCGCGCTCAATCCGGCGCGCTTTCAGCCTGCGTCCTGGGGCACGTTGCTGGGGCTCGCCGCTCCCTTGATCGGCGCGGCCGTCGCCTCGGCGCCGGTCATCCTGGCGGGGCGCGGCGGCATCGACATCTCCGTCGGCCCGCTGATGGGCTTCGTCAATGCTTTGGTCATCCAGCTGCTGTTCCTCAATCTCGGCATCTCGTCGCCGCTGGTCGTCGTTCCGGCCGCGCTGCTGGTCGGTGCGCTGGTCGGCGCCGCGAACGGCATGCTTGCCACGATTGTGCGCATACAGCCGATCGTGGCAACGCTAGGCACCTACCTCATCCTGACCGGCGTCACGCTGACCATCCTGCCGGCGCCGATCGGCCCGGCGCCGGACTGGCTGAAGGCGATGGCAGGGCCGCTCTCGATCGTGCCGCTGGCGCTGATCGGCCTGTGCTGGCTCCTGGTGCGCCGCACGCCTTATTACGACCTGCTGATGGCCGTCGGCAGCGACGACCGCGCCGCCTACACCGCCGGCGTGCCGGTGACCAAGGTGCGGCTCATCGCCTATGGCCTGACCGGGATCTTCGCCGCCGCCGCGGGGCTGATGCTCACCGCGCTGATCGGCTCGGCCGACCCCAATATCGGCCCGACCTACACGCTGATTGCAATTGCCGCCGTGGCGCTCGGTGGCGTCAGCCTCGCCGGCGGACGCGGCGGGCTTGGCGGTGCTGCGATCGGCGCCATCGACATTTTCCTGCTGCAGAGCCTGCTCACCACCTTCAACGTTTCCACCTATGTGCTGCAGATCGCCTATGGCCTGATCCTCGTTATCGCCGTGGTGCTGACGGCGGTGCAGGAGCGGGTGGCGAGGCGGAAAGGCTGACCGGATGACAAGCAACTGGTTACAGTCCACCAACGCCCGCATCGCCGGCGCCTTCCTGATGGCGCTGCTGCTGCAGATCGTCGGCACGCTGCTCATCCCCGGCTATTCGGCGCCCTTCGCCATCCGCGCGCTGCTGGTCATCGCCTCACTCTTGGCGGTGGCTTCAATCGGCCAGACGCTGGTCGTCATCCTCGGCGGCATCGATCTGTCCATCCCCTTTGTCATCGGCTTTGCCAATGTCGTGGCAGCGCAGCTTTATGGCCAAGGGTGGAACTTCGTCCTGGTCTGCGGTCTCGTCGGTATCCTTGCCATCGCGATCGGCGCATTGAACGGGATGATCTCACGCGGGCTCAACATCCATCCGCTGATCGTCACGCTCGGCATCGGCATGATCGTCCAGGGCGCCGTGCTGTTGTGGACCGGCGGCTTCCCATCCGGATCGGCGCCGCAGGCCGTGTCCAGCTTCGTCTCGATCGGCGGCTCGGTCGGTCCCTTGCCCGTGCCCTTGCTGGTGCCATGCCTCGTGATGCTGACGGCGCTGATCGTGCTGGTGCTCGCCCGCACGCCCTATGGACGCCGTCTCTACGCGGTCGGCAGCAACCCGGAGGCAGCACCTCTGGCGCTCATCGATCCGCTGCGCATGTGGGTTGTCACCTATGCGGCAAGCGCCTTCTTCGCGGCGGTCGCCGGCGTGCTGCTGCTCGGCTTCACCGGCTCGGCCTATGGCGATGTCGGCCAGCCCTATCTCTTCCAGACGATCGCCGCCGTCGTGGTCGGCGGCGCGGCGCTTGTCGGCGGCCGCGGCAGCTATCTCGGCACCATCGCCGGCGTTCTGGTGCTGACCGAAATCAACACGCTGCTGATCGGGCTAGGCTTCCGCCCCTCGACGGTGCAGGCCGCGCTCGGGCTGGTCATCCTGCTGCTGGTGTCGCTCTATGGGCGTGAGCGCCACATCCGCACGACCATCTAGCTGGAGTGACTATTCGATCCGCCACAGCCGGCGCGCATTGCCCGAAAGCAGGCGGGTCCGCTCCGAGTCGCTCGCGCCCGCCAGCAACGCGTGGGTAGCAGCAACCCAGGTCGTCAGCCCGCCGCCCAGCGTGCAGACCGGCCAGTCGCTGCCCCAGATCACCCGGTCCCAGCCGAAGCACCCGATCGTGTGCTCGACATAGGGCTTGAGCGTCTCGACCGTCCAGGTCGCCGGATCGGCATAGGCGACGACGCCGGAGATCTTGGCCGTGACGTTGGGTCGCTTGGCGATGGCTTGCATATGCTCGCGCCACGGATGTTCCGCATTGCCCTTGATGTCGGGCACGCCGCAATGGTCGAGGATGAACTGGACGTCGGGCGCGAGATCGGCAAGCGCCATCGCCTTCGGGATCTGATGCGGCAGCACCACGAGATCGAATGTCAGGCCGGTGCCGGCCAGCCGCTTGATGTTTTGGCGAAACAGCGCCCCTTCCGACAGGTCGTCGGGCACGACATGCAGCACGCGGCGGAAACCCTTGACGAACGGGTCTGCCTTGACCGTTTCCAGATAGGCGTCGAAACCGGCCTCCTCGGGCCGGCAGGAGACTATCGCGCCTTTGAGCATGCTCCCAGCCCGGTCGGCGACCGACTTCACACACTCGGTCTCGGCGGCGATGTCGGCCGGATCGACATCGACCTCCATATGCAACACTGCTTCGATGCCGCAGCGCCGCGCATCGGCGGCATATTCCTCATAGGAGAAATCGCGGTTCAATGCCGGCACACCGGCCAGCCACGGATAGCGAAGCGCGCTCTGGTCGATGAGGTGCAGATGCGTGTCGATGATCATGGCGGCGTGTCCTCCCTGGCCCGGAGAATGATCCCGAAAAATTGCAGACTTTTCGGATAGGATCATCCTCCAAAAAACAAAAGCCTTAGAGCGGGATGGCCGGCTGCTTCTAATTCATTCCGCTCCAAGACACTATCTCGCCGAAAAATCCATTATTCAAATAAGAAATTAGGACGATTGCGGCACGTCGGATCCGGCGAGCTGCGAGAGCCTGGCGGCGGCGCCTTGCAGATGCCGAATCGTCAGCGTGATGTCCGGCGCCGTGGGTGCGTTGACGAGCGTGATGTAGGGGATGGTCAGCGCCGCGATGGCCCTGCCGTCCGGCCCCAGCACCGGCGTCGAAAGATTGTAGACGCCGGCGGTCTGCAGCGACGCCATCATCTCGTAGCCGCGGTCGCGCACCTGATCGAGGCGGGCGAAGAACTCCGGCGTCAGGTTCAGTTGTTCGGTGCTCTGCAGATGCTCGGCGATCATCATCTCGCGCTCTTCGGGCGAGCGGAAGGCGAGCAGCACGTGGCCGGAGCCGGTGTCGAACAGGCTGATATGCGAGCCGACGCGGATCGAGATGCCCCAATAACGCGGCGCTTCCTGCTGCGCGATAACCACGGCGGCGCCGCGGTCGAACACCACCAATTGGTTGGCCTGCCATGATGTTTCGGCAAGCTCCCGCATGATCGGCGTCGCATAGGACACCAGCCGGCGCACCGGCGCGTGCAGTTGCGCCAGGCCGAAAAGCTTCAGCGTCAGCGAATAGCGGTCGCCGTCGATCTTGGTGACATAGCCGCGCCGCACCAGGCGGTCGAGCATCCGGTAAAATTCGTTCGGGCTGCGGTCGAGCCGCTTGGCGATCTCCGCCTGCGTCAGCCCGCCATCCACGCCGGACAAGAGCTCGAGGATATCCAGCCCCTTGTCGAGCGCCGGCGCGCGATAGCGGTCCCCGTCTTCTTCCTCTGCCATCTGCCCCTCCAGTGAATTTGGATCTGCATATATGCATGAACTTCATTCCGCTGGAAGCACAATCGGCTTGACCCGGGAATGAAAATGCTATTTGCATATGAATGAAGCTTGAGCGATCGGTCGTGCACTCGGCGGGCCGTCGCTGCGAGCCCATGGGAGGAGAACATGACGAGACTGGTTCTAGGTATTTCCGCCGGCCTGGCTGGCCTGCTGCTGAGCGGCACGGCGTTTTCGGCCGATCTGCCCGGCAAATTCCCGGGCGTGACGATCGACGTGAAGCTGATCGGCGGCCAGCAATATGAAAAGCTCTACGAGCGCATCCCCGAATGGGAGAAGGCGACCGGCGCCAAGGTCAACATCTTGACCAAGAAGAACGGCTTCGACATCGACAAGGAGCTGAAGTCCGACATCGCCTCGGGCAGCACCAACTGGTGCGTCGGCTGGAACCATTCGTCCTTCGCGCCGCAATATACCGGCCTTTACACCGACCTCAGCAAGCTGCTGCCGAAGGAAGAGATCGACGCTTTCGTGCCGTCGACGATCAAGGCCGCGACCATCGACGGCAAGCTGGAGATGCTGCCGCGCGCGCAGTTCGACGTCTCGGCGCTCTACTACCAGAAGAGCCTCTACGAGAACGCCGACAACAAGACCAAGTTCAAGGCCAAATACGGCTATGACCTTGCGCCGCCCGACACCTGGAAGGAAGTCACCGACCAGGCCGAGTTCTTCGCCAACCCGCCCAATTTCTACGGCACGCAGTTCGCCGGCAAGGAAGAGGCGATCAACGGCCGCTTCTACGAGATGGTGGTCGCCGAAGGCGGCGAATATCTCGACAAGGACAGCAAGCCCGTCTTCAACTCCGAGGCCGGCATCCGGGCGCTCGACTGGTTCGTCAACCTCTACAAGGCCAAGGCCGTGCCGGCCGGCACCACCAACTATCTGTGGGACGATCTCGGCCAGGGCTTTGCCTCCGGCACCGTGGCGATCAACCTCGACTGGCCGGGCTGGGCCGGTTTCTTCAACGACCCGAAGTCCTCGAAGGTCGCTGGCAATGTCGGCGTGAAGGTGGCGCCCAAGGGATCTTCCGGCAAGCGCACCGGCTGGTCGGGCTTCCACGGCTTCTCGGTGACCGAGAACTGCCCGAACAAGGAAGCCGCGGCTTCGCTCGTGTGGTGGCTGACCAATGAGGACAGCCAGAAGCTGGAAGCCGCCGCCGGTCCGCTGCCGACCCGCACCGCGGTTTGGGATTGGGACCTGAAGCAGGCTGAAAACGATCCTTACAAGAAGGAGGTTCTCTCCGCCTTCCAGGAGGAAGCCAAGCACGCCTTCGCCGTGCCGCAGACGCCAGAGTGGATCGAGATCTCGAACGCCGTCTACCCTGAACTGCAAGCGGCGATCCTTGGCGACAAGACGTCCAAGCAGGCCCTGGACGAGGCGGCCGCCAAGGCGACGCAGATCCTTCAGGACGCCGGCAAGCTCTAGGCATTGCCAGCACAACGTTGCCTCCCCCATCGCGAATGGGGGAGGCGACAGCGTCTTGCCGGCGCGGACCTTTCCGTTTCCGGCTGGGGCCTTGCCTGCGAGCGGCCCGAAGTTGAAATGCAAAACATCACAGGATCCTGATGAAGGGTTTCAAGCCATCCGCGCCGTTCCTGCTGCTGCTTCCGGCCATCGTCGTGCTGGCGGCGGTGGTGGTGCTGCCGCTGATCCTGTCGCTCTATTCCAGCTTCACGCCGTTCCGGCTGACGCGGCCCGAGACGTTCTTCGTCTTCGTCGGCTTCCGGAACTATCTGTCGATCCTGTCCAATGCGGATTTCTGGTGGGCCTTCGGCCGCACCGTTCTGTTGCTCACCATCGCGCTGAACCTCGAAATGCTGCTTGGCCTCGGCCTGGCCATGCTCGTCGAGAAGGCGACGCGCGGCCAGCGCATCCTGCGCACGCTGATGATGTTCCCGATGATGTTCTCGCCGATCCTCGTCGGCTTCCAGTTCAAATTCATGTTCAACGACAATATCGGCCTGGTGAACAACGCGCTGCAGTCGCTAGGGCTCACGCAGGACGCCATACCGTGGCTGATCGAGGGCCATCTCGCCTTCATCGCCATCTCGATCGCCGAGATCTGGTCGTCGACCTCGATCTTCGCCATCCTGATCCTGGCCGGCCTGCTCGCCATGCCCAAGGAGCCGATCGAGGCGGCGCGCGTCGACGGCTGTACGCCCTGGCAGACCTTCCGCTATGTGGTCTGGCCCTTCGTCATGCCCTTCGCCTATATCGCCATGACGATCCGCTCGCTCGACGTGGCGCGCGCCTATGACATCGTCAAGATCATGACCGACGGCGGCCCCGCCGGCCGCACCGAGTTGTTGTGGACGCTGGTCGGTCGCACCGCCTACAGCGATGCCCGCATGGGTCTCGCCAACGCCATGGCCTATTTCTCGATCCTGCTGTCGATCGCCTTCACCGTCTATTTCTACAACAAGCTCGCCGCGGCGCGCGCGCAGATCGGCGCGGAGTGGTGAGAATGGACGAGAACGCCTCCGCCCGCCTGACCCGCCGAGCGCTGACCGTCGCGCACCGTGTCGGCCTCTTCCTCGCCATGCTGGTCATCTGCCTGCCGGGCATCTGGATCGTGCTGTCGTCGCTGAGGCCCACGGTCGAGATCATGGCCAAGCCGCCGGTCTGGATCCCGCAAGAGCTGTCCTTCGACGCCTATGTCGCCATGTTCAGCGGCATCGGCAAGGGCGGCATTCCGGTGCTCGACTATTTTCGCAACTCGCTGATCATCTCGATCACCTCGACGGTGATTGCGGTCGCCATCGGCATGGCCGGCGGCTACGCCTTCGCGCGCTACCGTTTCCGCGGCAAGTCGGGCATGTTCCTCGGCCTGATGCTGACGCGCACCGTGCCCGGCATCGCGCTGTCGCTGCCGCTGTTCT
>Ga0207647_10004334_pt1 | contig 10521 bp, 8 predicted proteins | sample KBSCornC2_FD_184295 | JGI IMG/M metagenome (GOLD analysis project Ga0207647, IMG submission 184295) | Corn rhizosphere microbial communities from Kellogg Biological Station, Michigan, USA - C2 (SPAdes) (version 2) | ecosystem: Host-associated > Plants > Roots > Rhizosphere ...
CCCGCCGTAGCCAGTGAGAAACGAGGCTTGCACGTTGTACCCAATCGCATTTCGCTTCTTCTGCATCGGGATGAACTGCTTGTACTGCACGATCGGGCGAATGACGTTGACCGTTCCTCCCAAGCCGGCAAACTCAGCACCGAGAAACAAGCTCTTTCCACTGTGGGGTGCGTAGGCTGCGTCTAGCGTATTGAAGGTGAAGCTGGGAACAATCTTGCTCGTTATGATGCCTGATAGTGAATTCGGACCCGAAATTCCGCGGAACGCGAGATTGGTAAACAATGATTTCGACGCATCGCTGACCGCAACAAGGGACGACCGGTCATATGAATAGACGATTCCCACGCGCTTGAACGATCGACGCAGAGGATAACTAAGCGAGAGTGAGAACCCAGTACTCGATTGCGAATAATTTTGTAAATTCTGCAGTTGCAGGGTCGAGAGATCGAGTTTCTGCCCGGAGAATACTTCGTATTGCTGCGCCTGATCGTAGCTGTACTTGCGCGTATATACGGTGAATCCCAACTGCATCGGACGCCCGTACAAGTAAGGCTCGGTAAAACCAAACAAGAGGTCTCGCTGCCGATTGCCGATGCTGGCTTGGATCTGCAGGGTTTCGCCAAGACCGAGGAAGTTGTTGGTGGTATAGCTAAGGCCAATGAAGGCTCCTGCCAGTCCGCTGACGCCGCCCTGCAGGCCGATACTGTTCTTTCCTTTTTCCCTAACTTTCAGCACAAGATCGACCGTGCCGGCCTTCTCGTCCAACCGACGCTCGGTGACGTTTTGATCATCCGGTTTCAACGGCTCGAAATAGCCCAGTTGGTTGAGCCGGAGCAAGCTGACTTCCCACAACTGCTGGTTGTAGACCTGGCCCTCTTCAAGAGCGATTTCACGGCGAATGACCTTGTCGCGCGTCGTCGTGTTGCCTTCGAACTCAATGCGACGTACAAAGAACTGTTTTCCTTCGTCCACATCGACGTCGAGGAAAATCAGCTTCTTTTCGTCGTCAAATTTCGTGTCCGGCACCGGTGTGAAATTGATATATCCGAGCTGGCCATACGCTTTGCGCAAGTTCTCCAGCCCTTTCGCAACTTTTTCACGGCTGAAGATGTCTCCGTCCTTAATGGGGAACAAGCTACGCAAAGCGCGTTGGTCCTGGACGGCCTTGTTGTTCTTGAACGTGATGCTGGCCAACCGATAACGGTCCCCTTCCTCGATCGGCATCGTAATGTCCACGGCCTTACCGGGCCCTTTTTGAATGAGCGGGATGTGAAATCCGTAGTGCCCGGTGTCGTGGATATTGGTCTTGGGATCTTCCACAAGCACCTTGAAATAGCCTAGGTTCTGATATTCGGCGCGAACGCGCTCCACATCTTCGTTGAGCTTGGTCGCGTCGTACGTTTTGGCAAATAGCGCCTCAAGGAAAATCGAATGTGGAATTCCGATCGGCTTCAGGTTCTTCATCGCATTCCGTAGAATCCGACTGTTCACGTTCTTGTTGCCCTGGAAGGTGATCTTGCCGACTTTCACCTTCGGGCCTTCCTTCACCACGAACGTGATGCCCACCGCAGCAGGAGGGATCGGTCTATATTCTGTGCGAATGGTTGCGAATTGGCGCCCGTGCTCGGCGAGAAGCTCTTTCAATACGACTTCTGCCTTCTTGATTCGGGTGGGATCGTATTGACTCTCAACCGACAGTCCTACTTTCCGTTCCTTGAAGCGGTCGAGAATATCGCTGGTCGAAACAGAGCTTGCTCCTAGGTAATTGATCTCGCGAATGGTGGGTCGTTCTTTTACATAAATGTGGATGATCCAGCCCTTGGATGTCTGCTCGCGTTCAAAACGAATATCTTCGAAGTATCCTGTATTCCAGAGTGAGTTGAAGTCACGCTCGAGTGATGCGGCATCGAAAACGTCGCCGACGCGCGTAAAGATTCGAGATTTTATCGTGTCTGCGGGGATCCGGCGGTTGCCGTGAATGGTGATGCCAGTAACAACATCCTGCTGGGCTAACCCAGGAAGTGATGACAATAGGACAACAAGCGCGAAAGTGATGGAGCGGAAGAGCCCAAATTCCCGCCAAGTGCATGGCAGGAAAAGAGATCGCCTCAAATGAGCAGAGTTTGGAACGCGCACAAGGCGGCTACGTCCGCTCTTCGTGAGGACAGAACTATCCTGAGGATTACGGAGAATCGTTACTACCTCAAACTCAAGGAGTTAGGAAAACGGTCATTATACGGTAGAGCAAGGCGCAGCGTCCAAGTCTGCTCGCCTGTCGGAAGCTCGAGGAATGTGTTTCACAAGCTCCACCTCAACCAAGACGGAATAAAACGTGGCGGAGTTGCCCATGTCAGTAAGTTTTTCTGAAGTGAGGACATTTATGTTGCGATTGCCGGGCCCGAAACGTGCCCAATTGAGGCGCGCAGCCACGACTCCCGGCTGAACCGTCCCATTAATTCGCGCGGTCAGATTGATTTCGCCGCGGTCATTGGCAACTCGAACAGCATCTCCGTCCTCAATACCTCGCAATTCAGCATCCTCGGGACTGATTTCGAGCAGATCGACCTCTTCCATCTGCTGGATAACGGGAATGTTCGAAAACGTTGAGTTGAGGAAATTGTCAGCCTTACGTGCCAAGAGCTCGAGAGGATACTCCCGCCTGCTCGAGTTATGCCGAGACTCCTGCGGGGGGACGAATTCAACGACCGGATCGAGGCCTTCTCGCTTCAAGGACTCGCTGTAAAGTTCAGCCTTACCGCTCGGCGTGCGAAAATCTCCGGCCTTGAACGGAAGAAATGGTTCGTCCGGCATACCTCCGAACTCGAGCCGTACATGATTTTCCCGCGATAACCTTGCGCGATCGATACCCCGCAGCCACGGGTTCTGAGAATCGAGCGCCTGGTCAATCAATTCGTCGATGCTGTCTCGGAAACAACTTTCCTCAAATCCCATTCTCTCCGCCAGGCGTCGGAACAGATCCACGTTCGAAACGCACTCGCCCGGTGGCTCAATGGCCTGGTCGGACTTTTGCAAAAAATAATGACCGTACGCACCCTGCAAGTCTTCATGCTCAAAAAATGTAGTGGCGGGAAGAACGATGTCTGCGTAGTCGGTGGTGTCGGTAAAGAACTGCTCGTGAACAACCGTGAACAAATCCTGCCGCTTCAATCCGCGAACAACGTCATTGTGGTTCGGGCACACCGCTGCTGGATTCGAGCTGTACACGAAGAGCGCTTTGACTGGCGGATCGTTGACAACGTTTAGCACTTTGCCAAGCTTGACCATGTTCACGGTTCGTGCGGGACGTCCCAGCGACGTTTGCATCAAGTCTTTGCGTTCAAGAGCCTCACGATTCAATCCAAATGCTCCGCTCGTCGACAGCTGCAGTCCGCCACCGGCCTCTTTCCACGAGCCAGTCAGGCAAGGCAGCATCGTGATCGCGCGCATGGCCATTCCGCCGTTTTCGGCACGCTGGACCCCGTAGTTCACTCGGATGACTGCGGGACGTTCGGTTGCGTATTCGCGCGCAAGACGGACGATGTCATCTGAGCTTATTCCGGTCCAGTTAGCAACTCTCTCAGGTGGATAATCCGCAAGCCTTTCTTTCAACGCGTCGAATCCTAGCGTGTATCGCGCGATGTAGTCCTTGTCATGCAAGCCCTCTGCGACGATTACATGCATCATCCCCAAGGCCAAAGCTGCGTCGGTACCAGGATTAATCGGAAGATACCAATCTGCGCATTTCGCCGTGCGCGTGCGATAGGGATCGATAACAACCAGCTTCGCTCCCTTGCGCCGTGCTTCTTCGATGAACGGCCACAAATGAACGTTATTCCCATGAATGTTCGCGCCCCAGGCGATGATGTAACGGGAGTCTCGAAATTGCTCAGGTTCGGTACCAAACTTCACACCCAGTACTGAGATAATGCCGGCTTCTCCCGCTGCGGAACAGATTGATCGCTCCAACTGCGAAGCGCCTAGGCGGTGAAAGAAGCGTCGGTCCATAGAGGAACCATTCAGTGCGCCGAGAGTACCTCCATAAGAGTATGGAAGGATCGCCTCGCTTCCGAAGTCGCGAGTGATCTGCGTGAAACGATCTGTGATGGTTTCTAGCGCTTCGTCCCAGGAAATGCGCTGCCATGCATCCGCGATTCGGCTACCGCTCTCCGAAACACCCTTAGGTGCAATTCGTCGCATGGGATAAAGCACGCGGTTCGGCGAGTAGACGCGATCAAGATACTTTGCCACCTTGGCGCAGAGGAAGCCCCGGGTAACGGGATGCGCTGGGTCGCCCTTCACTTTTATGGCACGACCGTCATCAATCGTGATAAGCACGCCACAAGCGTCAGGACAGTCGTGGGGGCACGCGGCATGAACTACTTTCTTCACAGATAGATGATTATAAGGAAATACACTGACCGATGGCAGGTAAGGATAATCACATTGTTCGGCCGCTCTAGTCTTGCAGAAACCAAACCGCCGCAGCCTTTTCGAACTTAGTCGTTGGTAGGCGCTGGGCAGATCCTTTTCCCAGCCAGGCTACGAGCCATCCGATCAGCGCTGGAAGTGCAAATCCCAGCGCATTGAGCAAACCGTGTGTGGACGCCATGCGTGGAATACTGATCCAGTTCCTTTCCAGAAAATCTCCCACTGCATACGTTCCGGCCAAAGTCATCGCAAGCGCAACCGCGGCTGAAGAGATCCACAAGAATATGCTGGCGTCGGATCTCGGCGCCGCCCGGCCAGCCTCAAGTTGCGAGATCGCGAGACCCAACATGGTCATAGAAAGCAGCACAGCCGCGCATACCTTGATTGCCGGAGAAAAGACAAAGCCGGCGGCCAGAACGAAAGGCAAGGCGACAACAAGAACCACCAGACCTGAACGTGTGGCCGAGTGGCGTCCGCGGACCTGTGCGAAATCCACCATCGCTCCGGCGATAAGTGCCGTTGCAAATCCGGTGTAATGAAAATGCACGGCGGTTAGAAGAATGATTGGCTCACGAAAGCCCATCGGCTGAATCCCTAGGCGCGAGAGAATGAGCCATACAGCGGCAACCGCCAGGTCTATACGAGAAACGTTGATCGCGATCGCTCCCAGTGTTTTCAGATCAAGCCCTGACGACAAGCCTGCGAGCGCTACGAGCAAACAGACAACTAGCCATGGAACGACCAGTATCCCGGCAGACGGACCTGGCTTCAGCCAGAATGACGCGATTGCCGCGATCGCTGCAGGCGGTTGGAGCACCACTGCGAGATTGAGCCCCCATTTCCATCGAGCGGGGGCAACGATTGAACCGAGTTCCAGTCCCAACGGCACGACGATCAAGGGAGCAAATAAGAAGAGCATTTCAACGATGCCGAAAGGAGCTTTTCCGGCAGCGACCGTGGCCAGTACCACGGTCCAAAGGAATACTCCGACGGTTAGAGAACGACGTGTCAGTCGACGCATATCTCCCTTCAACATGATTGCCTCATTTCAGTGGGCGGACTGCCGCCCAACCCAAGATGCCAACCAGAGCGACCAGTGAGCACGTATAGAGTGCGTACAGGACCTTGTGCTGTCGCATTGTCGCGGAGTCGTAGTAGAACCACTGAAGGCACATGCGCAGCAGCCAGAATGCAGCCATGAATGCGCTCAAGAACCGCCCGAGCGGACTCGCGCCAGAAAGTTCGCTCGCAAATCCAAAGCACAAGGCACCGAACAGTCCGACCACGATCACGATGTAGAGCCAGTGCACATAGAAGACTTGCTTCAGAAGGACCGGCACGTGAACAAGTCCTTCTCGTACACGGAGCTTTCTCGGCAGAAGGAAATTGACGAACACGATGCCCGCCTGAATCCCTCCGGCTACCCACATCAATTGTCCAATGGTTAACGTGTTCATAAATGCCAACTTTCGCTTTTGAAGGCAGGAGCAGGTAATGGTGGGACAGGATGCTTGCGGACAAATCGGCTGAGAATCCACGCCAAGATGAGCATGGAGAGCACCAGCCCTGCAATTCCCCACTTGACTTGCCCGACAACAGCGAAGACCGCCGGAACGCCCGCGTCCGGGACGGCGTCGACCTGCATGGCAAAAACGGTTGGGACCAACGCGAGGGTTGTGTTTGAAAATACGGTCCAGAACTCCGCGCGCTCTGCATTGCCGCACAGTTGGAGCAGTTGCTTTCGCAGCGGAGAACTGAGGTAACGAACAACGCCAATGGAAATCAGAAAAGTAGTTGAGAGGCCTGCGGCAAACAACACTGAAGCACTCATCCTATTCTCCTTTTATCGTTATGTCTGACATTTCAGACATTACTGAAATATCATTGCAAAAAAATATTAGCTGGCTACTTTAAGCAATTTTCGAATCTTCCCTCGCACCTTCAGGGCCGTACGCAGCGCTCGCGGCGATATTTGGCTGACTTCCCCATAAGCCGCGTTTATCGTATCGAAGAAGTCAGCCATGTCTCGTAATCGCTCGCGCGTGTACGAGTCAGAGCTGCTTTGACCGTCTAACTCCTCAAGTGAATGACTGAGCACCTGCACTGTCGGGTCCACTTCGCGACGCTTTCTTTGCTCCACGATCACGCGAAACATTTCCCAGACGTCCTTCAGGGATTCATAATGCTCGCGGCGTTCCCCCAGCACATGAACGGGACGCACCAATCCCCAGGCTTCCAGCTCGCGAATCGAGGTGCTCACGTTGGAACGGGCAACATTCAGCGTGGAAGCGATGTCTTCGGCAGCGAGTGGCTTGGGGGAAAGAAACAATAGCGCATGAATTTGAGCCACGGTGCGGTTAATGCCCCAACGCGTACCCATCTCTCCCCAGTGCAGGATGTATTGCCGTTGGATGGTGGTCAGAGACGCCATATTTCTTTATTTCTGTACAGACAGAATATACAGAATTATAGAAATCTTGTCAATGTTGACCAGGAGGTCATAGGAGGCGGCTCGTGACTCCGCGAAGGTGGTCGAAAACTAGGAAGCGAAATTGGTTCTCGGGCTTGTAATACCATTCAGAGCTAGAGCTTGGTCTGCAAACTGCTAGATCTCCATAACTTCCTTCTCTTTGGTTTTGCTCATGTCTTCCATTTTCTTAATTTCGTCGTCGGTCAGCTTCTGGATCTCGTCCAGCGCCCGCTTTTCATCGTCCTCGGTAATCTTCTTATCCTTCATCGCTTTCTTGATCGCGTCGTTGCCATCGCGGCGAATGTTGCGCACGGCCGTACGATGTTCTTCCAGCACTTTGTGAAGATGCTTCACCATGTCCTTGCGACGGTCACCAGTGAGAGGCGGCACGGGCACGCGGATCATTTTGCCGTCATTCATTGGGTTCAGCCCGATATCGGCGGAGCGGATCGCCTTCTCAATGCCGGCTAACGAGGATGGATCAAAGGGCTGCACGGTAATCAACTGCGCTTCGGGAGCGTGAACCTGTGCAATTTGGTTCAGGGGCATTTGGGATCCGTAATAGTCGACGCTCACACTATCGAGCATATGCACGGAGGCGCGACCTGTTCTGGTCGCAGCCATTTCGCGCCGGAAATCCTCTACTGCCTTTTCCATGCGTGTTTTCAACTGGACGTACACTTCTTTTAGAGCAGGATTCGCAGCCATGCTGGCTTGCGCCATGAGTCAACTCCAGGAACCAAGTTTCTGTCTCAAAACGTTGCATTATAAACCGAAAGCGGGTAATCACATGCTACGCATTGGCCACTCGCTCACCAATCTCGATGAGGATCGTCTGAGACTCGGGAATGTTCTGCCTGCGCCCCATCCTTGACGGTAATTCGATTTCGCGCGTAGGTTTGGCGGTCGGCTCCACTCGCACCACGTCCAGTTCAAACGCGAGGTTCACAATGAAACGACGCTCCGCTCACATTGTCTTATGCGGCGTGCTCCTGCTGGTTGCGTCTCTCGGCTTTTCGGCAGAAACCAGGTTTCCGCAAATCCAGTTCACCCAACTCACACTTGATAACGGACTAAGGGTGATTCTGGCACCCGACCATAATGCGCCGGTGCTGGCGATATCCGTTGCCTATGATGTTGGATCGCGGAATGAGCGGCCTGGACGCACCGGGTTTGCGCATCTGTTCGAGCACATGATGTTCCAGGGCTCGGAGAACGTCGGCAAGGGTGAACACTTCATTCTGCTTGAAAATTATGGCGGTGATCTGAACGGGACGACCAACGAGGACCGAACAATTTACTACGAGACCGTACCGAAGAATCAATTGGATCTCTTGCTGTTTCTCGAAGCGGATCGCATGGGCAAACTCGCCGTAAATCAGGCGAATCTCGACAATCAACGCAACGCCGTCCAGGAAGAACGTCGTCTCGGGGTCGACAACCAACCCTACGGGAAAGCTTTCCTGGAAATTGACAGCCTCGCATTCGACTGTTTCGGCTACAAGCATTCGACGATCGGCTCGATGGCCGACCTGAGCGCTGCCGACCTTACCGATGTGAAGGATTTCTTTCGCATCTACTACGCTCCCAACAACGCCATCCTGACGTTGGTTGGAGATTTTGATCCAGCGGAAGCCACGGAGAAGATCAAGAAATACTTTGGAAGCATTCCCCGCCAGCCTACTCCGCCTGTGGCACTCACGTGCGAGGAAGATCGCTACGGAGAGCGGCGCGAAACTGTGATGGATCCGCTGGCTCGGGTACCTATGGTTTTGATCGCGTATCAAATTCCTGCGGGCAATACCCCCGACAACTATGCGTTGCGGGCGCTTTCGGACATCCTGGGGACGGGGCACAGTTCGCGACTGTACGAAGAACTCGTCAAGAACAAACAACTCGCTACCAGCGTGCAGGTGCAAGCGGATGCGCGACGCGGTCCGAGCTTGCTGTACTTCTTTCTGACGTTGCGGCCTGGCGTGAAACCCGAAGACGCGGAGAAAGCACTCTACGACGCCTTGGATTCTGTCGCGAAGAAAGGTGTCACGCCCGCCGAACTTTCGAAGGCCCAAATGCAAAATCGCAGGCGAATGGTCACCACGCGAGAGTCGGCCCTGCAGGTTGCCAATCGTCTTGGAAACAATGCGGTGTACTTCAACGATCCGGGACTTATCAACACGGCTCTCGACAAATTCAACGCGGTGACAGTGGACGATATCAAGAAAGCGGCCGCTAAATATCTTGTGCCGCAAACCAGAACCGTAATTCTGGCTCTCCCAGACGCCAAAGCCGCCGCATCCAGCCAGCAAGGGGGTCAGTAATGAGACCATTCGCTTCCACAATCGCATCGGCACTTCTGATTTGCGCTGTTCTGGCAACGATCTCGCCTGCACAAGAGGACAAAGGGACGTCCGTTAAATCGGTGCAGCGGCTGAATCGCGCACCCATCAACAAAGACGTGTTGCAAGTGAAACTGCCCCGTCCGACCGAGACGAAGTTGAGCAATGGGCTGACCGTCCTGCTGCTCGAACGGCACAAGCTTCCGACCGTTAATGTCAGCCTCTGGATCGACGCCGGGTCGCTCTACGATCCGAAGGATGCGCCGGGCCTGGCGAAGTTTACCGCCGACATGTTGCGAGAAGGCACAACGCACCGTACGAGCGCACAGCTTTCGTCGGAGATCGATGAATTGGGAGCGACGCTTACAGCGCAGACACAGTTCGGATCGACGTACACTCAGATCGCTGCATCCGGACTGGCCGGTACCGCTGAGAAGTTACTGGAACTGACGGCCGACATTTTGCAGAACCCGGCGTTCGCTCCCGAGGAATTAGAGAAGTACAAGAAGCGAGAGCTGTCTGAACTGGAACAAGAACGTTCCGATCCGAACTTTCTGGCGGAAGAGCAAATGTATCGGGCGCTATATGGCAATTTTCCGGCAGCCATAACATCGCCGACGGCGTCTTCGATTCAAGGGCTGACGGCTGAACAGATGCGGAAATTTCATGGCCAGTACTATTTGCCGGGGAATGCTCTGCTTGGCGTCGTCGGGGATTTCGATGCAAAGCAGATGAGGGAATTGCTCGAAAAACATTTGGGGGGTTGGAAAGGCCAGCCGTTTACAGCTCCAAAGATTGGAACTCTCGCGCCAGCAGCACCGTTCAAGATTTATCTTGTTGACCGGCCGGACTCGGTGCAGACCAACATTCTGGCAGGTGAACTCACGGTACCGCGGAACAATCCGGACTACATTCCACTTCGAGTGATGAATCGCGTGCTCGGGGAAGGATCGACGGGGCGACTGTTCCTGAATCTACGTGAGGAGAAGGGATACACATACGGGGCCTACAGCTTTATCGCGGCGGATACCTATCCGCGCCCTCTACTTGCCAACACCGAGGTTCGGACAGCGGTGACCGATGGGTCGATGCACGAACTGCTGGGAGAGTTTAAGCGCATTCGCGACGAGGTTGTACCGGAAGCGGAGCTCGACGACGCGAAACGCGCCATGATCGCCAGCTTTGCACTGTCCTTGGAGCACGACCGCGAACTCATTGATCTATGGATGCGTGTCAAACACAATGACTTGCCAGTCGATTACTGGGATCGTTATCCAGTCGACGTCG
>Ga0207647_10004336_pt1 | contig 10518 bp, 11 predicted proteins | sample KBSCornC2_FD_184295 | JGI IMG/M metagenome (GOLD analysis project Ga0207647, IMG submission 184295) | Corn rhizosphere microbial communities from Kellogg Biological Station, Michigan, USA - C2 (SPAdes) (version 2) | ecosystem: Host-associated > Plants > Roots > Rhizosphere ...
CGACGAGGGCCCTCTTCACTCCAAGGATTTCGACGAAGTCGTCGAGATGCTGAAGGATGCTCGCGAGCAGTCCGAACGCGTCAACGAGCTTGTCAATACCGCGCAAGTGCCGATCTTCATCGCCCTGGGCCAAGCACGAGGAACGCAGAGCGCAATCGTGTTTCTAAACATGCCCAACAATGCCGCTGAAGCCGACAGCCGACGTCGAAGCGTCTTGCCGTTTTTCGCGGGCAACCGGTCACCCATCACCGAGTGCAATCCGAAGTCTATCGCCTTCGAGCCGTTGTCGATCCTTGTCCTGGACTATCTCGGCCTCTTAGATTGCGCCATTGGCGCATTTGACGACGTGGTCCTGCCATCAGGCACCCTCCAAAGCTTCTTCGATGATCGAAAAAACGTGGGGCACTCGCAGCCGAGCCGGATCGCGCAGGCCCGGGAGATCAAGGATCGCGTCAGCGCAGGCACACTCATGATCGAGGACCTGCCCGCTGCCGAACTCTCCCCCTATGCCAACGTCGACGACGAATTTGCGCGGCTGTTTGGAGCGGCGAACGCGAGGGATGGCTATGTAGTAGATACTGCGCCGCTTCATCCACCCGGCAAGCTCCATGAGACCGTCGACCCTAAGCCGTTCGCGGTGCGTTTGGTCAGCCCTGCAGGGCTCGTTCAATCCCTTCTGCGCCGGGGGGCGATCAGCCAGGCGACTGCTAGCGCGGCGGCCGCGACCGTCGCCGGTAGTGGAGCGCCGTTTGACGATGAAATCGAGCCGCTCCCTGGCAAACCGATGTTCCTCACGAACCTCGCGATTCAGTATCTTAGCGACGCCGGGCTTCTGCATACGCTCAGAAGCTATGCAGGGACGCTGACAATCCTGCCGGAGGTGGCGCAGTTGGCGGATCGAGAGATCACCGCGGGCGAGGCGTCCGCAAAGGTACGCCAGGGTGTCGAGCGGGTCCGCGAAACCTTGGCCAATGCTATTTCTAGCGGCCGTGTGCGCGTCGGGCCGCGGCGGTATCGCAAAGGTGAAGCTGGGGACGATAATGATACTGGAGACGCTGGCGATCATCGTATGGTCGGACCGGTGGTCAATGCGATGCGAGACGCGGGTGGGGTCGACGCGCTGGTCTGTGATGATCGCGCGATGAATAAATATGTCCAGTTCGAAGACCGAACGGGCCGCAAGATTCCGTTCCTTACGACGCCGGACATTCTCACCCTCCTCCATCGTAAAGGGGTACTCGACAGCAATGCACTCGCTGCCGCACGAGAAAGGCTTCGCATCGCGGGGGCCGGCCTCATGCCGCTGGAACCGACGGAGCTGGTCAACGCAACCCTGGGCAGCAACTGGCAGATCGGGCCGAATGCTGAGCTCAGGGCCATCCGCGACAGCATCCACTTGCCGCTCGCGCGGCGCATCATACAGCTTCCACAGGAGCGCACCTGGTTCAGGGCCGTGTGCCTCTGCATCGGCTTCGCGATCCGGCGCGTGTGGCAGGACATGGACGATGTCGCGCTGGCCGAGAAGGCGGCAAGCTTTCTCTTTGACATGCTTCCGGACCCAGGCGCATGGGGCGCCTCCGACGCATCGCCAGATCGCGACCTCTGGGTCCAGGACGTTACACGCCACACGTTATGGGCAATCGCCTCAGTATTCGATCTTCCCAGCGAACGCGTTGAAGCCTTCCAGCGATGGTTCGCTGTGCAGGTCTGCCCCAGCGCCGAGCGTCGCGACCCTGGAGCGATGGAGGCAATTGCCCGCACGCTGTTCACCTTCCTCTCCACACCGATGCCGGCCACGGAAGGCGATCACAGGAGGATCGATGAAGCCCAATGAGAAACCCCTAACCCAAGAGGAAGAAACTCGGCTGATCCTTCGCTCGGCCATTCCAAAGCTGCCCGAGGCAGTAAGCGCGATCATGCTGGCCGATCCCGCCGTCCTGGTGAGTCTCGGATTGCCAACGGCAGATTTCATTGGAATCTGGGGCACGCGCTTCGACCGGCAAGCGCTGTTCGATTGCTTGCGCAATCTCGCGAACGGCAGGCCAGCATCTCTGAGTTCGGCCGACGGCAAGATCCGGACAGAAAGATCTTGGGTTGCTGAGGATGGCGCCGGCGTGCTGGCGGTCGGCAAACAAGCAGCCCGCTTTGTCAATATCGGCCTGCTGAGCGACGATCGCCAGCGCCGAACCGATGCCCTCGATGCAATTGTCGCCACCGGCGAGCTTTCGGTTGGGCGAGAAGCATTTTGGCGCGCGGCGATCAATGAGGGCCCGCTTCAAGACCCACAGTTCATCGCGCTGGAGACCGAACTGGAGGCGACGCCGGAGTCAAACTACCGGACAATCGCACAGGACATCGCAGACGCGCAGGCGCAATTCAACGACCTCGTGCCGCTCGATCCAAACCACTATGCAGGGTTGCTCGGCCTTGCCACCCTCCCCGCGACGCTAGACGAATTCTCACGCGCCTGGCTCGCCCACGCAGCTGCTCTCGATCGCGTCCGTCTGGGGCGCCTGCTCAGGCTGAGCGGACCCTTGTCTATGCTGCCGGACGCGCTCGTGGCGCAAGCGAGCGCACACTTAGCCGCCCCCGACCGCCTCGCGCTTGCGCAATTCCTGCAAGCTGCGCTTGACCCGTTCAGTGTGATCGCGGCGTTCGAGATCGCCTGCCGATTTTATACGGAAGATGGTATGGCAGAACTGGCCGGCTCCATCGCGTCACGCCTGTTCGATCGCGCCGATCCGCTCATCCAGACCGCAGGCGCGGCGTTCGTCTCGACTACAGCGATTACGACCGCGCTAACCGCCCGATCCCAAACGCTCGCCGGTTGGCCGCTTTACGCAAAACGTCTCGCGCGCTTCGTTCATACCGGCGGACTCCTTCGTCTATTCGAGGAGGCAAAAGTCGATCTGATGATCTTCGGGGATCAGGCGATGCGCAGCTTCCGCCCTCAAGCACTCTTGGCCGACCTTTGCGATATGCGCGAGGCGCCAATATGGCACCCGCAGTATCTCAATATTGAGCTACTCCACGCGATCGCAGTGAGACGAGCAACGGCGGCCATCGCCGAAATCGAGGAGGCAGACCGCCCTGAAGCCTGGCTGAAGGCCGGCGAGCGGGCGTTTCACGCGGCGGTCGAAGGCGGCAAGGGAATATTCTTCTTTGCCCCAACCGCTTTTGCGGAATTGGCTGGCGACTGGCCGGGTGTCACAGAGCTGGGCGCCTCGGAAGCGGAAACGGCGATTGATGTGTTGCGATCAGCCGACGACGAGGAACAAATGCTCGGCGAGATGATCAAGATTTCGATCTCTTTCGAGATACCAGATCAACTTCGGAGCGAGCTCGCGATCGTGTTTCCCTTGGCTGCAGCAAAGCTTGAAGGGCGCAATTTCCTATTCGGCTGCGAAGTCGGCCTGCAGCTCGCCGCCAGGTGGCGCAAGCCGGAGTTCTCCGATCGGATGGTCGACCTCCTTCTCGAGAAAGCCCAACGGGATGGCCTAGCGGACCCAACGGCCGCACCGCGTCTCACCATGATTGCAGCAGCAGCCGAAAGCGACCGCGATCAGTGGCGGATACGCGTAGGCAATATCGCGAGAAGCTTTGCGTGCGCTCTGAAATCCGGGCCATGTACGACCAACATGATGCGCGCGCTCGAGCTGCTGCGCGATTTCGATCCTGATCTTGGCCTGCAGATCGCGCCCGCCCGCTCGTTCGCCATACTGGCGTATGACCAAGTATCCGGTGAAGCCGCCTAAGTCGACCGCTCCCAAGCAGGCACGTAACTTCGTTTGGCCGCCAAATGGCTCGCGCCGCGCGCGCAATCGGCGCACAGTGGCGACATCTTAGCGGGAGCCGGCGAATGGATGGCGTGCAGCTTATGGTTCGGGCGGCGATGAACCGCCGCGCCTTCCTCGCCACCGGGGCCGCGGGCATCGGAGCGCTGGCCTTCTCGCCTGCGCGCGCGCAGGCCGCGATGCCGGAGGTCGACCGCCTCTCCCTCCAGGTTCTCGACGACAATGCCGTTTTCGGCCCGTTCCTTCCCGATCTGGCGCTACCGGGGCTGAAGGTGCTCCGCCACACGGGCGGTGCGCCAGGCGGAGTGATGTCGCGCCACGCCGTGCAGGGCGAGTTCGGCCTGTCGATCCTCGCCTCTTCGCTGCGCAATGGCGTGCCCGCGCGCGTGCTGGTCGATTTCGGTTATTCGCCCGAGACGATCCGCAACAATCTGGCTTTGCTGGGGGTCGATCTTTCCGCGCTCGACGCCGCCGTGCTCAGCCACGGCCACCTCGATCATTATGGCGGCTTTTCCGCCTTTCTGGAGGGCACGGGGCACCGCGCGCCGCTGTATGTCGGCGGCGAGGAGACGTTTTGCGAACGGCTGGCGCTGATCGGCACTCCGCCGCCGCTGATGGGCACACTCGATCGCGCGCAACTGGCCAAGGCCGGGTTCGACGTGCGGATCGTAGCCACGCCACAGGTGATCAAGGGGCAGGCCTTCACCACCGGCACGATCCCGCTCAACAGCTTCGAACGCGCCGCGATCCCGACGCAGATGCGGCCGGGCAAGGGGTGCGACAAAGCCGGGCTGAACCCCGCCAAGCGCGACGCGGCGCAGCTGGCCGACGATGGCGAGCATGAGCTGGCGACCTGTTATGTGGTGAAGGGGCTGGGGCTGGTGGTGATCGCATCGTGCAGCCATCGCGGGGTGATCAACACCGTGCGCCAGGCGCAGAAAGTATCGGGCGTGCAGAAGGTGCATGCGGTGGTAGGCGGATTCCATCTGGTGCGGCCCCGGACGGAGGAGGAGGCGCGGCGGACGGTGGCGGAGTTCGCGGCGATCGACCCGACCTATATCGTGCCGATGCATTGCACGGGGGACGTGTTCATCCAGGAGGCGATGCGGGTGATGCCGCAGAAGGTGATCCGCAGCTATGTGGGGACGGAGCTGGTTTTCGGCGCTTGATGCGCGGTGTTTGCGTGCCTCAGATGGCCGGGACCTCGCCAGGCTTTCCGGGAGCGTCACTGGACTCAGCTGAGCCGAGTTCTTCGTAAAGCTCCGCCAGCTCCAGATGCACGTCCTTGACCATGCAGGATGCCTCAGCAGCGGCATCGCGCTCCTCGATCGCGCGTTCACGGAAATAGGAACGGTCTTGCTGGGCACCCATCGCATCGGCTCCTTATCTGCGGCCGCGCAGCGTGTTGAGCAGCGCCACGCCCAACACTCCCGCCAGAGCCATCGCGGCAAATGGCCGCTGGCGCGCAAATTCGCGGCCCCGCTCGAGCAACGGCCCGGCATTGCCGCTGACCGCGTCGCGCGCGCTGCCGGATATTTTCTGGACCTTGCCCACCAGCTGATCCCCGAGGCCCTCGGCCTGCAGGCCGGGATCGCCCACGACGTCGCCTGCGGTTTCCTTGATCTTGCCGGTTATGTCGCGGCCTTCGCCTTGCAGCATGTCGTCGTTCATAAAACCTCCCGGGGCACGGCGGATGCCGCACACGCCTGGGCTAAACGAGCGGCCTGCGAGAAGGACGCACGCCACAGGGATTCCCCTTCCGATCACACGATTACCTTATTTGCACTTGTCCTGCGCGGTGGGCGCTGCAGGATTCGGCGCATTGCGCATTGCATGGCATAATCCCCCAGCAAAAGGGGACCGCTCATGACCGTGAATCATCCCTATCCCGGCTTCCACTTCCTGGTGGAGGTCGCCGGCTTCACCCAAGCAGGCTTTAGTGAGGTCGGCCAGCTGAGCAGTTCGGTCGACGTGATCGAATATCGCGAGGGCAGCGATAAGACCGCCGCCGCGCGCAAGTTTCCGGGGCTACGCAAGACGGGCGAGGTGGTGCTGCGCCGGGGTATCACCGGGAGCAACGAACTGTACGCCTGGTTCGCCACGATCAACGGCGGCCAGGTGGAAAAACGCGACGTCGCCATCTCGCTGCTCAACGAAGCCCATGAGCCGGTGATGCGGTGGCTGCTGACGGACGCGTGGCCGCGCTCCTATGTCGCCGGGCCGTTCAACGCGATGGGTTCCACGGTGGCGATCGAGCAACTGGTGCTGGTGTTCGACAGCCTCCAGCTTCAGCAGTGAGCGCGCCACTGCCTGACGCGCATTTCAGCGTCGACATCGTGCTGCAGGGGCCCGACGGCAAGGCATCCGGCCCGCATTGGCCGATCGCCTTTTCGCAGGTGCTGCTGCCACCCGCATCGGCCATGCCCGATCGTGCCGCGCGGCTGGTGTTGCGCCGCGCCGCGACCGGCGCGCTGGATTTGTACCAATGGATCGCTACCGAGCGCGCCAACCCCGGCAAGCGGCCGCACATCGTCACCGTCCAGGCGATGCGGGAGCCGGGCGCGCGGGCGGCAATCAGTTGGCGCTTCCACGGCGCTCACCCTGTTACGCTCGGCTTCGGCCCGCTCGATGCGCTGTCTGGCGCGATCCTGATCGAGACGCTGGAACTGTCCTTTGCGACGATGGAGATGCAGGGCGATGCGGTGCCCGGCCCGTGAAGGGGCTCTGCCTGGCCGAGGCCACCGGCGTGATTGATCCGACCACGATCGTCCGCACGCCTTAAGGACGCAGCTTTTGTAGCCGACCTGCTGATCACCCCCGAGCGGACGGTCGCCGAGCTGCCGCAGGACGAGAAGACCTCGGCCGGCATGCCCGGTGGCGGCATGGCCGACCGACAAATCAAAGAAGGCCCGGAGGAGTGATCCCCCGGCCTTTCCGTGGCGTGAGCAGGCCAGCATCGATTCGGCCATGTGTAGCTTCGCCGCGAGCGCGCCAGGCGTTCATCCTCGCCGGAAAGCCGGTTGGGCGGGAAATAAGCCGCCAAAATCGCGAATCCGGTTCTTTTTCACACTCGTTTCACGCCCGGTATAGCGCTCGATCGACGCTCCGGTGCGTAGCAGGTGCCCCACGAAAGGAGGGCATAATGGGCAAGATGATCCGCGACAGCGAACCGCAACTGACCTCGTCGGAATGGCGCGACCTCGCCGCTGCGCTCCGTCAGGTAGACACTGCGCCGGCCGGTGTGTGGCACCGCGGCACTGACGAGCCCCAGCCCGCCCGCTCGCGGTGGGATTTCTCGCCTGCCGCGGAGCGGGTCGAAGCGGTGCGCCGGTTCGTGACTGCTATCCGCCTCCGCCGCGAAATCACGGCGGGTCTGAAAGAAAATCTAGAGGAGCGGGGGTTCAACGGCCGCCAGATCGCGGCGCTGGAGCTGCTCGCCGCCTGAAGGCCATCGATCACAGCGCGCAGCCGATTTGCGGCGTGACAAGACGCAGAGACAAAGGGGACAATGAAGTGGCGACGAAGCCGGTCCGGATTGAACGCGAAGAAAGCTTTTTTCAGCGTATGGCCATCGGGCTGGCGCTGTTCATCCTGTTTGGCTTCGCCCAGTTCGCCGCGCGCGGGATCGTGGATTATCGCCAGGTTCCGCTGATCGTGCATGCCCACGCCGCGGCCATGACCACCTGGCTCGGTCTGCTCATGCTCCAGTCGGTCCTCGCCCAGCGCATGGACATAAGCATGCATCGCGCGCTCGGCCTCGCGAGCCTCGGCCTGGTCGTCGCGATCCCGCCGCTCGCGATTGCGACGTGCGTGACGATGCTGCGCCTGCACGCGGTGCCGCCCTTCTTCGCGCCCGCCTTCTTTCTGGTGCTGGTGACGATCGAGAGCCTGACCTTTGCCGGCCTAATCATCGCCGCGGTGCTGCTCCGGAAGCAGCGGGACTGGCACATGCGCCTGATCATCGGCGCCACCGTCATCCTGATGGAGCCGGCGCTCGGCCGCCTGCTGCCGATGCCGCTGCTCGGTGCCTGGGGCGAATGGCTGGCGATGGCCGTGCAGCTGGCCGCGGTGGCAATCGTCGCCCGGCGGGACATCGCGATGCACGGCGCCCTGCACCGTGCCACCCTGGTCATCGGCGGCGCGGTAATCGCCACACATGTGGTCGATACTTTGTTGGCGGAGGTACCCGTCGTCATCCGGATCACTCAGTCGATAGCCGGCTGAGCCTTGGGGGAGCGCGATCGGCGGCTGCTTGGGGGCGCCGCCGGTCGCGCTCGATCACGCCGCTGAGGCGGCGGTCGAATAGTCCATCGCCTTCAAATCCTCGATCAAACCCGGACCGGTCGGCGTCCAGCCAAGTTGAGCCTGGGTCCACGCGCTCGACGCGGCCATGTCGAGCCCGGCAAAGACTGCCAACCACCCGAAATAGTCCGGCGCCTCCGCAGCGGACAGCGACACGATCGGCAGCCCCAGCCCGGCGGCAATCGCCTCCGCGACGGCACGCAGGCTAACCGCTTCCTCCCCGACGGCATGGTAGCGCGCACCTTTCCGGCCGCGATCGAGCACTAAGCGATAGAGGGTTGCGACGTCGCTTACATGCCCCGCCGACCAGCGATTGCGGCCCTCGTCCACATAGGCGACCCGGCCTTGCGCACGCGCAATGTCTACGAAAAAGGTGATCAGGCCCTGCTTGACCGGATCGTGCACCTGCGGCAGCCGCACCACCCGTACATCGACCCCGTCGTCGAGCAGCGCATTGCCTGCCTCTTCGGAGGCGATGCGCGGGGTCGGGTGCCGGCTGTCGAACACTGACTCGAGCGCCGGCCTCCCGTCGCCGGGGCTGCCGAGCGCGGCGCCGGAGCTGATCAGAAGAGGCCGATCCGATCCCCGCAGCACCGACCCGAGTGCAGCGATGACCCGCCGGTCCTTTTCGCAATTGGCGACGAAATTAGCGAAATTGTGATCAAATGCGGTGTGGATCACCGCATCGGCGCCTTCCGCCCCGGTTCGGAGGCTGCCCAGATCCTCGAGCGTGCCATGATGCGGCTCGGCTCCCGCTGCCACCAGCGCGCGGGCGCCGCTGTCGGATCGGGTGAGACCGATCACCTGATGGCCTGCCGCCAGCAGTTCGGGCAGGATGCGCGAGCCGATGAAGCCGGTGGCGCCGGTGAGGAAAACACGCATGCAGAACCTCCAACATTGTCCGGCGGCGCATATCGGCCTATCCTTTATCCTGTTAAAGTAGTGGCGTTATCCTAGTATAAACCTCAACAGGAAACCCATGACCGACGAGCGGGCGAACGCATTGGGCGATTATCTGCGGGATCGGCGGGCGCGCTGCGATCCGGCGGCGTTCGGCTTTGGGGGCGGACGCCGCCGCACGCCCGGCTTACGCCGCGAAGAGGTTGCGCAGCGCGCCAACATCTCGCCGACCTGGTACACATGGCTGGAGCAGGGCCGGGGCGGGGCACCCTCACCCGACGTGCTCGATCGCATCGCCACGGGGTTGATGCTGACCGAGCCGGAACGCGCGCATCTGTTCGTGCTCGGTCTCGGCCGCCCGCCCCAGCCGAAATATCAGGGTGCCGGCGAGGTCAGCCCGCGCCTGCAACGCGTGCTCGATGCGCTGCCGATCAGTCCGGCGATCATCAAGACCGCGACCTGGGACGTGCTCGCCTGGAACGAAGCGGCGGCTGCGGTGCTCACCGATTATGGAACCCTGCCGCGCGAGCAGCGCAACGTGCTGCGCCTCATGTTTACCAGCTCGCGGGTCAAGGCGGCCCAGGAGGACTGGCGCACCGTCGCCCGCTATGTGGTCGGCGCCTTCCGCGCGAACGCGATGCGCGCCGGCGCGACGGCGGAGATCACGCAAATGGTGGACGAGCTGTCTCGGCTGAGCCCGGAGTTCGCGGCCCTATGGCGGGACAACGACGTCGCCGGCACCGCGGACGGGCTGAAGCGCCTTCACCACCCCGACCATGGCTTGATCGAGCTCGAATTCTCCACCTTCGCGATCGAAGGCCGCCCCGACCTCGGCATGATCGTGTACAATCCCGCCTCGGCGGACACCGCGCAGCGGATCGAATGCCTGGTCGCGGCGCGGCGCCAAGCTTCGCCACCAGCGGAGTAGCCGCATCCGGCAGCCGCCTTCGACAGAGCAGCGGCAAGACGTAGCGTCGCGCGCCAACGAAGCTGGCATGCCTCGCGAGCCGCTCCACGCGCCATGATCGCGAACAGGCTGCAGAGCGGTCAGAAAAGCAGCCTCCGACTCCCCTCAGCCGCGGGGCTCGCACATTAGCCCCGCCCGGGCAAACGCGGGCCGTAGGGGAATCGGGGCACGGCGGCAGAGGCAGCTGTTAAAGCTTCAGCTTCGCCTTCAGCTCATCGATCATCTTCGACGCCTCCGCTTTGCTGAGGTCGTCGCGCGGCGGATCGATCTTCGCCTGCTCGCTGAGCGTGGTGAGGTAGGATGCCTGGGCGCCCGTCATCGGATCATCGCCCGAGACCCAATCCTCCGGGTCTTTCTCCGTGTTCGATCCGGGGTGTTCGTCGAGCTTGGGGTTGTGGATGTGATCGGTCATGTTTTCGCTCCGTTTTCATGTGGTTAAACGGAGTGTGTTCCTGAATTGTTCCAGAGTGATCCGGCAAGGCGAGGCTGCCCTCTCCCGACCCCCCCCCGCAAGCGGGAGGGGGGGGGAAGAGCAGTCCTGTTGGGCGGCCCGGG
>Ga0207647_10004337_pt1 | contig 10516 bp, 8 predicted proteins | sample KBSCornC2_FD_184295 | JGI IMG/M metagenome (GOLD analysis project Ga0207647, IMG submission 184295) | Corn rhizosphere microbial communities from Kellogg Biological Station, Michigan, USA - C2 (SPAdes) (version 2) | ecosystem: Host-associated > Plants > Roots > Rhizosphere ...
TTCTCAACGCCTCTGCCAATAACGCATTGAAGAGAAATGAGTTTTGGGTGGTCGGCGCACCAGGGCTCGAACCTGGGACCCGCTGATTAAGAGTCAGCTGCTCCGATCCCAGGACGCTGCATCACTGATCGAACAAGCCGTAGGTGTAGCTGCGCGAATGCGTGGCCGACGAAGCGGCGCCCCGCGACCGCCCCGACCACTTCGGAAAATTCGCTCACGTTGGATGTCGGAAGATTTTTCTTGATCTCCCGGTGCACACGTCGTGCATACGCCGCCTCTTAACCGATTGAAACTCCAGAGTTCTCGCTCCAATCCATCATGGGCCAATTCGAGCTAACGTAAGGAAGCGTCGTCGGAGAAAGTCAAATAAACGCTCGCGTTCGAGCGGCGAGAGAAAACGGCAAATTGGTTCAGCTCGGGGAGACACAACCACCGATACCGACATTCGCTGCGAATTAACATTTGAGATCTGATTGGCACAAGCGGATGCTATCTCTAGTCCGTGCGTCACAACCCGCATCGGTGATCGGCTTCTGCGCTCGATGTTCGACAGACCCGGCGGAACGTCGCGCGGATTGCTTGATGATCTCAGCAGGGCGGCCGTGTCAAATCTGCCGCCCGCGTAGCAACCGCTCGAAACAGATTAGCGGATCTCGTTCACGTAGTGATGATGCGCAGTCGTGGCGCGGTGCTCGCTCAGGATCGCAAGCGCACCGGCTTGATCGTACGCTTCCTCGCGGATCACCAGAACGGCGTTCGGCGAAGCCAGCGCAAGTAGACGCCGATCCTCCTTGTCGGCGAGCTCTGCCATGAGCTTCTCGCGTATCGCCGCGATGCGAATGCCATAGGCGTCGAGCAGATGGAGGTAGAGCAGCGCCGGCACGCTTGCCGGCGCATGTGGGAAATCGGGCACTCGGCGCGCAACGATCCGTATTCGCGAATGCATCACCGGCACGCGGCCAACACGTCGGACGCGATGAAGACAGAGCAGCGGCTCACCAACGACTTCCGTGAAGAGGATGGCCTCCTCTGCATCGGCCGGCCGCAACATCACGGACAAGACTTCGGGCACGGAGCGCTGGAGCCCGCCGTCTTCTCCATGAAGTCGGAAATACTGGAAGAAAAAGCGCAGACTATGTTGTGGCGCGCGGCCGGTCACGACCGTCCCGGTCTTGCGCCGGCGAACCAGCATGCCGTCGGCCGTCAGGTCCGCGAGCGCCCGGCGGATGGTGCCGACTGCAACCCCGTATCGCGCGGCAAGTGCAACTTCACCGGGAAGCACCGTGCCCGGCGACAGTTCGCCCACCAGGATCGCCTCGGCGATCTGCCGCTTGACGTGCTCGTACAACGGAACCGGTAGGCTGGATTGGTCGCTCGCCGCTGCTTTTGCCTGTTTACCGGTCACGCCTGCCTCATTCTTCGGAATTGACAGCAATCGGCTTTGCATATTTCTTTATAGAATATAGAAATGAGCCGCCGCAAATGTTTTCTCCACCGCAAGGCCCTGGACAGGCCAGCCCGACGCTGACCGACGGTTTCGCCGAAATCGAGCGCACGGTCGAGCGTGCGATCGACGATCTTGCTCGGATGGTGGCGATCGACACGAGTTTCCCGCCCGGCGCGGGATATGAAGCGTTTGCCGGATTGATGGAGAGCGCCGTTGCAACACTCGGCCTGGACTGCCAACGCGTCGAAGTCCCCGAGCATTTGTGGTGGGTGGCGGGCGGCCCGGCGCAAGGGCGCAGAACCAATCTCATCGCGCGCCGCCGCTCGGACAAACCGGTGCTCGGGCTGTATTTTCATGTCGACACCGTACCGGCAGCGCCCGGGTGGACCACCGATCCGTTCCAGTTGACGCGCGACGACGATCGCCTGATCGGCCTCGGCGCCGCCGACATGAAAGGCACCATCGCGGCCGTGCTGCTCGCGCTGCGCGCCGCCGACACGATCGGTGTTCCACTCGGCTACGACCCGATGCTGCTGCTTTGCACCGACGAAGAAGCCGGACTCTATCCCGGCGTGCGTTATCTGGCGGAGCAGGGTTTGCTCGAAGGCCACATTCTGAACTTCAACGGTGCCGCAGCGCCGCGCATCTGGGCCGGCTGCTTTGGTCTCTTCACGCTGCTGGTGCGCGTGCGCGGCAAGACGGTTCACGCAAGCCAAGCCAGAGCCGCCGGTTCAAACGCCAACGCCATCGAGGTCGCACTGCCGATCCTCAATGCGCTCGCAGCATTGAAACCAGATATCGCCGCGCGGACGTCCGCCCTGCCCGCGCCGCCGCATGCGACGCATCCGCTCGCAGCCCAGCTTGATATTTCCGCAGCCCATGGCGGCCAATGCGGCGGCCAGACTCCATCGCTCTTTGAAATTCTCGTCTGTCGGCGCTATGCTCCTGAAGAAGACTTTCAGGCCGCGCGTGCCACAATCGAGAACGCCATATTTGCGGCGGCTCCCGGGGCCGACGTCGACGTCGTTCTCGCCGGCCACCTCATGCCGACATCCGATCCGACAGGCCCGCACTGGCCGCGCTGGCAGGAGGCGCTGTCGGCCGGGTTCGGATACGCACCGGACGATTTCGCCAAATGGGGTGCGACGGGCTGTTCTGATTTCGGCTGGGTACAACGGACCGGAATGCAGGAGATCCTGTTGACCGGCCTCGGCCGGCCGGAAAGCCGCATTCACGCTCCCGGCGAATTTACCACGCGCGCCGACATCGTCGCGCTGGCGAAATCGGTCCTTGCCTATCTTTCAGCCGAATTTCGTTCCGATCTGTCTCCCGAAACACCTGCCGTCCGCTAGCTCAAGGAGCACGCATCCATGCTGTCCGTCACGCGCCGTCTTTTCCTTGCGGGAACCGCGATCAGCCTCGCCGGTCTGCCCAGGATCGCCCTCGCCGAAGCCCCGAAGCGCGGCGGCGTGCTCCGGATGTCGGTCGACCAGGCCGCATCGGTCATCCATCCGATGCTGGCGCGCGTGAACCCGGAATATCTCGTCACCGAACTGCTCTACTCCAACCTCACCCGGCTGAAGCCGGACATGACAGTCGAGCCGGACCTCGCGATGTCCTGGGAGCCCAACGCGACGCTGACCGAGTGGACCTTCAAGCTGCGCCCGGGCGTGACGTTTCATGACGGTTCGCCGCTGACCGCCGACGACGTCGTCGCCACCATCAACGCGATCCTCGATCCGAAGACCGCTTCCCCCGGCCGCACCAATGTCGGCCCGATCAAGGAGGTCGCCGCGGTCGATCCGCTGACCGTCAAGTTCACGCTCGCAGGCGCCTATGCCGACCTGCCAGTGGCACTCACCTATCTCAACGCGCGTATCGTTCCGGCCAAGGTCATCGCCGGCGACCTCGCGAGCCTTTCGACCACCGCCAACGGCACCGGCCCATTCAAGCTGGCGTCGTACGAGCCCGACCGCCGGATCGTCGTCGAACGCAACCCCGCTTATTATGATCCGGCGCGGCCCTACCTCGACCGGATCGAGCTGCTGGTCTATCCGGACCGCACCGCCGAAGCGTCCGCAATGATCTCCGGTGAAATCGATCTGTTGCTCACGACCGCGCCGGGCGAATATGAGCGCCTCGCCAAGGCCGATGGCGTCAAGGCGCTGCGCACCCCATCCGGCCAGTTCCTGAACATCAACCTCGGATGCGACCAGAAGCCGTTCAACGACGTGCGCGTCCGCCAGGCCCTGGCCTTGGTGGTGGATCGCGAGGCAACCGTCGGCTTCGTCGCCGGCGGCTACGGCACGCCAGGCAACGACACGCCGTTGAGCTCCGCCTACCACTTCTACAAGAACATTCCGCTGAAGAAGCCCGACATCGCCACGGCGAAGAAGCTGCTGGCCGACGCAGGCTATCCCAACGGCATCGATTTGACGCTGGTCGCGTCCGACAGGCCGTCAACCCGCACGCAGCTCGGCGTCGCCGTTCGCGAGATGGCGGCCGCGGCGGGCTTCCGCATCAACGTGCAGACCATGCCGCATGCCACCTATCTCGACCAGGTCTGGAAGAAAGGCAACTTCTACGTCGGCTTCTACAACATGCAGCCGACCGCCGACGCCGTCTTCAAGCTGCTCTACACATCCGACGCGGCCTGGAACGAGACCCACTGGAACAACGCGGACTTCGACGCGGTCATCAATGCAGCCCGCGTCGAGACCGACGAAGCGAAGCGCACGGCACTCTACGCCAAGGCTCAGGACATGATGAACGCCGAGGTCCCCTCGGTGATTTCGGCATTCTTCGACCTGCTCGCGGCACAACGGTCCTACGTCGAAGGATACGCTCTCCATCCACGCGGCTCGGTGTTCCGCCTCGACATGGCCTCGCTCGGCGCCGGCGCGCCGAAGCGCGCCTGACGCCGGAGGCGCTCGGTGTCGCTGGCCTGGTTTGCGCGCCGTTTGATGCTGATGGTCTACACCGTCATCGTGGTCTCGATGCTGGTGTTCGCCATCACGCAGATCCTGCCGGCCGACGCCGCCCAGTCGCTGCTCGGGGAAAACGCGACGCCCGAAGTGCTGGCCGCGCTCAGGACAAGGCTGGGGCTCGGCGATCCAGCCTGGCTGCAATATGGTCGCTGGGCCCGCCACGTCTTCACCGGCGATTTCGGCATCTCGATGCGCACGAGCCTGCCCGTCGGCCCGGAAATGCTGGCGGCGCTGTCGCGCTCGCTGCTGCTGGCCGTATCAGCCATCCTGGTCACGCTGGCCATTGCCGTGCCGCTCGGCGTGGTCGCGGCGCTGCGGCAAGGCAGGCTCACCGACACGGGCGTCAGCCTGATTGCCTATCTCGGGGTCTCGCTGCCGGAATTCGTCACTGCGACGCTACTTGCCCTGTTGCTGGCCGATACATGGCATTGGTTGCCGGCGACCGGCTACGTCTCTCCACTGGAGGATTTCGGCGACGGCATCCGTCATCTGGCGCTGCCGGTGCTCACTGTCTCGTTGATCCTCGTCGCGCATGTCATGCGCATGATGCGCTCCGAGACGCTCGACGTGCTGAAATCGGACTATATCCGCGCCGCGCGCCTGAAGGGCCTGCCGGAACGCACCGTGGTGTTTCGTCACGCCCTGCGCAACGCGCTGTTGCCGGTCGTCACCATCATCGCGCTCGACGTCGGCTATTTGCTCGGCGGGATCATCGTGATCGAGGAGATCTTCGCCATTCCCGGCATCGGGCGCGCGCTGATGGTCGCCATCACCACGCGCGACCTGCCCTCGATCCAGGCGGGCGCGTTGATCATGGCCGCGACCTATGCCGTCACCAACACGCTCGCCGACATGGCCTATGCGTTTCTCGACCCGCGGATCCGCTATGACTGAGCTGTTCATCCGCCTGATGCGAAAGCCACAGGGTTTCGTCGGAATCGTGCTGCTGGCGCTGATCGCGGCCGCCTGCCTGTTCGGGCCCGCATTGGCGCCCTATGCGCCGGAGAAGATTGATTTTCTTGGCCGATTTCGCGCACCCGGCTGGCAGAACTGGCTTGGCGCCGATCAATTCGGCCGCGACATCCTGAGCCGCCTGATGGTCGGCGCGCGTTCGACCGTGCCGCTCGCTTTCATCGCCACCTTCGTCGGCAGCGCAGCCGGAGCGACCATCGGCGTTGGCTCTGCCTATCTCGGCGGACGAACCGACGAGGCCATCATGCGCACGATCGACGCCGTGATGGCGATCCCCGGCCTTCTGATGGCCCTGTTGCTGGTCTCAACGCTCGGCAACGGCGCCGGCAATGCCGTCATTGCCATCGCGGTGGCCTTTGCGCCGGGCATGGCGCGGGTGACCCGCTCGGCCGCGCTCAACGTACGCAATCAGGACTATGTCAAGGCGGCCATCGCGCGTGGCGAGGGAGCGCCTTGGATCATCTTCCGCGAGATGTTGCCGAACGTCATGGCGCCGATCGTGATCGAATCCACCATCCGCGTGTCCTTCGCCGTCATGCTGTTCGCGACGCTGAGCTTTCTCGGCGTCGGCGCCCAACCGCCCGCATCCGAATGGGGCCTCATGGTGGCGGACGCGCGCCAATACATGCATCAGGCACCGTGGGGATTGATCGCGCCCTCGGCCGCGATTGCACTCACCGCGATTGCCTTCAACCTGGTCGGCGATGGTCTTCGCGACGCCCTCAACCCGAAGGACGAGCGGTGACCCCCGTACTTTCGATCCAGAATTATACGCTCGACTACATCTCGTCCGTTGGCCCGGTACGTGTGCTGCACGACATTTCGCTGGAGATCGGACCAGGCGAGGTGCTGGGCCTGGTCGGAGAGTCCGGCTCCGGCAAGAGCTCGCTCGCCTGGGCGCTGATGCGCCATTTGCCGGAAAATGCCCGTGAAGTTGCCGGGTCGTTGCGTCTCGGCGACATCGACCTGCAACGATTGAGCCCAGGCGAGCTCACCAGGATACGTGGCCGCCGGCTCGGCATGGTGTTTCAGGATCCCTCGACCTCACTCAACCCGACGCTCACCATCGGTCGTCAAATCACGGAAGCCCTGATCCAGCACCGCGGCCTCAAGCAGCGCGACGCCAGTTCGCTCGCCATCAATCTGCTTGGCCACGTCGATCTCAACAATCCTGCCGCAATCATGCGGCGCTACCCTCACGAGATCTCCGGCGGAGAAAAACAGCGCGTCATCATTGCCACCGCCTTCGGCTGCCGTCCCGACGTCATCCTGTTCGACGAGCCGACCACGGCACTCGACGTGATCACGGGCGCACGCATCCTCGCACTGTTCGCGCGACTACGCCGGGAGACGGGCGTCGCCGCGCTCTATATTTCTCACGATCTTGCGCTTGTGACGCGGGTCGCGGACCGGGTCGCGGTCCTGGAGCGCGGCCGCCTGGTCGAGCAGGCGCCGGCGGCCGACATCTTCCGTGCGCCGCGACATGCTAACACGCGCGCACTTGTAGACGCCGTGCCCAGACCGGAACGCCGTCTTGTCCATGACAAGCCGGGTGACCAGGTCGTTCTCGCGGCCTCCGACATCGAAGTCCAATATGGCAGCGGCGGACTGTTTCGCGACGCGACGCCGCCGGCTACGAAAAAGATCGGGCTCGAGGTTCGTGGCGGCGAGATCCTTGGTCTTGTCGGCGAGTCCGGCTCTGGCAAGTCTTCAATGGCGCGCGCCCTTACCGGGCTTGCACGCTTCTCGGGCAAGATCACCTTCGACGCGCACGAGATCCACCGCATGCGCGACATGAACGCCGCTTACCGCCGCGACGTACAGATCATCTTCCAGCATCCCGATGCCTCGCTCAATCCGCGTCACAGGATCGACGAGATCCTGTCGCGTCCTCTCAAGCTCTACGGCGGCCATCTTGCGGATATTCCCCGCCTGCTCGAACAGGTGCGCCTGCCCGCATCCTACGCCAACCGCTGGCCCCATCAGCTTTCAGGCGGCGAGAAGCAGCGCATCGCCATCGCGCGTGCCTTCGCCGCACGGCCGAAACTCGTGATCTGCGACGAGATCACGGCGCCGCTGGACGTCTCCGTGCAGGCACAGATCATCGAATTGCTGCTGGCGCTGCGCGAGGAAACCGGAACCGCCTTTCTCTTCATCACCCACGATCTCAACCTCATCCGTCAAATTGCCCACCGCATCGCGGTGATGCGCCGAGGCGAGATGGTCGACCTGCTGCCGGTCGAGGATTTCGACGCAGACCACGTCCATCCCTATACCCGCGAACTGATGGCCGCCTCGCCCGTGCCAGTCGGCTGACGACAAGGACTTCCCCCATGGATCACAACGCACTTCTCGCCCGAATAGATGTGCCCGCCGCCCTCGACCTCTTGTCACGCATGGTGCAGCACAAGAGCTACTCCAAATCGGACGGCGAAAAGCAGCTCGCAGCCTTCATGGCAGGTCGCATGCGTGAGATCGGACTGGAGACCGAGCTTGCGCCCTTCGGCAAGGAGGGCCGGGTCAACGCCGTCGGCCGCTGGAAGGGTGCGGGCGGCGGCAAGAGCCTGATGTTCAACGGTCATCTCGACACCAACCCGGTGACCGAGGGCTGGACCGTCGACCCCTGGGCAGGCAAGGTCGACGACGCCTTCATCTACGGCATCGGCGTTTCCAACATGAAGGCCGGCGACGCCGCCTACTTCTGCGCGGTCAAGACGCTGATCGACGCCGGCGTCAAACTCAGGGGTGACGTCATCCTCACCTACGTGGTGGGCGAGCTGCAGGGCGGCGTCGGCACCTACTCGCTGGTCGAGCAGGGACTTCGCGCCGACTATTTCATCAACTCCGAGCCGACCGATCTGAAGGCCATGACGATGCATGCGGCCGCCTTCATGTTCATCATCGAGTTGACCGGCAATACCCGTCATTTGTCCAAGCGCGAAGAGGCGATCGATGCGATCACGGCCGCGTGTGACGTCATTCCGCGCCTCAATGCGATGAAATTCTCGGGCGCCCTTTCGCCGGAGCATGAGCGGATCAACCGCGTCCATGTCGGCGTCGTCCACGGCGCGCTCGGCCGCGAGCTGCATGAATGGCGCACGCCCCAGGTCGCTGATTTCGTGCGGATCAAGGGCTCGGGCCGCTATGCGCCAGGCCAGACCGAGGCCGGCGCGATGGCCGACATGCGTCGCGAGCTCGACGCGCTTGAAGCACGGTTCCCTGGCCTCAAGGCCGAGATCATGTCGGAGGACCGCTCCGGCGTGCCGACCATGCCGCCTTTCGAGGTGGCGCGTACGAGCCCGATCGTCGAGGCCGTCAACCGCGCCTATCGCGCGGTACGCGGCGAAGAGCAGCCGACAGGCGCCGTTGCCCCGAGCTGCTTCTATGGGACTGATGCCGGTCATCTGCACTATTTCGGCGGGATGGAAGGCATCGTCTGCGGCCCCGGCGGCCGCTACAACACCATGCCCGACGAGCGGGTCGATATCGTCGACTTCATCGACATGATCCGCATCTACATGCTGGCTATTCTGGAGATTTGCGGATAGTGGGCGCCGAAGCGCGCGCACCCGATCCCGCGAAGGATGAATGACGATGTTGTTTCCGATCGACGAATATGAGGCGCGCATCAAGCGCGTGCGCGAGCGGATGGCCGCCCGCGATCTCGATGTCCTCGTCATCGACCAGAGCGTTCCTCGCCTACGTCACCGGCTGCTTGATCTCGGAGAACATGTACCGGGCCTGCCTCCTCCCGCGCGATGGCGAGCCGATCATGATACTTCGCGCCGTCGACCTTGGCCCGTTCACCGAGAGCTCGTGGCTGTCGCGCTCCGTTGCCTTCGCCGATTGGGAAGACCCGATCCGGGTGCTCGCCGACACCATCCGTAGCCTTGGCTATGCGACAGGCCGCGTCGGGCTCGATGAGGATTCCTATTGCATGCCGCGCTCCCGCTTCAAGCAGCTCTCGGCGCAACTGCCAGACGCGCGCTTTGTCGACTTCTCCGGCGTGATGGCCGAGCTACGCGCCAGGAAGAGCACGAGGGAGATCGCCGTGCTCCGGCGCGCTGCCGCGATCGGCGACCTCGGCATCGATGCAGCTCTGAAAGCCTCCGGCGAAGGCCGATCGGGCCGCGACGCGGCAGCGGCCGTCTATCAGGTCTTCATGCAGGAAGGCGCGGACGCCGCACGCGCCGGGATCATTACCGCTGGCGTCGGCAACGCGTTCCTGCATGGCGGACTGACCAAGCAGCCGCTGGCCAAGGGCGATATCCTGCATATGGAGCTGTTGCCCTATATCGACGGCTATAGCGCCCGGCTGATGCGCTCGGCGGTGATCGGAGAAATCGACCCGCGCCGGTCGCATCTCGCTCGGCGGCTTATCGATATCCAGGACCGGCAGTTCGAAGCGATCAAGCCTGGAGCCAACGCCGCCGACGTCGATGCTCTGGCGCGAAAGGCGATGCTCGCCGATGGCCTGCGGCCCGACTACCCCAACATCACCGGCTATTCGCTCGGCTGCTATCCGCTCCATAGCCCGCGCACCAGCGACTTCTCGCGCATCTTCCTGCCCACGGCCCATTGGACGCTGGAGGTAGGCATGGTGTTCCACATGTATGTCTCCGCCGACGGCATCGCGATCAGCGAGACAGTGCTCGTCACTGAGACCGGGCATGAATGTCTGACGCGCTCGCCGCGGCAAGTGTTTCAGGTCTGAGCAACGCACGGCCCAGAGACGTGCACGTCCCGACCTGGGGCGACTCCTACCCACTTCAGAAGACCTTCTCACATTGGCTGTGATGAGATTTTTCTTGATCTCCCGGTGCACACGTCGTGCACACGCCGACCTCTAACCGATTGAAAACCTTGAAGTCCCGCTCCAATCCATCAAGGAAGTTTGAGCTAGGTCCAGCCAGCGGGAGGCAGCCAAATCTAACGCCCCGCATCAACCTCCGCTTTGCCGAAGAGCGGATGACATCGCGTATTATTACGCGCGCAAGAGGCGACTGAACCCTGGTCTGGTGGACCCGGCTTCCGCTCCCCCCGTTATGCGTCGATGACAAGATCGGAAAGTGGGACGGCCTGGCATGTCAGGCAATGCCCCCCAATCCAG
>Ga0207647_10004338_pt1 | contig 10515 bp, 9 predicted proteins | sample KBSCornC2_FD_184295 | JGI IMG/M metagenome (GOLD analysis project Ga0207647, IMG submission 184295) | Corn rhizosphere microbial communities from Kellogg Biological Station, Michigan, USA - C2 (SPAdes) (version 2) | ecosystem: Host-associated > Plants > Roots > Rhizosphere ...
CGCCAGACGGTACCGGCTCGAGGAGTGCGTCACCCGTCTGGACGGATTCAGCAGTTGGCGTGCCGTGGACGAGAAGCTTCGCCGCGCCGTCGGCGTCCACCTTCTGCCCGCGGACCATTCACGTGCGCGTTCGGTGCTGGCCGCGGCCCGCTCCTCGGCGCTGCTCGGTGATCCCCGCTTCGTCCAGGTGCTGGACGCGGTCGAGGAGAACGACCTCGTCTACGTCGTCCACGAGTGGCTGCCCGACGCCGTAGAGCTGACCACGCTGCTCGCCTCCGGGCCGCTGGAGCCGCACGACGCCTACCAGATGGTCAGTCAGATCGCCTCCGCAATGGCCGCAGCGCACCGCGAGGGTCTGGCCCATCTGCGGCTGAACCCCAACGCCGTGCTGCGTACCTCCAGCGGCCAGTGGCGCATCCGCGGCCTTGCGGTGAACGCCGCGCTGCGCGGCATCAGTTCCGAGACCCCGCAGCGCACGGACACGGAGTCCGTCGGCGCGCTCCTGTACGCGGGGCTCACCCAGCGCTGGCCGTACGAGAACGACGCGTACGGTCTGTCGGGGCTGCCCAAGGACGTCGGTCTGATCGCACCCGACCAGGTGCGGGCCGGGGTCCACCGCGGTCTGTCCGAGCTGGCCATGCGCGCACTCGCCAACGACGGGGCGACCGCCTCCCGTCACGAATCCCCGTGCACCACGCCGGAGGAGTTGGTGAAGGCGATCGGCGAGATGCCCCGCATCCGCCCGCCGGAGCCCGCGTTCACCGCGCCGCCGGAGTACCAGCGCACCACGTATCAGCAGGGCACGTACGGCCGCCCGGCACCGCACCCCGGCGCCACCCAGCCGGTGCCGGCGCCTCCGGCCCCGCTGCAGAGCCGGACGGGCAAGGCCCTGAAGTGGGCCGTCTCGGCGCTCCTCATCGCGGCTCTGGGCCTGGGCAGCTGGCAGCTGGCGGACGCGCTCATGGACGGGAACAAGTCCGACGACACGAACAAGACGCAGACGACGGACGGGGGCGACAAGGGCAGCGACAAGACCAAACCGGTCAAGACCCTCCAGATCCAGAGTGCCCAGGAGTACGTCGCCAAGGGTGACGCCCAGCACCCCAACGACGTCGACAAGACGTACGACAACAAGAGCTCCACGTACTGGCGTACCGCCAGCTACAAGGACGGCCCGGACATGAACCCGGCCTTCAAGCCCGGGGTCGGCATCGTCTACGACTTCGGCTCGGAGCAAGAGGTCTCCGCCGCTTCGATAGGGCTCCTCTTCGGTGGCAACCACACGACGGTCACGCTCTACGCGACGGACTCCACGAGCTCGTCGGTTCCGCTGACTTCGATGACGAAATTGGGATCCACGACGACGTCCGGCACGTCTGCAATGGTGACAGTCGCCAAGCCGGTCAAGAGCCGGTACGTACTGGTGTGGTTCACGGCGCTGCCGTACGCGCCGGGGGACTCGTACAGCGATCCGGGCTACAAGCAGGCCGTGACGGACCTGAAGTTCACCGGCTGAGACCGCATCCCGGGGAGGGGGTCCGATGGCAGATGACACCGCATACGGCGACGCAAGCGATCAGGATCTCCTGGCCCGCCATGTAGAGGGCGACCCGGACGCCTTCGGCGAGCTTGTACGGCGTCATCGTGACCGGCTGTGGGCGGTGGCCCTGCGGACGCTGGGGGACCGCGAGGAGGCCGCTGACGCCGTTCAGGACGCCCTTGTGTCCGCCTACCGGGCCGCCCACACCTTCCGGGGGCAGTCGGCCGTCACGACGTGGCTGCACCGGATCACGGTGAACGCCTGCCTCGACCGGGCCCGTAAGGCTGCCTCGCGCAAGACGTCCCCGGTCGACGACACCGAGCGGCTGGAGCAACTGCTGGAGCCGCACGAGGAGGCATCGGCTCCCGCGGAACGCAATGATCTGCACCGGCAGCTGTTTGAGGCACTCGGCACCTTGCCGCCCGACCAACGCGCCGCCCTCGTCCTTGTGGACATGCAGGGATACCCGGTCGCCGAAGCCGCCCGCGTGCTCGACGTCCCGACCGGGACGGTGAAGAGCCGCTGCGCCCGCGGCAGAGCCAGACTCCTGCCGCTCCTCACCCACCTACGGCCGGAAAACACCGGTGGCCGCAAGGAAACGGGCGAAGGGCGGAACCGGACCCAGGGGACATCCGTCCCACCGGCAGCGGGACCACCGACTGCCGGTCCACGCGATAAAGGGCCGGATACCGGGCCCAGCGATTCAGCTGCTGTGAAGGGCGGAGGTGGGCGAGCGTGACTTCCACGACGGACATGGCCGGACACCCGGACGTCGCCGAAATCTCCGACCTCACCGAGGGCCTGCTTCCGCCCTCCCGGACTGCCGACGTACGACGGCACTTGGACGAGTGCGAGCTCTGCGCGGACGTCTACACGTCACTGGAGGAGATCCGAGGGCTGCTCGGTTCAGTGCCGGGCCCGACCCGCATGCCCGCCGATGTCGCAGGCCGGATCGATGCCGCTCTCGCGGCCGAGGCACTGCTGAACGCGACGGCACCCGATGTCACGGCCGCCCCGGAGCTCGTCGGCGCTTCCCGTTCCACGGACGACGCCGGTGACGGCGCGCGTGTTTCACGTGAAACATCGGCAACGGCAGACCGTCCCGCGGGACATTCCCGTGCCGCCACCACCGGACCGGGCCGCAAACAGCGGAAGAGGGGCGGCCGCCGCAGGGTCGCCATCCTGGGCACCGTCTTCACAGTCGCCGCACTGGGCTTCGGTTCGGTCCTGCTGACATCGCTGAACGACGGGAAACCGCCCGCTTCCGAGGCCCAGGGCCGGAAGTCCGCCACCGCGGACACCTTCTCGGAAGCCAAGCTGGAGGACCAGGTCACCGGTCTCCTCAAGAGCCAGAGTTCGGGCAGCAGCTCCCATGCTCCACACAGTCTCGGTGTGGAGGGCGGGACCAACCAGCCCAAGGTCTTCAAGGAGCCCACGGTCCCCGGCTGCATCCGTAACGGCATCGGGCGCACCGACCCGGCGCTCGCGGCGAAGGAAGGGACCTACAAGGGCACGGATGTCCTGCTCGTGGTCATGTCCGACGCCTCCGCCAGCACCAAGGTGACCGCATACATCGTGGATGCGAGCTGTGTGAGCCACGCGTCCGCCGCCAAGGCGAAGGTTCTCCTGACGCACTCCTACACCCGTCCCTGAACGCACACGCTTCGTCTCCGTCGTGCGTGGTATCCCGTACCGTGTCGCGTCTCCGTGTGCCCGGACACAGTGGGAATGCGCGCCCCTTAGGATCCGTTGGGTGGGGTGAGAGTTCTGAGAGAGGCTCCCCCGGTCCGACGACGCAGTCCAGAGACGAGGAAACAAGCCGTGAGCGACGTTCGTAACGTGATCATCATCGGTTCCGGGCCCGCCGGCTACACGGCGGCGCTCTACACCGCACGCGCGTCGCTGAAGCCGCTCGTGTTCGAGGGCGCCGTCACCGCCGGTGGCGCGCTGATGAACACCACCGACGTGGAGAACTTCCCGGGTTTCCGGGACGGCATCATGGGCCCCGAGCTCATGGACAACATGCGCGCCCAGGCCGAGCGCTTCGGTGCCGAACTCGTCCCGGACGACGTCGTCTCGGTCGACCTGACCGGTGAGGTCAAGACGGTCACCGACACCGCAGGCACGGTGCACAAGGCAAAGGCCGTCATCGTCACCACCGGCTCCCAGCACCGCAAGCTCGGTCTGCCGAACGAGGACGCCCTCTCCGGCCGCGGTGTCTCCTGGTGTGCCACCTGTGACGGCTTCTTCTTCAAGGACCAGGACATCGCCGTGATCGGCGGCGGCGACACCGCGATGGAGGAGGCAACCTTCCTCTCCCGCTTCGCCAAGTCCGTGACGATCGTCCACCGCCGGGACACCCTGCGCGCCTCCAAGGCGATGCAGGAGCGTGCCTTCGCCGACCCGAAGATCAAGTTCGTGTGGGACAGCGAGGTCGCCGAGATCGAGGGCGACCCCAAGCTCTCGGGTCTGAAGCTGCGCAACCTCAAGACCGGCGAGATCTCGGACTTGGCGGTCACCGGCCTGTTCATCGCGATCGGCCACGACCCTCGCACCGAACTGTTCAAGGGCCAGCTCGACCTCGACGAGGAGGGCTACCTCAAGGTCGCCGCTCCTTCGACCCGCACCAACCTGACCGGTGTCTTCGCCGCCGGTGACGTGGTCGACCACACCTACCGCCAGGCGATCACCGCCGCCGGTACCGGCTGCTCCGCCGCGCTCGACGCCGAGCGCTTCCTCGCCGCGCTTGCGGACGAGGAGCAGGCCGAGCCCGAGAAGACCTCTGTCTGACCTCCATCCGCCCCACGCACCAACCAGTTAAGGAGCCCGCCGTGGCCGGCACCCTGAAGAATGTGACCGACGACTCCTTCGAGCAGGACGTCCTCAAGAGCGACAAGCCCGTACTGGTGGACTTCTGGGCCGCCTGGTGCGGCCCGTGCCGCCAGATCGCACCGTCCCTCGAGGCGATTGCCGCCGAGTACGGCGACAAGATTGAGATCGTCAAGCTCAACATCGATGAGAACCCGGGTACGGCCGCCAAGTACGGCGTCATGTCCATCCCGACGCTGAACGTCTACCAGGGTGGCGAGGTCGCCAAGACCATCGTCGGTGCCAAGCCGAAGGCCGCGATCGTCCGCGACCTCGAGGACTTCATCGCCGAGTAGTCGGCAAAGCCGTCGAGTCGGCGGTGGATGTTTCACGTGAAACACGAATGGGCCAACCCCGAAGGGTCGGCCCATTCGCTTGTCCGGACACTTCTCACAGCGGCCTCAGTACCGGCTCTTTCTGCACAGCCCCCAGCAGCCGGTCGAGCGCCATCTCCACGTCTTCCTTCCAGGAGAGTGTCGTCCGCAGCTCCAGCCTCAGCCGGGGGTAAGTCGGGTGGGGCCGGACCGTCTTGAAGCCCACGGCCAGAAGATGGTCAGCCGGCAGGACGCATGCGGGTTCCTTCCACCGTGCGTCCCCGAAAGCCTCGATTGCTTTGAAGCCCCGTCGCAGCAGATCCTTGGCGACCGTCTGGACCATGACCCGCCCGAGCCCCTGCCCCTGATAGCCCGGCATGATGAACGAGGTGATGAGCTGTACCGCGTCAGGCGAAACGGGACTCGTGGGGAAGGCCGTGGAGCGCGGAACGTAGGCCGGAGGGGCATACAGGACGAAGCCCACCGGTACATCGTCGACGTAGACGACCCGGCCGCAGGACCCCCAGTCCAGCAGGACCGCAGAAATCCACGCTTCCTTCTCCAGGGCGGACGTGCCGGCTTTTACCGCGGCCTCACCGCTGACTGGGTCCAACTCCCAGAAGACACACGCGCGACAGCGTTTGGGAAGGTCCTGAAGGTTGTCCAGCGTGAGCGGTACGAGCCGACGCCCCATGAAGCCTGCTCCTCGCTTCCTTCGCCCGCAGCGTCGCGAGCGGCTGTCAGAGCGCTCCGTTCCCTCAGCAGGCTGCCGACGAAGCCGCCGACCGCGCCCACTCCGAGACCTGCGCTCACCAGTCCGGTGCGGCTCATCGTTCGCATGGCCCCTGCCTCCCTCTCAGAGGTACTGCCAGGTGGATGCGCCATACCCGAACGCATCGTATCCACGAAGCGATTCCATCGATACCGCCTGAAAGCAAAGAGCGGGCCGTGTTCCGGTACACACCGGACACGGCCCACTCTGTCGGCCTACCGAGCGAAACCGCTCTGTCGACCACGGGCTGTCTATGCCTCGAGGTCCTCGGAATCGTCCTCCAGGAGACTCTTCTGCAGGACCGGTCCCTCGCCCGGAGCGAGGCTGCTGAGGATCCGCTCGAGGTCCTCCATGGAGGCGAACTCGACGGTGATCTTGCCCTTCTTCTGCCCGAGGTCGACCTTCACTCGTGTCTCGAAACGGTCCGAGAGACGGGTCGCGAGGTCGGTCAGCGCCGGAGAGACTCGGGCGCCGGCCCGAGGACCCTTGGACCGCTGGGCCGTCTGCGGCCGCGACCCCATCAGGGTCACGATCTCCTCGACGGCTCGCACGGACAGTCCCTCGGCCACGATCCGGTGGGCCAGCCGGTCCTGCTCCTCCGAGTCCTCGACGGACAGCAGCGCCCTCGCATGACCGGCGGACAGAACCCCGGCAGCCACCCGGCGCTGGACCGCCGGCGAGAGCTTCAGCAGACGCAGCGTGTTGGAGACCTGGGGACGGGAACGGCCGATCCGGTCGGCCAGCTGGTCGTGCGTGCAGTTGAAGTCCTTCAGAAGCTGGTCGTAGGCGGCCGCCTCTTCCAGCGGGTTCAGCTGCGCCCGATGCAGGTTCTCCAGAAGGGCATCCAGGAGAAGCTTCTCGTCCTCCGTGGCCCGCACGATCGCCGGGATCGCCTCCAGGCCGGCCTCACGGCAGGCCCGCCAGCGCCGCTCGCCCATGATGAGCTCGTAGCGGGCGGGGCCCAACTGCCGTACGACAACCGGCTGGAGGAGACCCACCTCCTTGATGGAGGTGACGAGTTCCTGCAGCGCGTCCTCGTCGAAGACCTCACGCGGCTGGCGCGGGTTCGGCGTGATGGAGTCGAGAGGGAGCTCCGCGAAGTGGGCGCCCACAGGAGACGCGGGCGCCTCCGCGACGCCGTTCAGCGACGGCTCCTCGGTTTCATGTGAAACAGGCGGCAGCGTTGTCACCTTCGCCGCGGCCACTCCCCGGTCGGTGGTCAGCACCGGGACCGCCGACGGCGACGCAGAACCGGCGCCTCCCATCGCGGCCGGGGCCGGCATCTTCTCCGTCGGGGCAGCAGGGATCAGCGCGCCGAGACCACGGCCCAAACCCCTCCGTCGCTCGCTCACTGAATCCCCTCCACCATGCTTGGATCACTCTGGGCGCCGATATGGGCATGCGGGGCGTCGTATGACACGCCCACACCCTTCAGCGCGATTTCTCGCGCCGCCTCAAGATAGGACAGCGCGCCACTCGATCCCGGATCGTACGTCAGCACTGTCTGTCCGTAGCTCGGCGCCTCGGAGATACGGACCGAGCGGGGAATGCTCGTCCGCAGCACCTCGTCACCGAAGTGGCTGCGCACCTCGTCCGCGACCTGGGACGCAAGGCGCGTCCTACCGTCGTACATGGTGAGCAGGATCGTCGATACATGCAGCGTGGGGTTGAGGTGCCCCCGCACCAGGTCGACGTTGCGCAGCAGCTGGCCCAGGCCCTCCAGCGCGTAGTACTCGCACTGGATGGGGATGAGGACCTCCGCGCCGGCCACCAGCGCGTTGACCGTCAACAGGCCGAGCGAAGGGGGACAGTCAATCAGGATGTAGTCCAGCGGCTGCTCATAGGCCTGGATGGCTCGCTGCAGTCGGCTCTCCCGTGCCACCAGGGACACCAGCTCGATCTCCGCACCGGCGAGATCGATCGTGGCGGGGGCGCAGAAGAGACCCTCGACATCGGGGACCGGCTGGACGACCTCCGCCAGGGGCTTGCTCTCGACCAGGACGTCGTAGATGGACGGGACTTCGGCGTGATGGTCGATCCCCAGCGCAGTCGATGCGTTGCCCTGAGGGTCGAGGTCGATCACCAGGACGCGGCCGCCGTGCAGGGCCAGGGAGGCAGCAAGATTGACGGTGGTCGTCGTCTTGCCGACACCGCCCTTCTGGTTGGCGACCACCATGACGCGTGTCTGCTCGGGCCGTGGCAGGCCCTCGCCTGCGCGGCCCAGAGCCTCCACCGCCAGTTGGGCAGCACGACCGATCGGAGTGTCGTCCATCGGGGGCGGTGTTTCACGTGAAACATCGTCCCCCATCGACTCGGTACGGGGACCGGGGACCGGATCGGTCATCGGTCCCGCGATGTTGGCGTCGGACCGCAAGGATTCACTCTCCTCGACTTCAGGCTCGCAATGAACAGAGCCTCCCATGTCTTCGGGGTCGTGAACCAGTGAGGCCTGTTGTTCTGTGGAGAAATCCACCTCTGTGGACAACGTGGCCCCCCTCACGGGGGACCGATTCTCGTCGGATACGGATGCCTCTCCGAGTGAACCGAGAGGCTTACGGTCGCGGGGTTCGGCAGCGGCACGGCCGCGGCTGATGATGCCGTGGAGCAGTGAGCGACGTTTCACGTGAAACACGATGCACAGCAGCGGTGGCCGAACTGTCGCGACACTCCGGCATGCGTCGGTTTGGCAGCTTGTGTGGAGTACGTCTCGTCGTCAGGCCGGATCAGCGGCGCCGACGTGCCCGCCCCGCTCGTGCGGCCTTGGCCTTCTTTGCCGCGAAGCGCACACCGCCGGGGCTCTCCCCGACCTCGACCCGCACGACCGTGGACAGAGGGTCGACCACTCCTTCACCCACATGCAGGATGGACGTCTGCACCGCACCCAGCTTGCTGAGCGCCGTGGCCGCGCTCTTGAGCTCCTCCTCAGCGGTGTCGCCCTTGAGCGCAAGCATCTCCCCGTACGGCCGCAGCAGCGGAATGCCCCACGTGGCCAGCCGGTCCAGCGGAGCCACGGCCCGTGCCGTCACCACATGCACCGACGGCACCTTGCCCATGACCTCCTCGGCACGGCCGCGGACGACCGTCACATGGTCCAGCCCGAGCAACTCCACGACCTCGGTGAGAAAGTTCGTACGCCGCAGCAGAGGTTCCAGCAGCGTGATCTTCAGGTCCTCGCGGACCAGCGCCAGGGGAATGCCCGGCAGGCCGGCACCCGAGCCGACATCGCACACCGTCACGCCCTCGGGCACGACCTCGGAAAGCACCGCGCAGTTCAGCAGATGCCGCTCCCACAGACGAGGCACCTCACGCGGGCCGATCAGACCGCGCTGAACACCCGCCTCAGCGAGCAGCTCCGCATAGCGGACCGCGTCCGCGAAGCGATCGCCGAACACCGCGCGCGCCTGCTCAGGCGCAGGGGGAAGCTCCGCTGCCTCCGTCACGGGGGACCGTCCTTCCGTACCGCATCAGCGCACCGAGCGCCGAGACCACCAGAACTATCAGGCTGACAAAGCTCGGCCCCGCCTGCGCTACAGACGGGGCCGGAGGAACGTACGGACCGATCAGGCCGGGAGCACAACGACGAAGCGCTGCGGCTCCTCGCCCTCGGACTCGCTGCGCAGACCTGCGGCCTTGACGGCGTCGTGCACGACCTTGCGCTCGAACGGCGTCATCGGCTTCATCTTCACGGGCTCGCCGGTGCTCCTGACCTCGGCGGCCGCCTTCGCACCCAGCTCGGAAAGCTCGGCACGCTTCTTTGCACGGTAGCCGCCGATGTCCAGCATCAGCCGGCTGCGGTCACCGGTCTCCCGGTGCACGGCCAGGCGCGTGAGCTCCTGCAGCGCCTCAAGCACCTCACCGTCACGCCCGACCAGCTTCTGCAGGTCTCGGCTGCCCGCGTCGCTGATGATCGAGACAGCGGCGCGGTCGGCCTCGACGTCCATGTCGATGTCGCCGTCGAGATCGGCGATGTCCAGCAGACCCTCGAGGTAGTCCGCCGCGATCTCGCCCTCCTGCTCCAGGCGGGTAAGGGTGTCTGCACCCTCGGCAGCGGCGGAGGTGGTGCCTTCCGTCACGGGATGGGCTCCTTCTTACTTCTTGGACGGGGACTTGGGGCGCTGCGGGCCCTTGCGCTGCCCGGACTGGGCCTTGCTGCGGGTAGCGCCACCGGTCTTCGGCTCGGCCTTCTTCGCAGCAGCGGAGGGCTTGGCGTCCTCCGGCTCGTCGGACTTGCTCAGCGACGTCTTCGGCTCGGAGTCGCCGGCCGCCTTCACACCGCCGGACTTGCGCGGCAGCAGCGCCGCGGCCGCCAGGCCGGCCGCACCGACGCCGAGGATCTTCACCGCGCCGCTGGTCACTTCACCACGCTTCAACGCGCTGAGGTGGCCGCGGAAACCCTTGGCCTGCGTGGTCCCGCGCAGATCGTCGTACGCACCGACCGCACCCGACACGGCTCCGGCCACCACCGCGGCAGCCTTCACCTTGCCGTTGCCCCGGGACGCGGCGACGCCGGCAAGCGCGCCGAGAACCGCGACCGGGCCCTCGAGCAGCGTCACCGACTCACCGCGGTGGTTGGTGCGCTCGAACGGCTCCCGGTTCTCCTTCGGCAGCTTCTCCGCTGCGCGCTCGAGACCGGCAGTAGCGGCCGCCGCAACGACGGCGCTCAGAATTCCCACGTCAGTTGTCCTTCGTCTGTACGGCCGACGGCGCGACGCCGTCCTTCGCGTTGATCGCGCCGTACTGCCCCGCCTTGCCCGCGGCCTGCTCGACCAGCGCGAAGACGACCGTCATCTGCCCGGCGGGGAGATCGGCCACGTCCACCGAGGAAACGATCTTGGTGGCGTCGGAGTCACTCCGCAAGGCCTTGATCAGTCCGCCGTCGCTCGCGCTGGCCGGCGTACCGGCCAGGACGACCCCGCCGCTGCCGATGTCCAGGCCCTTGATGAAGTCGACCGCGTCGCCGTACGTCGAGTTGTCCGGCGCCGGTGTCGGCGGCTTGGCGGCGATCACCACGATCAGGCTGG
>Ga0207647_10004340_pt1 | contig 10510 bp, 10 predicted proteins | sample KBSCornC2_FD_184295 | JGI IMG/M metagenome (GOLD analysis project Ga0207647, IMG submission 184295) | Corn rhizosphere microbial communities from Kellogg Biological Station, Michigan, USA - C2 (SPAdes) (version 2) | ecosystem: Host-associated > Plants > Roots > Rhizosphere ...
CGCCGGCCAATGCGGCGACCCGGTTCCGCTCGACACCGAGCGCGGCTATCACGTCCGTTTTCCCGGCGCGCAGCAACTGGTGTCGCGGCCGGTCGGCTGGGCCGAACGCGGCTTCTACATGACGCCGATGAGCGACGGCTTGCGCGTCGCGGGCACCGTCGAACTCGCCGGTTTCGGCGACACGCGCAACCGCTCGCTGCTCGACTTGCTGACGTTTTCCGCGAAGCGCGCTCTACCCGCGCTGTCTACGCCTGACAGCAACTGGCTCGGCTTTCGCCCGACGCTGCCCGACGGCGTGCCGGTGCTCGCGCGATCGCGCGCGAGCGAACGCGTGATCTACGCCTTCGGCCATCAGCATCTCGGCCTGACGTTGGCGGGCGTGAGCGGGCGCATCGTCGCGGATCTGGTCGCGCGGCGGGCGCCGCCGCTCGATCTCGCGCCCTACGCGGCCACGCGTTTTTGATTTTGCAGGGGACAGCCGCACGAAGTTTTCACGTTTCACCACAGGCATCGCAGGACGGTTTCGACGCGTCGCGCATCGGATCGGTCAACCTACTACACGCGCGACGTCACATCTCGCAAGGAGCGCATCATGAATCGCCGCTATTGGCTGTTGAGTGCCACTGTCTGTGCACTCGCCACGTACATGCCGTTGTCGTGGGCCGCCGACCCCGAAGTCGTCAAGATCGGTTTCGTCGGGCCGTTGACCGGTCCGGTGGCCCGAGTCGGCAAGGACTTGCAATATGGCGCGCAACTGGCGCTCGACGAAGAGAACGCGAAGCATCCGACCGTCGGCGGCAAGCCGGTCAAGTTCGTGCTCGACGTGCAGGACGATCAGGCCGACCCGCGCGTGGCGATTCAGGTCGCGCAGAAGCTGGTCGACGAAGGCGTGGTGGGCGTGATCGGCCACTACAACTCGGGTTGCAGCATTCCGGCTTCGACGGTCTATCACCAGGCGAACGTGGCGATGATCACGCCGGGCTCGACCAATCCGCAACTCACCAAGCAGGGCTTCAAAAACGTCTTCCGCACGATGGGCCATGACGGCATCGGCGGAGTCGTCGCGGGGCATTTCGTGGTGGAGCAGATGAAGGCGAAACGCATCGGCATCATCGACGACCGCACCGCGTTCGGGCAAGGTCTCGCGGATGCGTTTGAAAAAGGCGTCAAGGAAGCGAACGGCAACGTGGTCGATCGCGAGTTCACCAACGACAAGGCGGTCGATTTCCGCGCCATTCTGACCACGTTGAAGAGCAAGAACGTCGACATGATCTTCTTCGGCGGCCTGGACGAGCAGGGCGCGATGCTGGTCAAGCAGATGCGCTCGCTCGGCATCAACGCGCAACTGTTCGGCGCGGGCGCGCTGAAGAGCAATGCGTTCCTGCAGATATCCGGCGCGGCCGGCGACGGCACCCAGGATCTCGAGCCGGGTCCGGCGCTCGACAAGCTGCCCGCCGCGCAGGCGTTCGGCAAGCGCTACAAGGCGCGCTTCAACCAGGATGTCGAGCTCTACGCGCCGTTCGCCTACGACGCCGCGCTCGCGATGATCAAGGCGATCCACGGCGCCGACTCGCTCGATCGCGCGAAGATTGTCGAGAGCCTGTCGAAGGTCACGGTCACGGGTGTGACCGGCAATATCACCTTCGATCCGTATGGCGATCTGATCAAGCCGCCTTATACGCTGTTCCAGGTTCAGCAAGGGCAATGGAAGAGCATCAAGACGGTGGGCGGCAACGGCGCGTAGTCGTTGGCGGTTTGCGCGGGTTCGCAGGCGATTGCGTTTGCGATTGCGATTGCGATTGCGATTGTGTTTGCGGGTGCCTGCCGCGCAAACCGCTAGCCGTTCAGGTCGGGATTCTGCTGCGCGAGTTCATGCACCCACTCGCTGAACACTCTGACGCACATGCTCAGGCGGCGGTGCGGGTAGAGAATCGAAAGCGGAATCGGCGGGCTCGGGAAGCCGTGCAGAATTTCACGCAGCGCGCCCGCATCGATCGGTTTCGCCACCATGAAGCGCGGCACCTGGATCATTCCCAAGGCTTCGAGCGCGGACGTGATGTAAACCTGGCCGTCGTTGACCGCCAGAATCCCTTCCATTGGTTTTCGCACGAGCGCGCCGTCGACTTCGAATTCGAAGGGGTAGACACGCCCCGTGCGCGCCGAAAAATAATTCACCGCGCGATGCCGCTCGAGATCGTCGGGCGTGGCCGGCTCGCCCATCTGTTCGAGATAGGCGGGCGCCGCGCAGGTGGTCATGCGCACGCTGCCGATCGTGCGCGCGACGAGGCTCGAATCGTCGAGCACGCCGATGCGGATCACGCAATCCACGCCTTCCTGCACGAGATCCACGTTGCGATCGGCGATACCCAGCTTCACCGCGATGTCGGGATAGCGCGCGTTGAAATCACGCAGCACGGGAATCAGCACGTTGGTGGCGAATGTCGCGGAGGTGTCGACGCGAATCGTGCCGCGCGGGCTCTGGCGTTTGTTCGATAACGCGGACTCGGCGTCGGAGACCTCGGCCAGAATGCGCGCGCAATATTCGTAGTAGAGCGCGCCGTCGCCGGTGACCTGAACGCTGCGCGTCGTGCGATTCAGGAGCCGCACCCCGAGATGGCCTTCGAGGTTCTGCACGACAGTCGACACCGACGCGCGCGGCATTTCCAGCGAATCGGCCGCCCTGGAAAAGCTCGACGCGTCCACGACGCGCTTGAACACCGTCATCGCCTGAAGCATGTCCATACGTGTTGTCCTTGTGATGTGACCGGTTGGCGCGAGCGCGGCAACGAGGCGACATTCTAGAACGACGACACGGCGGCGCGTGCCCGTCTCGCGGCGCTAGGACCCATGAACCGGTGGGATGCGCTCGCGTCCTCCGCATGACGAGGCGGCCCTGCAAAAAAGCTTGACACTTCACGATCAATCTCTATAGTTCACCACATGGCGAAGTATCCGGTCAGTCAGTTGGATCGTACGTTTTCCGCTCTCGTGGACCCCACGCGGCGGGCTATCCTCGCGCGTCTGGAGCGGGAGCCCGGCCTGTCGATCACGGAGATCGCGCGTCCGCTGCCGCTCAAGCTTCCCGCTGTCATGAAGCACCTCGACGTGCTGAGCGAAGCGGGTCTCGTGGCGCGTACCAAGAAAGGCCGGACCGTTTCGGTGGACCTCGTCGCCGGCCCGATGGAGGAGGCAATGGCGTGGCTAAGACGCTATGAGCGCTTCTGGTCCGCCAGTCTCGATCGACTTACCGACTTTGTGGAGGGGGAAGAGGAATGATCAAGGAAAAGCCCAGCCTGACCATCATCCGGCGCATCAAGGCGCCGCCGGCGAGAGTCTACGCAGCGTGGACCCGCCCCGAACTGATGGCGCGCTGGTGGGGGCCCGACGCCGGGCCGGTGCTGAGCGCCGAAGCCGATCCGCGCGTGGGCGGGCGCTTTCGCGTGGTGTTCCAGACGCTCGACGGCGAAACGCACGACTGCCGCGGCGAATACCAGGAAGTCGAACCGGACAGCAAGCTCGTCTTTACCTGGCAGTGGGTGACGATGCCGGAGCGCCAGTCTCTCGTGACCATCCGATTGCGTCCGATCGAAGAAGGCACCGAACTCAATTTCACGCACGCGCAATTCTTCGACGAGGCCGCGCGCGACGCGCATCAGGTCGGCTGGAACGGCTCCTTCGACAAGCTCGAGGCACTGATCGCCGAACTGAACGACACCGGCGAATAACGCGCATCGGACCGAATTCAACCCATATCGAGGTCGAACATGAAGCTCTACTATTCTGAAACCCTGGCCCCCAGAAAAGCGTGCGCCGTGGCGAAGTACCTGGGCTTGCCCATCGAATACGTTTTCGTCGATCTGGCAAAGGGCGAGCAGAATGAACCCGCTTATCTGACGATCAATCCGAACGGCAAGGTGCCGTGTCTCGTCGACGGCGATAAAAGCCTTTGGGAAGCCGACGCGATCATCTGCCATTTCGCGCAGCGCGCGGAATCGGATCTCTGGCCGCGCGGCGCGCGGCAGGCCGATGCGGTGCGCTGGTTTAGCTGGAACAGCCAGCATTTTTACCGGCATGGCGGCACGCTTTATTTCGAGCATCTGGTCAAGCCGCGGATCGGACTCGGCGAGCCGGATGCGTCGAAAGTCGCTGAAGCGCAGGGCTGGTTCCGCAAGCACGCGGGCGTGCTCGATCAGCATCTCAAGGATCGCACATGGCTGCTTGGCGATGAACTGAGCGTCGCGGATTTTTCGGTCGGCGCGACCTTGCCTTACGCGAAAAGCGCGGCGATGCCGCTCGAAGAGTTCGAGCATGTGCGGCGCTGGCACGATCGGTTGAACGCGCTCGACGCCTGGCGCGATCCGTTTCCGGCGCGGCCGGCGCTGTCCGTCGCGAACGGTTGAAGGAACGGCCATGTGTTGCGCGATCGTGGCGCTCGGCATGACCTTGCTGGCGAGTTGGCGAAGCGTGTCGGGCACGCTCGTCGGTCGCGCCGGGCGGCTGCGCGGTATGGCGATTGTGGTTGCCGCGCTCGGCGCGGCGGGCGGGTCCGCGTTGGCGGCGGATCGATTCGCAGCGGGCGCGTCGCAGTCGTCTTTGTATATGCGCTTTAGTGCCGTGGCGATTTGTGGGCATTTCATCAAGTAGCGAGGCGTCGTGTCCTGGCGCGGCGGTCTCCTCACGCCACACGCCGCGCCCGATTGCCGTATCGTGCAGACTCGAAGCTTGTTCGTTGCTTATCGAGGGCACGTCATGGCACTTTCATCGAACGACGCCGCGCGGCGCGCCGGCAGACGCTCCTTTCTGCGCACGGTAACAAGCGCCGCCATCGGCTTGCCGGTCTCGCTCGCTCTGCCGCGTTTGACCTCGGCGCAAACGCAGGCCCAACCACAACCACAACCACAACCACAACCGCAACCACAACCGCAAACCGCCACGCCCTCGCGCATCGCACAGCGTGTGATTCCGTCGACTGGCGAACGTTTGCCGGTCATCGGCTGCGGCACGTGGCGCACGTTCGATGTCGCCGACGATCCCGCCGCTCGCGCGCAACTTGCCGACGTGCTGCGAATTCTCTTCGAGGCGGGCGGCTCGGCGATCGACTCGTCGCCGATGTACGGCTCGTCGGAAGCTGTTGCCGGCGCGCTGCTGACGCAACTCGACGCGCACCGCAAAGCCTTCGTCGCGACCAAGGTCTGGACTCAGGGACGCGAGGCCGGCATCGCGCAGATGGAGGAATCGCTGCGCCGTTTTCAACAACCGTGCATCGATCTCATGCAGGTCCACAATCTGCTCGACTGGCGCACGCAACTCGCCACGCTGCGCGACTGGAAAGCGCGCGGCCGGATTCGCTATATCGGCGTCACGCACTACACGTCGAGTGCATTCGGCGAAGTCGCGGCCGTGATGCGCAGCGAAAAGCCCGACTTCGTGCAAATCAACTATGCAGCGGATGACCGCGCCGCCGAGGCGCGCATCCTGCCGCTCGCAGCGGAGCTCGGTATCGCGGTGGTGATCAACCAGCCTTTCGGCGGCGGCGGCCTGCTCGCGCGCGTCGGCAAAACGCCGCTGCCGGCGTGGGCCGCGGAGATCGACTGCACGAGCTGGGCGCAACTGCTCCTCAAGTTCGTACTCGCGCAAGCGGCGGTGACGGTGGTGATTCCCGGCACCGGGCGTCCGCAATACATGGCCGACAACGTTCGGGCCGGCTCGGGTCCGCTGCCCGATAAAGCGATGTGCGCGCGGATCGTGGCGGCGGTGGGCGGTTGAACACGGCGTGGTCGATTCGCTCCTGAACCTGCTGCCGTGTTTTCGTGAGGAGCGCCGATGCGCAAGGTGTTTTCAACGCAAAACCCCGCGCATTCGTTTTGCATTTATTCGCGCGTCAATCCATAGCACATTCCGGGAAATGGAAAGCTAGGTTTTCCGTAGGCAATCGGGAATCGGGGGATTTCTAGAGTATTAACTCGGGTCATTTACTGGGATTCCATTCGAACGGCATACACCGTGTGAAACTTCAGGAAAGATTGTGAAAGGAAGTTGACACGGGAACGTTTGCCAAACTAGGCTACGCACTGTCGTCAAAACTGATTAAAAAAATTTACCCCTGCCCGGAGACGCAGGCAAGCCGCCGCTTTGCCCATCAGTCAGACGATCGCATGGAAGCTGAACGAAACGGTTCCAATCCGTTTCGCTGAAAGCATTGTAATGATTAAACGCCGTTATTTAAAAATCAGCCGCAAGTGCTGAGGGTGTAACACGTCCATATATTCTCGCCAGCAATTCGGTGTTGGTGCGGGAGACCTTTTTCTCTGAAAAAACAGAGAAACCAGTTGAAGCATTCATCGCACTTTCTTTATGCCGATATTGTCAGTCGAGGATTAATCATGAGTATAAATTTCCGATTGCAGATACAGTGCCTGGCGCTAGCCGGAATAATGGTTCTGGCGGGATGCGGCGCGGGAGACGGCGCCTCCACGCTGACGAGCAAGTCCGCGCAGACGCCGACGGCCGCTTCCGACACGGCGCTGGCGCCGCCCACCGCGCCGATCGCCGCGAATCCGTCGATCGACAAGACGGTGCCGCCGGTCGAACTGCCCGACACGGTCATGCCCGTCAACTACAAGCTGTGGTTCCGGCCGAACCCGGCGCTGTCGTCATTCGACGGCCGCGCCGACGTGCAGATCAAGGTGCTGAAGGCCGTCAACGCGATCACCATCGCGGGCCACCGCGTCAAGTTCACCAATGGCACGATCACGCTTCAGCCTGGCAACATCCCGTTGATCGCCACCCCGCAGGACGACGGCGATTTCTATCAGCTTCGGCCCGTCAGCGGGCAGATCGCGGCCGGCAATTACTCGCTGCACATGGAGTGGAGCGGCATCATCAACTTCAAGAGCTATGACGATCCGGTCGCCAAGACCGGCGGCAGTTGCGGCGACGATCCGTATCCGGGATGCTCGGCGGCCGAAGGCGTGTTCCGCGTCGATCTGAAGGCGACGGACGGCACCACGAGCGGCGCGATTCTCACGCAAGGCGAATCGAATCTCGCGCGCCAATGGTTCCCCGGCTGGGACGAGCCGGCTTTCCGGCCCACCTATGAGGTGAGCGCGGAAGTCCCGCAAAACTGGAACGTCGTCTCGAACGCGGCGGAGAAACCGGCGGTGAACGTGGACAGCGGCTACAAGCTGGTGTCGTTCGAAAAGACGCCGCCGATGCCGTCGTATCTGCTCTTCTTCGGCGGCGGCCAGTTCGATATTCTCGAGGACGACTTCACGAGCCCGCTGCCGGACGGCAAGGGTCTGCATCTGCGTATCTTCACGCCGCCCGGCATGCGTGACTGGGCCAAGCCGGCGATGCAGCAGACCAAGCAGGCGCTCGATTACTACTATCGCTACACGGGCATTGCGTTGCCGCTCACCAAGTTCGACACGATCGCGGCGAACGACGCGTTCAAGGAGCAGAAGGACCTGAACTTCGGCGGGATGGAGAACTGGGGCGCGATTCTGGAATTCGCCGACGACATTCTGCCGGCGCCGGGCACCGAGATGTCCGATTACGGCGTGACGGTGCTCACGCACGAAGCGGCGCACCAGTGGTTCGGCGATCTGGTCACGCTCGACTGGTGGGACGATGTGTGGCTGAACGAGTCGTTCGCCACCTTCTTCGAGAACAAGACCAAGGTGCGTTTCTTCCCGGACCGCTTCAGTTGGGTCGACGACGTGAAGAACAAGTACGCGGTGATCAATGCCGATCTGAAATCCACCGCGTTCCCGGTGCAGCCGAACTTCAACGGCTGGGCCTCGAACGACTTCGTGCTGAGCGCGAGCGCCTTCACCTACGACAAGGGCGGCCACGTGCTGAAGATGCTGGAGAACTATCTCGGCGAGGAAGTGATGCGCAAGGGGCTGCAATCGTATCTGGCCGACTATGCGCTCGGCAATGTCACGCCGAGGCGCCTGTGGGATGAACTGACCAGGGCAAGCGGCGAGCCGATGGTGGCGATCGGCGACAGCTTCGTGCGGCAAACGGGCGTGCCGTTGATCTCGCTCGACACGCAGTGCGATCTGGTCTCGAATCAGACCGTGGTGACGCTCAAGCAGTCGCCGTTTCCGAACCAGAACCAGTACCCCGGCACGCAGTGGACCATTCCGTTGACGCTCGCCTACGGCGACGGGCTCACGTCGCGCAAGACGGTTGCGATGAAGGACATGCAAACGCAGGTGCGCCTGAACGGTTGTTCCGCGGTGCTCGCCGATCCGAGCGGTCTCGACTACTACGTGACGAACTACGGCAACACCGCATGGAGTCAGTTGCTCGCGCAGGGCAACGCGTTGAAGGATCCGGTTCTGCTGACCAATCTGCAACTCGAAGCGAAGCTGCTGGTGAAGAACGGTCTCGCCGATCCGTCGCGTGAAACCAGCATCGGTTCGTTGAACCCGACTGCTGCGCCGCTCGCGCGTCAGATGCTCATGATCCCGCCGACGACGCAATCGCTGCGTCCGCAGATCCGCTTCCAGGGCAAGCTCAGGTCGAAGCAGCAAGCGCAGCAGGCGCAATAAGCGCTCAGCGCAATAAGCGGCCGGCGTTATCGAGCCGTGCTGACAAGCAGGGCCGTGGCCCGCATCGGCATGCGATGCGGGCCTCGGCCTTTGCGTTTCAGGAGCCACGCGTTTTGCCGTTTCGCGGCTACCTTTCGCACCTTCGCAAAAGTAGCCAATAGCAGCCGAAATCCAGGTGCGGGCCGCCACGATACAGCGAGGCGGAAGTCATCGCAAACCGCCCCAGCGTGGCCGTTTCTCGTGGGCCTGAGCGGTCTAGCGCGCGGCCAATTCATCGTTTATACCCTTCATTCCCCGATGCAACGCAGCCGACCGCGCTTCCCATAGGCGTGTTTGTTGCATGCCAGAAGGCCGCGAGCATGCGCCCATTCGTCTGCCCGCGATATCACTTGCACGAGCGGCCATCGAGGTCGCGCCGTACCGTCCGCATCTACACGTGACGTTGAATCTTTTACAACTTGCAGCGCGAAGCCGGCTCGCAGAGCCGGCATTTGAAGCGCGGCGTTGTCGTGTTGTCGTTACCCGATGAGCGAATTGGCAAAACCGTCGGAAGAATGTTGAACCAGGTCCGACGAACCGTCGGACGGAAGGGTTCCGGAGAGTATTGCGATGTTCGACGATACCGAGTTGCCGAGGTCCAGGAGGGCCGGCCGGGATGCCGGCTTCGACACTGACGAGCCCGAACAGGATCCGGCGCGGCCGCCACGCTTCGGACGTCTCGCGCTATGCGTAGCCGCCGCAAGCGCGCTCGCCTTCGGCGTGGTGGGGACGGTCGCGTACGGCGTCTGGTTCAATCACGATCAGCAGGCCTATGCCGAAGCCATGGCGGGTGCGCGGCGCGCGCTCGGCGTGCCGGCGTCGGCGGCGAGCGCAGCGGTGCTCGCGAAGTCGGCTTCATCGCTGGGACCGCCAATGACGATGACGATGGCGGGGCCGGGCATGCCGTCCGCGTCCGTCGCGGCGGCGCCCGTGAATGTGCCGCTCACGGCCCCGATGGGCGCGGCGGTCATGGATACGGCGGTAACGGGGCCAGCAACACCCGGCGCGGCAACCCCGGACAGCAAGCCGGCCACGAACCCGTCCGCAACGAAAACGCCTGCATCCCCCGCCACGACACTCACCTCGGAGGGCGAAGAAGGCCGCAAACAGGCAGTCTGGTCAGGCCGTGTCATGCGGCGCCCCGCAACCACGAGCGCTCAAGCCGGCGCATCCAACGCTACCTCCGCGCCGGCTGCAACGTCGGTCCGATCGAGCCGGCGCGCGAGCAGCGGCTCCGATCCCATCGTGCAGCCGTTCGCGGCTGCGCGGCCGGTCAAGGACGCGCGAGCCGCTCAGCAGGAGCGGCGAACGACGCCCGTCAACGCAAAACCGAAAGGCAATGTGTTCACACGGATGAGCCTTTTCTTTAAACGCACGAGCTACCGGCAACATGGCCGCGCAAGCCAGCAAGACATCTATTCCCATCCCTGAGCGGCATCGTCCCCGGCGCGCCGCGGTGCGCGTCCCGACGCTGCGCCTGGGCCCGGGTCCGGCGACGATGGCTGTCGCGTCGGTGCTGTGCCTGCTGATCGGCCTGCTGTACCTTGCCTTGCAGATCAGGATGGTCTTTTCGGATCAGATCAAACAGGAATATGCGAGCCTGGTTCTCGAAGAGATCGAACGCGCGGACAGCGCGCGCCATCTCGCGGACGTATGGGAGCATGTGCCGGTCGATAGCGAGGCGAGGGCGGAGGGGCGGCGAAACGCGCGCGCCGAACCTCGGAACTTTTCCTGAAAGCCGCAGATGCTCCGACTGAGCCTGTATTTGATGAACGTATCTACGAAGCGAGTGCGCATCAACTGTTGAGAGTCGTTTCTGAAATTGACTCGGCGCATCAAACAGTTCTTCTGGTCGGACACAATCCGGGTTTCGAGGATTTGCTTACATCTTTAACCGACCGCGCCGCCCGCAT